>Ga0179593_1272571_pt1 | contig 12022 bp, 23 predicted proteins | sample CZODoug2_1_08_16_FD_185931 | JGI IMG/M metagenome (GOLD analysis project Ga0179593, IMG submission 185931) | Vadose zone soil fungal communities from Angelo Coast Range Reserve, California, USA - CZODoug2_1_08_16fungal (PacBio error correction) | ecosystem: Environmental > Terrestrial > Soil >...
TCAGAAAGAAAAAGAAAATCCCGAAAGGGGCCTCTCCCCCTTACCTTACAGCACAGACAAATAAGTTTCGCAGATAGAGAAAGAAGCAGTTTAGGGAGGACATAAAGTGGAATTACCGCACCCAGTATAGTGAAGAATTGCAGAAAAGACTGTTCAAAAGGGGCACGGGATTACCAAGGGTTTGAAAACGGGAAAATCGAGGTGGAAGAAATAAAAAAGATTGTCGAGCGGTTTAGAACAGCTGTGGGGCAATAGTCGTAAATACTGGTCCTCCCTGTGGGAAAAAAAAAGGTCCTCAAAATAAAAGGGCAAGGCCAGATTGCACGCAGTAGAAACTTCCAGAAAACACATGTTCGAAAATTCCTTTTTCAACGGAATTAAAATACCCCTACAAAAGCAGCAACCTGTGGAGACCGATTCCGACCCCGTAACGAAAAAAACCATTTGCTGCCTTAAAAAAAAACTAAGTTGGGGTGAATACTCCGGGGAGGGCAGGCGTAGAACGGAGGGAAAGATTACCAGCCGAAAAGCTACTGAACAACTCACTCGGCATCCTAAGGGGGGCCCCAGTGGGGGGTTCACAAAGAGGCGGCAAAGGAAGTGGGATAACGTTTTATGCAGAAGGAGTAAAGAACGGGGGGGGTGAACCCGAAAAGGGCCCCTATTCAATTAAGCTATCTCACAGGAACAAAGGAATAGGGGGAGAAAAAAAGTTAGGTCAGGTGAATAGGGAGGGGTTTGAAGTAAGTCACAATTGAGACTAATCGAGGACAGAAAAAAATGTTGGGGATGAAATCAAAAATGAGAGAAAGTGAGAGGAACGGTGGAAAACTGGAGTTTGATAAGAGGTCCTTCTGGAAAGAAAGTGGTGTTACTGGACTGGGGGGGCCTGAAGAAGTACACGCAGAATGAAGGGAAGGTCAAGCAAAAACTGGAAGAGGTGTGTGAAAAATGGAAACTCGAGCGGGTTAATGGGGGGAAGGGAGGTAATTGTCTTCAATTGAGTGGGTGTCAAAGTGGGGAAAAGGGGGGACCGAGGGGGTTGGAAAAAGGTCTCATGAAGGGGGAATAAACCAAGTGGTACATTCAAAAGATGTCTTACCCACGAGAGGAACAGGGAGAGAAAGGGACAGGGGGGGGTGGGCGCCGGGAGTACAGAACGCACCTTCAATTGAAGGGTGAAAAATGGGGGAATAAAGTGGGGATGGAGAGAAAGGAAGCAGTATTGAAAGAAAAAAGAAGGAACTTGCAAGAACCTTGTGTACGTTCAATTTTGAAAATAGAATCGTACACCGAACAGTCGTTTAAGGGCCTATAAACGGTCCAGGGTGATCTGCTTAGAAAGGGGAAAAGGTATTAAAGTTGGTGAAAGGCTAATGAGGGCCAGACCTGGGAAAAAAGTCAGCAAGAAATGGACAGGAATTTTGTGCTGGGAAGGAGGGGAACGTAAAAAAGGAAAGGGGCGGGGAACTCTTTGAAAAATAGTGAGACTTAAAACTAAAAAATCAGAAAGGAGCATCCTAGTGGAGAAAACTTCTTACAGGGGGGAGGGAAAAAAACAGCTGAAAGACGTGAAGAACGAATTCGAAAAATTGAGAGAGAAAGAACGTAGCAAAATAAAATTGGGGCAGCGGTACGTGTTTTTGTGGGGGAAAAAAAATATCAAAGAAAAAAGGGGGCGAAAGGACGAAAAAAAAAACCGCACAAAGGCGGAGGGGGAGGGTTCAAATGAAAGATACTAGTGGGAAAAACGGGCGGGACGATAGTGAAAGGTACTCGGGGACAGAGAAATGGAAGGGAGTAGAAGGGGAGGGGGACATTCACAAAATGACGCCTCGGGCTCCCGGGATATTACCTTAAAGAACCGGAAAAAAAAAGAAAAAAAAAAAAAGACATCAGGGAAAAGGGTGGGGGACTTGCGAAAGTTCTTCTAGGGGAAGCAAGCTCTTGCCGAGGAAAGGGATCATAAAGGGAACGATGGGGAAGGGTCCGAAGACAATAGTGGCGGAATACCAAGAAAAGTCATTGAGGAAAAATATCTGCTGGTGGGGGAATCAGAAAAAACATAAACAAGGAAAACTCATACCTTCCGTACGGGACGCTCTTTGAAGAGAGGATACAGAGGAAAGGTCGAAGAAGGGTTCTCAGGCTAATCGGGGAAAAAGGTGGGGAGAAAAGGAATTCTCGGGGCAAGCAAACTAAGAGCAGACAACAATCGGAACAAAAAGAAAGGAAGGTCAAAGGGAGGAGGAAAAAAGCAGCTTAAAAAAAACTGAAGAAGCCCTAACAGGGGTTGGTACGAGTAGCACATGAAGGAGGGGTAACCGAAGGGAGAGGGAGAATATTGAGAGGGGTTTTGGACAGGATCTCAAATAAAATGAAAAAAGTTTCAATGAAAAGGGACAAGAAAAAAGGGGGAGCCCTAGAATGGGGCGAGAGCTAAATCGTGTGGGTAACATACCGGGGGGGTGAAGAGGCCAAATATTTGAATAACCATTGGTAATAGTTGGGGGAAACATAATGGAAGGAAAGAAAAAGGGGGGGTCAAAACGTACGATTGCGATCAGGAACGGAAATATTGGCGAAGCTCAGAGGAAAGGCAATATGGAAAAGGATGGAAAAAATGTTTGACTTCGGGGGAATGAAACAGAAGCTGAAATTCCAAGTTAACTTAGATGGTTGAGTAAAGGGGAAAGACAGGAATAATATCTAAAGAAATCGTCTATATAGAAAAGGATCTCATAGGAGGTTTTGCACTAAAGTGCTCGGGGATAAAAGACGGGAAACCGGAGGAAAAGGTAATGAAAAAAGTGCTTTAAAAAATGGCCGTTCAGAACTCAAACAACAAAAAAAACCGAAGAAAGAATCCATGGTATAAAAGAGGGGGTGTATGGGGGGAAATTTCTGTGAAGAGAGATAAGGGAAAGAGGAAAAGGGCGGGGGGTGTCTATGGGTACATTAGTGGAGGTGGGAAGCAGCACCCAGAAGATGGGGAATGGTCTCACAACTTGGAGGCTGGGAAGAGCAATAGTCAAAAAGGGCATATGCAAATCACATTTAACTCAAAGGGCGAGACCCAAACGGGGGGAAGTGGAAATAAAAGGGGGGGGAGGAGGGGGAGGGCATAGGAAGTTGGAGGGGGGGGGAAAAAAAAGAGAATTACCGGTAAGAGGAACGAAAGAAATTCATAGAGGGGGGGGAGCTAATAAGGGAGGTAAAAAGTCCACAGAAGAATGCATAATGGGTAAACCAGTCGAATCAGGGGAACCAGGATGGGAAGGCAACTATAGATAACAACCCCGGGAGGAGTCGGTATCTATGTGCAAAAGGAAGAATCAACTGGGGTAAAGGTAAAGGAACGGTTGAGGGAACCGTGACATAGGGGAGAGAGCCAGTATGGGGAGAAAAAAAGAAGAGGTAGAGGAACTGTATCAAGACAAAACTCCACAACTGAACCTGGGGGTGCAGGACAAGAAAAAAGGGGTAGGGGAAAAAAGAGAGAAGATTGAACGAGGGGTGGGGACGGTCACAGGTAATTGAAAAAGCTTAAGACATGTCCCTAATGGGAAACAGGGTGCAAGGACTCAAAGGGGGTGCTGACAGAACAGTACGGATGAAGGAGAAAAAAAAGTCAGTACAATAGAAAATAAAGGATAACGGGGAAGGGAGAGAGTTTGTGGGGGGGGCTTAGGAATGTGAAAGAAGTATGGGGAAGAAAAAAAAGAAGTTCTGGGGGAAGGGGAAAAGAGAAACAAGCGTGAAAAAATGGGAAAAGCTATGGAGTATCGACTTGGGAAAAGGGGGGGGGAGCTCTCGAGGGGTTCTAAGATTGAGTCGCCGGTTAAGTCGTAGGAAAGCGGTTTAAAAGGGCCCTTAGGATATTGGGAGAAAGAAATGGGAGTAATGCGAAGAAGATGATTCAAAAGGGAAAGTCCAGGGAAAAATAAAAAGTAAAGAGGGAACAAATGGGTAGAAAGAGTGAGGGGGGAGGGGAAGGGGCTGGATTGATGGAATTGGGGGGGCAATCGGGGTACAATACAGTTATCATGAGGGAATGCCCCCAACATTTTTCAAGCTCTAAAGGTTGGGGGGGGTGATTCCCCCTTGATGAGGGAAAGCGGTGAAAGGCGCTCAATCCGAGGGGGAAATCTCAAATATTCTGCATAAACGAATTGGCCAGGAATGAGAGAAAGAAGAACTAAAAATCTAAGAGAAGGGGGGTGAGAGAGAAGTTTGATTTGGTGAAGTGGGGGGAAGGGGCGATGACGGGCAAAAAGGCGGCAAAAGTTACTTCGAGGGGCGGGGAAAACGCTGCGTGGGGAAAAAAGCAGAGGGGGCGCAGGATTCGGGAAGAAACCAAGTTGAAAAAGGCGAGCGAGCGAAAAATTTGAGTCATTTCTAGAAGAGAGACCCCGGGAAAGGGAGAGGCCCTCTAACAACATCTCCAAAAAGGGAACCAGGTGGAACGAAACCATTAAGGAGGGATACGTTAAACGGTGGGGAGGGGGGGGGAAAGGAATTGTAAGAGGGGAACGGGGACTATTAAGCCTGAATCTAGAATCACCCCTGGTACGGACACGATCTGCGCACAAAGGTTAAAAATAGTCTTCTTTAAGGGCGCCAAAATCGGGGAAAAACGAAGGAGAAAAGAACGAATCTTGTTGGGGTACCGGTGCATAGGAGGAGGGGCGCATGGGTGAACCTATAGGCAACGATTAAGAGAGGGAAGGGGGGGGGTGATACAGAAACCTCACCTCGGATGCGGTGTCAAAAACCCTCGACTCTGCGGTCGTTGTTAAGGGTAGCCCACAAGGAACAAAAAAACGTAGAGCCAAAAAATTTGGGGGGGGTAAAAGGGAAAGAGGCTTGAAGGAATGGAACCGCCCTAAGACGGGGGGCTGTGAAGGGAGAGTGTAAGATGGGGGAGGTTCCAGGGAAGAAAGGGGTGGGGCGGCGCTGGGGGCAGAAGAAAGGTGACGCATTAATTTAGGAGAAGGTAAAAAAAAAAGAAGAGAAAGAAGAAGTCAGGTAAAGAAAAAAAAAGCGACCAAGGACTTGCGCGTTTAAATCAAGGGAAAAAAAAAAGAACCTGGACAGACGGTCAACAAACTGCGGGGGGGGGAAGGGGGAGAAAAGAAAGGCAAAACATAAGGGGGAAAGGGGAACGTGGTCGTGGTGTAATGAACTTGGCTGAAAAAAATCCGAAAAACTGGGGGAACCAAAGTAAGGGAAGAGACATCGAGGAAGAAAAGAGGGGAAGCGATTGGGGAACGAAAGTGATGACGGAAAGCGATGGCAGAATGTTTGGCTCAGCAGAAACCGTCAAACGTCCTAATTGGGGAAAAAAATTGAACACAATTAGATAAAAAGGGAAATCGTGAGATTCAAAAAAGGGTGGGGGAAAGAGAAAGGGGGGTCAGCGGCGAAAAGAGGAAGGAGTGGGACCCTTCACCGCTACTGTAACCCGAAACGGCGGGCCTCCCTCGGGGCCCCAGGGAGGATCACGTTTTCGAAAGGAGGGAACACGTGGACAAGTGAAGTAGTCATCCTTTGTTAGACCGAAGGAAAAACATGGGGCAAAAGGAAGAAGGAATCGAGAAAGACAAAACAAAGGGGTGAAAGGGGGGAAAAGAGAAGAAAGTGAAGTAATTGTCGGTTGGACTAGGGGAAACACATCGAAGAAAAAAGCGGCATCAAAGGGAAGGGGATGAAAGCTGGCCAACTGTGGGGGAGCCTGTTGGAATAGGGAGGAAAGAAAGGACGGAGGGGGTGGGGGGGGAACGCCGAATGTAGGGAGGTCGAGCGGCACAACTGGCCTATTTTTGAACACGTTGAAGGGAGTTAGGGAGAATTTTCAGGAGGAAAAAGGGGGGCAAAGTTCAAATTAGGGAAAGGGGGGGGACAGGTCGCAATCATGAAACCCATATGGGGGTGGGAGAGAGTCTTGAATAGAACGACAAACTTAAAAAAAGAAGTGAAAGGAAAGGAACAAAGTTGAAAGGGTGGGGGTGTCCGTGGGGGGGGGACAATGACGAGGTTTGGTGAAAATGCGAGGAAAGAGGGGTATTCTGAAACTAAAGACACTCTACCTTGCGCGAAGTTGGGGGGAGGATGAGAAAGGACAGAGGAGCGAAGTATAGGGACATCACGTCCGCAGAACTCCCCAGGGAGGTTTTTTTGAGAGGGGGAACATGAAACTCCATATTGTCAGACGAAAGGTAAGGAAGGGGAGATGGGGAAGGGGGAAACTGACGGAAGTACGGATATTTAATCGGACACGTTTTTTAAAAATAAAAATTAGGAAACGGAAAGACGGGAGAACAGGCAGGGAAAAACGGAAAAGGGGGGTGGCCCCCGGGTTCCAAGAAGCCTTTGCAGTACCGGGGCCGGCGAGAGGGCGTAATAAAAAAAAAAAGGGAAGAGGGGGGGAGGGAAAGGGCAGGGAGAAAATAAACAGAGCAAAGGTGTGTGAGACGTCAACGGGATTTTGGGGGGGGGTGGGGTAAATAACTGGATAAAGAATGAACACCTACTGAAGGCTAGAGGAGGGGAGGGGGCGGTAAGATGAAGGTTAGAAAACGGAAAATCGTTTCGTACAAGGTCGATCCATAGGACATGTTTCTGGAAAGGATGGTTCAAATGAGGAAAGAAAGGAATAACGGAAAATTGACCACCGAAAGGCTCACTGCCGGTCTATGAAATTTCGTTAGACAAAATGAGACCAAAAGGTGGGAGGGGAAAGCAAGGGGGGGGCACGAATTCGGGAGGTGGGATAAGAAATGGGGGGAGGGTCTCTCATGATTAATCATGACCACTCCGAATGCATTGACTTACAATCCAACACCAGGGCAGGACGATAATTGAAAGAAAAGGGGGAAAAAGGAGAGTCACGGGGGCTTTTCTTCAAGAGAAGGACGAGGTGCGTGGTCTGTCAGGGGGTGGCAGAAATTACGGGGGGGGGGTGTCTTCGAATAGGGGGAGGCGTCGAAATTTGGGTAAAAAAGAAATCGGGGAGAGAAACGACTTTCGAGGAAATGAAAGGGAAAGGAGGAGAAAAAGAGAGTCAAAAAAAGAGAAAGAATAAGGTGGCGTGCTGGGTGCCGCACAGTCAACACCACAAAAGAAAACGAAATAGGGGAATGTTTGTCGAGGGCCATTGGGCACTGTGGGGTGGGAAAGGGGAGGAGGGAAGGGGGGAAAAAGGCTAAAGAAAGGAGAAAAAAGGAAAAAAAGGGGAGGAAGAAGAAGTCAGGGTCTCCTTTGATTCTCCAGTCCATGAGTAATGGGAGCAAAGTCAGACAATATTCGAAAAATAGGAAAAAAAAAAAGGAAAGAAAAACCAAAGCTCTCGATTTTCACCGTTCCGGGAAAAAAAAGCTGGCAAGAATGAGAACCGATTAAAAGAACTCACGCTCGGGGACAGCGAGGAGGGAAAATCCACAACCAAAAAAAAAAAACGTGGGGACGCGACACAAAAATTCGTCAGGGGAATTCACAGCGGAAGTCTAAAAATACTACAAATATTTAAAAAAAAGGACGGGAAGTAAAGCGAAAAAAAAAGGAGGAAAGGGCTGCTCATAAAACATGGGGAAAAGTAAGAGGGCTCAAAAGACGAATCAGAAATACCGTTGACTCAACAAAAGGCTGGGAAGGGGGCCCGTTCAAGGCCAAGAAAAAACATCATGAAAAGAGGGGCCGTTCGTGTGTAGACTTGTCGTCCGTTGAAAAAAAAATATTAGGGACCAAATAGAGGCATCACCCTATCAGCAGGAAAGGTATCCTTTAAGGGGGAAAAAAACTAGAGGAAATAAAATGGCAAGAAGGGAAAGAAAAATCGAACTAGGAAAAAACTATCCCAGCCGTGAGAGGGGTAAAAAAGAGGGGGGTGACCGGGGCGTGGAGGGGAGAGAAATCGAGGCCATCCAACTGAGGTAATAGGGAAGTCCGCGATGTGTTCCAGAAAAAGACCGGATGATCTACTGGCACATCTCTCTCAACACGTAGTATGGAAAAGAGGGGAAGGGAAGTGGCAAGGGGGTAATACGGGAATTAAGTTCGGCCCTTCAGTAGTGCGAACTCTCGATAGAGATACCCTCAAGTCGGAAACGACGGTAAGAGAAAAAAACAGGGAATACCCTCAGGGGGGGGGGGGGGAAAACAGAGGGAAAGATTGCGCGGCTTTGCGAGTCAACTGTTACGTGCGAGCTGAAAAGGCAAGAGTTGTGGAAAAAGAGGGTGTTTAAAAAGGGGACAAAGGTGGCACGGGGGAAGAAAAAGGGAAAGAAAAGAACGAGGAGGGTGTAAAACAAGTAGCTAGGCATAAATCTACTCACAAGGGGCGACACTCGCAGTAAGAAGGAGACGATAAATGATGGGGTTTTGAGGTCGGGGGGAAACTTCCAGGCAAGAAGGGAAGAAGGGGGGGCAGTGAGGAGAAAGAAAAAGGGGGTCCACGGGCCCGGTGAGGTGTCTATCGCGCTGGGTTGGGGATTTCGTCTTAGCACGAGGAATATCGGGGGAAAGGCTGGAACAGGGAAAAATTTTTACATGGTAAAGCCGCCAGAAGCAAGGACAAAAGAGGTGGATAAGGCTGTTGTCATCTGAGGCGAGGGGGCGATTTATGATGATCGGATCGGGCGGAAGGAGGGGAATCACTGGGTCAAGAGTACTTTATCCGGAAGGAGGGAGAAAGAGGGAGGAGAAAAGAGAGGGGAAATAAACTAACCTTCAGCACCAGGTTTCCCAAACTGGAGAAATGCCTTGAACCTCTATAAAGAAGAGAACGGGGTCACGATTCGGTGGCTTTGGGCGCGGTGGTGCATTAACTCGAGAGGAGAGGAGGGAGGAGTTAGGGGGGAAGAGATTCACTGAAGCGAGTTTAAAATGAATTCATCGCAAGGAAGGAATTCGAGAAGGCTTGGGTACCATTTATGAGGTATCGGATAAGGAAGACCTTCGGAGAAAAGAAAATACAAAGACAAGAGGCAGGGAGACCTTGACGGATAAGAGGGGGGCGTCAAGCACGGGCCGGGTGTTAAGGGGGGGCAAATTTAAGAGGGAGGAAGGTAGAGGGGAAAAGTCAGGGAAAAGAAAAAGAAGGTCGTCACGAAATGAGGAAAAAATGCCTTAACTTTATACAAGCCCGCGAGAAAGAGTGTAGAACGGCCGGGAATTAAAAATTTAGGAACAATGGTCCAGAGAGGAGGGGGAGCACGGTTAAAATAGTAAGCATATCAAATGAATCTTTATGAAACGAGGTATCGAAGGAGAGGGGTCTCAAGAGGAAGGCTAGCAAATAACCGGAGAGGAGAGTCGGAGGGGGGAACGGGGAAAAGGGGGAAAAAGGATAGGACAAAAAAAAAAGAACGTATGGTAATCCCAGGGGAGGGGCGTTGGAAGCACTGATTAGAGGGATCAATTCCCAAAAAGGTACGAAGGGGCCATTTAAAAAAGTGAGAAAGGGAGAAAGGGGGCGAGGTTGGGGGGTAAATTTCCTCAACGATGAGCAAAAATTCGCGAAAAGGAGGGCCTCTTAAATACGTCGTCAGGTTCAGCAAGGGAAACAAAAAGGACCAATTCTTGGGTCGAGGGAAGGGGTGTCAAGAGAAAACCTGAAGACAGGGGGGAAGGGAAGAAAGGCTTCACAACTGCGGGTTAAGAAATTAATAAAATTGAGAAAAAGGGTGACTCTCCCTGAGGGAGTTCAAAATTGGATGATTTCCGGAAACAGAGAGATAGGAAAGTGGAAAGAGAGAGGGTGAAGGAAAAAATGACGGAAAGGCGGAAAGAATGTGCCAGACATTGTCCGAGCTTAGGGACGCATATCTGCAGAACTGGTTGCGGAAGAGCGACCGTCAAACAATAACAGTTGGGGAATGAAAAAGGCCTTCGGACAAGATGGGAAGAACTTGAAGTGAAAGGAATTTGTGACCATGGGCGAATACGTGAAAAAGGCTTTCCCGTCACCACCTACCCGCGTGCCCGCCCTAGCAAAAAGAACACGTGGTCCGGAGCTGTGCAAGTACAGTGATCTCAATGATGCACGAAATGACCCGCGCAAAAGAGGGAAGAGGGGGGGTCTCAAAAAAAAAACGAGGGGAGAAAAGAGATGAGTCATGATCAAGGGGGAAGGTGGACGCGGGGGGCCACAAGGGGAGGGGGAATCGAGCATCACCCTGGGAGAGTGAAGAACGACCGACCCTATAGCTGTTTCCGGAAGTGCCGGGAACGAAGGGAGGGGGTGGGGAGGGGGGAACCAGAAGAGGGGCGAGGGAATGCAGCTTCACACACGGCGGGGGGTGAGGGCGCCTTGATGGGATGGGGGCTGTGTGCGGCAGAATTGGGAAGGTCCAATTATGACTAAACTTTGAAGGGAGCTCTGAGCACCAGGGGGGGATAGATAAGCTTCAGGCAGAAGGACATCGAGGACATCGGAGAAAAAAATTCTCGTCGCCCGGAATTTAGGCAACACCAGGACGATGTGCTTGAGCGATTACATTCGACCGGCCCCGCAAGAGGGGGTAAAGAAGGAGGAGATTGGAGTAGACAAAGGGAAGGGCCAAGTTTACGAGCACGGGACCAGGAAACGGTTTTTGGGGGGTATGACAAAATGAAAAACGCGCCAGATTGGGGTAAACGTCAGGGGTGTGTTAAGCACAAAAATACGGAAAGACGAGGGAACGGGGGAAATAGGGGGAAGGGACTTAATACGGATCGAAAAAAGTCTTCACGCGAGGGAAGATTGAACGTCAGGAGGCGACAACGTCGAATTAAAAAAAGAATCCGACAACAGGGAAAAGGGAAAGTAGGGAGACGGCTAAGAGATTTTGGGGGGGGGGAACTAAAGGGGCTAATAGGGGACCGACGCCACTCTTTTGAAAAATAGAAAACCCAGGCTGACGTAGTAGATTCCAATGCCAGATTAACAGAAACGTCATGCTCTATTTCAAAAGTGCAAACCTCAGGCTCCCTATGACAAGGAGAGACCAAATACAACTCGGAGCAAGGAAAGAAGGAGGAGGGAGAGAGGGGGAGTCAACTCTTAAGGGAACGAGTTAGGACAGTGGGTGAAAAAGTGGTGAAAAGTCTTCGGCTCGAATGACCGCCATCAATAGGGGACAAAAAAAAAAACAAAGCAAAAGGAAGGAAAAGAAAGGAAGAGTCGAGGGGGATGTTCCTATGGAAAAAAAGGGCTAAGAGGTGGGGAACTTCGATCTCCGCGAAGGGACAAGGTCTCTATACGTCAAGAGAGTGCATAGGAAAGCATAAAAGAAGAAGCAGGCTGAAAAGCACTGGCAGAGAGGGGAACTAAGCACGAACGTGGAGCGATAGAAAGGAAAAAACGGCAAAAAAGACAAATTTAGGAAAGGGGGAATGAAGTGACAGGGATCAAACGGTAAGGGCCAGCTTTAAAAGGGGAGTCGAATATTCAACGTCTTTGGGGGGCAGACATCACACATGGGGCAACGGAAAAAAGCGAATTGGTCACTAGAAGGGAGGGTTTCCATGAAATAATGCCCTATGGAAGGCTCTGAATCAAGAGCTTTCCATCGCTCAAAGGGGAAAATAAAAGAGGGGACGGGGGGGTTCAAAAGCGGGAGAGTGGGGAATGAAACTAGGGCAGCGCTACGTCTACTATATTTACGGGTTTCTGAAAATAAGGGAAAACAGCGCGATATAACGGAAAGGTTCCATTACATCTGGGGAAGGGGAGAGGAAAAAGAAAGGACCAGGGGGGACAAGGAGTAAAGTGCCCGTTGACGAAACAACCTCCGAGGGTCATTTATCGTTGGGACGTTTCTTGGAGGGAAGGGGCTGCGGGGGAAAGTAGTCGCAGTACGTAGTGTCGACAGCACACGAGGCGATGCATTAAACGGGGGGGGGAAAGAGGAGGGTAAGAAGTAAAGGAAGACAAGAGGCCTCACTCGGAGACTGGGGAGAAAAACAGAAATTTCTCTTACAGGCGACGGTGGAGGTGGGGAGGAAAAGACCTTCGCGGGGCTGAAGCCGTAGGGAAATGACT
>Ga0179593_1379801_pt1 | contig 12022 bp, 7 predicted proteins | sample CZODoug2_1_08_16_FD_185931 | JGI IMG/M metagenome (GOLD analysis project Ga0179593, IMG submission 185931) | Vadose zone soil fungal communities from Angelo Coast Range Reserve, California, USA - CZODoug2_1_08_16fungal (PacBio error correction) | ecosystem: Environmental > Terrestrial > Soil >...
GGATAGAATACCCAACAGCAGAAATCAAGGGGGGAAGGGCTGAGAGGAAGAAAAATGGAGGGACCGCGGCATGGGTTAAGGTTCGAATATGTAATAGGACTGACTGTTGACATCATGTACGGGTAAATTGACGGAAAAAACGGGCTCAACGGACAAGCCGGGTGAATATCGGGGGGACAAAAGTGAGTAGAATGAAATTCACACAAAAACAAAGGTTGCAATCTTGGGGAGATGTTGAGCTTGGCTTATCAATTACCAGAAGTGAAGAAGATCTGGGGGGGGTTCTTCTTTTATCTGGACAAAGAAAAAAAGGAAGCAAAGAGATGGGACTGGGGGGGGAAGTCATTTGGGCAACGCCAATACTAACGATGGGGGATGGTCATGGAGGTTGGAAGGTTTTTTGGGAAACTTCGTCATGTGGGTTCAGGCGGAGAGAAAACCTTTCACATGACTAACCGGAAAAAAAGGGGGAAGAAAGGGATACCAAAGAAAAAGCGGGGGCTGCGCAGAACCGAAAGGCACGAAAGGAAGTTCCTCAAGGATCGGGAAAAAACGCTCACAATTACGTGTCCTGACAAGTTTAAACCTTAGACTACAGACGGGGAGCGGTTTCTTTGTTGGGTGGTATGAAACGTGCAGCCGGGTGGGGGTGTGGCCGCCATGGGGGGGAGGGGCTCCACGAATCTAAACGGGGTACCGGGAAAACAAAAAACTAACCGACTGCCGTGTCACAAACCGAAGGATCTAATCATGAGTACCTCCACCTAAATCAAGGTCTACCTTTATAAGTGGACCTGGGGACGCCGGGGAGGAAGCGGAGGGCTGAATGTACACGGTTTCGGGTTTTTACTAAGGGGTGGGGAGGGGTTGGGGAGGAGCCATCAAGGGAATTACATATTAAATCTGGGTCTTAACGGTCTGTATGGAGTCAAAGGAAACTCAAGCTGGGAGGCTAATCAGGGTCGCGTTAGGTAGACATCTTCTGGGGGCAGTGCGAGTTGGGGAGAAACGGAACTGGGAGGAAAGCGGTAGAAGTGGACGTAGGGTCAAGAAACCTGGAATGGAGAACCTCGCCCGCGCAAAGAGTAAGGTGGGATGATGGAAAAAGGGGGCGTGTTCCTAGGTGCGCTGGGAATTGTGCCATACCAAAAAAACCCCGAGCAACATGGAGGGACATTTTTCCCTCGCGATAACATGTGCTGTCTGGTTTAGTTGCATATATTTTGTGTCGCCGGGGGGATTAAAATTTTGCAACCAAGGGGTCGAGTTCAAAGGAATTGGAGGGCTGGGGGAGTCCCGCTACACTGAAGTAAGGGGGACGTAATCGAAAATGATCCGTTCGAAGGGCCGGGGGAGTCATTTGCTACACTTGTCGGGTCGCTACCTTATGCTAAAACGCGGCAAAGACCCTTTCGTCGGCCATTTAATTCCGTGTCTCTCTGAGGGATGGTGATCGTAATTTCTATATTGTAATCCGGGTCAGAAAAAGTGCAATTATAGAAAGTCACTGACATTGGTCAGTTGATGACCGCTGGCTGACGGCGAGCGGGTGTCCCTGGGGGGCAGTTTACAGAGTGGGCAAGCAGAAAATTGGTGTCAATGAAAGCCGGGTTGGTGGTTGTTTGTGTCCTAAACGTAGGGTGGCATATCTCTAAGTGGGGTTGGCGAACAAAACAATTTGGGAACCAGGAGAGATTCTTTCCCACAAACCAAGCAGTAAAGGGAGTCCAAGAGCGGTGAGCGTCTCGCGGTCAAAATTTGGTTGCCAAACTGTCTGCTGTGCACAACTCAAAGAGTCATCCAACGGTTTTCCGTCAGATGTTAACCCGCAGTCAACTGGGGGAAGAAAGTTGACTCAATCCAAAGGGATTGCATCCGGGTCATGTGAAACTAAAAATAGATAAAATACTATACGTATGAATGACAACAAGTTTTAGCGTGTGTGGGCTGAAGGAGGGAGACAACATACTTCATGAAGAAAGAGTAAAATAGAAAGAACGTTGGCAGGAGGGGCAGATTGGTAACGGTATTGACACCTCAATGTCATGGGATATCCAAATGGGGGCAAAAAGGGGGTTAAGAGATCGTAGAAAAAGGACAAAGTAGGATAGATGGCCAAAAAAATGGGCATGGGTTAGGTAAAACAATCTGAACCACAAAAACACATAAGAGGTAAATAAACAGTGGACAAGGCTTCAGGGCGATGGACTCGGTTAAACTTTTGAGGGAGAAGACAAGTACTACTAGGCCTGCACATAGTTCGCCAAACGCAAATCTTCAACGAAAAGGCATAGTAGAAACTACCGCCGCTGCTTTATCAAATGAAGTGGGCAATTGGGAATCCCGACGGGAACAGCTCTAAAGGAATAATCAAGCAAGAAGCAAAATGACACTGACGTTACTTCAGCAAGAGGGGGGAATGAGGACCCAGGGAGTTAATAGAAGGGGGGGATTTGAACGTAGGGAGGAATATGCCGATTTCTTATTGTCACGGAAAGGGGATTGGGTGGGGTATGCGGAATAGGCGGAAAGAAAAGTCACAAAGCATGACGACAGGCCAACTAAAAAAGAAAGGGCGAAGGAATCTAGCGAGGGGGGCCTAAAGAAATCTCTTGGTTGTACCTACAAGATAAAAAGAGGTCTTGGATCCCCTGGGATCCCAGCGCTTTACTGTGGGCGTCCTAGGACAGGTCTGGCAAAATGGCAGGGGGAAAAAGGTAGCTCTTTCCGACTAAAAAAAGGTACGAGAAGGAACAAACGGCCATAGAGCACCAGACCAGCTCGGTGAGGGGGGTGTACTGTCCCAAGGACGCCGCACACAGTCGCGATTGGCGGGGACCTAATTGGGGGTATCTACCCCAAGCATATTATATGGGGGACTAGTTAAGAACAAAGGAAGAAAAACGGGGGACCCTATTGCACATGGGGGGGAGGGAAGACCTTCAGTAACATGTTTTTGGGAAGGACAAGGTGAAGATGAGAAGGGAGATAGCGGTAACTAAAAAAGAAAGGAGACGATACAAGATTGGAAAAGAACAGGAAAAAATGCAGAAATGCAGTGGGTGCATGGGCCGCCAAAGAAGACAGTCATGCGGTCTGAGCGGGGCGTATTAGTATATCGAGAGCCCAAAAACAACAGGAGGAAGGGAAAAAAGCGAGAATGGTAATAATGAGACCAAGAAGAAAGACTTTATACCTTCTGACGTACACAAACTGGCGGAAGAGAATTTTCTAACCAATAGGGGAAGACTGGAGGGGAAGATGTACCGAAGTACAGTAACGGCCCAATCAAGCAAGGGGGTCATCTAAGGGTTCTGGAGGAAAGTCCCATCAAAAAGAAATCGGGAGGATTTGTTCGCAGGAAACTTACATGAAGAATTTAGGGGGGCAGAAAAGACAACGAGGGCTTGGATGGGAAAAATTATAACGCGCGCGGACTGTGTGGGCCGTTCATTTTGGGGGGGTGAATCTCAAGAGTGAGCTGGTTTGGAATGGGGGATGGTTTAGGGTTTGACCTAAGCTTCGCTTTTGGAAACGGGGGTCGAATTCGATAACGTCAACACTTAGAAGGCATTCCAGATCTCTGGAAAAAAGTATCCAAAGAGGAATCAAATCTGCTTACTTTAGACACGACTGTATCAACCGTCTATTCAACTCGAGACTCCGGTATTCTTGTGGGACGGGTCCTGGGGGATCTGACTACCAGGGGCAGTTGAAGTTTTTATTGTTGGGCATTTAAAGTAATACTTTTCCATGCTTATCTAATTCTGGTCACTGGACGGACCCACCAAGGGAATTGACAACCTCTAAGGAAAGCCTCTCGGAGCTTCAAGCCCTACGTAGCACCGTGCATCCCTGTTGGAGAGAAACATCCCATTGTGGACGGTGACTTGCTTGTCCTCGGACTCTTCACAGTGAACTTTAGGTTACTGGTGCATGGGCTGGGCTCAATCGGGACCATGAGGATGTGGCACTGGATTCATTCCGAACTGTCATGCTGGATCACAAGCAGGCTTGGTTTTAGACCGTCTGGTGAGGGGGAGGTTCAGTTTCGAGAGGGGCAACACCTGGGAACGTGTAGTGAATGCTTGGGCAGAAAAAGAAATGCGAAATCGCCCGCGTGCTCTGGTACATGGAAGGGGAAGGGGGCTCACTGCTGTGTGGGGAGCGGGTCCGGATGTTTGACCAATCCACTGGGGGGGGCACAGCGACAGAGTGTCAGGACTGTGTTTTTCGTTTGGTCACCGAAAGAAATGGACAATGTGGTATGACCTGGAAGGGGGCCGACCCAAGGACTCCGCTAATTCTGCCGGGGGGACAAAGTGGTAGCTCGAATCCATTAAGATGTCGTGCTCTTGGGTCACTCGTGGGGATCATTGCAGGGAAGGGGAACGAGGTTGGGCCTATGACAAGGACGAAAAAACTTAAAACTTTTTGAGCCGTGGGAATTTCTTCGCGGGGTGATAGCTTTGAGAGAATTTGTAAAAAAATAGTTCACCAGTAACCGGGAGACTCTGCTACAGTTCAAAGGGGGCGGCGTGACACAGAGCTGTCACACGGGGGGGGAATCAAGAACATTTGTCCGTGGCCTCAAAAGAGGATGGTCAAAGGGACAATGTACCGATTTTTGGATCCCAAAAACACTTTGTTCACTGTCTGTAATCGATCTCTCAACCACCCCCCCTTATTCGGGGGAAAAGAGAGAGAAGCGAGAAGGGTACAACTTGGGTGGGGGTTGCGCCAAAAGCTCTATTGCAAAATCTCGAGGAGCCAGTGTATCTGTCGCACTTGTTGACAGGGCAGCCTAAACCTCGTCCGGTCAATTTGGGAATAAAGAAATCATACAATAGGTAGTGGAGGATACAGGTGATCATTAAATAGCGACCATTAAAAAATGATCTGAGAGAAACAGAGAAGGTGGTGTACACAGGCAAATCTTTGGTCTATCAGTTATCAGCCCACGACAGAGGATTCGCGGACAACCATCGATGCCAGGTTCAGAAAATGCACTGCTGGGAAAAACTCGGGTAGGAGTCAGAAATGTCACGGAAGATCCCCAACAGGGAAAAATTTTCCAAAATAAAACAAAGGAGAGGCGAGAAAACGGGGGGGTAACTTGATCACTGGGGACAATACGAAAAAATCAAACAAGCAAAGCCATCAAAAATCGTCCATGCTTCATCTTCGCGTGTAAAGGTGGCAGTTTGTCTGGCGCCCGGGGCGGCCCTCCCCTTGACTAAAATTGCACCCCAAGCGATACCCCTTACGTGCGAACTACGGGAGGAACTCACCTCACGAATTCGGAGAAGCCAAAGGGAAATGGTTCACAGTGGTTAATAATACGGCTACGCATGTAAAAATATAGAAAAAGAGTAAAAGTTAAAACGAAATGATTCAGAAAAAATCTCTGGAGGCAAGGCGCAAAAATGTAGGGTTCAGCACATTGGAAGGCTTTTGTCACCGTATTTAGGGAACGGAATGATGTCGGGTCTTTTTTAAGGCCGTTGGCGTGTTGTTGGGGTTCGGGAAGGGGGTTCGATGTGAAATCCCTACCAGGGAACAACCATGCTTACAGACCTCGACCAATAAAGAAAACGCTAAATGATCGGGAGTCTGTACCCATGTGTTGGGGTGGGCCACTATAAAGTCGGAGGAAGGGTTGGTTTACAAGGGGTAGGGCGGGCAGTTAAACACCTTTAGGAAGCCGCTTGTTTTGGGTTCATCAGAACATGGCTCGATGTGCAGTGAAAGTTGATCATTAAAGCCGGAAAAATGACTCCGCTGGAACAAACAAAACAAATAAATGCCAGACCAGGCAGAAGGGTGCTCCTTAACGGGGCCCACAATCCGCTGTGGAGGGGGCCGCGAGGGGTTAAACTGACCCAGCCACTAGTTCTGAAGAAGAGGATATCAGAAGCTAAACATAAGAAAAGCACAGATTTAAAAAAGTGGGGTGGGATGGGAGGGGGTTCCTTCAGAATTGTCGGGGGAATGCGATGAGTTGAGCAAGGGCAAGTACGTAAAGCAGGACTGAGCAGGGAATGCCCGAGTACAAATCCCTTAAAATCAGGACTGCGGGCTTATCCGCAGAAAGACAGTAGTTCTGAGACGGGGAAAGTAAGAGAACCTCTCACTAACCAAAAAAAATGCAGAAAAAAGATTTGATAATAATAATGCACCGCGAAAAACGCGACCTGAGACTGCGAGGTAAAGCACAAGCGTTCCCGGAAGGTGGGATAGGCTAAAAACAAATAGGGGGGCTCGGCCCGTGGGGCAATAAAGTACCCTCCGCAGACCGCGTTACCCGGCTAAGCGAAGCAACGGGTTCATCGAAAACATGGGGGGAAATTCCCATCACAGGCAAAGCGTTGTAGTATTTTCGGCCAGTTGAGGTGGACAATAAGAATGGTCAGATAGAGCGGGGGGCGTGTTAGGGACAATCGTGCACTCCAAGCGTCTGACTGTGTTCGAGGGAAAGTTGGGGGGGGTCAGGCTCCACCTATAAAGGAGAAAAAACTGGGTTCATGGTGGAAATGGAATTTTGGACATGTGTGGGAAAGCGCGTCGGGTTGAGGAAAAGAAGGCTGAAAACCTTTCCAACTACACGCGCGGCCAGTCCTCTTGACGAAAAAAGAAGCTCGGTCCGGAACGGGAGAACCAGGGAGTAAGCACTCGGCGAGGGTAACTCGCCGTCTAAAGAAACCCCTCACTTTAAAGGGGGGGAGGCTTGGCCATAACCTTCTGGACGCTATGATATCAGGAGTTTGACGTTTAAGGGTGTTTGGGGATGGGGTTGTCGCATCAAGGGGTGGGAATGGTCTTTCTACTCATAATGAGTTAGCGCCCACCCAGACCCTAATATCCAAACCCCGGTCAGAGAGCTAAATCTGAGCCAGCTTACCGCCCGAGGGATAAGTCAAAAGAAACGGGGAGGAAACATTGCTGGGTAAGACGGATAAAGCGAATGCTGAAGGTAAAGGTCGGTGATTTGGTTCTTATGGGCGGGAACGGCTCAGGAGTGACGGAGGCTTGATTCCTCGGTTAGTAAGGCAAGGACGTTCAGATGATCTAAAGCATGGTCGTTACTCCTATGTAGGTTGTCACGTGTTTGGACCTGTAGGTGTAGACACTCGGTCTTAAAGAATTATGGCTCTGTTAAGAGAAAACCGGAAATGCTAAAATACTCCATGCAAAGCCGGGGTATGAAGGGACAGTCGCGGGGGTGTGAAAAATGTGGTTCCGAGATTGTTGAACCCGCAACAATGAACTGTGGGCCATCGCGACAAATACAGTTTTCTTTGTCGCTCGGGTCCGAAAAAGGAGACGGATGAACCGGGGGCTAGAAACGGGCTCCGCGATCAGACAACCCACGGTTTGGGAGAGAGGAGGGGGGCAAAATTAATGAAATTACGCGGTCCGGCTCGTGGGAGAGGGTTCTTGTCTGGGAGGGTTACGGTACTGTGGATACTCGCTGTCTAATAATCTTAACTACAAACTTGTCTTGGCGCCCTTTCAGTTTCCTATATCTTGTGGTCTTCCTGTAAGGCTCTTTTCTTGCTAAGGTGCAAAAGGGGAGCAATATTAAAACGTCAGGCGATGCTTTTACTTCTTTGCACCCTGGCTTCCTAGGGTTCCGTTTGGACGGCTTGCAAAAAGACCCCACGTTTCTGTTTCCTTAAATTCCCTTTGTCACTGTGGGTTGCTCCAGCCCGGGGTCTGACCGTCTCTGCTTGAGCGAGTCAAGATAAAGAAAAACACAAACTTAGGAAAATGCGCCCCAGGAGTAGCTAATATGGTTCAACTTTTGGGGTTAAGTCAAAACTCTTAAAGTGCACATCTCAAACCACCCGTGGGTCTTCTCCCGGGTAACCCTGATCCTGTCCACTCTTCATCCATGGGCAATCGCAAAGTCCGGTGGAGTCAAGTGTAATTCTGGGGCCAAAAAGATCTCCCCGATTCCTAGAAAAAGGGAAGCAGAAATCTCCCCTGTAAAAGGGGGGGGGAGTCTCCAAAGCGCAGTTCATATGGTTGGTTCTGGCTACCATAGTCTCGAGACAAAGAAAAGCCGGAGAACGGTTCTCTCACTGCAGAGACAATGCATTATGAAGAATGCTGGACACTTATTCATCTTTTATCGATTTTTAAATGCCCAATTGGGTTGAATAAAAAGATCTACAAAGAAAGCAAAGATGATTCGGCGTAGGGGCACAAGGGTTACGAAACAGATAAAGGCACAGCGCACAAAAAAGAATAACGCGTATCATCCAACCTAAAATGGAGCGGAAAAATGTCGAACCGGTTGTCTTGGGGACAGAAAACGGCCTCACGAGTCATCCAAAGTGTCGGACCACTAACAAAAGGAAACGAAAACCAGAGGGAATAAGCCGACTAGGGACAATGGGAAGAGGTCAGTTGGGAAAAGCATTAATCAAGCGGCAGGACAGCCAAAATGCTAAGAAAAAAGCAAAGGGGGGCATGGTGGCTCATCCGAGGGAACATTCGTACCCAGGTAATGGTTCAGCCACGGGGATTACGGTGAAAAAAGTATTGGCTTCTATAATTTCTGAAATGGGTTTCACTTCCGTTTGGGTGGGGTCTTAAAAACTGAGCGACCAACCAGGGGGGAAGACACCAAGCACGGGCAGCACCACAAACAAACCGCGCCATTATAATAGTCAGAAAGGTAGGCCGATAATGAGTCTCAATGTGGCCTCTGTAAACGCGGGCGGGACGGACCGGGGCGGCTTTTTTGGGCTAAAAAATGAGCAATGAGGCTCCATGTGAGGTAGAGCCGTACGAAAAACAGGACACGAAAAGGGCAACAAAAAATAGGCCACCAGTAGCCAGAAAGACTCTATAGGATCTGAAAAAATTCGCCGCACAACAACACGATGGGGGGTGCGTGGCCATGTCAGCTACAAAGCACCTAGTATTCTTAAGTTAAGATAAGGAAAATGAATAAAAAACCCAGTTGCACGTGGGAAGTTCCTTCAAAGAAGTTGAGATGACGTCGGGTGAGCTAAATGTTGAAAGGGGTACATATGCAAACGAGAAAGATACAGTGGGGCCCTTAAATTGGGAGAGGGTGGGACTCACAGAAAAGACAGTCGAGGGATGGGGGAGCGGGCAGTAATGGGATTAAAGATGAGAAAGCACCAATGAAGGAGTCAAAAATCCTTTAGGGAGGATAAGACTCAAAAGGAAAATAACAAGCGACTGGCGTTCGGCTTGTTTAGACCACTGCGGTAATCTCCATAAGCTAACCACTATGGGAAGAGGCCTAACTGTTTGAATCAGTAGACACGGTACAGTGAAGCGACTCACTGAAGCGTGGGACCATCTACAAACATGGGGGGGGGGCAATTAAGTGAAAGTTCAGCTAACCCAAGGGGGTACCACTGGTGGTAAGTATGGTCGTGCATTGGGTCTTCTAGTACCAAAATTGATAAGAAGGCTCATCGGGGCTTCTGGCAAAAATTCGGTTCCACATCTGAATGGTGGGAAAAAAGTCAGGGTTTCATCAACACTCTTCTAAAGTTTGATGTGGCATGGAATATTTGCCGTTTTACCACCGTCGTAAGTTTTTAACGGGTCGGAGCGCCCCTTTCAACTAAAACTTCCAAAGAAAAACTACATGGGTCCAAAAAAATGGGAACACTCCCCCAAACCAAGGCGTGGACAAGGAACGCAAGAGTTCAGATCAACGCGCGAGGTCCAGGAAACACGAAAGAAAAAAACGTCTTTAGTAATATTGGCCGACAAGACCTGGTAAAACTTAAGATCTAAGTGCGCTGTTGACTTTTGAAAATTTGTTGGGGGTTTTTGCGGGTAAAGACGTCGAGGAAAACTGTTTTTGTGGGTCCCTGGGGGTCAAAAAAGTGGCTGAAATCAGACTTCAATGTGACGACAAAGAAAAGCAACCAGCAGGTTACCCAACCAGAAACGAAGAAATCGTGGAAGGAGCTGTCAGACCCCTAAAGAGGAGAAATCGATCTGTTTATTAAATGTCCGCTCGCCTTCTTCAGCGTGCGACAAAACTTCATCTGTGACTTGTGCGACTTTTTTGGATCTGGGGAAACCTGGAGCCTTAGCAAGGAGTCTGGAAAGTAATTTCTGAAAAGGAAACTTCGGCTGGGATCAAATCATTCGGCGGGATGTCAATCCTCGGGGGGGGTCTTTCAGGATAGGGTGGTTAGGACACTAGTTTGGGGGCGGATGATACGGTCTGGTGTCAGGAAACCAACCGGCGGCGAAACAGCCCCTATGCAAGAAGGGAGGCGGTAGAATGAACTATGGGATTTTTTCAAACGGGTTCTGGGGTGTAAGTAATAACCGCACAATACACTTTGGAAATAGAGGGATACAGCCCGGTCTTAGTGGTCGACGAGATAACGGCCCTTGTTATTTAGAGATGGGAAAAAATTACTCCAAGAAAAGAAAGACCAACATCAGTCTTTCTAACCCAACGCATCGCCTCAAAACTTAACGCGGTCAGCCGCTTGATTGGTGAACTCGACAATAAAGGTTCTAACCATTTGCTTTGAGGGTGCTTCAGTAAATGCTCGAAAGGGTATCCCATAGTTCGACTACACCTTTCTTCTCCTTGGCTGTGTCTCTGATCTACGTGTTAGGTCCTGTCGCAGTAGTCTCTCATTTTCAGTCTGTTCAACCCTTGAATCAATATCCTCTTTATTAATGGCCCATGGTTGGGTACTAAAGTCGCGTGACTGTATGTTCAGGAGGGCGGGTGGTTAAGCGTCCCCCTTTGGTCTTGGGACCGCATGAATTTGTTACATAAAGCTCGGGTGTATTTTAACTGGGCGGGAAGGTTTGGTGCAACGCCTCGGGAGAGTTCTCTCTCAAAAAACAACAACGTGGTATTATTACCCAGACGAGAAACAAAAAGGGATCATCGCATAGGTGAAAACTTTGGGGTTAGCACAAAATCTCTCGTGAAATACTTAATACCATTTTGAAAAGGTTCTCAATTTGCGCAACGCCTGACACCAGTCCGTCCGTGCTTAGGCCAGTAGGCGGCCTACTGGATTATGGTGGGACTAGAAATATCTCCGCATAGAAAATGATATGAGACTTAAATTGAGCACACACCGTGAAGCTTGTTGGCTCAGTTAGAAACACAAAAAAGAAAATGATCGCAGGCCAATTCCGAGTAAGTTCCTTGGCGGTCCTTAGGCGTGGGAACCGGGATTATCGGTTGCACTGTGCCATGGAAAAGACGGGGGCCAATGTAAACATCTCGGCAAAAAGAAAAGAGGTAGAGGGGAGGAAAAGGCCACCGGGCCAGGGGAAAAACATAATCTGAACATGGGGGGCGAAACGAGGCGGAAGTCACCGCATACAGCGCAGCGAGAGTTTTCGCAGGGGAACGGTGGGTCGGTGAAGACCGTCACCAACTCCGCAGTACCCACCGCTAAGTAAACAACGCAAACAAAGGAGGAGAATAAAGACGATGAGGGAAATAATGAAAATTGTTCTCGTTGAAAAATAATGGCACACGCAGGTGAAAGGAAATAGAAGACCCAAGAGAAGGAAACGACGTTAGTGGGAAGGACCTAACAGGAGGAGAAGCAGGATCAGGAATGGCATCCCAAAGGAAGGGATAAGGATTTAAAAAAGAAGGGGAAAGCGGAAAAGTTTAGTCGGGTGGGAAAAGGAGGGCCGTGGTGGGGGGCCCTTCAGACGAAGAAATACACAGGGCCACCGACCCCATCAGGCACACCCCAAGAAAGGGCACAGACTCGCTGAAGATCTGAATCGCATGTAGTCCACGAGAAAAGCGTGACGGTGCCAGAAGAACTTTAACTAAAGGTGAGTGATCAAATGGTAGTAATGAAATTGTGTTCGGAACATTATTAAATGTAGCGGCTTCAGGGGAAGGGATTTTGACGAAAAACCCGAAGACGCTCAAACAGGCAAAAAGACTCCGGAAAAGACTCAGTAGGGGAGGGGATATTTGCTCAACCTGATGACTTCCCACATTAAGCTCGCGTGGACCAAATAC
>Ga0179593_1412980_pt1 | contig 12022 bp, 19 predicted proteins | sample CZODoug2_1_08_16_FD_185931 | JGI IMG/M metagenome (GOLD analysis project Ga0179593, IMG submission 185931) | Vadose zone soil fungal communities from Angelo Coast Range Reserve, California, USA - CZODoug2_1_08_16fungal (PacBio error correction) | ecosystem: Environmental > Terrestrial > Soil >...
ATGCCTACCTCAATCTGAAATTAAAAACATAATTCCAAAAAATACAGAGAGGGACTCATCTAATCCTTCTTAGTTTTCGAGGGGGAAAAAAAACCTAATTGGGAAGGTAAAAGATGAAGAAAAGAGGAGGGGATTCATCAATCCCTCCTAAAAGTTGTCGTGTTATTTGGTGGAAAGTCACAAGACCTCGCGAATAGGGGGGAATGGGCGGAAGTGAGGGGAAGTTGGAAAAAGAAAGATAGCATGAAAGTCTGCGAGTACGAGCCGCGAGGGTATGGGACATTGAGGGAGGAAAAATTAGGTGACGAAGGGGAAGGACAATTACATGACCGAGCCAAAAAAAATGGGGGGGGTAGGCAAACAGACCGAACACTGGTAGAAGGCCTATTTCCGACCAAAAGTGAGCCATTCTGGAGAGGGAGGCTGTAGATCAGGAGAGGGGAGTCGCTTAAACACCCGGAAAGGTAAAAGGAAAGGGGAAAAAATCTAGAAAGGACCTGGTTATCATTCATGGCTGCGACTCCTGCACCAGCCGAACACTACAGGAAGGGGCTTAATGGGGGGAGGGAAAAACGGCGGAAAAGTTCCTCAGGCGGAAAGAAAGAAGAAGTCACCGACCGGCCTGCAAAACACCTTCTATCATGTTAGAACAATGAGGGGGGGTCTGGAGACCAGAAAGGGGGGATTGAAAAAAAGCGGGAGGAAGGAGCGAGAATCCTCTTAAAGGGGTCACGTTTCCTGACACCATTCGCCGTACTAAGAGATGTCTGACGGGGGGACCGGCCGACGGGAACCAGTTCAGGAGAGAATCACATACAGGGGAACTTTAGGGTGAATCTCGAAACACGGATTCAGTAAAAGAATCTCTCTAAGTTAGGAGCGGACCGCGAATGCCCATAATCTTAGGACACACTAAAGAAGGGGGGACTTCATTAAAAGCAAGGGCCTGAAAGGAGAATTCCAAGATGAACATCTACGAACCCGACCTGAAGTTTGGGAAGGGGGGGCAAACCCCTGGTAGGTATAAGACCATAGGAAATTTAGGCAAAAGGCAAAGTCAGGTGCACCGATGGGAGAAGAGGGGAAGAAAGAAGCGTTCAACGGTATCTGAATCCCACTTACAGGCCCTTCTTCTTTTGTTTGCAGAATAACAGCCAAGTGCTCACCAGGAAAATGAGGGAATAGACTTACGTCATGTAAGGGAAGGGGGGGGAAAAGGAAAAAAGGGGCGGAACAGAAAGAGAAAAGAAATCAGACCATCATTCTTCCATTGGGACTAGTTTCAGCCATATAGCCATGTAGAAAACCGTACGGAAGGGGAAGGGAGAAGACACCAAGTAGGGGGGGCTCACGTAGGGAAGCGCGCTTCGAAAGAAAAGGGGGGGTAAGAAGGGTCAAAAAACAACAAAAAACCACAAAAAAAAAAAAAGAAAAAGCGAACAAAAAAAAACAATAACATAGAAAAAAAAAACAACCCATCAAAACTTCTACTAAAGAAACCACGTGGGGTCCCCCCCCAAAAAAAACAAAAAAACAATCCCCACAAAGAACCACCACCCAAGATGAACCGAGAAACACAACAACCCCCTCCTCAAACCAAACACTACTGGCAACACAAACACCAAAAAAAAACCCAAACACCCAAACACCACCAACCCCCACAACCACACCCCTCCAGACGACAGTCACGGGCCGGCAGGGGTGCGAAACTGGAAGACTCTTGCGGGAGACCACGGATCGGAAAAATGACACTTCGTCTTGGTATGGAAAAAATAAAAGGAACAGGAGGGAGTTTTGGGGCGCGGGGGCGTGTCAAGGGGATTGGGGCCGGAAAAAAAGGCTGGGAAAGGGAAAGTCGCAAAAAAAATAACCTCATGGACGACATTTCTGGCGGCGGCGTGTGGGGCAAGGTTGGGAGCTCCTATTTTGGAATCTCGCAACGGGCTTGGATCCTATTGGCCACATGCCTGTGGTTGGTTTTGTCTGCTTAGAGGTCAAGTACGAAAAACGAAAAAGTACGTCATGGGGAATTGGGCATAGGGAGGTGCGCTTCTGGCAAGTCCTCATATAGCATTTTAGAGGTGGGGGCGAAAGACAAGTAGGTGAGGCGATGCCTCTTAATTTTTCATGATAAGAGGGGCTGGAGTGTGATACAGTCGGGGGGGGGATTGTGATGGCGGTCATAATAAGGTCGCTGGTGTGGACATGGACACACAGCGTCAGTGTGCACAAGAAGATAGAGGAAAGGGGATGGAAAGGACGGGGGAAGGGGAAAAAATCGGATGAGCCGTATAAGGGGTCCCCCGAAGGGCAAATGCGGAGCCGATGAAGGCCGGGGGATGGAGCCGGATCCCTAGAGAAGAGGGAAAAAGGGCAGGCGGGGATGCTCTTCTCTCGGGTTCTTATTGCAAGAGGCCAGAGGGACGTGCCGAGTGGGGGGGGGAGAAGGGCTGGGGGTCGGTTAATAAGGGAATAAAAAACGGGAGTTCAGTGGCGTTCGAAAATCAAATCTTAATTCTATAAAACGGAAGGCACGGTTACGGGGGGGAGGAAAAGGGGGAAGCTGATTCTTAAAACTTCGCGTTCGTTGAGGGAACAAGGAAGGGACATTGGGCGGGGGGCCAGGGGGATTTTGGTGGGAGAGACTAAAGGGGTGAGTGGGACATAACTTGCTGGGGGATAAGTGGAAGAGGGAGGGTTCAAAGAGGAAGTATCGCGGAGGAGTACTATGGTGGAAGGAAAACTCGAAACTTATGAAGGACAATCCGGAGGGGGGGAAATCCGGGTGGAAAACAAGGGGGGAAGGGGGGGGGTTTTCATATTTATAATTTCTGTCCGCCTAATGCGGGGGAAAATTATGATTCCTAACAGGAATTAGGGCGAAAAGAGAGTGGGAAAAATCCGACGGGGGGGGGGGGTATGAGATTTTTTGAGGGAGGAAAAAAAAAAGAAAAACGGGAGAGACGGGAAGACCAAAAACACCATGGCATGAAGTTTCGTCGTCTTCAAGAACGGAAAGAGGAAAGTATCGAGAAAAAGTGAAAAGTACCGGGGGGAAGGGAAGGGCTTCTAATCCTTGAAATATGGCTTTCTTTTCGTGCCTTCGACCAGGATAGGGGGGACAAAAGGGGCATTAATACCAGTCGGGAATTGGGTAGCGTCATTAACAGATATTGTGTTGTTTTTTTGGAACCTCGTTCCAACCCCTCTTAGGGAAGGGGAGAAAAGGAAACATAAGGCGTGGGACGAACTACTTGTACTTCGTGACCGTTGAGGGGGGGAAAAAAGTCGGGATGATGGGTGGAGAAGTCAATGGAAAGGCGGCAGTTGGAGACCCCACGGGGGGGGGGGGGAACAAACACTCGAGGGGAATACCGATAACGCTGCGTCCGGAAGGACTCTCAGGAAAAGTAGAAGGGGTTTGGACGGAAAAGAAACTGGCTGATCAAAAAGGACGGAAAGGGAAAGTCAAAAAGACTGTCGACGATCCAAGTCGCTGACAAAAAGGTTTTGGCCCGAACAAAAGAGGGGGGGGTACAAATGGCTGAAGCATTCAAGGGGAAAAACCGGGGTCAGTAAAAGGCGTGAGGGGGGGAAAGGAGGGATTCTTCATCTATGTTTCAAGGGGGGGAAAATTCGCGAACAAAGATCTCCATTCATGGGGGTTGCAAGGGTACATCCGAGAAGGGGAAAAAAAGGACTCCGGCGGGAAAGACAGGAAAGCAGTGAAAAAACCATCCAAAATCGGGACGGTATCGCTAGAGCGCGCCTGAACTGCGGGAGGAAACTTCAAAACATAAAGTAAGTCATTCATTCTTCGTCGTGCTGGCAAAAAGAGGAGAAAAGGTATATTCGCTGTGAATGGAAAGTGCGAAAAAGGGGTTGAAAAGGAAGAAAAAGGTCTTAAAGGGGGAATCGTCCCCAGGGGGAAGATGAGGGAAAGTGCGTTAGGAAGGGGAAGTGGAAACCGTTTCCTTTCTTCCTTCTTCTTCCGTCATGAAACGCGCGGGGACACCGGGGAGATCCTGGGTTAAGCCTGTTAAGAAATTGAGAAAAGCTTCAACGGGAAATTTCATCAAAAAAAATCGGCTGGGCATCTGGGGAAGAAACAAGGGAACACAAAGGCGAAAGGGAGCCCATGCGGTTTGCGTCGGCTAAACATGGGGGAGAGTTTTGGAAGAAGGCAACGATGCAGAGGGACTTTTCAGGGTCTGGAAAAAAGGGGGAAACCGCAGTAAAAGGACATCCTTGTCAGTCAAAATCGGTCACAACAGTCCATAGCGCAGCTGGAGGGGGTTTCAATAAAGGGTAGAGGGGGGGGGAGTCGGATGAAAACGGATGAACAAGGGGGGGAGGGAGGGGGAGAAAGACCAAGGTCGGAAACGCTATGGGGGGTGGGGTCAAAAGAAGCCGACGAGCGCACAATGGGCTCATGACGTTGACAGGGAGGACGGGCGAGAGAAAGTTTAAAGCCTTAGGCCGGGGAGAGGAGTGAAAGGGGAGGAGATCGCCTTACAGTCTTTTCAAACGGATATAGGGGAGGGATCTTTTCGAGCGGCAATGTAGGCACAAAAAACGGGAGGGGGTGCAACACGAGGGAAAAGAAGGCGGGAGTGGCCGGTGTCCCATCACCATGAAAAACTTAGATCTTCTGTTCGTCCTTTCCCACGAGGACTCAAAAGGCTGGTGGAGGACTCCAAAGAAGCCAAAAAGGAAAGGGTCAAAAAAAAAAAGAGGAGGACCACAAAGTCTAGCAACCACAGCGCGGGTGAAACGATATTACCCGGGGGTCCGCAAGAACCTTGTCTTGAAAAGTGTCTGCAGGGGGGAAAAAACAGGGAAAGTCGTTTTTCCCTGTTTCACGGACCAGTGGGACCATTGGAGCGGAACGGGAGGAGGGAAGGGAGGCACGGAAACGTCTTTCTGGGGAAAACAATCGTTTACGGAAGGAGTCGAACCGGGCGACCTGAGGAAACAAAGTTCTGGAAAAGAGCGAAAAAACAAAAACAAGGAAAGAGGGAGGAGGAGCCTTGGGTCACAGTTCGCAACACGGTCTTCTACAGTTTTCCAAAAAAATTGCTTTCTCTACAAATAATAAGGAAAACAGAAAAGGCAAGGGGCAAAGCAGGGGGGGACAGAAAGGGTCGGAAAACCGAAAAAGAAAGGGAGGGGGTACATGATACATGACGAAAAAACTGACCTGGTCTAAAACAAGGTTCAGGGCTAGGGACCACGTGCATACTCAGTGAGCAGGACAACAGGGAAAAGATAGAGGAGGTGTGGTCAGAACTACTTTAAAAGGTGTGCGTCTAGGGAAGGGAGGCTGGGGAGAGCCTACATGCTGCAACTGGGGCCTGAAAGAAAGGAGCGATGGGGAAAAGGAAAAAACTAAATATAATGGAAAGGGAGGGGAAAAAGGGGGGGGGGAGGACAGGGACCCCTTGCAGCTAAGTGTTGAACAACAAATTCTTGTTGCCTGAACAGGAAAGAAACAAGGCCCGACCTGGCCCGGGGGGGAAAAGCCGGGGAAATGGACGATGAGGTCGAAAGTCCGACGAAGGGGAAAAGAAATTGAGTCAGGGAAATCGACTTTCCGCAACCTAAAGGAAAAAACGTTAGCGTCCAAAAGTTGAAAACACAGAACTTTTCAAGAATGACGAAGGAAGGGGTGCTAGAACAAAGACAAAGGAGGGTGGGGCATTAGAAAGATAAAAGAAACGATCAATTACAGAACTAGCCCAGCTGCGATGAGTGGAAACGGACTTTGGACCGACAAGGGGGAGGCAAGTCGGGGGCAGTAAATAAAAGGGGGAAGTCTGGAGACGTTGCGGCGTAAGGGTGAGAGAAGGGGGAGAAGGGAAAAGAAACCGCAGGCATACAACGGCGGCGCCTGTTACATATCTTGTTCGGTAAATCGGCCCAGCCGCGGGGGCTGCAGCTGATGAAACCACAAAAAAGCTTGGGGAAAAAGGGCCGGAGAGGAGAGTGGTCCCTCGATCCCGGGAAGACACTGCGGGGGACAATTAGGCGAATCAGCATCCCAGGACAGTGCCAAGTACGGCGGGCAAAGGTCGAGAGAGAAATGGGGGCCGGAAGAGGGGCCAGGGCAGGAACCACGGACTAACAAACTGGTCAAAAGAAAAAACTCGAATCGAGATGGGACTTCGGGGAGGAAGAAAGAAGAAAAGGATTAATCGGAAAGATCTCACTAACATATCCTGAGAAAACCGCCTTGATGGTGAGTGCGGGCAGGCAGCCGGGATCTTCCCTCTCTACTCGTTCGGGGGAACGGGTGCAACAGAGCTTGATGAATCTGTAGGTAATAAAGAGAGGAAAAGATTGAGCAGGGGGAAGAAAAAGAGAAGAAGTGAAATGGCCTCAAAGCAGCAGCACGGTCGATGCGTTGCGACAACAAAAACGTTTTCAAGAGAAAATGGTGCGTGGAGCGTCGAACCCGGACCAAGGGAAAAAAGGGAGCTGACTTATCAAGGGGGGGGAAACGGTGACCGGTTCAAACAGGAAGAGGGAAAGAGGGGGAGTCGAACCTATGAACTCTCTCTGAGTTCGTCGACCGCGGGGCATCATTGGGGGTGACGGACCAAGAGAGGGAGAGTGAAAACGGGGGAAGAAAAAGGCAGTAACGAAAAGAAAGGCCAGCCGTCACGAAAACAAGATAAGACGGAAAAGAGGGGAAAGTCCTCAGCAGGTTGGAAGACGAGGTTGTGTGATTAATACTAATAGGTCATCGGCCTGTGTGCTCAAAAAGCTCCCTCTTCCCCCAGGAGGCACCAAAAGGTTGGAAAAAACAAGTCTCGGGTATCCCGAAAGTAGAAAGAAGAAGAGGGGGGTGACAAATTTTAAACTCAAGAGCGACGGCGACCATTATTTCTTTCAGGGCGATTACGAGAGGAAAGAATCTAATACAATCTCGGACAAGCTCGACGTACTAGGCATAAGCAGTACGGAAATGGGAAATTCAATCCAGCCCGTAACTGGACTAAGGAGGAGGTCCGTAATTTTAGAGGAAAATAAATCTTCTCCACGCAACTATGCGAAAACCTACCATGTACAACAACGTCAAGCTGGGGGGGCCACGGTTCCCCAAAAGGGGGGGGGATAGGGACTCGGTCCTCGCAGTCAAACAACACCTCATATTCGAAAATCGCTCCCGGAAAAAAAGGGAGCATCACTAGAACCAAGTCTTGGACTCAAAAGGAAGCGTTTAAGGGAAAAAAAATCCGTCAGGAGCGTAGGGGGGGAGGGATGGGAAACTCAAACTCGCGAAAAGAAAGCCTTCAAAACGCCTCGGCGCCCGCGAAAAGGCGGATTGCAGGGGAACGGATCAATGAAGGGGAGCCTCCTCCACGACCGCTCGATCTCGCGTACCCAGACGCGGATCACAAAACAGCGCATAGCTGGCAAGCTCAGGGAAAGTTCCGAGGAGAAAGGGAGGGGGGAAAAGGGAAAAGGCAGTTCCCGGGCAGTTCATGGGCAAACAGCGAAAGCAGGCCCTCGCTCTCCAGAACCAGAACTGAGGTGGACATGTTAGCCCGCTCACTGGGCAAAGGAGGACAATCGCCTCATCTGGGTTCAGAAAGGAGAAAGGAGCTGATGCTCTGCTTCTGAAAATACAAAAAGGAGCCGGGATTGGGGGAAGGGGACCATTTCTATCAAAATATAACGGGAAAGAAGATGGCCTCGAAGAAAAATTAATCTGGGGGCTAACCCCCGTACAGGGGAGGTAGCAGGATGATTAGTGGAAAAAGAAGAAAAGAAACTTAATAGGGATGACCGCTTAATAGCCTCTGACAAAAAAAAAAAAAGTCGGTTGACAACCAATCATACAGAGGAGGGATACACACGTGGGGGCAAAACCAAGAAAAACAATCAGCAGCAACAAAAATCCGAAAATATAGGGGTCGAAGTTCGATTCAAGAAGAAGTGCCCAAAAAAAACAGGGGAAACCGCTCGGGCGAATCCACTCCTGAACAGGGACGTGATTGGGGGAACAGCAAACCCGCGGAACAAGAAGTCAAGTGAGGCCCGGGGAAGAAAGAAACCTCCCAAGGAGGCGCAGGCCTAAGGCAGCATGGTAACGCGGGGCGTCACGGGGGCCGAGAGAGCATTCGTCGTTCCGGAGTCCGGGGGTGAAAGAGGGGGTGAGTCTTCACCGGGAAAAAGGAAAACCGGTTGGTTAGAAGACGATATGCAGAACATTCCGTGGAGAGGAAAGAATTCGAGGAGATGTCGAGGAGAGGATAGCGTAATCAAGCCCCTGACGACATTAAAAATAAGAACTTAGGACAAAGCCTTTACCGGTGAGCCTGGGGGGAGAAAGTCTGGCCACAAGAATAAAAATCCCCTTTTTCGGGGGGAGGTCGAGAACTGGAAAAATTCTTCTTCCCGATGTCACAATCTTCAGAAAAAGAAGGCGAGCAGGGGAGAAAAGAGGGCCGTTGTCCTGCTCCCACCAGGGTCGGAAACACTAAGTAAGAGGTCGTATCATCAAGAAGGGAAAAAGGATCAGGGGGTTAACTTGAGGTCGGAAGGGGGGGGGAAAGGCGAAGGGCCTCGGGCATCCGGCATTCTCAGGAAGAGGCATAAATGCCCTCTCTAGGGAGGACTCATCAAAACACCAACAAAAAGGTGGAAATAGGGGACTGCAAGAATGTAGACAGATATCAGCCTTATGCCCTCCGGAACCTCTCTAAGCTGGGGCGTAAGCGCTGGTGACAATTAAGCCTGAGGAATAGGAATACGCGAAGGGAAGAAAACACAGAGCGGAAGGGGAGGGGGGGGAACGCAAATTACTGTTAGTGAAAAATCCCAACCTTGGGTTCCGCTGGACCCATGCGGAGATAAGGGCGCCTGGAAACATCGGGAAGGAAAGACACTTTTTCGCCCGTCGAGGAAAGAAAATGGGAATTACACCCCGGGTTGGAAGCGGTGCCGAAAAAAGGATCTGATCACCGGGGGTGAAAAAAGGGCTTTTGAAAGACGCTTTGAAGAGGGGGGGGGGAGGGAAAGTGAGAGTGGACCAGAAAGTCAGGGAAAAAAAAAAAGAAGAAAGCGGATCCAAGTCCACTTGGCAATGTGACGGGAAAAGAACAAGCAACAGGAGTTTAAGACGGGAAAGAAAAAGTGCAGGCTGGGTGGCCGTTCTCATCTTCCTTGAGAAAAAGGAAAAAGAAATATAGCGTGAGCCTCGAAGGGGGGGAAGGAGAGCTTGAATATACGATCGAAAATTGAAACCGACTTGCGGAGGCAGGGAGTTTCGGGTCCAACAAATAAATACACAGAGGGAGGGGGGGGGGGGGGGCGGGGCATCGAGTCGGGGGTCATGAGTTGGTCTCGTCCAGTAGTAGAGAGGGAATTCAACACTAACTACGAGGACGGGGGGGGAGGTCGTCGGAGGTGGTGGACTGCAGGGTATGGCTCAGCTATGGCGAAAGACTATGGGTATGGTTGCAAAAAGAATTGGGGGTTGTGGGCTTAGAGGCTAGTGCTAGAGTTCCAGGACGAAGCTGGGGGCCGGGTCGAATATTTCGTAAGTCTCCACTGAAAGCCGATAATACCATGTCGAGAGGTTGTAAGGCTTCATTGATGGATGGCCCTATACCAGTAATGGAAAAGGGAATAAGGTGAACGGTAAGGGAAAGAGGACGAAGCACACGCACTCACAAAAAAAAAAAGAAATTGATCTGCCCTGGGCTGAACAGGCAGGGGAAAAACGGACAGAAGCAGTGATCAATGGGAAGCAATTGCCAATGGGGAAAGGGGGAGCGATGAGACGTTCGCGGGGCGCGCACATGGAGATCAATTCTCTCAGTTCGCGGGAAATAGGTGCAGGGGGGAAAGCACACGGCAAGGATAGAAAGAGGGGCGGGGTGAATGTGGTGGAATGAAGGAGGGTACTTGGGAAAAAGATCTGAGCTTCCAGTCTTCCATCATCTGAATTGGAGGATGGGAAACGCATGGAAGCCGTTGCCAGGGGAAAGGGGGGAGGGTAAAGGATCAAGGGGTTAAAAAAGTAGGAGTGGGGGGCCTTAAACAGGAAAAATAAGGACTGGGGGCCCTATTTGTGGGGGTAGCAATGGATTCTTGTCACTCACGGAAAGAAAATAACGTCTGTGATGGAGGGAAGAGGTCTCAGGGGTAGAGCGGGGAAGGTGAGGTCTTTGTAAAAATAATTGGGATGCGGAAAAAAAGGACCCTGGAGAAAGAGAAAACTGGGTACGGCCGACGGGGGGGGAAGTGGGGGTGTCATAAGGTGCTGCAACCGTATGGGGTATACGATCGATGAGTCCCCTCGACCCCAGGACTCGAAAAAGGAAAAGAGTCTAAGCGGGATGGGTTGAAGGAAATGAAAAAAAGGAGAAGGGAAATCCTTCTCGTTCGAGCATGTCCATTAGAGATAGTTCTTCTTCTTGACTAATGGCTCAATGCGTCAGAAAACTTGGGAGACAAGGGAAAGGAGGCGGGGGGATCCCTTGAAAAAAGATGGGGGAAAATGTGAGAATGGTTGAAGGAAGAACCGGAGGGGTCAAAGGCTTGTACAAAATTTCAATTTGTAGCTCATGGACAGCACAGATGAGTTGATTAAACGAATCAAATCTAGGTCTCTTGCTGAGTGATGCGGGGGGGGGGAGGGGAGGGCCAGGGTCGCTTTCTCGTCTTGAGTAGCGTGCCGAGTGTATTTGAAGGCGGAGGAGAGGGGGGGGATACAAACGCGATTTCTGGGGCAGACCACACTGAATTCGAGTCGTTCGAAAGGAACGCTGGGAGGAAATAGAGGGAATCGCTGAAAAAAAAGGGGGAGATTTTACACGGGAAACGGGAATTCTTCCGCAGGGAAGGGAAAGGAACGGAGGGAAAGGGGACGACAAAATCACAGCTTTGCAAAAAAGGGTGTTGGCATAACCACACGAGACAATGCGCGTCAGATTGTGACGGGGGAATCAAGAAGGAAAGGGAGCGGGGGGAACCAAGAGGAAAAACAGAGTGTGTTGATTGATTATAGATAAAATCTACAAACTGGTTTCACAAGGGCCCGATCAGTAGAAAAAAAAGGTCCGGGAGCCGGGGGGAGTGGATGCACACTAAAAACAGACAAAGCGGGCGTTTGAGCGCTAGCGCGTCCAATATCTGCAGCCTCATCGGGCGTTCGTCAGCGGAGGACGGTCGCTTCACCAGTGGAAACCGATTCGGCAGGAAGGTAATTCGACTTATGCAAGGGCCCACCCAAAGGGTCGGGTAGTGTCTTTCAACGGGAGAATCGAATGCCTGAGCCAGTGTGGAAGCTGGGAGGTGCTTCTGATGACGGAGGGAAAAGGACCCCGTACGAACGCTAAGAAAAGGGACGAGACGATGTCCGGGGGAAGTAAACTACACGCCAAAGCGTTGTTGACGTTCAGAGAGCAACCCAAGAGGAGGAAAATAATTGAGGAAAGGGAAAAAGAAATGAAACACGGTCTCCACAAGGTCAGATACCAACGTTGGGCGTCGGAAACGAAAGGGGGAGTCACCCTTTTTAAACGCACGCAAGCGGGAAAAGGAATGACTTGGGGTCAACAAGGGGGGGGGGGGGTGGGGGGGAATTACCGCACAAAAAATCGGGGAAAGTCCAAAATTCACAAACATCCACGAAGGAGTGTGTCGTTAGGTGAGGGGAAAAGGAACGGTCGGGCCTTCAATGAAGGAAAGGACGGAACCCAAACCAATGGAAAAGGGGGGGGAGAAAAGAAAACTCTATTGCGAGGAATCATGGTACACAAGGTCGGTTTGTTTCACAAATCAGCAAAACATGACAAAAAAAAGTCTTGAGCCCGGCAGGGGGGGCAGGCGATCATGCGGTAAAGTTGAGCAACTCTGGCCCGACGCGGACTGACGGGAGGAGAAGAGGGGCAAGTCATGGCAAGGGGGTCTCATAAGGTCGGGGGCGAGGTTGGGAGGGGGGAATGCGCATTCACAAACCAGAATACGTTTGCAACACCTCGAGTTGCCGTACAGGAAGATGTTTTCG
>Ga0179593_1493627_pt1 | contig 12022 bp, 13 predicted proteins | sample CZODoug2_1_08_16_FD_185931 | JGI IMG/M metagenome (GOLD analysis project Ga0179593, IMG submission 185931) | Vadose zone soil fungal communities from Angelo Coast Range Reserve, California, USA - CZODoug2_1_08_16fungal (PacBio error correction) | ecosystem: Environmental > Terrestrial > Soil >...
GCCCATTAGAAAGGGGGTATAAAACAGATTGTCCGCGAGGGAGGGGGGCAACGCTAGGAGTGATTGAAAAGAGCGAAGGATGGGGGTGTCGTAGGGATAAAATTTGCGCAAGGCCGAAGAGTTGACAGGCGTAGGATGACAAGGGGATGCGAACGACAAGTGTGCTGAAAGGGAAGAAAGTAGAGAACGGACTCTGAGAAAGAGCCGCCCCAGGCTCTCTATCGTCTGGAATCGAGGAAAGGGGAAATCTAGCTGCTGATCGCCTAACGTCCGAGAGCTTTAGTAGGTAGGCGGGGCGAGGGGTTAATAGAACGGACGGGAATAAATTCTGCAACGCAGGAACAGACAGTCGCAGGGGTCGTGAGGGGACGTGCGAAGACAGAAGAGGCCCGGTCTTTCCAGAGGAGGGGGGACATTTAAACCGGACGTAACGAAGGATGGTTCATAGAAAGTCGTCGGGGAGAGGAAGGATTCTGGAAGAGGGCGACGAAGCAGGTCTCGAGGGTCGCAAACGAATGGAAAGGTGATGGGAAATAATCTTACCCATAATCCGTAACGAAAGAGCTCAAGATTGAGCCAAAAAGGTTTCGGGGGGGCCCAATGACAGGAGTACGATGTGGGGGTAGGGAAAGGCAATCCCTAACGTAACCTCGGAAAGCTGGATCACTCGTGGGTAACTGGCGCCTTTGCTATCATTGGCATGGCAGCGAGGGGGTGTTCGGTAACGGGGGAGGGGGGCAAGAATCGCCGGAAGGTCCCAGTTCCCACACGGCTGAAGGGGGCTGAAGGTTAGCGCAATCAGTCGGTGGGTGACTAGGGAAAAGGGCGAGAGAAGATTGCGCGGCCCGTGCGCATCCGAAGAGCCGGCCGAAAAAATAAAAAATAGACCTCGAAGCCCGGGCGCCTAGGATGATGTGTCAAAAGCGAACAAAAACGACCTGCTCGACCTGCCGAGCAAAACTCCGGTGCGATACTACAACCACAGTCACCTACACAAGTGCACACAAGGAGGAGCCGAAGGAATTTTTGGTCCATCAGATGCCACTGGGGGGGAGCACTGGGAGAGCGGAAGGTCGCTAAGAAAGAAATTGGGTCCGGCGTTGTACACGGTAGACCGACGCCCCATGCCGAAGATCCGCACAGAGGGTGAACTTCAAACGGAAGGGGGAAGAACTGGAAGGCCTCGGGGGTCTCTTAAAAAAACTGGGTGTGGGGACAGTTAAAACAGGAAAGGGCGGTTCATAGGGTGAGGGTGGCTTTGCGAAAAACCCTGATCAACTAGTTTGGGCGGATCTGACGAGTGAAATACTATGGGACAGCCGAAGTCAAAGAAAAATCTGTGTTTGGGCGGTCAGGTACTGTCGCGGAGGTGCGGTTACGTCTGATATGCCGGGACGTATGTCTTGGTGAAAAATGAGGGTTAGGCGATTGCCAAACTTAAAAAAAATCGGCGCGGGACCGGGTTCAAGAAACCTAATAAATCCGCCAGACGAGCTTTTTTGGTTGGAACTTGTCATTAGAAAAAAAAACCGCGACTGCCCTTTAGGCGCGTGGGGGGGGCAGGGGAACAAAAAGGAGGAGGTACCGGGATCCAAAAAAAAAAACAACAACGACACGGCGGCGAGTCAGAAGAGACCATCGCCTGGGTGACAAACCAGCTTAAAGAAAAAAAAAGATTGGCCGATGATGAACAAGGTGTCACGGAACAATCCCGCTCTGCGACAAAAGGGGGAAGCGGGAGGGGCGAATTGGGAGTGTGTGCGCCGAGTTGACCTGCGGCCCCAAACCTGACTGCGAGGCGTCAAACGGGGCTGATTGTAGTTCTTCGCGCGATAGTAGGGGGGGCACAACCGCCACCCGCGTCATTCGCACACGTCTCCAATCGGGCGGATAAAGAAAAGGGGGAAGGACAATCGCCCCTGCACATATAAAAAACGAGATACACATGACGGTTCTAAAACAGCTCCATCCCACGAACCAGTCAGCTCCCAACAAAGGAGCCGGGGAAACGTTGAGCGTCTCAACAGGACACTCCCACTCGTCACACGGGGGGAAAAGAAAACAAAAGGATCCGGTAACGCCCCCTAATGAGTCAAGAAGCTCACGAAGGTGGCGCCGGGGCCGATAATTATTTGCTGGTCCCATATCTGTTGGGGGCCATCACCCCCGGATGTTCGGAGGGAAGGAAGGGGTAGTACAAACCCCGCGGGAGACGGAACGTATGTGATGCCCTACAAACTTCAAGCGCCAAGAGAGTCTCACTGAATGAAATCACACAGACGGTAGGTATGACAATAAGGTCTCAATGGTCGAATCGCAAAGGGGGGGGGGAAGCAGGGGGGTTTAGTGTGGACGACAGACGTTCCTGCTTTTCGCGAAAAGCTTGGGGGGGGCCGACGTCAGCAGCGCTACACAGCTCTGAGGCTATGGCGGCTCTGGCTCTGGAAGAAAAAAGTGCGTTGGGAGGGAGAAAATCTACCTTGGGAGGGCCGATCTCAGCGTAAAACGGGCCCGGAAGGAACTTTTACTGGTACCGGGTTGGGATCGGTCGGGCCGGCCTCAACAGGGCTGTCCTGGCCCAAAAAAAAAAAATTGCCGCTGCACAAGTCTGGAAATCTGAGCTGTCCGCATCTCTCGATGACTCGAATCCGGGCGCAATGCCTCAGTCCTGTCGTAGAGAAGCACCGGTTCAGGAGTGATCGGGTTCACTCACGAAAAAAAAAAAAGGATCTCCTTCACTCTTTGATGTATTTAACCAGATGTTTCTGCCCAACGCGTATCTTGATCCGTAAGCTGTGCGAGAACCTAACTCGGGGATAAACAGGTCCTCGGCATGTCAGACCTGTCAAGATAGCGGTCGCCGAACAGGTGCGGCAAAAAAAACGCTCTCACCCCTCGCCCCATAAAGAGAAAACTCCTAAACTATCCTAGCCGGAATGCCGCAGCTTCCGGCCAAGCTGCGGTTCCCTCTGGGGGGAAGGCCGTCGTGGTGCGGGCGAGTGGGGGGGGGATTCCTCGGGCGCGGTCGGGGGGCTGTGGGGGGTTCTCTTCTGGAGGTGAGTGGTGCGCTGGAACGTGAAGCGGTCTAAAAAAATCGTCTGGAGTGGTCACGGGTTCGGGCTGATGAAACCGAGCGGGGGGTCGCGGGAAAGCTCTGTCATCCCCTGCGCCGCCGAAGAAAAAACGCCTCAACACACCGAGGCGGCCGAAGTCCCAAAAAAATCGGGGGGACAGAGAGAATTCTGGCCAAGTCCCGAGATCGCGTTGACGCTGGCAATCTAGAAAACAAACTGAGGGAAAAACAATCGCAAAGAATGCGATAAGCAAGTCGCGCGTCAGACAAAACCAGAAAGCGAATACGGCACATAAGGATCGTGTAGAAAAGTCCGACATCCCAAGTCGGGTGCGGCGAGGGTAAAGACATGCCAAAGTGCACTCAGGAAAAAGAACCCAAAAAAAAGTGAGGGGCAGAAGAGCACAAGTACAGAAACAGGGTAAACAGGAAGGGAAGGAAAGGAGGGACCGGGAAGGCTAAAAATCAACCGAGGCGCGACAGCGACCGCACAGCAAGAAGAAGGAGCGAGAAGGTAGTCTATCAAGAAAGGGGGAAAAGCATGGTTCCTATTAAGGGGGCGGTGGTAGGCGGAACGTACGGACCATGCCGCAGGAAGTACTCGGAGGGAGGACCAGCAAGCCCTCTCTGGAGACGGGGTTCTAAAGAGGGTGCGCAAAAGGCTGAAAAATGTTTCGCACGGGAAGAGAAAAAAATCGGATCGGAAAGAGGAGAGGAAAAAGAAGATGCCGTTCCGAAATCGGCGAACAACCAAGGAGCTGGTCAGAAAGGGGGTGGGGGGAACGCTTGATCAGATTGGGGGGATTCCGCTCGAAGATGCGCCCCAAGGACCTACATTGGAAAGAAATCCCTAAGAAAAAATGGCCATGCCATGGTCCGGGATCGGAAATGCAACAGACACCAGCTTGAGAACGGCCCTGAGAGAAGGGGTTGGAAGTGAAGGAGTCTCCTTTAAAAAGGCGACATCGTCACCTAGAGAGAGTCTGGGATTATCGCCGTCAACTGATTGGTGGAGAAATCGGAGGAAAGAACTAGGAGGTGGAGGGTATCTCTCGTCACACTTGAGGAACGAAGAAAGAGCATGGAATCGAGCTCTTTTGAGGGGTGGGTCGCAAACAGTTACAGATAATCATAGACTCCAGATGACTCGTGTGAGAGAATATGCCGGGTCTAAGCCCACGAATAAGGGGTAAAGCAAACAAAGATGAAGCTTTGGATATCCTCAAGCAACCGTTTAGCCCCTATCCTACCAAGACGAGTAGGTTGGTATCCAGAGGGGACCGTCACAGACTTGGAAACATGAACAAATCAAAAAGAAGTAATATCTGATCCATGCCCGCTCTTGTTACTTCAGAAAATCTTTCAAAAAACGAGGAATCCCAGTAGAAGCTGCTGCGGGGGGTAAACAAATGGCCAGGAGGCGTGTCCTTCTGGACAGGAGAAGAGTAAGGATCAACAGGGGACGCCCATAAAAAAACGCATCCCCAGCTCAGAAAACCAGAGAGTCCTTTTTCAGGGGGACAAATGAGCAAGAGAACAAGCGAGGCTGCTGTAAGAATCATCTCGTTCGGAAGCAAGAAGAAATGGATGTTCTAAGGGCTTAGCAAAAACCTAGGGAACTGGAGGGAATCAAGAACAGATCCTCCAACAACAAAGGAGGAAAGGAGAAGGTTTTGGTGGGCCTCCCAGAGGAGAAAACAGGGTAAAGCAAGTTGGTTAGCAAAGGCCCGAGTTCTGTAGAGGCAGAGTTCTGAGAAAGAATCGCGTGGGAAAGGGTAGGGAATCATTTGGAAAACCCTTGGCCCCGGTAGAGGACAAAGAGGCTCTTATAATGGGAGGGTTAGGGGGCCTACAAACTTCTCCTTATGGAGAAAGAGAATCGGTATCTAATAGATAAAGACGACGTTACGAAGAGAGGACTTGCCTCGAGGCGGGGGCATGCTTCCTAATGTGTAAAGCCTGATTAATAAATGCCCTGAGGCCAGAAGGCTGCAGTTGGTCTGGTCGAGAGGGGGGGTCTCTTGGCTATTTGGAACCGTCGGCCGAACGTCCTTTCCAATTTAAAGGGAAAGGCAGAATCGAACTACTCGTGGGTTGTCGAGGTAAAGACAAACAGGCCGCGTAAAGCCAGCCTGCGAGGAATGGGTGGAATAACTCGTGGAGTATCATGGCATATTTGGGAAGGAGGGAACTGGTTGAGTTCAATGGAAAACTAGTACGCAGCGACCCAAGGGGAAAAAGATCGCCGAAGGGGGGTCACATCGAAGAGGCACTTTGAAGAAAAAAAAGAAGATCAAGCAAGAACGAGCAAAACACCAAACGGGACTCCCAGGGACTCCACCCAGAAATTTCCTTCTCTCTCATGGGAAAGTGGGGTGGGGGGGGGGGGGGGGGGGGGGGGGGGGGGGGGTGGTGAGCACGGAGCTCTGTTCGAAAGCAGATCCTATGAAAAGAGAAGACCGAAGTCTTGCTCCGCGGGGGAGTTTGAGGAACTATACATGCCATTGAAAGGCAGAGAAGGGGGGACTCTGCCATTAGGTCTGCTGGGGGGGGAAAAAAGCATGGAAAAAATTCCCCGCTGACGAGAGGAGGTGAAAACATGCTGAAGGGGAGAATTGCGGGGGGAGCCTAAGGGGTAAAGGGGGAAGAGCCTTAACTTTAGGATCTCCGGATTGGGGGAGCAAGTGGTCTAACAAGAAAAAGCCTATGGGCCGAAAAAGAAAAGCGCTACCCACCGTGTCACAAAAGGGACGCTATGGCTTTTTGGAGAGAAAAAACGCGACCTGCAGGTCCGCGAGAAGGGCCGTACCCGTATATAAAAAAAACCGCCCAAAGTAGAAACCACCATAAAATCTAGAAGGGTTACCTTTAGCGAAGGGTTTTGAAAGGGTCGCGCGCCGCTCAGGCGAGTAGGGACAGAAGACACGCAAAACCGAATTTGACCGTCACTATGAGGGTTCAAGCAAAGGGCGGGTCCTGCCCTCCTGTGGGTGGGTTGAAGGAAAAGGAAGGGGAAGGAAAGGGCAGGCGATTGGGGGAAAGATCAGGCCAAAACTGGAAGGTCTTGTACGCGGCACAAGGTAGGAAGGCAAGGGCATGGTCTAATAGAGGAAAAGAGTCGGTGTTGGGGGGGTTTCGGGCAATCGAGCTAAAGAAGGAGGAGGTCGATCGGAGGTCGGCGAGGGTATTTGGAAAGTAATTCAAGGTGGGACACCGTAGGAGGGATCTGCATCTAGACATGACAGGACCCTGATGTATAAAGAAGCCCGGCAGGTTTGTGACACCCAGGGGGGCGAGGGGGGGGGAAAGAAGTTGAGAGGCCTGAAGGTGAGCGGCTCGAAGGGTGAAAGGGGGGTACATAATTCGTTGAAAAAAACTACAAACCGACACTGCGAAAGGAAAAAGAACATCGCCTCCAAGCGGGAGTCTTGATGAACGGTGGAACAGGGGTCCTTGGGAAAGGAGGTCCAACCCTGCCGAAGTCCCGAAGGGTGGATTGAGCAGTGGCGAAGGGGAAGGGGCCACGAGAAGAAAAAGATCTCATATCAAACAAAAAGGAAGTAGAGGAGCTAGTCGTACCGAAAAAGGGCCAGAAAGACCGACAAGGGGGAAGATAAACTTGTAGGACTTTGATGAGAGAAACAGATCGTCGTTCATTCAGCTATGGGGGAAAAGAAAAAGGAAACTAGAAGCCCTATGAAGAAAAAGCCACAAAAGTGGAGCGGCCACAAGTGTTGAAGGGTAACTTTATACGCGTCAACATTACATCAAAGGAAAACGAGTGAAGGAAGGGGAAGACCCCTTTAGCGCGCCACCCCCAAATGTATCTCAGGATGGGAGAACCCGCCGGTGAGGCGAAAACAAAGGCCTAACAGCGGGCAAGAATCAGGCCGGTTTCGTAGGCTGACAAGCAAAAAGCGAACCAACGCACAGGACGGAGCCTACCACCGCAAGAGGAGTCAAAAATTGAGAGGAAGGATATCAAAAAAAAGTAAGGGGAAGATAGATTATGGTGAAAGGGATCTGCGGCGGGGTTTTCGCAGGGGTCACTAAGGGGGTTTCCTGCAAGGGCGGGGACAAGCACAAATCAGATTAAAGGTGATGGCCGAAAATCGTCAGATCCAAAGGCGGTTGGGGAGAAAGACAGTGGGCGTTACTCCAATCAGGGAAACGGCATCAAAGCGGGACGGTTTTTGTGGGGGTGGGGGTGTGGTGAGTGCCGCAGTTCCACCCAGGGGGGGGGGCCGGTACATGGTCGTGGCGGGGGGGGGGATAGAATCCCAGTTCAAGGAAAAAAAATGTCAGAAAAAGACAGTCTGAAGCCTTGCAAGTGGGACAAATCCTCAACCAGCACGCAGTTATTAGAGGTTCGACCCCCGGTGGAGAGCGGAAAGTAAATTCGCGAAGATAACTACAATAACAGATAAGGAGGTAAAAGGGGCTAAAAAACGCGGAAAAGAAGCAAGGCTCACTCCAAAAAGGACGGATTAGGGGCTCGCAAAACCCAGGGAAACGGTCATCCCGGGAAACGCAAAGGAGTAGGGGAAAAAACGGGGAGTTGAAACCTTGTAATCTGACTTGCTACTGGGGAGGGTGTTTTGCACCGGCCTTAGAAAGGAAATGAAAATGCGACGAGCGAACACGACGACTCTCCTACCACGAGGAAAATTCGAAGACGTAAAAAAATAATGAGCGATTTCGAAGCAAGGTCAGGGGGCGTGCCAGGGGCGGAAACGATTGTGAAAAATTGGCAGCATTCTCACCGCTGTATAAAAAAAAAACGCGCAAACGATGCCTCCGTGGAAGAAAGAAAGAACATCTCACCAAAACCACTCTACTTCACAGGTCTCTAGATATCAGGGGGAAAATAAAAGAAATTCAAACACTCCTATTGCGGAGGAGAAAAACGCCATCGCTTGCCAAGATGCAAAATCGAGGGAAAACAAAGTAGGTCCGTAAGAGTCCAGGGTGGTGCTGGACCGGAAGTTAACGTTCAAAAAATTAACGGAAGAAAGAGAAACGCCTATGTTCACGCGCGGCGCTCGCATCCCGAAGAAAACATTCGAGAACAAGACAAGTTAGACGGGGCCTCATTGGTGTTTTAAATTTCCCGGGTGCAGTGGGGAGGGAAGCGTACGCCATTGCAGGGAGGGTGGGGAAAGGGGGAGGGAAGGGGACAACAAGACCAACGAGGCCGAGCGTAGTAAGGTGGAAAAGGAAAAAGAGTTACACAGCTCGGAAAAGGTCGTTAAGACCCTCACTAAGAATAATAGCCGAAAAAACAACATAGAGTTCTCTCTCTGACAATCGAAGGCCCTACAGACCACAAAAACAGGTTGGAAGGGATGACTTGGTTGGGTAACGCAAATCGCCTCGTTTTTGGTTAAAAAGTGCTTAAATAAAAAATCTACCTCACTTACCGAAGTGTACCCAGTCCAGCGTAGGAGGGAAGCCATAACCGCAGGGGGGAGAAGGCCGTCAAAGCAACTCGTGCCGAGAGGAAATATATCCTGAAACAACAGAGAACACCTTTTGGAGGAGGCGGGGTGATCCGGCAAAGGGTTGGGGGTTTGGGAAGAAAATGGGAAACGTTGGGGATCGTTCGGGGATATTTATCTGTCATATAAGCGACGTCCGAGAGCGTCAAGAAAGAGTGGGGGGCATTGGGCGTCGTTGCAAAAGCTGTACAGAGTCAAGATCCGACCTATGAAGAGAGGCGAGTAGTGAAGGGGGAGAAAAAGAAAAGGTGAAATAACGCGGCCAGAGATTGATTTATATCCGAGGCAAGCCAAGGCACACAAATCCGGAACAATTATGGTTTGAGACAGTTAATGTAAAGAAAAGGGAAAGGTTACTCACCCCAAGAATCCAAAGCCTAAGATCACCTTCTCGAATCTTTCGGGCCAAAGTAGGAATCAGTAATAGCTTCGGCAAGACATGACGGGGCAGGAGGGAGGGTAAGGGACGGCTAAAGGGCATTCTGGCAGGAAATGAGCACTGGGTCGCTAACTCATCCCAGGGGAATACGCTTGAAAGCGGGGCAAAAAAAAGAATAAAAACCATCATCTCCCAAGAGAGGCGGCGTGCAAGATCAGAAAGAACAAAGAATACGGGACTTTTGTCAATTTCGGGAGCCATGGCAAAGATAAAAATGCAGGGGCATCTCTATCAAGAGAGGAAAATGATGTAAGGGGAGGCATCCAGCGGAAGGTAGAAGGAAATGGGGTATTGAAAACAATTTGAACCAGTATTTCGGAATTGCGAAAGTGATTCCGCGCCCGCACCTGGCAGATGGAGGGGAGTAAACAGTTGGCCACCTGGAACCGGAGCTTGAGAGGTCTGCTGAGGGTGGATTCGTGTGGTGCTTGGGGGGGAAAGAAAAACCCTGGGAATGCGCAAGAGCAGGGTAGCCTTCCATAAAGCCCGCAACCTTACGGAACAAGGGGGGAAAGGAGGAAACCGATTACCATGGGTCCGCTAAGACTTGACTATAAGCAGGTGAAGAGTCGTAGGGGGTAGGTGGTGAGTAGGTTATAGGACGAACGGACGGTATTCCTGAGCTCGCAAGCTCTTTTGGGATAGAAAGTGAGTCCCTACAATGAAGACCGCTTAGCCCTACTGTGCTGAGGGAGGGTATATTCCCTAAGGTTCTGGGGGGACTTCGGTCATCCTGTGGTGCGGGTCATGCACTGTTGCGAGGTCCGGGACATCTGCAGTCGCCGTTGTCCTCTGTGGGGGTCTCCCAAAAGTATGGCCACAGAATGTGCGGCTCGCTGGATAACCGTTCCTGAGATTAGACAATGGCTGGGTCCTGGCTGACGGTCGCGTTATGCGTAATAGCCACGATCTTTTGCCCTGCGGAATCGAAGTCATCCACAATCAACCGATTGGAAAAGAATCGAATAAGGCCCGGCGATCCGATACGGAAAAGATGCCAAGTGAGCCGATTCGGCTGTTCAAAAAAAAGAAAAAAAGAAGTCACCCTCGGCGAAAAAGACACGGCCGAAGGGAGAGGAAACCGCGTCGGGGCAAAAATACAGGACGTGGATGGGGAAGATAGGCCTCGGCCATTATTTCCTGGGCAAAAGGTGAAGATGACCAATAATTAAAAGACCGCTGGGATCACGGAAACAAATGGGGCGGACCGTGGAATGGGGAGCCAAGTGGCAGAAGGGTAGCTCAGTGTTAACACACGGCCTGGGGGGACGTCAAAGGGGGAGAGTAAGCAATGAGTCGAACGACCAATCGGGAATCGCCTCGAACCGTGCAAGGGGCTGGGGAATCCAAAGACAGGCCATCCCGGCGCGGCATGTCCTACGGGATCTAACCAGAACGTCGGAAAACACCAAGATGCAAGGACTCCTTGGTTACCTGGGTCTCTCAGCTCGAAACTGTGGGAGGCGGATGTCAACGAGCACGGGCGAGCGGTTCCCAAGACGTACCGGCCGCCTAAGATCACTCAGGGAAACACCCAGGAGGACTGAAGACAAGGCAAAACGGGGGGGGTTTGCAAAAGAAGAAACTCGAAAAAAAACGATTTGGGGGGGAACAAGATCGCGGCAAGGGGTGTGGGAGGAAGAAATCTGTTACACCGAGCCTATTAAAACGTCAGCAAAAGAGGAAGGCTGGGGTTGGGGGGGGGGGAAGGCCTGCTAGACGTGGCTGCTTGTGATGAGAAGCTTGATCTGGTGGCGATGGGGGAAAGAAAAAAAACGGGGGGGATGTGGGTGGGAGGGAGGGGGGGGGAGATGAGGGGGAGAGGGAGGATGGGGGAAGGGGGGAGGTTAGGTGGGGGGAGGGAGGGGGGGGTTGGATTTATGTGATAGGGTCCGGAGAGGAGGGGGAGGGGGTGGGATGAGTGGTAGGGGGTGGGGGTGGGGGTGAGGAAGAAGTAAGGGGGAAGTGGGAGGGTAAATTGGGGGGGGACGGGGGAAGGCTGAGTGGGATAGATGCGAGGTCAGCGAAACGGAGGGGGTGGGGGGCAGGGTGGAGGAGGGGAAGGGGGTGGAGGGGTGGGGGGGGCGGGGGGGGGGGAGGCGGAAGAGGGGTGGAGGCGGGTGGAAGGGTAGAGTGGGGTTAGGGGGGCGGGGGGGAGGTGGTGGGTCGGGGAGAGGGGGGGGTAGGGGTGGACAAGTAGGTTGAGTAGGGGGTAGGGAGGGTGAAGCAGAAAGCGGGGGTGACCGTCCCTCCGTGTTTGGGTCGATGTTGGACCCATAGAGGGACGGCGACTGGGGGATCTAGACCTTGACAGAGATGCGTAAAATCCTATTCTTGTTGACAAAAAAATGGGATCTTCCATCAGACTGCAAGGATTCGGAAAAGGGGGTCGGGGGAAACGGGGAAGCGGGGTTCATGAGATCTTAAACCAAGGGGGAAGGACACACTTCGAATTGAACCCTTGGGGGAGGGCGACTTTAGGAACGGGCTTTTATACTCCGATACATGAAAAGGGTCCTTGAGCTTCCATCAGCTCGAGGTCTAGGGGGGGGAGACAGTTTTTAACCTAAAAAAGACCAGAAAAATGCAAAGGACCGCGAACCTTTGGGGGAAAAGAATTTGTTCTGCGAGGATCGTACGACAAAAAAAACCAAGCGCAAAATCTGAAGCGCGGTTAGGATCAAAGCGCCGCGAACCAAGAGGTCCACGAGATCATTGAAGACGGAGGCGGAAAGTCGAGCAGACCAGAAACCGGTCACACCCAACTCGTGCTGGGTTAAAATGGAGCCCTCACAAAAAGGTCAAACCACCTTCCAAGTGGGAGACCATAACCGAGGAGAGGTAACGGCCCACTTATCTGAGGCAACGAACGGGGGAGGACTCTCCAGTGGAAGGCCACAACGGTAGCATCAGGGCATAGGGACTTGCCTTACGAACCGCAACCGCTTGTAACACGGAAGTATGTATCAGGTCTCAGAGAATACCGCTAAAATATGAATGTAGCGAAAAGTA
>Ga0179593_1554549_pt1 | contig 12022 bp, 11 predicted proteins | sample CZODoug2_1_08_16_FD_185931 | JGI IMG/M metagenome (GOLD analysis project Ga0179593, IMG submission 185931) | Vadose zone soil fungal communities from Angelo Coast Range Reserve, California, USA - CZODoug2_1_08_16fungal (PacBio error correction) | ecosystem: Environmental > Terrestrial > Soil >...
AGCCCATAGGCCGGTTCCTCTTCTCGGGCCCAGCGTTCTGGGTCAATTCGCAAGGGTCCTCGTCGCAAGCCAGGCAATAGAGATCGCGTGGCGGGGTTGATAGGCTGAGGAGATTCGGATGCATTCCGCGGACATCCGGTGCGGTGAAAAGGACCCATCGAAAAGGCGCCGACGGGCGCCGACCCTCTCTTAAATCGGAGCCGCTTTGAAGTGACCTTGGGCAGGAGGGGACCCGCGCAGTGGCACACTAGAGGGGGCTAGACATGATGCATCCCATGAGAATCACAGCAGCAGAGGGAGGGGAAGATTCGCAGATTTCACTCAAGGGTTGACATATTAGCTAGTGCTGTTGCATGGATTTTAAATGTTGGTCCAAATTGTTCGAGGGATTCCGCTAAAAAACAAATAGTCAGCGGATATGCGCATGGCCAGCCGCATGGCGTAAGAGAAATAACCGACAGGCCGGGTTCAATCACCGATGGGGAGATGCGGGCGCGCTTCATCCGGTGGTCGAGACTCTCGGTCTATTCAAAAAAGCAAAACTACATATCACGTTAATTCTGGAGGGGGGAAGGGAATCTGCGGAATCCGTTCAGGAGGCCAGGGTTGAAGGGAAATCAACGTCTCAGGCGAAAAGATTTGACGAACTGTTCACGTCGGGGGGAAAATCTCAAGTTCAAAACAATCTATTTGAAACTTTTTCCCTCATCAGATCGTAACATAGAGTTCTGGATAGCGGAAGTCTCAAGATGAAACCGTAGTCTCAGCGAACAGTCTAAATTCATCCGTGATGGTCTTTCAGCTCTTACAAAGCCGTCTGAAAGGCATCTCCCCCGGAGGTTTAGAACATCGGTCCGACAAATTTTTGGGCGACTGGCAAAAATTGTACAGACGACAAGAGGGGGGGGAGCGAAATCCCTTCGTATAACTACCGACACAGTCGTATTCCACAAACGCTCGGACGTCATCTTCACTTCGACATGAGAACATAGAGCTTTACGACGTGAGGGAGTGGTGCGTCCGAGTTAAAAACATAAACAAATCTGGCCTGCTTTCTCTTCAATTCAACGAAGCGGGGGGAAGAAGAAAAAACGGCGCAAGCGGATACGTCGATTTGATAGAGCTATCACATCCCTTATTCACAGATATCAGACAGGCGGGAATGGGTGAAGGCGAAACTGGAGGGTGTGATCTGGAGGAGGCATAGGCGTAGGCGAACATTCCTTAAATTCCGATGCCCGAACGCGAACAGGACGCCGACTCAACCAAGAGAAAACTGTGCTCCTATACAGGAAAAACAAGGGCAAAATGTCAGTTCCGCGATGGGCAGAGTCCTTTCAAAAGTCCACGAAGGCTACAACGCCCGCCCCGGGTGGTTTCCGAAAATGCAGCGATCGGGGGGAGGCACCGTAGCGTAATCGCGAGCATCGTACTAGGGCTGCAGCATGGGCCCCTCTAGCGTTTTTGGGGAAGTGGGAAGAATGCCCTCACGTGAAAAGTAATCTATCTCCGGCAAGCGCAGAGAAGGGGTCGACGCTTCAGGGATCAAGAACTCTTGTTGAATACGCGCAGGGCTAGCGGTCAAACATCGGGGACGGTCGCGTCGCGTGGGGAGGACGGGGGAGGTAGTCCGCGCGGATAGAGGAGAGGCGTGCAGGGGAGCGATTTCTGCTGCAGGACGTTCACCCACTTCTCGCGCAGGATGAAAGTCTCTGTGGGTGAGAGACCGCGCGGTAGCAGGACACTGGAGGTCTTTCGTGCCACTGCTGAGGGGGGGGGAGGCGGCCGATTGGCCTCAAGCCCAACTCCCTATCCTAGGGATCGAAAGGGTCAAATGCATGAGGACCCTGATGTCGAGGCGCGTAGCGAAGCTTCCCGAAAGCACATCACGGCGATCAGGGGATCGGAACAATGCGAACAAAGGGGTGATGAGGATATCGGACGAGGTAGCATGGGAGAGCAGGCGCGGGAATCGAGATACGCGAGCTAACAAGCGAGGAGCCTTTCGTCTAAACTCACTGACTCCTACCACCTTAAGAGACAGGCTCTAGGAAAAAAGAGAAGGAGGGAAACTTTTAAAATCCTGAACTCCTTCTCTACATCAGTGGATAGTACATACCAATGTCTATCAAAAGGTTGCGGCTGCTCGCCTAGTCGCCCAATCCCGAAAATTGGGGGGGAAGACGCGCAGGCTGAGTCGTTCTTTCTCGGAAAGTCCGCAAACATAGGTAACGGAAATTTGAAACAAACGGCTCAGGAGCGTAGCTCTATAATTACCGCTCTGTGCATGCACAAGATGGGTCGCGCCCGGCGAAAGAACCCAGGCTGTTCAAACGGGGCGAATGGCGGCTTTAGTGTGCTTTTCCGCTCCCATTGAGCAAAAAAGCGCATCCTGGAGCTTCGAGGCGGCAGAGCAGAGAGAGCGGTGATGTTCGAAGGCTGAACCTGGATCTCGAAAGATCTCCAGCGCGCAGTTCCAGCTCGGTCTTGATCCAAAGGTAGGAAGATCCAAATGCGGGCGCCTGACGTGATCGCGAATCCAGTGAATCGTGTCAGGGCCGTGATGAGGTCCTTTATAGGGAATGGGACCACCGCCGAGCGCAAATCGAAAGAATCGCAAAAGAGACCCGACGCCGAGGACGACGGTTGGTCGGTAGGGGGCGGGAGGGAGTAACCTTCCTCGCCTCGCCTCTTGCGGAGGGTCAAAACGTACGGCCGTTCGCGCGAGACGCCGAATACTATCGCCATCTCTCAAAAAGTAGGTAAAAGAGAGAGATTGGCAGATTTTCGTAGACGCGATTTGGGGGCTAACGGGAAGGGGTTCGGAATCGCCGCTTCATCAATTCCGCGAGCAGAAAAAAGCCACTCCGCACCTCCTCGAAAACCGCCCCAAGTTTCCGAAGCGAGGCGGGATCGTCGAGGATCTCGAATTGTAGGATCTGCGTTACCCATGAAAAAGGAGACGCAGACAAAAAGGGGGGGAGTCAATCACCAATGCGCCAGCACTTCAAGTTGGGTTCAAGTCACGTGTTGAATCCGCAGCGTTATTAACGGATGTTCGACGCGCTGGGGGGAGCTCGGTTGGGGGGGGGGGGGGGGGGGGGGGGGGGGGGGGGGGGGGGGGGGGGGGGGGGGGGCTAGATGAAATTTGGGGGACAGAAAGAATCTCGGCGAGATAAAACCCTCACTCGCAAGGTCCATTTATGCTTGGGAGGACGAAAAGATCGTCACGCGGAAACCAGCACTCTGGAGAAACCTCGAGGGGGTGGGAACAGCGCCTTGGGTTTAAGCAGGCGCGCGAGAAGATAGTTTACGGCGAGGAGACCTAAGTATGTTCCTCGCTTGACGGGTGGGAGGAAGGGGAAAAATTGCGGAAATCCATTTTGTTAGGAAGTTGAAAAAAAGCAAAAGACTACCTTCTGTCAAAGGGAAAAGCCAAACAAAAAGTTTCAAGCGACGAGGCGACAGAGCACCAGTGAGACGAAGATCATTGTACTCAAGCACGTAACAAAACGACCTTACGAGAGGTCGGATTTCGGAGGCGTTTTCATAGAGAGAGCAACAGAAGGGTGGAATCGGCAGTGTCGTCTTTATTCTAGCAAAAAGAAGAGCCTTGGTAGCTCGCGTAATGGAGAAAATAGCTCGGTCTGGAATGCCGTCGCCGTGCCGAATGCTCTCGTCTCCTCCTCCGGCGCCCGCTTGGACGCGCCATTGGCCAGGCGATGGTGCTCTTGGCTGTGAGGGGGGAAGGCAGCTCGCGCTACACAAGACCCATAAAGATTGACAAGTCCCTCCATGAGATCCGACGAGGAAGGGGGGGGGGCCTTAAAATCGGTCGCGAACATCCGGCAAGCCACGTTTGTGGGCTAACGAATTACCTGGTGGGCCGGGGCCCCCGCTGACCGGAGAAGGGGCGCGATCGACCCCCCACTGCTAGGCGGACGGAGAATGCGCCGCGCACGGTTGAACGTCCTAAGAATCAAGCACGGCCGCTCTAAGAGCCGCGCAGGCGAGAGAGGGACAGGCAGCGACCGAAAGAAACAAGGGAAAAGAGCGAAAAAACGACCTCCCTCTACTGCGAGACGGGGGATTTAATTTGGCTCGCGACTGAGGGCAAGCTTTCCGCGAGATAGATTAATTGGGGTCGGAAAAAAAACTGGATTTACCCTTGAAAGAGACAGTAAAACTGCTCGCTGGCATGGATGGACTCCACCTCTCTTAGAAGGGGCTCGCTAATCTCTACTTAACCTTTGGGTATTAAGATATTGCCGAAGCTTTCTGAAAGATTCAGGGAAGGCGGGGGAGTGTAGCTCCGTCGTTTAGTGGAAAAGTTAGGCCTCGCTTGACGATCTTCTTTTCCAATCAGTGTTGGGGGAAAAGAAGCAGCCATTGTGAAGACGATATTGAATATGGCGGGGGAAAGGAGGAGTTAAAGATACTCAATAATAAGGCATACGGCGCCGACGACAGCCTCCGAGGCCCACAAAAAAAACTCGACGTCAACAGTTTTTCCCGCCTTGTCTGAACGGTAAGAGGGGGGAAGCGGTAGATCAACCGACTATCCGATTGGCGAAAAAAAGCTGAATCAAAGACGGTCAACAAGGACGTTGACGGAAGGGGACAAGACACGTGAAAGCTGCCTTTTGCCCGTATCGGGACGACAGAAACAGATAGAATGACAGGGACCAAGATAGTCTTTAGATTTCCTAAGTGTCCGCTGCAGGCGGTGGCATACGACTAAGGGTCGGTGGGCGAGAAGACGGGATCAGGATCCTGGAATCTGTGTGGAGAAAACCTTTTATCTTAAGGGGCGTCGCTCCGGACCGCAGGCGAGGAGTGGATCCGCGGAAGGCCGAGTACGACCGCGGGACAAACGGGACGGGGGATCTTTCGGGCGAGTCTCCTATAAAAGAGGTCGGGAAAAAAAATCAGAGAGCGACAGGGTACGAGGGAAAAAGAGGCAAAAAGGATACCTTGGACGGCCAGACTCCGGCGGACAATCGAGAGGTTCACTTTGATGCCGTTGGTCATAGATACTTCGAACCAGTTTCTATAAAGGCTGGGGAGGAAACTGTCCGGACTTCTCTTACAATAAATCGGCGAACCGAAGAGAAGGACCATCATAAGGAACGTACTAACGCAGTCAGTTTTTACATGGGGGGGGGGGTTTGGTAGCCTCTGGGGAAGTGTAGGGGAACACCCAGGTAGCGAAGAAAAGAACGAACATTAATGAGGGAGGGAACCGTTTCCACGGTTGAATTTCATGCACCGCGCGGAGGAATGCGCATAAGGGGAGGAAGCGCAGACGTTTAGGGGGGGTTTGGGGTTCGGGATTTATCGTTAAGAGAAGACCGCTTCTACCAGGAAACTAAGGACGAAACAGCTGAATAATTTTTGAATTGAGTAGAAAAAGGGGCCAAATAGGGCTGGCGGAGCAGGAGCTCAAATCGGACCGGCGGATTTTCGGACCACGGGGCGTCGTAACCGAGAAAGTCATGGAAACAGACCAGAGCAGCAAAGGGGGACGCAAAAGTGCGTCGGCGCCATAATCTTAACGAGTCGTGTTCCTACGTGGGGGGAGAAAGATTCAGCCGAAGCTTCCCTCTGACTGCAGGAGAGTAGGTCAAAAAAAGTCAAGAAGCAGACACGCGGATAGCGCTCAAGGCCTGGAAGAGCGTACACCGGGCGACCTCAGTCGACGAACTAATACCATCGCGAGATCTCTGAAGCACAGCGGGGGCCGATCAGACACCAACGGAGGAGGAGGAAAAAAAAATAAAGCCCTGAAGGAAGGAAATGAAAAAGTCCCGAAGCAGTCGTTCTAGGGTCGAAAGTCGCATCGGGGCAAGCTGTCAAAAAGCAGGCATTGGTTCGCTGGCTCTGGGAGGCTGGGATCTGAAGGGAATGCGTCAGAGAGAGACCGGCGGGTGAACCCACTAGCCCATCGAACGCTACATGTTGGCGCAAAAATAGGGCCATGATCGAGAACGCGAGACTTGAGCGGTTCAGCGTGGAACGGGACCGGCTAAGTTCGAACCTCCGCGCTTCTCGTATTGGATTGGACTGCGGAACGCCCGAGACAGCCATCTCATCAGGGAGTAGGAAGCGAACGCAAACTGCCGGACTGGAGTCAGGGGCTGTCTGCGTCAAAAGCGTATGGGGGGGGGGGAGCAGCCTGTGTCCCGTCGTCATTAAAGCCAGACCAACATCCCGGAGCAGAGAGGTTAGAAGCTACCCAGCCCCTCAACGTTGTCGACGATTATGGGAAAGACAGGGTGAAGAAGACGGGGTTCGAAATAGAGGGGAGACGCGGCATCGCGGTGCAGTGAGGGGGGGAGGTAGGCAATTGGGGAAAGGTGGGGGAGGGAGGTTAGGGGGTGGGGGGGGGGGGAAAAGAGGGGGTAAAGGGAGCGGGGGGAAGGGGGGAAAGGAGGAAAAGTGATGAAGGGTATGGAAGGAGGAGAGACTGGAGATAAGGAGAGAGGAGGAATAGGGGATGTAGAGGAAGGAGGGGTGTGGGGGGTAACGAAGGGAGGAGGGAAGGTATGGGGGCGGTATGTAAGGCGGTTGAGTAGTTGGTGGGGAATGGGTGGGGGTTACGCACAGGGTCAAAAAGTCCAAAAAAACGAGAAGGAAGTCAGGGGTCTGGCATCATCGGGGGAAGTCCGGCTTACAATATTTAGGAAGAAAAAAGAAATGAAAGGTTTCCTTGCCGTTAAAGAAATGGTTCGACGTCTACGATAATTAAAATCCAGAGGTAAACATACCCAATCGAGAAAAATGCGGCGTACGTAGCTCACCCCCAAAAAAAAAAAAAAGCTAACGTCGTATTTGCTCGCGGGGCGAAACGAGACAGAGCAGACTAGTCGAGCGCAAGGACGAAAACTGAAAAAGGATGGGCGCGTTCGGAAGAGCGTAACGGCGGAAAGGAAAGACAAAAAAACGCCTTCTGGTAGGTCATCCCGACATTTGAGGTAAAGAGTCCCCAATTGGTGACGACGACAGGGGGAATCAAGGCTTCGCTTCAACCTGCATCAGCGTATGCAACAAACTCTGACGGCAGTTCACGGCGACAAAGATCGACGGGAGGTCAGTGTCTAGCGCCGGAAGGGGAAAAAGGGGGTCAGTTTTCCGAATCAATCGGGGCTGGGGGGAAGAATTCGACAGGGGGGAGTGAAATTCTCATAAAACAGCGAAGAAAAAACGCGAAAAGTCAAGATTCATTCAGAACAACGGGGAAACTTGTGCAGCGAGAAAGGGAGGTGTGAAATAGGGCAGTCCGAGGGAGGAGGCTAAAACTGAAGAAAATGTCACCGTAGATAGAAAGAAGGAGACCATGCGCCAGCAGAGACAAATCGAATAGTTTACCCTTGTCACTCGTCAATCTAGAAAAAGTGCACGCAATGCTGTCGGTCGGGGAAGTGACCTACGTGCCAAATTACACAAAGGAGAGAACTACTCCATCACCAGCGGTGGTGAAGAAATATACTGCTCAAGAAAAAATAAGGTGAAGGGGAGCGATAATCGAGGGGGAATCGGCGGAAAAGGGGGGGAAAGGCGCGCGGTTTCCACTGGCGCGACGGGGGTCAAGCGGAGACCAAGGTCTAGCTCGCCAAGGGAAGGAGAAAACGCAACTTCAAGAGCACGTGTACGAAGGAAGCCCGCGCCGTTAGAGCGTCGAGGAGCGACGGAACCCAACCCCACATAAACAACGGAACGCGGGGAAAAAAGAAGTCGGAGGCTCGGTCAATACTCTCACGGTTAGGAACAGCGGCGGGGAGGGAGATAGGAGTGCTGAGGGGCTTCTTCTGTAAGAAGAGCGGAGCGAGTCTAACTGCTGCGACAGGGGAGCAGAAGAGCCGGCGCGGGAGATTGCAGTCACCTTTGGGGGATCGAGGAGGAAAAAAAGTTCGGAAGCCGATTTTCTCGCAGGGAACTAAACCAACTTCAACTAAATATACGAGGTACATTTAAGGACGTGGGGAAATCGAAGTCGAGGATCAGCGAGCGGGCCTCTTTGCGGACCAGAAGGGGAGAAGATGACAGCGCGGAACAGGAGTAAGTTGAGGGGAGAATTTGGACGCATCTAACTCAAAGGGGAGCGCGAATAAAAATGGTTAAAAACTCAGGAGACAGCGCAGATTTCTTTAGAATACGAGAACCCCCTCAAAAATCGCAGATAGAACTCGAGGGGGGAAAAAGAAAGGAGGACGAAGAGGGTCGTACACATATCTACAAAGTACGGGGAAGAGAGGTCGAAGGTACATGGTGCGAAAGGACGCCTAAAGGGGGGGGGAACGATGGCTTTTGTGAACTAGCGCAAGGGTATATGCAGTTGCTGGTCTTCTCCAAAAAATCCGAAGGGTGGACCAGACATTTGTCCCGGCGCACGGGCGGGACCGTGAAAATTACCTCGCGTGGGGCAGGGTAATAATAGAGGGAAAAGTATGATTTACAAGAAGGAACCTATAATACAAAAAGGAGCTGGAATAGGAAGTGCCGTCTTTTCCTCGGCTGTTCCGAGAGCGGGGGGGGAGGGGAGTCAGCAACCATCCTGGAACTGTCGCTATGAGGGCGTGCGGGAGAAAAAGAAAGTGATTTTACTGTTCCGTAGGAAGAGGGACTCGAAAAATCTTCAGAAGGGAGAAAGTCAAGGCACAGCGCGGCTGATCAAGGGGGATAGGGGAGACAGAATCAGGTTCTGTCTCCTCTTCGAGGGGGACCGGAAAGAGGGGTGTCAGGGGGGAGAGGATTTGAGGAGCTGATGGGGGGGGGGGGAAGAAAAACGTCCGAGCCGCATAATGGAAATGGGGGATCAGCCTACGACCCTAAGACGCGGGGGGAGAGAAAAAAAAAAGGGGGGGTCTGTCTCGTAGTGGGGGGGGGGACTTCAAGACCCTCGCTCTCTTCTCGGGAATGGTAGAGCGAAACGCAGTCAAAGAAATGACATCAATACGATCTGGGACAACAGAAGAAAAAAAAAAAAAAAAAGGAAAGGAGGGAGTAAAAAAAGAGATTTGGCTATTAACAAAGGGGACAGAGAGGGGGTCCCGACGTTGTTCTGGAAAGGCAATAAGCGATCAGCGAGGGTGAAACCCTACTCCTCAAAGACGGGAGAAGAAATTTGAGATACAGAAATCGGTATTATCATCCTGAAGCTAGGGGAAAAGGTCGTGGAGATGTAAACAGGACCTTCTCATAAAGCGCACCAGGCCATGAAACCTCTGCAGGGGATGGAAGCTATCAAAGGTGAGCAACAACTTCCGGTAGGAGATAAAGAAAAAACAAGGCCGAGGGGATTTATGAAACTGATACGGCTAGCGTTCTATAGACAATAGTTATCGGAGAAAGGAAAGCAACAATAGGGATAGCTCCACTCCAGGTTCGGGGGAGGGGGACTCGAAGAGGAATTTGCATGTGCTCGAATGACAGAAATGGGGAAAGTCCTCCTTCGACGCTGGAACGGGGGAAAGTTCTCCAAGGAGCGAGTCGGCAAAGATTCCCTGCAACGAGCTGTATTGAAACGAGTTGCGAAAGGAAGTGAAGGGGTTTTAAATCCATGAGGTTGAGAGTGGGGAGGCCCTAAAATAAGAGAAGACTGTCCGCGGCGATAAGCACACCGCAGAGATTCGACTATGAGCATCCTGGACCAGTCGTGTAGAGCATTTGGAGACTTACTGTCAGATGACATTATGTACGAGAATTTGACGGAGGGAAACGGGGGCAGGGAGATGGGAGTGGTAGCAGTTTCTTCGGAGTATGCGGAAAGCGCAAAGGCTTTTCGTCTCTCTGAAATTATAAAAAAGCTGGGATGGCTCGCGGAAGAGGGATCGACTCAGGTCAACGGACGAAGACTGTTTTAGCAATGAAAAGACGGGACCGAGGGGGAGGGAATGGGCATCTTCTTTGGGGGGTTAGGAGGATCGTTCTAAAAAAAAGCGGGGAATCAACATATTGAAGCCATGACGGGGGGAGAAGATCTTCCGGAGTTGGGGTACCCATCGGCGAAAAATGCCTGACGAGAAGTGTTTCGGAACGGTATCCAAAGACCAGGCCTGGAGAGAAAAGAAAAAATCAGCGTCTCTACAAGATCCTTACAGAGAAGGGGGGGACGTCAGCGAATAAGAGGGGCGCCCTTCTCAATCTCGCGAAGCTCTGATCTTCTATAAATGAGCGTCTGGGGGGGAAAGAAAATTACCCACCTAAGCGGCCTACCATATTCTTCCTGGAGGAATCCTCGGAAGCGAAAGTGCGGCGGGAATTCAACAAGGCGCTGGATTTGATCTTAAAATTTCTCTCTTGAAAGTGAATGGAAGGACTTGTCTAGGGGAGATAAAAAAGAGAACACTTCGAGCCAATCGACAAAGTCGCAGACCAAAAAGCGCGATTAGCCAGGCTGGAAGCCCTCAGATCTATCTCTTTCTATACACTTGTCCAAGGGGCCGTCTTACCGCAATATGAGCCCTGAATCTTTCTTAACCTAAACTCTTCCTTTACTTGGCAGGAATTTGGAAAGGAGGGGGACTGGGGGGGGGGACCGTCTGTTAATTTTGAAAAAAGCTGGGAGGAAACTTGGGGAGTCAGGCTTTCCCCAGAGCGGGGGGAAAACTCGAAAGAGCATACATGTTAAAACAAAAATGGAGAAAAGACGCGCCGGCGCGGAACGTAAGGTCCTCATTTTCACGAGAAAGCTTTAACAAAGACATCCAGTCTCCGCGGGCACATGTCCTGCAGGAGAATAAGTAGAAAAAACTTTATGTGATTGGTTGAAGAGGCATCCGATTAGAAGTATTGGAAGCAGACGGGGTAGCATGTGGGGGGACAAGGAAATGAACCGGTAGGAATCGAGTGCTGACCGCCTAAATCGGAAACTAAACGCGGGGGGGGGACACGAGCTGATCAACTTCTCCCTTCCCTTCTAATAGTTCCGATGGAAAGGTAGAGTCTGACCTCGGGTTGAATCAGAACGATGTTCAGTTGGGCTGAATTGGGGCGCGTTTCTTGGACAGGAGGGAAGCGTCTTCCCACGGTATGATGAAAAAAAGAAAAGGTTGGATATTACAGGGAAAAATGGAGGTTATCGGGCACCGGGGGTAGCACCCTAAAGTGGGGAAAGGAGATTTAAAGAACCAACTTCTTAAGGGATAAAAGAAAAAAAAGGGGGAGGAGCCTATCAGCATCTGGGGCAGGGAGGATCTAGGATCCTAATCGAGGGGAGGGTAGAGAGGAGACCTCCGTCAGCAAGATGGGGTTTGGGGTGACATGATGAAATGGATGGGTTCGGAGTAGCTGGAAAAACCCATTGAGAGAAGCTTAGGGAAGTGAGCCGTTGATCATGAACAACGCGGGGGGGGGAAAGGAGAGGCCCCGGACAATCAGAATGAGAAACTAGACGTGTGGAATTTTTTTGGGAAAAGGAGGGCTCCATAAAAAAGCACACGGACGCAAAAACGGCATCTAAAAGCGAGAGATAAATGGGAAGGGTTTGGAAAATTGCGAAGGTAAGTCCACAACGAGACTGGGGGGAGGCCTATATCTCAGACCTAACGGTGAACTTTTCGTGTAGTTCTCATGCAATGTAGGAATCCCAGGATCTTGGGAAATAAAGCGTCCGACCTCACAGCACGAAGGCTAACTGGTCAGGGGGAGAGTCAATGTTCGCAGCGTAAAGCTTAGAAATTCGTGGAAGGGCTAAAGCAGAAAAGAAAGATCGGGGGGCCAACTGGTTTTTACACGGCGCCACTAAGCACTTAAAGAAAGAAGAACTCAAAACGGGATCGCTCAAGGGCTCGATGGGGGGGGGGGATTCAGGGAGCCCCGAAAAAATTAAACTCGAGCGGGGGACTGAGGCACGACGTGGTGCTGAGAAAGGGGCTTCACTCCGGAGCGGCCAAGAAAAAAAAAAAAGAGCGTATTACTAGGACTCAGAGGAAATCAGCGATAGCGCCACAAGGCCTAATTGTCAAAAGTTCGGGACACTCAAAAACGACAGAAATAAGCGGAGCACCAAGGATGGGGGCTA
>Ga0179593_1315757_pt1 | contig 12021 bp, 15 predicted proteins | sample CZODoug2_1_08_16_FD_185931 | JGI IMG/M metagenome (GOLD analysis project Ga0179593, IMG submission 185931) | Vadose zone soil fungal communities from Angelo Coast Range Reserve, California, USA - CZODoug2_1_08_16fungal (PacBio error correction) | ecosystem: Environmental > Terrestrial > Soil >...
CTCGGGGGAAATTTTGATAGTCCCTGAGGCATACATGAAAGTCTGTCGTCGCGCAGAGTTTCAGGGCAGGATAGACCCGGAAGTTTCTGCTCATGGGGGGAAGGATGTTGTGTAAGTCAGAAGGAACGGGGCTCAAGGCACGAACTCTCGAAACTCGGCGATGCAAGGGGAGCAAGGGGGGGAGCGGCCAGGGAAAGACGCGAAAAGGGGTCTCAAGAGGGCTGGAGGAATTTGCAGGAAAAAGCACTCGATCGAATTGATCGGCGTAACTGGGGTCAACTCAAAAAATTAATGCGCACTGGAGGAATTCCAGATAGGAACTTTTACTACGATGGACGAAAAAGGGACCAAAACGGCCCGTTACGAGCCGGAAACATGACGGGGAAAAACAACAAAAAGAATTCAGACGAAAAAAAGGAGGAAAATAGTCTCGTATGGCACTAAGGTTGACGAAGGCGATGGGGAATCCTGGAAGAGCGTCGTCACAAGCCGTGAACACCAATAACAAGGGGGGTGCAGGGGTTTGTTGAAAAAGGTCCTGAGAACAGAGACATATCTGGCGTGAAAAAAAACGGGGTGTGGGTGCAGGTGGAAACGAAGCTGTAACATCAAATTCATGGACAAGGAAAGAAAAAGGACGTGTATTATTGTGGGGGGTTGGGGCGTAAGTGGCCTGGGTATAGAGCTGATGCGAAAGAGTGAATATCGGGGGTTGTACGAGCTGCCAGTTATAGCAAGTGGGGGGGTGGATTATCAACTTTAAGAAAGCCAAAAAAGTAAAAAGGATTAATCTGGAAGATCGAGTCTGGATTCAAACAGATGGTACCTAATCGGACTACCTGGACCACGAAATGGCCTTCCAAAGCTGAGAGAAGGGAACCAAGATGGAACGTGTCGTCTTCCAACCAAGGTTATCTATCAAAAGCTGAAGATGGAAAGAGAGATGGATGACTTGGCGACCGCGGTGTTAAATAGACGGAGACGGGCGTTGCAACACCTGATTGAAGAGGAAAGGAAGGGAAAAAGAGGAGTAGAAGGGAACACTGCCGTTCTTCTGAATTCTTTCGATTATTATGCCGGATGAAACGAGGGGAAAACAGGGTCACGCACATGAACGACTGTTTGTATCCGGGGAGATGGCGATGTTCGGGAAAAAAAAGAGGAAGACCACAGGGGGGAAGGGAGACCCGCACATCTTTTCAAAACGAGACTCGCAAGGGGACAAATAGTACTTTGACCGCTGGACGGGAACCCGGCGAGACCAAAAAAAAAAACGGAGCAAGGGGAAGCAATCATGGCGGGGGGGAAAAGGGGGGCAACATTAAGGGATCAAAAGGTATGATTCACCGCGCGCGAAGGATACGGTAAGGCCGAGGAGACGGACAAGGGAAGGGTACATGGATGATGGTACGGCGGCGGGAATTCAACGGCTGGTACGTCAGTAAGGAAGTCGCAAGAGGAAAGGAGTGCACTCGTATTGTGTCCGGCACCTAAAAGGTGAGCGAGTTTGCAAGGTGACCTGTAAAAAGGTGATGACATCGGTTTAACGTGGAGGGAGAAGGGACGGGACGGACCAACAGTCAGGGTGTGAATTTCGAATCAACGGAGAACGGCACAATTCGAACATTGGGTCTGGCCACAGAGGGGGATCAAAGGGGAGGGAGGGGGCTGCAGAAAATGGTAAGTCGGAAGGGGGGAAATAAATAGTTTCCATAAAGGCGGGTGGCTTCGAAGTCAGGATTCCCTAAAGATGGGCCCTGAGGGTTCGGGCGTTCATTTCCTGTCAGGGGGTCCGGGGAGAAAAAAAAGAGAGGGAAACAAACGAACGCAAAAAAGAAACTCAACACCTTCAAGGCTCGGGATAGGTGGTCTAACAAAGGTTTTGCAGGTCCCCTTACTTGGGGGCGAGGGCGGGGGAAAAACTTGAAGGTAAACTTGACGTTAACTAAGGAAAGTTTTTAATTTCCGCTAGGTCGAAAAGTGAAATGAACATTCACTAACGCCGGGAGACGAGGGAACGCCGGAATAGAGGGAAACACCAGGGGGAGAGTAACAAGCATCTAGTCGGACGAAAAAATCCAACATTAAGTTAGGGGGTCGCGAAGGGGTGTAAATTTCCATTGTAGACTGGGCGAGGGGGGAAATGGAGGGCAGCGTGGCCGAGCATATAAGGAAAGGAAAGATGCGAGCGCCGACGCGCCGGATACGGGAATTATAAAACACGGGAAACTCTTGAGAAACATCGGGGGGGGCGTCAGGCAGTGGATAAGGGGGTGAAAAGCACCAGGGAAGAGAAAAAGATCATTTACAGTAGAATTATCGTGAATGACAGTTCAGAACGGAAAGTATGAGTATCCGCCGTTATCGGACGCAAAATATCTTGGGGGCGCCGTCTCAGTCGGGTTCTGGCGCCGGTGGCGGGTACGGGGGGGATCCAAACGATAGGTTAAAAAGCTCGGGACAGGAGCTGCAAAGAAACAACAAAAAAGGAGGGAGGGGAGGGAAAGATAGAGATGGAAGACCACAGGAAATATCCGGGTTTCCTTACACGACAAAACCTCCAGCACCAGATTGACGCGATCCAATAAAGCAGGCGTGCGGCTCTTCACTGCGACTAAAAGGAAGATGAGGGGCATGGTCCCCTTGGGAACTCATCCACAAGCTTCAGGGAAGGGGAACGCTCTTTGCCACCTTTTCCTGGGGGTCACATCGGAATAAAAGAATAACCGCGAGGGGGGGTAGCCATAGTGAAGGGGGATATGGAAGCGACCGTATCTCTCTAATCGGAGTTCGTGATAGGGGGAAAGACGCCACGGGGAAATGAAGAAACCAAAAACACCTTCCGTCCAAAAAAATGAACCCTTCTCGGCGCCTAACTTCGACAATGGGGGAAAGGGGGGGGGGGGTGGGGAGGGAAAAGACGGAAGGGTCGATGCCTTCTTATTCCTCCCTGGGGTTGGTCACTACGATTGGAAAGGGTCATGTCCAGAGATTGGGCCAGGGGCACGGGAATACGATACAAAGAAGATGAATATAAAGGGGAGGGGGAAGGGGTAAACGATTCAAGTGCGCAGAATATTCCACCCATACAAAAAGGGAGGGGAACTAAAGAGGGGCCGGTAAGAAAGTCTCAATCAGTCATTGTCGAAGTTACTGTAGGCGGCCATGTGGACTGAGCATATAGTGGAGGCAGCTAAGAAAACGCCAAAAAGGGAAAGGAGAAGGAAAAGCCAAAACAGAAACAACAAGACTGATTCCCCGAGGTAAAGCTTAAAGGACATAACCAAGAGAGAACTGCCAAGCAGCGTCCAAAAGGGGTCCAACTTCCCTAATGTCAGGGGAACCCTGGCAGTAAGGGGAACGGACCCTTTGATCCACGTCATGATTCAAAGCCTGATGGGGGGTTCATCGGGGGGAAACCGAAGTAGCAAGGATTGCGAAAAAAGCAAAAAGGGGGGGGGGGCGGCCAAAAAGACGGAGCGCTATAAAAAAAAGGGGAATGATGCAGAGAAACTCTACAAACTAAGGACCCTTCAATTTCGTCATGTATTTTCACAGAACAAGGGAAAAAAGGGGAGGGAAAAAGAAGTCCGAGCCGCGAGGTAAAGGCGTAGCGTTTGGTTCGCGGGGAAGTCCGTATTTCATAGAAGAAGTAAAAAAAGGCACGCGAGAAATGGGCAAATGTGTACGTATCCCGTAGCGCGACTGCGAACGCCGGGGGAACAGGAAAAGGGGGGAAAAAAGGGCGCCCTTTCCGCCATGATCGGTCCCTGTGATATTGGGTGGGTTGCTGATTCGAAAGGAATAAGGGAGTATCACCGCAAGGAAATGGGACATGAGATCGCCAAAAAAAAAGTCCCAGGAAAGATGACGGTGAGGCAAATCGGGGTTGGAACGAGGCCAAAAATAGCTCCCTACGACAAAGGGAAGAAAAAAAACAGGGGGAAGAAAAGGGGGAGGACAGAGGGCACGGGGGCAGTTCATAACACTAATAGCGAAATCTGCCAAAACACGACGCGAAAACTAACATGTCTCACCAGAAAGGGAACGGGGGCCACTGAAAACTTCCAATGTACTCAATACAGGTGTGCACAAACCCTTCTCCTTAACGCCCAACTCAAACCGTTGGGAAAAATAAAAGGCATAATAAGTTAGCTGCAGAGAGTGGGCGGAGGACCGGTAACGATAAGAACGTCAGGGGTTAAATCAAGGTGGTGGCTGATTATCGGTAAAGACCGGGACCAAGGAGGGGCCCGCAGCGTGGGTGATGAGAAGGGGGGGTGTACCATACAAAGGGAGAAAGAATTAAAAAAAAACCAGATTCCTCAGCTGTTGCCCTGGGAACCGACTAATTTTCCGATGAGACCACCTGGCAGAACAAAGGAGATCAAAATTCAGGACAGGATGAAGCTTGACGGGAATCCGTCGAGTAGTACAGCCCCGCTGCGGACATACAGAGCCACAATACACACATAAGAAAAGGGAGGGGATCATGAAAGAAGGGGGAGGCGCACGTCGCACAAAATGAACAAAAACCGCCGGTTTCGGAAGATGTCGACGGCCTAAGGGTTGGAGGTGGTTGGGGCAAACCAAACCACTAGGTTGTAACGGGTGGCCACGGACGTGGGTGACGGACGGAAAGCGGCGGAACGCGCACTGAGGAAACAAACTCCCAGGACAACCACCATCAAAAACGATTGGGGGACCCCTTTTCGAGGTTTCTCTGTTTGTGTCCCGTAAGTGCAATATCGTACCGGAGCACGAGGTGTGGAAGTTGCGAAAAAGATCAGGGGGGCAGGGGCATCCCCGGTAATATGCTGGTTCGAGCCGCTCCCATATGAAGAAAAATGGAGTGAAAGGGAAGGGGAATGAAAAAAAGCCAATGGCGATCATGGGGTATTGCGGCGCAAATTCTGACGGCCACCACCGAGAAGTTCAGCCAAAAAAACGTGAAATAGAGGATAATGGAGCCTTGATGAAACTTTTATAGGCAGAAAGCGAGTTGGTGGGAAAGGGGAAACCGATAGGGTCTCTCTAACGGACCAAGCTTTCCTAACCTTCTGCTTATAAATTGGGAATATAGAAGGGACAGGGAAGGGACAAGAGCAGGAGAGACATGAGGAGGGTATGCCTAAAGTCGAAAAAGGGGAATAAGAGATCATTACCAAAGGAGGTTCTGGGCGGGGAAAAAATGCTCTTCATGGAACACTATCGGGGGTTATTCCCAAGGAAGGACACGGAGACTTCGAAGGGGGAGAAAGGGAAAATCCGGAAATCATCAGTTATTCCCCGAGATTACGGGTCCACATCAGTAAAAAGAAAACAACCTAGGGGGTGCAAGGGTCTCGTTCGCTTCAGAAAAACATGGTTTCAAAGAGTAAAGGGGCCCTAATTGACCAAATTAAGTGAAAGTTTGAAGTATACGGATTGTGCGGACCGCTGTGTCTCGGAGAAAAAATTCCGAAAAATCGGCAAAAAATTGGGGGGGAAAAAGGAAACGATCAAGAGCAAGAGAAAGGTGTCAGCAAGATTGGCGTGGGTTATTACTGTTTTTTGACTACCTAACGAAAAAGGTGGGGAGGTAATGAATAACGTGGGGTGACTTCCCTGACATTACCAGGGGGGAGAAAATCCGCACCCGGGAGGAAAAAATTCCGTCCAGGGCATCGGGAATTTAACCCAATGTGGACGCTGTGAGGAAACACACTGCTAAAAGGGGCGAGAAGCTGGCTTGGAAAGCAACTCGAAACGCGCTCGCCTGGGTGGGGAAAAACTACAACCACAGGATATAGTCTCTTTTAATTAAGGGGGGTCAAAAAAATGGAAAAAGAGGGGGGAAAAAAGAACTATGAAGAACACTTTGCAGGGGTGGGAGAGCCCATCTAGCGGGAAAGCCCGGCAGGGAAGATGGATGTCCAAAAAGCTCTAAAGGGAAGCCATGCAAGGGGAAGCATTTTCCAAACAAAAGGGAGGCAAGCTCCATCCCCGGGCTGCGGTCCAGACAAGACACGCGGGCATTTCCGGGAAGGGGGGGGGGAAGAAGGGTGTAACCGGAGGGACCAAGAAGCCCGGAAAGCAGAATTGGACGGCGCCCACCGACTTTAGAGCAGGAAGACACAGCGGGAGTTAGGAACGAGGGAAAGAGACATCCTCGCCTTACAAAGTTTGGTCCTCCTTCAACTTGTAAATTTGTTCCTTTCTTTCAAACATAATTAAAATGTGCATCCGACCTATCTCAATGAATGAGGGCTCAAGGTGTTGACGCAACTGGGAAAGAAGGAAGTTTCTGCAAAGGGAAGACAAATGGAAGGAAGATTTCGGCTAACGCTTGAAAGACTATTACGTCAAGTGTCCCAATCGGAAGATTTGGAAAAGAAAAGGAGCGAACAAAGGAAAATGCCGAGGTTATAGGGGGCGGACTTGGTGCGCGACTCCAAGGGGGGGAAACTGGAGAAGGGGTGAACAAGGGAATGGGTGTAGTTTTGTTTCTTCTCCTGCTCTTTGTCTAGCCAAGGCGACCAATCGCAACGGCGTACTCTCGCACAGGTCTCACAGATTGATTGAGAGGGAAAAGGAGTCACTGGATAGCCAGAGCAGGACGGAAGGCGAAATTGCTTCTACAAAACCCTGGTACAGGTAAAACCATCGGTTGTGCCGTCCAAAGGGGGGCAAGGCTTTGAAAGAACGAACCACAAGAAAAAGATAAGGGGACTTCGGGATAAAGGGGGGAAGCTATAGAGAAAAAAAGACATGAGAAAATGTCACTCATGCTGATTATTTGTAAAAGAGAGCAGGAGGGGACCAGAACTGAAGAAATCGTCGTTGTAACCTTCATCACGCTGAAAGGGGGGAAACATGAGCCTAACCGGTGTAGGAAAAATGTATAAACAAGGAAAAAAGGAAGAGGGAAAGGAAACCGTTTTCCCACAAAGATAAGAGAAAAACGTGTACAGAGAAAGAGGAAAAAAAAGTTAACAAGCTGACCTGTCAGTTAAGGGGAAACTTGCACTGGGGACTATGTTCTAAAGGAAACGACTAACCGGAGGCAGGGGGAACACTCCGAAGAGGATGATGCGATCATTAGTGGAGTGGAATTAAAGGGGACCACAGGGTCGTTTCTAGGGGGGAGGGGGGGTTCGGAGATAAGCGGACTGTGGCGAAAAAGCCATGGGTGGAACTCGGATGGCTTTTAAGGAGACCGAACGCAGGAAGACACGAACCAGTCGCCTATGTCCGGCGGGGAAGGAGGGAACTGTGTCGCAAAAGGAAAGGGAGGGGAAAATCAAATTGTTGAACATACTCCGTGCGAACGAAAACGAAAGAGGAACCACCGGTGATAAGCACAGGTTGGACAATAAGAAATCAGCTTGTGGAAAGTCGAATTTGCGGTGAAGCAAGAGAAGTGTCATTGGAAAAAAAAAAACAACAGGACCCCAGAAACTTTCAGAACACGAAAAAAGGTCTCGTGCTAGAAAATTCGAAAAACGACGAAAGGGGCAAAGAGAAGTGGGCTACGCGAAAATTAGAGAAAGCGCCATGAGGCTCTATTGAGCATTGCCGACGGCTTATGGGGGAATGGGGCCTAAAAAAACACAAGAGGATGAGGAAGAGATAATCAACAGACCCGAAAGACGTGGCAAGGGGAGACCATAATGAGCACAAGTCAGACATGGAGAGGGTAATGGCAAACTGAAAGAGGTGGAAACGGGATATAAGGAGTTTTCATAGGGAAACATTTTTCATGAAAGACCCTTGGTTAATCGTTAAGGGAGGGGGCAAGGGTTGTCCGTAAATAGGGGCTGGGGGAAAGAACCGAAAGGAGATTAAAGAAGGAAACTCATGAAAAAAACACATCGGGAAATGAAAATACGAACGTCAAAGATAGATTGGAAAAATTGCCGGTGTTGCCCAAAACAGGAGAGGGTGGCAATCGTGGACCCATTGGGGTACACAGGCACCGATTTAAACTGGCAAGGGAGAATATCCAGGGATCAATTTGGCTACAGGGACAGCAATAAAGAAATGAAAAAAAAACACAAAGGGTCGGGAGGGGAAAAGAAATGAAGATACCTCAAACCACTATACAACGAATGGACAAAGGTATAAGCAACGACAGAATTTTGGGGGTCGACCAGGTGAAGGGGGACGGAGTGAACACAGATCGCGTGGGGGGGAAGTGTTTAAGTCAAAGTCGAAGGAACAATTTCACCCCTTTTAAATTAGTGTACGTGGAGGATGTTAGAATCGGTCAAAAAAGTGGTCAAACGAGAAGTGGTTTACCACCGGTAATGGGGCTACGAGGGGGATTTGGGATCGAGCAAGAACAACAGTCTGACCATGGAGGCATGGAAAAAAAAAACTATGTGGCTCGAAAAGGGGCAGGCAAGTGCCATTGCTAGTGAAATGGGCAAATACGCTCCCCGATCTCAAAGGGTTGTTGCGCTGATAGAAGTCCCCTTTGAGAGAAAGACTGTCCAGAGAGATTCCGTGGGGTGGTCTATGAATGAAAAGTTCTTGTTCTGGATAAACCGTACGCGGGTCAAGAAACCGTTCGCCTTGCGGACCGATATCAATTGAAGGGGGGGAGGGAAAACGACAAACCGTCACGAGGTTGAATTGTTGGCAGCTTTAACCGATGTCTTATGGGAACGCGAACCACAATCATAAGCACGAAAAAAAGACACCTTAAAGTGGGGAACCAAAAACATTGCCGGTCAAGAGAAAGCGGCAAACCAAGAGGACAAAGAGACCAGGGGTCATTGTTTACGATCCATCGAAAAAATCTCTGGGCTCACTGTTGCCTGGGTCCCCTCGGAGCCATAATATGTATCTGCAATGGGATGAAAAAAATATTAATTCACACAGCGCCAACACCGGCAATTAATATTCGGGAGTTTAAGTTTATAGGAGTTGAAGACGTTGGGTCAGGAAGAAGGGAGACGCGGGAAAGGCGTAAAAGGTGTCAGAAGGGTCCAAGGCCCGCGGTGGCCTAAATCTAGCTGGCATTTGAGTAGGCACACTCCGAGGGACGGCGTCGGGGGGGAGCTGGAATAGGCCCGGCGGACATGGGACCCAGGTAAGGTCAATTTGGGAAAGCTTTGGATCTTAGAACGCGTGATGAGCTTGAAAAACCAGGGTTTGTAATCAATTAGACGGGGAAAAAAACGCGCAGGAAGCGTATCTTCCCGAAGAAGACAAAAAAGTTCTGCATAAGGCGGTAATGCAAAGCGTGGTTAAGCCGTCTCAAAGTAAGGCTTAACCCCTGCTATATGGTGGTCCGGGAAAAAGCAAGCGCGGGGAGGAGGCGATTTTCCAACGTCCTGATTGACGTGAAAAAAGGTTGTTGCCGAAAAAAAGGTGTGGCAAGAGGCCAGCCATAAGCGAGACAAAAAGACGTGTTCTTGCGGCCCTATTTCCTGTCGGAAGTTGGACTTAACGGAAACGGTGGGACGGGTTGGGTCGACAAGGGACGACGGCACAAGACCAGATTCCGTCCGGTCTCTGAACGCTACGATCAACGAGGACGATGGCTTAGGGGCCACTGCGATAAAATAGTGCCGGGGAAAGAACAGAAAAAAAGAACGGTAGCATAACTAATGGGGCAAGTCGTGGCAGTTAGTCCCCCATATTCTTGGGGAAAAAAAAGTTGTATAAGTCGAACGATCAAGGCATTCCGGTGGATTTGACGGTGTGGCACCAAACCCTACGGTTGACTAGGATTTGTCTAGGTTTGTAGTAAAAAGAGGAGAAAGGTATTAAACACGTAGATGGGAGCTGCACGGTTTCCGCGGGAGGGGCGCGAAAGATATGGCCTGTAGGTCACTTGTAGAAAAAGAGACATAAATAAGTCAGTTCAGCTCAGATTGTCAACACTTATGAAAAAAGGACTTTTGGATAGCGATTGGAAAAACAAGGGTTGCAACTGCGAGAGTGGAAGGATCGGGCTCAAATCACAAAAACCTCATAAAGGGGCCAGAGAAGAACCAATGATCATCTTAAAAAAGGGCTAAGTGGGGGGGTAAGACGCATGGTCGAAATGACCCGCGAAATACTGGAAAGAGGGAAACTTGTCGAAAGGACAAGAAGTCAAAGCGACAGGCTCGCAGGCCTTCTTACCTACCTGGGATGCAATAAAAAAAACAAAAGGCGAAGGGGTTACGATCCCTTGCAACGATACTAACAAAGAATCGAAAAGGAAAATCACAACGGAGAGTACGGAGGTCAACGCTCCGGTTTAGGGGGGCGAAATGGAGCGGTGGTAAGGTGGACTAGCCGGTCTCAACGACAGAACCCTGCGGTTCCTGAAGTCCGTTTGGCAAACTACAGAGCGGCAATGAAACCGGCGGGTGGTGGGGTGAATTGTGCGGAAAATGCATTGACTTGTCTCAAAACAAGGGCCGGGAGTATGTGTGGAAAGAAGGTGGGGGAAGACCGGTGGGTGAACTTTAAATAATCGAAGGACTGCGACCCTTTCACTCTCGGGGTAACGGGGATTCCGATGAATTGGATGCGTCAGAGTTTTCGGAAAGTTAAATCGAGAAGCTTGAAGACGAGTCGTCTTCAACGCTGGGGAATGGTACAGGCCTCTCCACTCGAGAAAATCCGGGCCGCCGACAGGGGGAAAGCCACCCGGTAAAGCCTTCTTAGGGAGAAAAAGAAGATCATCGAAAACTATCTACTGGAAACGATCCTTCTAAAAGCTTTTGGAACAACCGGGACCTTGCAAAAAAAAAGGTAATACTTCGAGTGCGTGCAGTGAGGAAGGCTTGTGCGGCGAGAAAAAAAAAACGGAAGTTGGAATTTGCAAAAGAGATTATTTGGAAAAACTACACCGATAAAGCCGGGCCGCCTGGTGGGTTATCGGAACTGGGGGGGAGAGCGAATATTTCTGAAAAAAAAATAAAGTTCAGCCTCGACAGGAACGTGGGAAAAAGTGAAAAGATCGGATGTTGACAAAGGAGGAAATTCGGTGGCCTTGGAGGGCTGTAGAAAAACCAACTAAAAAGGGGTAAAATCCGAGAGGCTTAATGACCCGGCAAACAATGATAAAAGTTAGCGCGAAGGAGCGGGAAGGGATACTGGTTAGGCCGCATCTCGAAAACGGCAGGGGAAAGAAGATACGCGAATTAATTGGACGACGATCGGAGCAGGGGAGAAGAATGGAACGAAAAGTGAGGGCCGGAATAATATCGGGAAACAGAACGGGGTCAGGCGTTAATGGTCTAAGGAGGAAGGTCCTGGAACGCAAAAAACCTTTGAGGGATTGGGGCATTATACTTCAAGTCTAACAGCTGTGTAAAAACAGACGACGGGGGGAATAAAGGTTCGGGGATTACGGGAACCCAGTTTAAAGGAATCATGTAAGAGTGGTTCAGGTACGCATGAAAAAGAACCTAGAGGGGGGGGCTTCTACAAGAAGGAAAGATAAAGCACTTGACTTCGGGGGGAGGGAGGGGCTGGGGGCGTCCTGGATGCAGAAGAAAAGGTAACGGGCCAACCAGAACAAGGCGCGTTAGAATTGAGGGGAAACGGGAAAAGAGTTGGTAAAAAAAACTGAGGGGTTGTGTTCAAGTGAAGAAGGCCTCGCACTGAGCGTTAAAACTAAAGGTGGGACATTTAAAGGATGGAACGATGAAGGGGATCGTGAAAAAACCCAATGACTAGAAAAAAGTCCAATCGGAGGGAAACCAACCTACCAAAAGAAGACTAGAAAAAAACAAGGACCAGGGGGACCGGGGGGGCGAAATTCAGCAGGAGGAGAGTATTGAGTCTGTTTAAACGTCAATTACCAGGATTCGAGGCGACAGACGGTAAGAAGACAAGGTCGTTATAGGCAAAAACTTCTGGCTTAAAAGGCGTTGTGCGAGGGGCAGCCCAGGTTTTAAAGAGTACGTATACTGTGATGGGGAGGAACGGAAAGTTGCGAAAAAAGGTTAAATCCCTAAGGTGAAAAGGCACAAGACGAGAGTAGGCCTCGCGGGAGGGTGCTGGCGCCATTATGGGGAGAAGAGAGCGGAAAGG
>Ga0179593_1331938_pt1 | contig 12021 bp, 14 predicted proteins | sample CZODoug2_1_08_16_FD_185931 | JGI IMG/M metagenome (GOLD analysis project Ga0179593, IMG submission 185931) | Vadose zone soil fungal communities from Angelo Coast Range Reserve, California, USA - CZODoug2_1_08_16fungal (PacBio error correction) | ecosystem: Environmental > Terrestrial > Soil >...
AAGTTCTGCCCTAGTAGCGGAGAAAGGAGAGGATCATCTTTCCTGGAAGGGAACAGCGGGTGAGAAAGGGGGGGGACGGACAAAGCCACGATAAGCAGTTCTGGAAGGGGGGCTTGGGCGCTCTGTCCGGGTTGAGGACGGACGAGGAAAAGCGCCACGGACAGGGTGGAACAACACACTGCAAATGGAGTTCTAAGGGAGGGGGACAGCGGTGCCAGGAAAAATTTGAGCAATAGAGGGGAATTCATCAACATGTAGAAAGGGAAGCGAGCACCATAAAACAACTAGTCCGGAGATGGGTCAGAAGAGGACGCGCAAACCAAAGGGAAAAAAAGGGTTGGCCCGAGAAGAGGAAAAGGGAGGTACACGAAACGAAAAAAAGAATTCAAACAGGGAAAGTATACGAAATTCTCTGGGGGGAAGGTCTACTCTCTAATTCCAAACATCAAAAGGGAAGAAAGGAGCTAAGCGTCAAGACCGTTTGAGGCCTTTGTGGGGGGGACCCGAGAATGAAAAAAGGGGGTTGGAAAAAAAAAGAATGTTGGGGACAGAGGGGGGGTGATGGGTTCAACTGGTTCATCGGTTTGCCCGTGACTGAAAAAAAATCTAGCATGAGGGATAAGCTCAAGGAGGGGGGGGGACTAATGTGCGGAAGGAAGTATGGGGAAGAAGCCGCATTACGGAACAAGGTTTGAGAGGGCGGGGGGCCAAAAGAAAGAGGAGGTTACTCCGTATCTGGGCTTTGAAACAGTATTTACACATAGTAGAGGTAAAGATGCATGAGTGCTTAGCCAAAGAAACAGGCACAGGGTCGAGATAACATAAGACGGCAGAAAAGGAAAGACGAAGGAAATGCGCGATCCTGGAAGGCTCCAATGAAGAACATTATACTCTAAACCAGTTCACAGGAGAACCATCGGTCTTGGTGACGACGATCTGTCCAGGCTGAGGAAAGGAACCTAAAAGGGGATGAAAAAAAAAAAAACCCCTACTATTTTCGCAGGGGGGGGGGAAAAGGGGGGGATCAAAAGGGTCGGACCAACAGATGTTGAGCAGGCTAGAAGGGGGAAGCCAAGGTGATGTTTTAGGGAAAAGTCAAGATGTAATCGGAGGGAGTGCACTCTTTATTGTGTGGGCGCGGAGAGAGGGGGGAGGCGCAAGGATGTAACCGGGGGAAAATGCGATAAAGGTGGAAAAAACTGCTAAAGGAAGATCGGGGGAAGAGTTATTCAACTACATAAAGTAGAAGGGGGCTTGGGCTTATGTGATCAAAGGAAGGGAAGAGCGGTGAATCCGGTCGCTTCGCTCCCTTCGGACGAAAAAAAATCGAGGGCGATTACCTAAGTATGCCAGGGAGAAAAAAATTGTAATCAATACTCTTGGGACTTGGTTTTTACTATAGGGGGGGAGAAAGGAAAAAGAAAACAAGGGGGGGATGGCGGCGGCTCAACAGAAGAGAAAAATCGGAGGGGGAAAAAAAACGTTAATAAGAGGGAAGTATAAACCGAGAGGGAAAGTGCTCACAAATGAAAAAAAAGCAATTTTAGGCCTAGAAGATGGGGGAAGCGCAGAAACTGCAAGAGAAAGAGGAATCTTCTAAGAAGGATAGGGTCCAAAAGCTTAAGAGTCAAAAGAACTCCTTACCGTCAAAAGAGGGGGGAAAAAAAAAAAAGTGAGACAGCAACGGGGGTTCACCAATTCCAGGGCAATGGCCATGGGGAAAAGAGCTGGTGAAGAAATCAGGAAATGGGCGGGGAGTACATACTACATTCCAAAAGGCTCATTGATCAGAAGCGAGAATACATGATAGTCAAGCGTAATAGCTTCAACCGAGTTAAAAAGAGAAGACAGAGAAAGTCCGACAATGCTATCAACGGGGCAGAATACATAAACGAGACAGAGAACTGCGGTCAGAGACAGAGTTTGTAATGGGAGAAGCGGAGCCCATGGGAACAATAGTAAGATGGGGGCTCCCCGTCCAAGTAAGGCGCGAGAGAAGCCAGCCGAGGACATAGAAAGGGGGTAATGAAAGAACCTTAAGAGCCGGAAGGAAGGGGAAAAGAAATTGAATTCCGCATGTCGCGGAGCTTGTCATTGAAGGTTTGAAAGAGAGGAGAAGGAGAAGGGGATCGGGAAGGGGAAACGCGAAGAGGAAGGAGGAGCAAATCGTTATCCTCAGTGTCGTAGTCCGACAAAAAACGAATGGGAGAGCAGCAAGAGGAGGGTGAGGACTCTACATTTCCATAAACAAAAAGAAGGGTGGGGCGTGGGTACTCTCTCAACAAAAAAAAGGATTAAGGAAAAAAAAAAAAGAACAGACAAGGCTCAAGAGGGATGACTTCCAATATCCCAAATCGAATAAATCTGACAAGGGCAAAAAGTGAGGATAAAGATTAACAATAATTCCCTCTAGAACACGCCAGTCCTCGAAGACGGAGAAAAGGGTATGAACGCTTAGATCAAAAATGAGAGAAGAAGGGGCCCGAAAAGTATACAAGTCAAAAAAAAACGGAAAACGAAAGAGCATAAATTTGTCACTCGGTCCGGCTCGGATTCAGAAGAGAGAGCGAAATTTTGGGCCTAGGTCAGGGGGTAAGTGGAAGAGGGGTAGGGGAGAGCTCCTCATCCTAGCCGGTCCAAACCATAGGAAAGACAAAACTTTAACCGGCACGAGAGGATCAGGGAAAAAGGGCACTGGAAGGGGAAACCCTTGAGATTCGGCTAGAGCTCGTGATTTAACGAATGTCGATACTCCATTTTCCAAATCAGAAGAGCGGGGAAAAGGCCCTCTGAACCTGGACTTCAGAGGGGAGGCGAAAACGAGGAGGGAGGCGAACTGAAGGGGACGTTGAAGGTGATGGATGCAAATCAAAGAAAAGATGGAACTACGGAGGGGAAAAAAAAAAAAAAATGACAGCGCGACCAGGACAGAGAGACTTGACCAGGAAAGGAAGGGGCGGGAAAAAAGGGGGTCTAAAATTCACTAGACTTGGGGTTGTTCAGAGCTGGCGGCTCAATTAAAAAGACTCAAAGTGGTGGTCTGGATCGCTGAAGTGAAAGAGGCCGAGAGAAAAAAGAAAGGGGGGGGGGGGGGGTGGGGGGGGGGGGGGGGGGGGTTTTGGGGGGGGGGGGGGGGGGGGGGGGGGGGGGGGGGTGGGGGGGGTGGGGGGGGGGGGGGGGGGGGGGGGGGGGGGGGGGGTTGGGGTAGCGGCCTAAAAGGAATGGGAGGAAAGGGGACTTACTGTCTAGTCGAATCTCTCATAACGACGTTGGAAAAAAATGTTGCGTGGTGACGAAAGGCCGGACCATCAGCAGGAAGGTAAAGGAAGTGGGGGAAAAGGGGACTAACAACAGCAGTAAGGGAAACCCTTACGACAGCTGTCGTAATAAACCAAGACGGGTTCGCCTCAGAGACGTTAGGTAACAATGCAAAGAAAATGTTGGGGCGGCGAAGGGAGACGTAGGAAAGAAAAGAGGGGGGAAAGCCGTTCGAAGGAAGATAGAGAGAAGGATAGACATCCACACATCTGAGGTTCGTCAAAAAGGGGTGAACAGAAGAGAGATCGAAATGTTGTTATCCGCAAAAAAACTGGAGGAAAGGGCTTCAAAGGAGGAAGCTCGAGAGAAAAAAAAATCCATAAAGGGGCAACAGACATTGTTGATCAGGAAAGAAGCTCCTAAGGAAAAGAATGCTTCAAATCAGGGGGAAGCGCAAGGAAGAGGAGAAGGCATAGGAGACCAAGAGCGGGGCTCAAAGATTTTTAAATGGTTTCTCGGCTTAACCTATGAATCGAAAAAGGCTCGTACAAAAGAAAAAGGGGGTAGGGAAGAAAAAAAACCGGGGGGGAGGGGGGGGGGGAAGGAGCAGGAGAAAAATTGTGAACTAACCTGGAACCTTCCTCCCCACAGGAGGAACCTTAAAAGGGGGGGGAAGCTCGACAAAGGGGAAAAAAAGGACAGGAAAAAAGAAGAAGGGAAGAAGGGACCGAAGAGCTGGAGTAAAATCACTTGACAGCGCCACTGCGGCTTCTTTAGCACTCCACTATCCTATGGCGAAAGGCGGAGGATTGCAGAAGGTCGAACAAATAATTCAAGCAACGGAACTGAGACGGGAGAAAAGGTATCAGAACAAAAGAATATAGATTGGAAATCGGGGGAAAGAGGGAAAAAAAGTAAAAAAAGGAACTCAATGAAATCAAATAAAACAACTATTTCCCCCGGGCCGATAGGAAAAGTGCACCACGGACATAGACCGGCGAGCCAGGAGAAATGCCCGGAGGAAAGGAAAAACCAGAAAGGAGAAGAGGAAAAACTAACAAAAAGAGTCCGGAAGAGAGAAATAACTCTTAACCGATGTTCCGTCTTAACAATCAATCGGCGGCAACGGTGTTTACCGCTGCCGAGGAGACCAAAAGAGAAAACGGTACGGAACAAGCGAAGGAGAAGGAAATGGGAAGAAAAGGGATTGGGGGAAATGCATTAAAAAAAAGCTCAAATCGCAAATTCGTAAAAGAAAAGACAGCAAGGTCGGCACCACATCAAGTATCTAAATCAAAGGCGGGGGGTGTGAGTGAAAAGAAGGGGAGGACACTCAGATCTCAAAAACTACCACGACTCTCAAGCGCTTCACGACTACAAAACGTCATCCGTGGCGTGACAGTAAAAATTTAATCAAGGACCGAGGGGCAGAGGAATTCCGAAACGAGGAGGATCCAGTCGAGAAAGAAGGGGGAAGAATATGAGATCTCTCCGAAAAAAACAACGTTAGAAGATACAGTCTGCGTATTTGACGAACATCTGGAAGGCATCGAAGAGGCGGATAAGGCGTCAGGGAAAGCGGGACGTGAGGGAAGGGGTACGGAACAACGCCACGAAAGCGCAGTGAGTTTAAACCTCGTAGGGGGAGATGGCTCAATACCTACACACGTTTCCTTTGAAAAATCACGCATGATTTCACGCTCTGGGAGGGTCGGGATGGGGAGGGTCAAAAGGTCGATAAATTTAAACCAGAAGAAAAGAAAAAAGAGGGAGAAAATGGTTCCGGGAGAAAATCAGCATGACGCAGGGACGGCGTCATGGAGGTAAAAACCGCTGCGGACTCCCAGCCGCTCCGATTAATGATAAAGAAAACAGAGCAGGGACCCTCTTTCAGAATTGGAGGGGGAGGGAGCCAGCGCGGGGGAAGGGAGAAGAAGAATGCCAAGGCGAAGCAACAGGGGAGCCTGCGGCGATTTCTGCATACTTGTCCTTTGTGCCTTGCCCTTCAGGTTTTTGTGGGAAGGACCTCGTTGGGAAACTTCGGGGGGGAAGCTAAGGGGGAAAGATGGGGCCGCGTAGGACCAAGGGACAATCGATAAGGGGTTGCTGATAATAGATGATTCCTTTCTGGGGAGGCGGGATGGGAAGGAAAGCCTCCGCATTAGATGCAATGGGATAGGTGGAGAAGGTGATGGCCCGCCTACCAACTTCGCCGTATCGCGAGTTTGACTACAGATATGTGGAGGGAGGCCTGAGTCTGGGGAAACTGAAAGGAGTGGGGGGCGAAGGGGAGAGAGACCGAAAGTTTGAAGTCCGTGCCAGAAACAGGGTTGCCAAACTCTAAATATCACGCATGTATCAACGAGAGAAATGTCCACTGACACGACGAAGATTTTTACAACCGAAGAAAACGGGAAGGTCGATGCAAGGGAAGAGAGGGAAGCTAGGAGAATAGGGCAAGCAAAGAGGATACCCCGACTATACATAGCTAGTAAACGTCCCAATTATTGGGGGAAAGAATGCCTAGGGGAAATGGGAAAAAAAAGTTGATGGGAGGAAGGGAGGGAAAGAAGGACATTAAGCTGCATCGGTTGCAGACTCTTGATGGTTGTGTCAGAGGAGGCCGTAACCGGAGCAAGGGGAGCTGTTGGAAAAGATAATCTGCTAAATGGCTAAGTAAAGGGAAAAAAAGGATTGTGGTCAGGGAAGTGAGTGATGGGCTAGGCGAGCCGGGGGGAGGAGGCGACAGATGACTGTACTCAGCGCGCCGACACAACATCGTTGCATCTTACCTACTATATGCCGACCCATTAATCATAGGGGGGGGAGGAGAAAAAGAGGTGAGGGAACAGGGGAAAGGCAATGGGATGAAGACGTTCCAAAATTCCTTAAATCCTTATTTTTCCGGCGTCAAAAACCGGCGTGCATCGGAGAAAAAACGTAGAAAGGAAGAAAATAAAAAAAAGAAAACAGAGGACCTCCCAAGGGGGAAAGCCCTTGGGAAAAGAATCCAGTGATGGACGAGCTGCAAAAGAGAGGAAAAAAAAAGGAAAAGGATTTGAGGACGAGGTCACTTTGATGCACACTCCAATCAGGTCATCGCCGTCCAGTTCTCGGAGAATCAAGGGGTTACCCTTCCATGGCAATGACAAGCTCCCAGGTCAATGGGCGCAGGCACATGGTGCTCAGGTACAGCGAAATGAACTACGATGTTCGGTCGGATCAAAGGGCTTTATAAAAAGCGTAAAGGACTTTCCCTAACCAGGACGAAGAAGAAAAGAGAGGTTAGAAACAGGCGAAGAAGGGAACCAAAGCGCGCAGGCCGATAGGTCTCGGGATCAATGAAATCTCACTAATCGCTTCTGGAGGAATGAAGATTTAAAGAGCGGAGCGGCTCACGGTGCGAACCAGCAGTGGTGGGTTCGACAACTGGCCCAACGTCAAAAGGGGCGCTCTCCAGAACGCTGCAAAAAGAGGGATCAGAATGAGAAATAGGAGAAGAAGGGGGAGGAAACACGCAACAGGGATGAGGCCGGCATTAAGTTTGTGAAGATTCTAGCACGGTTGGAAAGCTTAAGTGATACGGAAGAATGGAGCGAGGAAGGCAGAGGGGTGGCTCGAGAATGCAGGGGGCGTGGTGCTAAAATACATGCAAACCTAGTCTCTAGGGGAGGAAGAGGGGTAGGGGGGAGAGGGCAAGAATACGACATAGATGTAAACTGTTTATACAAAAACGGTAGAGGAAATAGATAAAGGAAAGACAAGTCTCTTCGTAGGAAGGCCAAAAATACTCAGAGAGGAGCATGGGAGCCGACAGTGAGGCTCGAAAAAAAAACTGTCAGAGAATCAGACCTCTCCGTTCGAGGCCGAGGGCTGGGGAAGAGAGATCACGGGACGAAAACTAGGAAAAGGGCCAAAACGACGCGCCAGGGAACCGGAAATCAAATTGAGATGTCGCTCGGCGCTATTCAGTTACCCTACTTGGGGGGAGAGCAGCTGGATACAATGAAGAAGAACTGGGGGGAAAAGGGAGCAAAAAAAGGCCTACGCTGTTCGCAAAAAGGGAAAGCGCTCAGAAGAGGAAATCGTGCAATTACTGACAAGCGATTCAGAGGGGTCGATGTTGGGAGAGGGGAAGGCCATGTAGAAAGAGGAGCCATGACCGGGGAGCGCTGTAACTTCGGACATTGGCGAAACCGGATAAGAAGAGGACGAAATAGTATGGAAGGAGACCGATCAATAATTCAGTGCTTGGAACTGTCCGAGGGTAACTGGCGAAGCAGAGGAGAGACACGACCAGAAATGGATATGGAAGACTTCCCGGAGAAACTTGGGGGGCCAGGAGAGGGCTAAGTGTGCGAACATGAAGGGAACCTGGAAAAAAGCATGTCGGAAGCAAAGTGAGAAAGATCAACATTGACTCTTGCTGTCCTCTTTAATCGTCTCCCTCACTGAATCGGCCGAAAAGGGAGGTTCGGTCCGGATGGCGGGCGGTCAAGTGGGGGGAAAAAAGGCTGCATGAACTAATGGGCCGATTTGGCCTCGGTGACCGTAATCAAACAGCATGTATTTAAAAGGAGGGGGGACGCGGACAGAAACAGCGGTCCGAAACAGTTAAAGAGAGGCTTCTGTCTCTCAAAAAAAAGATGATCACTGGGGGGGGTTGAGGAGGGAGCTCCTATTGCTGAAAAGAGATTTTTGGTGGCGGCTAGCCGGAAGCTGAAGAAACGACCGTAGGGCTGAGTCGCTACAGCAGCAACGGATAGAACACATAAGGCACATAATCTTATATGCCTTTTCACTCTCCAAAGAACGCATTGGTTGTATCCCGGCAAACAATGTGAAAATCCTTGCTTCAAAAAAAGTAAGGATCGCGAAAAGAAAACGCCGGGGACAAAAAAGCCATCCCGAGTAAACCGATGCAGCGTCAGCGGCCGCGACGGGCCCCACCGCCTAGGCATGGGCAAGTCCTGTTGACGCAAGCCGCGGGGGGAATTAGCAGCGAGGAGCGGACTCATCTCGTCTTGAGACGCGCAGCTTAAAAACGGCGATTCATGACGACCCGGTGCAAATAAAAAAATATTCCGGATGGTAGGGCCTTTTTCTATAATATATTACATTAACAAAAGAGTATCCTTCTCAAAAAGGTGGCCGCAGAAACGGGACTCGACAAGCTGCAATAGTTTCAGGACGGACACAAGACTAAGGCAGCCCGTGACCGGGGGCCATATAGTTCCTCAGTCACTAGAGACGTCGCAGGCATCACGGCTTCACGGCCAAGCACTCTACTATCCTAGTGCAAAGGAGGAAGGGGATTGAAGACTATCCTTTTCAAACGATAAAGACTTCTCGTGAGCTTGGCAAAGGAGTGTGGGGGGGCCAAGGGGACTCGGCCAAATGAAAAAGGACTCAAAAGAATCACACAACGAGTGGCGAAAGAAAAAAGGACTATCATGATCTGCAAGAAGGAACGGAAGGACGCAAATCACTTCTCCCGTAATTAGCCTTTGGAGGTCTCAGCGGGACGACTCAAAAGGAAATGGAGCCTGGAGAAAATTTCTGGGGAGGGGGGTCGCGAGTTTCAAGACATCTAAGGGGACTCGGTTTCAACTTGAAGCCGGCTTCCTCGCTAAAGAAACCTCCCATGACTCCCGCCAGGGATCCGAACAGTTGCCTTTAGGGGCAGGGAAGAGCCTTCATCTGAAGGGTAAGCGGGGTAGCAGCCCTTTTGAATAGAGTGTACGAGAATAGTAAGGACAGATAAGTGTGGAGGCAAGGGAACGGTTAGGATGCGAAAGGTAGCGACCCCCTAACCAAGACTGGGACGGGTGATCCTCAGTCTAATCCTTCAAACGGGGAGGGCAGAACTCCCCCTTTAATGCATGACCCGCTGGGGCTAAAGCCCGACGGCATGATATTGTAGCGAACATCCTCTATGCAAAAAATCAATAATTCTCTCACTACGTGCAGGACCAGCCTCTCAACAACAACGATTTAAGATAAGGAGTCTTCACGTCTTGAGCGGGAAATTTACCGTGGGAGTAAAGTAGAATGAAGGAGGAGAAACAAGGTCCTTGATTCAAAAAGGGACTCACCCCCACGAATTCGGGGGTCGTGCAGCGCGCGCTTCTTTGTAGGTTGGGGGAGTTCCTCCTCCAAGGGTCACTGTGCGGGGAAACACACAGAGATGGACAGGCTGTGCCAATCAATCTGGGAGGGGGGGGACCAGGTCCGATTTCGAGAGCAGCAAATTTTTACTGCATCAAGAAAGGTAACTTTTTCCGAGAATCGCAAACTTCACATGTGGTGTAGCCTCTAGGGCCAAATCCGTCAAGGGTGCTCCAGTCCATTTCGAATGTACCCAAAACAGAAAAGACCCTCTTTCAAGGCTTTTTAGATAGAGGAGGGTAAATGGAGTCGACGCTTGACTCGCATCTGTCTGGACGGCTTCACAGTTCCGTGGTATTAACGGACCGATCAAGACGGCCCTTTTGGGGGTGCGACACATAGGGGGGAGTCGAGTGTGAGCCTTTGAGTTTTTTCCATGTGTGGGCGCGACCAGCTAAAAAGGAGAAATGATGGCTCGGTGTTATGTATATCTCACGAGAGGTCTTGGAGCTAGAATTACGTCGAAAGGATAGTCTTGGGTGGGGCAAAGGAAGAAGAGGTACTGAACGAGGATTGAGTTAAAGGAACCTCCGACCGTCTCCTGGGGCGGGGCGCGGGCCGTGATTTGACACAGGGGAGTCATGCAATGGAGGCTTGGAGGCCTGAAAGAGTTGAAGCTTTGTCGACTCCACGAATTGACGGCCTGACCGACGGGGCTTCAGCGAAATTGAAAAAAAATCATCCCGGTCTAAGCGTAAACCAGGCGAAAGCCTGAAACGACGGGAGGAAGCCGTCGATTCAGAAAGCGTTACGATGGAACGCAGAAATAGCAAGAAAAAATATGGGAATGACGATTGTTCTTCCGGAATTCAAGCGGGGCTTGCAGCTTGCCAGTTGCGCAAGGCAGAATTTACCACGTGAGGGTACTTAGGGGAAAATCCTGCAGGGGGGAAAGGCGGGCAATCGGTTGGAAAAAGATTATGGTTCGGATAGCTCTAATCATTAGCGGGAAAGGAAAATTTTAAAAACCAGGTGAAACAACCAACTGAGAAAAAGGGTCGATCGGAGCGGAAAAGCTACGAAAGGGATGGTGGGATGTGCGCTCGAGCTAGAATTAGAACGTACCTGATGGTACACCAAGAGGTCCAAAAATCGCCACAAACTCTAGTGATACCGAAGCGAGCTGCCGAGACAACAGTTAATCAGAATGGGGGAGAGACAGATGAGGAAACGTTCCCGACGATTGTGGATAATCCTGTGACCAAAAACGAATAGGAGGGGGGGACTTGGTCGCCGCAAAGCGGCAACATCGGAGAAAACGGGGCGTTAAAGGAGGACCTTAACACCGACGCACATCCATTAAAACTCCAAAGTAAAGACCAGAGGTGCGCGGAGCAAGAGAAAAAGAGAAGCAAGGGAACAATACTTTGAGCCGATTCTAAGGTGATGCCGCCAGAAGTCGAAAGCAGGCCTAAAACCTCTCGACGCGTGATCAGCACGGTGCACGAACTGAAAGGAGGCCATCTCAGCTGTCCGTGGAAAAAACAGGCCGCAGAAGGTTCGCCATGCCATTAACCAATGACAATCGACGTATCAGATACGCTTGTCAAAAAAAAAAGCGTGAAACAGAAAAGAGGGGATTTGCGCCAAATGCGAGAAGTTCAAGAGAGCAGGAGCGAAAAAGAGTTGAGATCACCGGTCGAAAAGTCAAAACCATAACTGCCTACCGAGAAAGGCGAAGTGCTTCAGTAATTGGGAAAACAGAGTTTTAATATGAGTCTAGAAAGACCGGTGCGAACCAGCGTGAGTTGGGCGACCCGACCAAGCTGAAGCCCAGCATCTACAATTCGAAAAAAAGTAGATAACGGCGAATAGCTCAGACGACGACGAAGGAAGGACAATCACTTTGATGCAGACGGGGAGAATCGAGTGACAATGTAAAGTTGTTGCGTCTAGGGCGGCCTCAGAATCGTTCGATTACGATCTGGGGGAGGAATGGAAGGTTCGTGGGCTTCGCGACAAATGGGAGGAACCAGGAGGAGAGGCTAAAAGTGACTATTGCAGAAAAGAACAGATGTTTGCGGTTATAAGAAACAATAAAAACAACGGAGGAGGAGGAAAGAAAGAACCTCACACATTACCGGCGTATTCGGAAATAGTCCCAAGGAACAGCGTGGTCGCCGCCAACGGTCTCTAATAAAACCAGATCCTCTCAGGATAAAACGCTGCCGTCCTGGCCAGACGGACGAGAGAGAATGGGGGGAAAACTTACGAAGAAAAAAAGTAGATACGACGGAAACAAAAATTGCCAATCTACGCGCCAGGAAAAAAAAAGGGAAATGGGGCTAGGGGCAGATTCGAAGCTACTAGCGGGCGACAGTTCCAGCTTCAGCCTGGCCGCTCGGGCGTTTAAGAATGCAGCCGGACGTGGGCCATCTACACATCTGCTACTATTGGTCAGCTCTAGCAAGATTCTATTAAACAGGGTTAATTCTGAAAACAAAAGGGCGATCGCGGGGAACTTATGGGAGAGTTCGGGGAAAAAGGGGATCTCATAAGAAAGGGCGAGAGGGCGACTTCAGACCCCCCCCCCCCCCAACCCCACACCCCCAACAACCGAACCCCACCCCCCACCCCACCCCCAACAACCGTAAG
>Ga0179593_1351760_pt1 | contig 12021 bp, 14 predicted proteins | sample CZODoug2_1_08_16_FD_185931 | JGI IMG/M metagenome (GOLD analysis project Ga0179593, IMG submission 185931) | Vadose zone soil fungal communities from Angelo Coast Range Reserve, California, USA - CZODoug2_1_08_16fungal (PacBio error correction) | ecosystem: Environmental > Terrestrial > Soil >...
ACTACACATGGAATACAAATTTCTTTAGCACAAGAGTGAAACGCAAAGTGTTCCGCATGAAACATCATGGAAGAAAAAAACCGTGAGGGGAAAGGCCTGCATGCTTGGGCGGGAATTTGTTGAGCCGCAGGAATCTTTTTGATCGTTGAGAGCTGGGAAAAGAGGCGGGAAAATGTTATTCCTCTATACCGAAGGAGACATTGATCAAAGGTAGTCGGACTTGCAGGGGGGACATCTTCTGTCAAGACCAAGTGGCTGTAATAGAAAATTGGAGGGAAAATCGGACAAAAAAAAAAAAAAAAAAAAAAAATATACAAGCACGAGAAAGGAAGAGACCGTCATGGCAGGAAAAAAAGAGGAGGACGAACGACTCAAATGACTGCCCGCGACAGATCGCCAGTCCCAAAAAAGGATGCTCTGGACTGGCGGAGTATCAATCTTTCGAAACGGGGGGGAGTGTGTCTCCGAAGAAATACCCTCTTGACAATCATCATGGATGTGCGGAAGAAGACGCTCCGGACACCGAAAAAATTCTTACGGAGGGCGGTCAGATCGCACCCTGGGTGGGACAACGGAGGGGTCCGAGAAGGAAACCCTGAGGGGGGATGGGTTAGAAAAGGGGGGGGAAAGGAAATTCAGATCTGCATTGATCCTAGAGGAAAGAACAAGAAGCTATTCTTGTTAAAGGAGGCACTGTCTGTAAAGGGGCCTTGCGTCAGCGAGTATCATTAGCTCGGGAAAGACCACGATTCCAGACTCTAGAACCACAGGGGAGGGGTGGGGTTGATCTGAGAAAGGTTGATGCTAACTCAGCTATGATCAAAGAATTAAGGGAAACGGGGAGGGGAGGGACCAAAAGGAGGGTAGAGGAGGGGGTAACACTTGCTTTTAGACAGAAGGGAGATCACGTTACTTCTTTTTTTGAAGGGAAGAGTACTGCTTTCCGTCGGAGGGAGGTTCAGGGAGGAATACTTGCGACACCAGATCTCAACTAGATGCTTGGGGGCGGGGTACTTCAAAAACCCCATTTCTTGCCAGCAAATAATCGCCAAAAAAACAGTAGATGGGGCAGGACCGCGCAAGCCAAGAAAAGGACAAACCATAGTGAAAGCATGGAATCCTTCTTCCGGAGGGAAGGCCCAACTAGGGTCAGGTTGGGACGAAGGACTCCCATGAAGGTGGGTTTAATATAGGAAATGTTTGGGAGGACGAGCAATGAGAATTGCATGTGGAAAAACGGGGGAGCCCGCAGTTGGGGGAGGGTCGCAGTAAACAGGGAGAAGGCTCGGGAACGGGGAAACATGAAAGGTTCTGAAAAATCTCAGAACTAGCGAGGGGGAAGGGCGAAAGCCAAAGTAGTCAAAAACAGAGGTCGCCTCTTCTACGAAGGGACAGGACCTGACGAGGGGGCTGCGAAAACTGGTTTCGTTAAGTGTGGCTCGAACTGGGTGATCCAGGGAAATAAACAGGGAATCGTACAAAGGAAATGACTTTCAAAAAGACAGGGACGAGAATGGAATTGTAAGGAAAGAAGCTACAGGGAAAAAAAATGGATGACGCGCGGAAGATGGGACTAACTTCATGTCAAGAATCAAGTGGGGAGCAGGCCTCGAGGACATAGGAGCAGGATGGTGAGCGGAGGAAAGGAGACATTGAAAAGATTGGGCGGGAATCGGAAGGAGATTTTGTAGAGCCTCAAAAAGAAGAGTCCATGACAGTGGTTCTTGCTCAGATTAAGCAGAGGTCTAAGACGCCCAGGGGGGGCATTTAAGAATGGTTTTTTGTCAAAGAATCTCAGCGGAGGATCGATCGAAACTCCAGGCTGGGGAGTGGAGATCTTCTACCTAAGCTTGAAAGATCAACTTCCTAAGAAGTGACCTCCGTTCCGCGTGGAAAAAATGCTGGCAGTGAATGCTAAGTGATGAAGCAGAAGGTAGAGGGGGGTTGAAAAAAAAGATGGGAACGTATTGCCTCAACAATGGGGAAATTCATGCCTCTAACGGAGGTCTAGGGGTAGTAGGCACGACAGGGGTGCCTTGGGGGGAAAATCCAAAAGGGCAGAAGACCAATAGGCGGATAAATAGTCCGGAATGGAAGAAAAGGAAACAGAATCAGTTGACCGATCGCTTCGGTAAATTTCGGGGCGAGTCTTCCGGCGATAGACTTAATAAGCTCATTAGGTTGAGAGTCGAGAAAGACGGGCGAACTATGGAGACGCCGATGAAGAGAGAAAAAGAAATGACGCAACAAAGATAGATTAAGAAAAAAACAAACCACGGATGAAAAAAGGAAGGAAGGGAGAAAACTCTGGAACTGGGGGGGAGAAGGGGGCGAGACGGAGAGAGGCATGTTCTAAGAAAGAGGAGAAATAAATCGGAACAAGGGGAAAAGGCTAAAACTAATGAGCTAACCGAAGCAGATCGCACTGGATTCACGACCTTTGGGCGCATGGTGAGTTCTTCGAACAACAGGCGCCCAGCGCAGGGCGGTGCTCGGGTGGGAGGAAGACGAAGATCGAGAGGAAAATGAGGAACGGGCAGAGGGGAGAACAGGCAAATAGGGGTCCTTCCTGGGACCTTGCGGTAGGGTTTGAATAGGGGAAGGGTCCCGGCAGGAATGGGAGGGGATGCGAGAAAGATCAGATGATGTCGAAAAAATCATCAGAAAGGAACATGACGCACGCAGTCAATAAAGGGAATACTGGAGAGTCAGCTTTAGGAAGAGCTAACACATCATGAGAGAATCAGAGGGAGGAGATGGATGCAAAAATTAAGAAGGGGGGGAGCTTCCCAGCAAGAGTGAAAAAAAAGGACAACCTCATATACGTAGGAAAACCGCGATTTGGAGATAGACAACCTTAGAGGACCAGGAAAGAAAGGTCATATCGAAGAAGCTCAAGAAGAAACGGGGAGAAGGAGGGGGGCGCGCTCCTTAATCGGAAGATGAACATGAACGTCAAAAAGAGCGCGCAAAAAGGGGGGGGGAAGTGACTTTTGACGCTCCATAAAAAAAAATGCATCTCGGCAATTCTAAGGGAATTACGGGGGCCCGGAGGACAAGGTTCAAACAACAGGACTAACCAGGGAAAATTCGGAAAGGGAGCCAAAACCTTCCATTTCCTGGTGCGGAGACGCATCGGCATGATCCCTAACTCTATACGGTCAGGAAGGACGGCCAGCTCAGGACGTGTGATTCTTAAACGGAGGGAAAAACTGCGTTCAAGTTCCCAGAGAGAGAAGGCAACGCACTCGCAAAAAAGCGGGCGACGGTGGACTGAAAACTCGTAATGAAAGCCATACGTAAAAGGACTACGAGGTCACGACAAAGGAATGGGATAGAAGTAAAGTGTCAGGGAACAGGGTGGGGAGTGAAAGCGGGACTTGAAAATCTAAATGGAACCGAAATTGGCAGACAATGGCGCACATTAGGGGGGCACCAAGAAAGGGGGGTCTATATAGGGAAAAGGACGTCAGAAGCAAAACACGACAAAAGAGGATTTAAAAAGATCAAATGTCCCGCGACAAAAGCTCCACCAATGCACAAAAAAAGCAAGAGGGAACCGCGGGGGACTACACCTCTAAAGAAGAAAAAAGAACGTGCCGAGATACTGTCAAAAAACTTTGTTCCCAGAGTCAAAAAGAACCTAAAAGCCAAAAAAAAAGTCAAAACCTCGAGGAGAGAGAGTTAGAAAGATTCAAGATCGCCAGAAGCGAGGGGGAGGGGGGACATTTTACTTCCGAGAGGAACGGGATAAGAATCAAACGACCAATCCAGTGAGGAAGCAGGAAAAGACCAAGATAACAGAAAAGGGGGGCATTGAGCGACAAAAGGACACGATAAAACAAGAACGGGAAAAAGTAAACATCTTAGGGGGGAACGAAGCGACAACCCTAAAAAAGAAGGGAGAGGGAATATCGGATCAAGCAAAAAGAGGGGGAGCGATACGTTTCTAAAGAATCGAGCAAGAGAAACGGAAAAAAGGATCCGCAGTTACGGGGGGGGTCATGAATTACTAAAACCCGGCAGACAGCAGGGCAAAAATAAAGCAACATATAAAGGAGAGGGGGGGATGGGATAAGCCGGGACTCGGGAAGTACGGAATTCTGAGGAGAAGAGATTGAAAGGGCCAGGGGAGGGGCGGGGAAGAGAGGGAAAAGAAAGGGAAAAGGGGGGGGGCAGGAAACCCAGCCTAAACTGGGACATAAAATAGCCGTAATTGGAAAAAAAAAAGAAGAAAGGACTCGAACCTAAAGGACCCGTAAGAGGGACTCAAGGCACCTCCGGGGAAGAAGATGAAGTCAACAAATTGGGAAAAAAAAGGAGGGAAAAAAAAAAAAAGATCAAACTCTCCAAGATATGAGGCCGGGCACCACAATAAAAAAATCCTGAAAGGTGACGGACGATGGACAGAACACAGTCTTTGAGAAGAAAAGAAGGAGATGGGGGGAAGGGGAAAAAAAGAAGATAAAAAATGGAATGCAGTGAGACGTTCATCAGAAGCATGAAAGGACAGGTGGATAAGTATACGAATGAGGGAGATACGCTAGACGCAGAAAGTATGACTGGTCGAATGGGAACTACGGGGGGGTCGAGGAGCAGCATGGGCGGGGACGGGAGAAGAGTGTTCCCGTTATAGAGACCTGAATGGCGTTTGGAGGTGCAGAAAGGCCGTCTACAAGGAATAAGGAGACAACAAAAAAAAGGGAAAAGGAGGAGGAAAAAAAGGATCAAAAAAAATCACGAGGGCTGGTGGGAAAACACAGAAACATACAAAAGCAGAAAAGGGGCAGGCATCTAGTGAAGTGAAAATAAGTCGGGGAAAAGCTTATAGAACTCACGGCTCCTCGGGAGAGCCCGGCCTCAGCCACCTGTTCAGAGACAGGCAAAGGCCTGGAAGAGCGTATCTCCCGAAATTTAAGAAGCCCATGTCCGGGCGAAATCAAAGGGGAGAAGAAGAAAGGGGAAAGTTTTCGAAGGGGCCATAGAATCGGCTGCCTGGACACTGACAGGCAGGACAAGCAAGGTGTTTTAAAAAAGAAGACAACCGATTCTGCAACTGGGCTGGGAGGGGTGTGAACTCGAAGGAAGGGGGGGGAGGAGTGGGAAAGCGGGGATTCAAAGGGATCCGGAGATCAGCGAGGGATCCTATCGGCGGCCTTGCGCCCTAGACAATCTAAGAGAGCTGGGGTTTCCTATTCGTCAGGAAGGGGCTTTGACAGGTTTGGGGAGGGGGAGGGACTGAACTCATTGATAAAGCACGAAGGCCATTCGATTCCCTTCGGGAAAAGTTTAAAAAGTATGGAAGGACGACGGAGAAGGGGGAATTGCAAGTCCCGATAAGGCTTTTGGTCTCCAGGCGTTATTTTTGGGTTTTAGGAGGGCCTTCAGTCGGAGACTGGGGGGGGTCTGGAGGACCCACTACCCTCGGGAGAGAAGTTCGGGATGCGCAGAGGAAGCAACGAGTTAAGAGTCAGACTGAGGTCTATAGCCGCATATAGTCTGGGGGCAAAGGCGGGAATGAAGGGAGCCATGATGTTACGGGGGATATGGCTGAAAGTGGAAAGTTTTCGAAAACAGGCCGTCGAAATGGGGAGCATCGATATGGCTGGCAAAAATTGAATTCAAGGCACTTACACGTCAACAGAAAAGTCCTACCGCAGGCGGGCGAGAGGGAGCAAGGGGGGGCGAACGTCATCCTCAAAGAGATCCATTACTTGGTCGGTAGGGACCTTTTTAGTAGGACGTGAAAAGGGGGGGGGGAAAGCCGAAGGCATTTCCAGGTCGGTTGGTGTCAGGGAATTCGAGGGCACGGGAACTGGGTGTCAGGGGAGGCTTGCTCTGGTGCACCAAGAGGAGCTGAAGTTTCGTCACCATTCTTGGGGAGAAAAAAGACTAGACACCTTGTACAAATTGTGAAGAGAAAGGGGAGCCCGCCGTGACCACCATAGTGCCGAAATGATATCAAACGGGAAGGAATAAAGTGACTGGAAATTGAGCAATGAGGTGAGGGGAGCACTGGGCGAGCCGATAAGGACGAGCTTTGCAGGGGGGCAAAAGTCACCGCGGGGGGGGTTTCCGAGAGGAGAATTCCAGGAAAAAGGGGGGGAACAATTTAAAAAGAAGGTAAAGAGGGCTCGGAACAGCTGGGGCGTCAGGATGAAGCTAGAGGGGAAAGGGCGGGAGCCATGCATAAAGTCAGGCATATCTTTTGCATAAAGGCTAAAAAGTTAGGTCATGTGTTGGAATAATGGAAAAAGGGTGGACGGGATCTGGCCCTCTGAGGAGGGAGAAATGAAAATGGGGGGTGATTACCATGAACAACCCGTTTGGGAGACGCGAAAGGGGCTTAGAACGACATTACAAATGTTTCTGAAGGACTCGCGAAGTCAATGAGCAGGCTTGTGGCTACGGAAATGAGGCAGATGGAGGAATCTGAGTAGAGCGGGTTGGAGAGTCATTCGAATTCGCTCGGAAGCGGTTGGGGAGTGGGTAACCGATTCTGGCGTGCGACATTGTGCTCTGGGAGGCACTTGGTGTTGAGAAGACCATCGCTCGTTCTGATGAGGAGGCTCAAAATACTGCTGGGACTCATTCCTCAACAATGAAGATAATCTTGCCTGTCGAGGACTCTGTCCATAAAGGAATGGGATCTCTGGAGTGATGCCGGTGACAAGAAAAGGGATATAGCTGAGTGGGTCGATAAAATGATGCAGCTAATTTAAAAGGCCAATAGTGTCAAAATGAAAGAGAACATGATGAGAAGAAAGAAGGGGGAAAAGAACATTTCCGGGTGGTTGACAGAATCGCACAGGCAGAGAAAGACTGAATATTAGGGGGGAGGAAGAAACAGCACCCGTGAAATCGCTGTCGCGCGAGGGAGATAATAACCTGAACCCCGCGAAAAGGGTCAGAGGGGCATCACTTCTATAACCGAGCTCATGAGGTGAGCTTCAAGGAAGTCTCTTATAACGTAACTGCCGATGATATAATCGAGGACCTACCAAGTGGGGGCCATAGTAAGCTACAGAAAAAGAAAACTTATTTTATGAAAGAGAGAAGATAAGAGGAATAGGTGGGTGACGGCTATGCATCTGGGGGGCCACGCAGTCTCCGTACTCACGATGAGGGAGGAGGAACCCTCATGAGCTCCAGTGATGCATCCATAGGCAGAAGGTTTTGGGGGGGAAAAGGGGCTTACAAACCAGCGCGCCAAGCTCGTCTTTGATGAACATGCGTCCCACATTGAAAAGGGGGAACCAATATGCAAGGTCAATGAGATAGGTGCCTATAATGTGAAGAACACAAGGGGGGGCGAAAGGAAAACGAGGTGGTACGCAATTACGTTCTCGAGCACTAAGATTCAATCATAGGAAACAATCATGAGCGAAAATGATTGCTTTAAGAAGCGGACAGCAGGGAGAGGAATCTAGTAAAGCTAAAGCCACAGCTAAAAAAGCTCTAATCGCGGAATGGGAAGGAAAAAACCACATTGCAAAAAAGGGGGCCCAGGAACCAGAAGTTAGCCAACAGAACCCCACTATGATCGAGGAAAAGGCCGGAGTTGGGAGCTCGCCAAAACGATAAATTCCTGACGCCAACATGTCCATGAGCTACGGAACGACTACGAATCAAGAAAAAGTCTAGGCAATCTCGAGTACCTGGGAAAAATGAGGGGGAAACTCCGTCGGAAAGTCGAGAGGAGCGAGGAATCCCTTTGGGGGACATGGAAGATGGGAAATCATCAATACATTCTCCCGGGTCGAAAAGGAGGGAAAAGACGGGAAAGGGGAGTTATTTCAAAAGAGACACCAGTGACAGAAGAGCCAAAAAAACCATGAACGAACAGTTTTGAAGCAGGGGAAAAGTTCCTCTGAGGCAAAAAAAGTGATCCATCGCATCCCGAAGATTGACATAAAGACGGGAAAACGGAGTTAGGAAAAGAACCTTCTGTGACAAATGCAGGGTCAAAAAAGGGAACGCAGAGGGCTCCGTTAACGCATCCCAAAAAAACGCTGGCGACGTGGGGGGAAAACGAAATCTCTCGGGGGATGCGGTAATCGAAAACAGTACCATCGAGCCCGACACCGGAGCAATGAGGAGGTGCAAGGAACATATTTTGCCTTCCAGCAGGAAAAAGGATAAATTGAGAGGCACTAAGGGTGGGAAAGAAAGTGCGCGGACTTTGGAAACTAGGGGGACGAGAAAGGATATAAACGAAAGGAGGGACATCAAATTCACGCTCTATTAAGCTAGGTGAGTGCAGACAAAAATCCCCAGGCACCAACCAGGGAAATACAAACAACAGACCTCCGGAACGGGGACGAGAAAAAGAGGTCACCGGTTCAAGAGAATCTAAAATCATAGAAAAACCAGGGGACGAAGGAGAGAAGGATCGCAGAAAGTCAACCTTAACGATCGCCCGCAATCGCGGGGATCGAGGTAGTGGAAGGTGGTGGGAAGGGAGCGGACTGAAAGACGGAAACCGAGCGCCCGTTAAAATCATCCTGGATGCGACTAAAACAGGTAACCCTGTGCGGGCTCGCAGCTCAAGCACGAATGAGACACGCCAATCACCGTACACTCAGGGGACGGTGGCGAGATTGCCACTCAAAAGGGGGGACTAGTGATGACAAAGCCAGACAGAATGTGGAGGACAAACTGGGCGCCGCAAGATCAGCTCTCGGGGGATCAAGAGGGTTGGTGTGGTCTGGACAGATAAGAAACCAAGGCGAAAAGCTTGCTAAAGCAAAAAAAAACATATCAGGTGGGCACTGTAGAAGCCGGAGCTGTGCAATGGAAAACAGGAGTTCGACTGCACAGAGGGCTAGGAATTTGAAAAAAACTGCCTGACTGACGTGTAACAAAGAAGTTGAGCCAAAGTGAGAAAAGAGTTTTGGGGGAACTAAACAAACTCCGCCAAGGGAAGGCCAAGGAGGCAGACTCCAAGCTCTCCCGCTATAAATTAAAGCATCTTTCAAGAGATCCGAGAGGCAAAGGCCAGCCTGCACGTTTGAAATCCACTAGGGTCCTAAAGGAGAAAAAAGATATGATTAAACAAAATAAAATAACAGATGGCAGAATCGAAGGGAGTCGGGAGGAAGGGAAAAACCTTTCGGGTCAACAGAGTGGCTCAGAAGTGGGGAATAAGTACTACATGGAGATAGGGAGAAAACTGCAGAGTGGAAAAAAGCCATGGCTCGTCATCGGACAGAAATATTCCTGGAGTACGGGGTAATCCAGGCCATGCGGGATAACTAGATAGCAAGGCTTGGCAGGATAATTCAGCTTGACGGACCAGCATGCAGTAACTAGCGAGGGAGTGGAGATGGGTCCATGAGGCTTGTCAAGCAACCTCAGATAGACGGCGGACCGAGGCCGGTGGGGGGTCGACTGGAAAAATGCAAAAGGCGTTCAAAGAAGAAGCAAGAGAGAACAAAAAACAGTTAGGATTATTAAAGATGAAAAAGGCTTCGTGATTGATCACGCACTTTTTGCAGTATTAACAGCCAAACGCGCAATGTTCAAGCGCTCACAAAAAAAAAAAAAAAGTATAAGGGATGACCGATATAGGGAAAGGGGAAACTGTCCACCTCTCAGGCCCTCGGGATCCCCAGGCAAACAATGGGCATATAAGCAGCCTTGAACTCCCGCATGGAGGGAAACTTCCAGAAGGAAATGGAAAGCATGAGACCCTAGACAGTTGGATCACTCGGCAAGGTTTAAAAAATAAGAGCGCCATTGTCAGAATGACAACATTGTCATGAAGACGTGAGGCAAACGGGGAAAACAAGGTGTAAAAATTCTCAGAAAACCAAGACACAAAGCAAATTTGGCTTTGGGGAACGCGAATCATAGCTGTTTGATCAAGTTTGGAGCGGGGAGCAACGCAGATGCCGGGACAGTGTAATTTCCTCAAGGAAAAGAAAGGAAAGGAGAGCTTGCGCCGGATCTCTGCAAGGAGCTTGGAAATTGGCTGGGTCTTCTTCAATGAGGGGCGTATAATGGAAACTTGAATTTGGCGGAACTGCCAACACTCGAAGACTAAAGACCGCGAGAGCCATTCGGGGAAAGAGCAAAGGTGCACGGGATGAGATTCAGTCGAATCTCGGATAGCCAAACCGGCTTCTCCATCCCCCAGGCTCGATGTTGTTGGTTGGTGCTGGTGAGCACTCGCGATCAGTGGGGGGGTGGGCTTTATCGTCCGAAATTAAACAAATTTAACCCCCCACCACTTCTTTTTTGAGAGCAGAGCTGAGCTGGACCGATGCGAAAAAAAGCCGTCTAGGTCAGAAACAGAGGGGGGAATGCTTTGGTCATAGAAAAACGACACGCCCTGGATTGAGTGGACCACGCGGGGGAAATGACCGTCAACACCGGAATGGTTAACGGGGATAGGTTCTAAGAAGCGGGATGGGAAAGTGGTAGGTCAAAGAATCGCAGGGGGATATCGGGGGGTAGGGGCTATATTTGATGCTGGGCAAGGCGCTCGGCGCGAGGGGATAACCGACTCAGCCCGTCACCCGCTGCCAGACATAAGAGCTTGAAGGATATTGAAAGAGGGGTGGTACTTAGGAGAGCGGAGGAAGGAGGTACTATCATTAAGTTTGGAGGAGGTGTCACGTAGAAGAGTCGGGAACAAAGGGTGTTGACAGCACGAGAGCTACTCATGAGGTCGGGTTTAAAGGGTCTGCCGCTGGGACCGGGAGGACTTGGGCAAGGGGAGAATGCGCTTTCCAGAACTAGGAAATAATCTGAAGGTGCTGCCTTCACCCTGGTCAGAAAACAACATGAAGATCTCAGACAACCATTAAGAATGGGAAAGTATCATGGAGAAAGGCGGTTCAACCATATTGCTCAAGGTGGATCAAGTCCTTCTGAAGGAATCAAAGGGACCAGTCGGTTTACTCATGGGCCAAAAGGGAAGTTGGTCTGTTAAAATGACCAATTGTTTCTAGCCGAATAAATGAAAACGAGCGGGGGCTGGGGCCCCTCTCCGACCCCGCTTTTTGGTAATGTCCTCGTTTAAGGAAGCCTTTCTCAGGGAAAAAGGGGAAGACAGGGGGAAGAAAGGGGTTTTCTAAGACAGGTCTCGACGCGCAAAATGGAAGATATTCAAGATCAGTAAAAGGTCGGCGCCGTGAACGACAATACGGGACCATATTTTGCTACAGCAAACGTTCGGTCAGGTTGATGAAGGGCACACGGGTGTCCGTCGGGCAAGACAGTAAGTGGAAGAAAAGATAATTCGGACTTTCGAATGGTGCGAGAATGGCTATGTGATGTGCAAGAATCGCACAAACGTGGATGCAAAGCCAAAAAAGTCCGACTTGCTCCGCAGTCAATTTCACCCTCTCATTGTGAAAAAGGAAATACAAACATCTTTTAGTCTGAGTACGTGCACATGAACAGTGGATTAAGGAGTGACTTAGAAGGTTGGCTCCTCGCGGCTTTTGATCTCGATCATTGAAAGTGGTGGTTGACGGAAAGAGGGTCAGCAGAGGCGAAAATGCGCCAAATCGATGTGCTCTTCAATAAGGTGGTTTTTCCTCAAATAAAAATCAGAGGCTTCGGGGAAGCCGAAAAGCTGGGTCTTTAGCAGTCACGAGCTAGAAAGAGCGGTCCGCAGGGCCTCTTCCATACAATGGAACTGCGTGCATGCTGGAATGAGGCTGTGCATGATTACGCAGGAGGTGGAGGCGGATTGATCGAGCAAGAAGCGCTCAGGGAAAGAGTGGCAAAGATGAAAGCAAACCTGGGGAGGAGCTAACATTATATGCCTGAAAAGGTTGGGGGCTTGTATCGCACAGTCCGAAGCAAGGCGCAGGTTCAGCCCGATCAGAAACGAGCACCCACCATCCTGGCAGCACAGGTCGAAAGAACCGGACACACCAGCGCCGAAAAAGGGGGGAATACAGGGCTATATCAGTCACCACTAAGGGGGTAAAAATTCCTCGGGCGAGCTATGGAACTCGTACAACTGAAAAAGGATGCGAGCCGACCTGGAGGAAAAAACCGGCCAGT
>Ga0179593_1378454_pt1 | contig 12021 bp, 14 predicted proteins | sample CZODoug2_1_08_16_FD_185931 | JGI IMG/M metagenome (GOLD analysis project Ga0179593, IMG submission 185931) | Vadose zone soil fungal communities from Angelo Coast Range Reserve, California, USA - CZODoug2_1_08_16fungal (PacBio error correction) | ecosystem: Environmental > Terrestrial > Soil >...
TGTAGACTTCCTACGCACAAGGACACAAACTGAAGAGCGTGCAGGAAGGTCTGACGTATAAACAAGAGTCATGTGTAACAGAGAGAAGGGAGTGTAAGCGCCGGGTGCGATTGACACAGAAGGAGCTGAAGGGCACCATCAAGACCGGAGGGGGGAGGTGATCGAAAAGGTGCTACATATGAATCGAAAGGAAAGTCAGGCCCAAGGAAGAAAAAGGGAGAACAGGGGTGGAAGGGCGTCGGCATTTGAGGGGCGCGGGGGATCAAGAGATGCAACGGGGAGAGAAAGGCGATATAACCGGGGGAAAAAATTCTAGGACAGATGATCAACTTGTGGCCGGGGGCCCAGCCTCGCGAAATCAAAAAAAACATCAAATTCCATAAAAAAAAGACTAAAGGGGGGAAAAACGACTCAAATGATCTTTGAGGCAGGGAAAGATCGGGGACGAGGAAGACACACTTGGAATCGAATGTGGCCCACAGAGCATCAAGGGACGGCGTGGTATCCAAGAAAGGAGCGTAACCTGGAAGAGGCCCAATACAGTGGGTCCTGGGAAGCCCGAAACCTGCATGGCCGGTGGAAAAAAGGAGTCCAGAGAACAAAACGAAATGGGCACTTGCTTTAGCCGGGGGGGGGAAAATAGAACGTGTGTCTACAAGAAGGGAAAAAGATTAATCTGGGGGAACAAAAGAACAAAAGCCAAGGAGATGTCCAGAGAAAAAGGCTGCGAGAGCATCATAGAAGTAGACAAGCTCAAGAGGGAAAAAGAGACGGGAGGGAACAGAAACTACCGGAAGAAAAAAAGGTCCAGAGCGTTAATCGGACAATGACGGGAAACAACACGAGAACAAAGTTCTACTATGATCCCTCTAAACTTATAAACCCCACTCGAAAAGATTTAAATCAAATTTACTCCAAATTCACTAACAACAACAAACCAGGATTTAAGGAAGATAAGAAAAATGGCAATGGCCAGCGGTCGAAACAGGGAAGCCAATGGAGCCATAAAAAACCCAACGCGGTATAGTAAACGAAGGGAACAAGCAAAGTCCGACTGAAGGAGGAAAAAAAGAGTGATGTCGGGACATTGTCCGAATAGGCGCGGAAAACCACTATACGGAAAAATCAACCGCCACACGCGGGGGCAGAGCCGGCCCCGATCTGCGTTAAGAAGGAACGGGAAGCTGTCATGTCAGAAAAGAAAGTTTGCGAATATCCAATGGAAAGAGAACCAGGGAGGAAAAGCTGTCCTCCAATAGAGAATCTCATGGGGAACAAGGCGCCGGCAGAATAGCTATAAATGTGGAGGACGTCAAGAAAAAGGGGAAGGTGAAGAAACAGAGAAAGGAAAAAAAAATGGGACCGGAAATACGAAGGGAGACCGTCAAAAAAAGGAGAAGAAGGTGAACATACTAATCAAACCAATAAGAGAAGATTCCGTACTGGTAAATCTGACGGGAGGGGTATTATTGCCACGGGAAATAAAACAAACAAGAAGCCGAAAGGGTCGGAATGCAGATGCCGGAGCAAAAGACAAAAAAACTCAAAGATAACACTGTATCGAAAATCTGGGTGAAATGCAACAGATCCCGGGAGAAAGAGTTGGGCGGAGAGGGGGAAAAACTACGGGGTTGGTTTCCGGGACAAACTATGTTGATAAAATACTGTGGAAAAAGACAAGAGGGAACGAGCTTGAAGAAAAGGGGAAAGGAAAGGTATGGAAAATGAGGGAAGAAAGGAAAGTCGTTGGACTTCCTATAAGCAGGCAAGGGGAAAAGAGTTAGCCGCGTGCCGGAGCCCGGAAGGGCGAAAAGTATCGGCTGGCCGCAGTGGTTGGGGGACGCCGCAATCTGGTTACTAGGAAGAGAGATAACACAAGACTGGAGTAGTAAAAAGGAATAAAGAAGAAAAAGTTGGCGGCTAAAAAGTACGGCTCCTCGTCCGCATCGTAGCAAGAAGGCTGGGGGGGGGATCAGCGACGAATATTAAGCAGAAGAGTTTAGGACTGAGAATAGGAACAAAAAAAAAAAAAGAAACAGTCACTCTGGTGCTGAGCGAGAAGTGGGGAGAACTTCAAGTTGAGGAAACAGAGCCGAAAAGTGGTGGCGATTTGGGTAAAGTGGAAAGGGTATGCAGCGTGGGGGACGCCGAAAAGTGGAGCAAGGCATCCGGGTTGCCTATTTCAACGAGGGTGCGGAGAAGGGGGAGGGAGGATGGGAAACATCGGAGCTCGTAGGGGCGGATGGGGGTGTTTGACGCGGAGTTCGGGGCAACCAATCCAGTGAGAGCGGGGGAGGTGAGGAGCGGGGACATTAACAAGTTCCCACGGCAATGTAGAAATGACGGAGCGGGGGTGAGGGGTATCCGGTGGTCATGGGACACCGGCAAATTACAAAGTTGGCTTATGCTTGTGAGGACATCGGTTGTCTCCGTTCTTGTGAGAGACAAGAGGAATATGATCGACAAAACCCGGGGACAAGAGGCGACGAGTTCGGAGACGATCGTGAAAAAATAGATTGGCTAACACGAATTTATAATCCACGGATGCGAATCAACCATGGAACAAAAGAAAAAGAAAAGGTTAACTAAATCTTGAGAAATGCCGCAATTGACGATTTAACCGGAAGCGGAAGAGCACCACCCACTCAGTACACTGTAGAGGACAGACAGTGGGTGTTCAACCAGCAAGCGCGAAAAAGGTAACACAAACAAACCTCTGCAGATACCGCAGGGGGGAAGGCGGGCCGGGGGGGGCAGGTGGGGGGGGAAGAACATGCCTTTGCAAATGGAGCAAGCCAAAATCAAAAAAAAAGAAGCCAACGGTGGGTGCGAGAATAGGGGAACATGTCACAAAAAGGCTGACTGACGAGAAGGTGGGACCAAAATCGGGGAAAGAAGGGGGAAAATCCTACCGAATTTTCGTAACGGAAAAGAGGGAGAGGATCATGAGAGAAGAGGTCAGAAAAAGGAAGTCAGCCGGAAACATTAGGACAGTTGCATCGAGAAGATTATCACTGTCGGGCAGGACAACAAGCCAAGTCGCAGCGAAAGCAAAACGCTCCCGACTGGCAGGGGACCGCGTCCAGCTGAAAACTCAGCGGTCAATTCCGCAATGACGTATGAACCTTCCCCAACTGGGGAAAAAACATACAGAAGAAATACCAAAACGAATATTCGAGGGGGGGAAAAAAGGACAGGGGGGGAAAGAAGCTCAAAACGGCCAATAACAAATAATTGTCAACCTGCAACAACGGTAATGGCACTTTACGTTTCGATGGTTTTGTGAAGAAAGTGCAGACAAAGGCAAAATGAAGTCAGAAAGGGGCACCATCTAAGGTAAAATAAAAAAAGAGATGAAGGAAGTTAATGGATCTCAGTCAGGACTGAAAAAGAACAGTTCCCAACACTAGAATATACCAAAAGAAGACAAAACCCGAACGCATGAAAATCGTGTTGCAGGAAACTCGAAAGTGTGGGGTAATCGATCCAGAAGAGCAACAAGGGGGCTATAACCAACCAGCTCCTGGGAGTACCCCACGCTGGAATACGATTGTACCAAGGGCACACGCATTGTGAGAAAAAACCTAAAGTACGCTCGGCCCAGCCTGGCTAAACCCGATAAAAGAAAATACGGGCCAAGCTACAGAGAAGAAAACCCGTCTTGGACTACGCAGGGGTTCTGTAGGGGTCCCTTGCAAAGATCCGGGACGGCCGATGGAAGTTAGGTCAAAAGAAGAAAGGGGATACAAACAGCCAAAGTTCGAACTAGAGACGACTCGAACGACAGAGGAATTATGAGGGAAGGGCAGAGAAGGCGGGTCGCGACAAGTTGATCAAAGACTGCAGCTAAAAAAAACACTAACGACCAACGGAAAGACAAACAGGAAGGGTAACTTGAACCACGGGCGGAAGAAGAGGAGGGGAGAAAAAGTGATGCGGGGAGGCTGGCAAGAGGGAAATCTGGGAACGGCCTCGGAAAGAGGCTGTTTTCAACTTAAGGGCCGCACTGGGAAAAAAAAATCGGAAACCACTCAGAAGACCTGAACTGGGGCTGAAAACGACAGAGGGGTGGAGGGGAAGGGGGGGGGGGGCGGAGGGGTACGAAGAGCCGGGGGTAACGTGTGGGGCAACACGTCTGCAAAAGAGGGAAAAACTCATCAACATCTGAACCAGTCCTCAACTATGCGGAAAGTGAAAGGGGGGAAGAATTAGGAAGGAGGGGGGGCTGGGGCTATACCTACGGCAATAAGCACACGATAAGAAAAAAAAAAAGGCGAGTAGAAGTGAAAATGTGAAGCACACCAACAAAATCTGGCTCTGGGGGGGTTATACCCACATGCAGTAAGGAATAGAAAAAAAAAATCAACGACGAAAAAGGAAAAAAGGGGGTTTTTCCCGTTTGAACACATAGGCATAAACAATTGGAACAACCCGCAGGCGTAACCAAAGGGGTGGATAGGCGAGGAACACGAAATGAGTCAAAGAAGCACTGTGACCTAAAAGACGATAGGGGAACACGGAAGAAAAATATGAACAGACTACGCCAAGAATGGCCATCTTAGAACGAAACAGTTCTACGCGGGGGAGAGGGGGGGTGTTGTGGGGGGGCCCAGTGGGAGCGAAGTGATTTGGCGGGGGGGGTTCTCCCTGGGTCGCGCAGGAAGAGAAACGGCTGAGGTCAAAGCTGGGGGGACTCGAGATGAACAAAAAGAGAGGCGGGGTAGAGAAGCAACACGCCGAAAAAAAAACAGTCCCATATTATTTGAGAAAAGGGTGTATATTCATGCCAGCGCATAGGGAGAGGTGGAAATGAAGCTGGCTGGCGTAGCACCGCGAAAAAAGGGGACGCAAACGGAGTCACCACGGTATGAACAATAATCAGGGCGCGCATGTCCGGCCAATAGAAGGGAAGTCTCTACTGTGGGAAGGACAGGGTGTGCAAGGGAGAGACGGAGGAGATCCACAACGGAGGGAGGGGAAGCTGCGATTATCAAGCACGATGGATTATAAGAAAGAACAACCGGCGCCATAAGAAAAAAAGAAAAAAACTGTGCCATACACATAACCCAAGCCGGCGGGGCTGAAGAAGGAATACGTACAAAACGGTCCGGGGGAGAAACGAACCCGGGGAAATAGGAGAAAGAAATGAAACACTGTGTAAATATACGTTGAAACAAAGGGGGGGGGGGGAGGGGGGGAAGTCTCAGAAAAAAGACTTGCTGGCGCGATTGACGGGGCCAAAAGAAAAAAAAAAACATTGGGGGGGGGACCTGGAATACGAGTGTATCCTGCAAGTGTCCGAAGGCGGTTCGACCACAACCCACCCCAAAATGACTGCTGATCAGCTGTGGGAAAGGAGCGGACCAAATACGCTCCTGTAAGAAGGAGGGCTCCAAAAAAGACGGGGGGCTTGGTGAGGGATCTCTGAGAAAAGAAAAAAAAACGGGTTAGTATTAAAAGATAATCGAACAGAAACCAGAACGGCGCACCAAAAAGGTAGGGTTGTTTGGCCCCAGGAAGGGCGAGTAACGCGGGGAGTATGGTCAAAGAAAGGCACACGGTGAAATTAAAGCAGTTCGGGAAGTCCTTTCTTTAGTGTGCCTGAGGAGGATTAGAAAGGAGCAGACGAACAGGGTCACCGGGGCAAAACAGGGTGGCCAAGTAAGAAAAAAAGGGGCGGTATGGGGTGTTCGAAGGCGCCTGTGGGAAGGGGAAGGAAAATACCCTAATAGGGGCTGTCAGGGGGACGAATAAGGGGAAAAAAACCGCGAGGGAAAGGGGACCGACGACACTAAAACTTGGCCAGAAAACATATAATTCATGGCGTGGGGCAGGGAACGTCATTTCTTTGAGTTTTGTCTGTAGGAAGGGTGGTCTGTCTGTGGGGGGGCTTAAAAAAGAACACTAGCAAAGAAAACGCAAAGAAGGTCAAAATCCCACCGGGCAGCCCGAGGCGCGTCGGGGACAAAGGAAAGGGATGGGATCCAAAAAGACGACAAAGGTCGGGGGGGGGCGTTCGGTTGGAGACTAACCGGGGGGAGACAAGAAAACAAAGGCCACAAAACCAAGGATAGGCGACGGGAAATTACCCGAAAAAAGAGAAGCAAAAGAGGAGTAACAAAGAAAAAAAGCGCTAATAGAGGAAGAAAGGAAAAAGAGGATAAACACATCAGGAGTGGGGTGTGTTTGAGGGATTATGTGCAAGGAACCCTAAAAAAAAAGCAGAGACTTTTAAGTGTAACGTAGCTGGGCAGTGTTGAAGAAGGCGGGCGGGATTGGGTGGGGAACACAGGAAGACAAAAGAACTCTGGGCAAGAGACGATGAATTCCATTAAAGTCCAGCTGGCAAAGAAGGAGAGGACTAGGACAGAATTCACACAGCCATTTACTTGCGGAAAGGGTACTCATATTAAGAAAGGCTTCACACATAGGCATACGCACTGTAACCCAGGGAATAGGGGGGTGGTGGGCAACAACAGAAGCCTTGGCCCGAACATACCACGGACGGGACCAGCCGAGTAAAAAAGAAATACTTAGGTGGGGGTCGGACACTTTAATGTGAACACCTCAGCGTGTCCAAAACAGAAAACAACACACAAAGTAGCAAATACTTAACTTCTGGGCATTGGAAGGTAGGTATTGGGGAATTGGAAGGGAAGGAGAAAGCAGAGACCGTGGAAAGAAAAGCGAGGGGGAAAGGGTTCCCACCATCCAGAGGTAGACTTCGAGGAGTTTCGAATGGAAGAGAAAAAAGTTGTGACGGAAGAGGCACAGGCACGACGGGCGGGTCCCTGCTCAATGCTCAGGACCACGGATTCAAAAACAGAGGAGGCCCTGATCTAATCAACCTGAGGTTTCTAAAGAAAAAAAAAAAAAAATGAAGGAAATCACCGTAAGAAAAAAGAGAGCAGAAAAAGGACGGGGCCGGGAAACGGGCAGAGAAGGATAAGCTTTTCATTTGGGACTCTTCATCGGCCAGGGAGGAAGCAACTCAATAGGGAAGGGGAACACAGGTGTGCGTGGTTCGAGGGGGGGGGGTATAAAAAAAAAAATCATCTCGACTAAAGGGACATACCCTTTATGACAAAAACAACGGTAAGACAAGAAGGCAAACCAGAATAAAACTGAGGAAATCAACTATTTCGTCCCGTGGGGGGGCGAGAAAATCCAAAAAAGATTTGCAGAAAATGGGGAAGAATGGACGAACACGGGGCCGAGGGCAAAGAACCAATCACAAACCTAAGATGAAAGTAGGGCACGGCATGGAGAAAAAACACAGAGAACAGCAAATGGAAGTGGAAATAAAAAAAAAACAAACGAAATAAACGAAAAAACGGAAACACAAAAACTAGCGCCGGATAGGGGGAGGCACCACCCCGGTGGTGGGGCGATTACAAAGTCCTAGGTAAAAAAGAAGGGTACCAAAAACATCCCAACAAAATCAGAAAAACACGTAAAATGCTAAGGGTCAGGGTTGCCAGGGCAATAGGAATCGAAGGACGAGAGCGCAAAAACGCCAGGAAAGAAAAAAAAAAGGGGGAAGTACTGCCCCAACGGCGAAGAGAATCCTTGGGGGGTAGACAGTAGGGTAAAAGGCAGGTACAGGAACGGGGGAATATAAGAAAGAAAAAAGTGCCGAATCAAAAACCCGGGTCGGGGCGGGGGGGGGAAAACAAAAGGAAGATCGATGAGGTTCGATTCTTGGGGGGGAAGGACGTCTGATCAAAAGACGTGAGGGGAGAAGGGGAAAGGGGCCAGAAGATTAGTGTGGGAAGTCTATGGCGGGGGGGGGAAAAAAAAGTAATCATGGGGCCAACCTAAAAGGGGAGACTCAGGGTAAAAAGGAACCCTTTCACTCCTAGTGCGGCGCAAAAAACACAAAAAGAGGGGACTCGTCGTCAAAATTGTAAACACGATGAGGAAAGGATGAGCAAACGACAAGTGGGGGGTAATGTCTGTCCTTAGCGGAAGGGGGGCCATGATGGAGACATTTGTGGAATGGTAAAGAGGAACCTTCAATAAAATGGAGTAAAGGAAAATGTAACCGCGGGGCGGGGGCGCTCATGTGGATGGGTGGGGCAATGGATCTAACTGGGCGCGGGAAGTAAAAAGGGGGGATAGAAGAAAGTTCCAATACGCAAGGGCTGGACCTGGACACGGGATACTTTCTAGGAAATATGACGAAGGCTGGAACCCAGCAGCGTTTGCAAGACACTAGGAACGAGAGCAAAAAAAACATCAAGGAATGACAGGCACGGTCCAACGGCCGCGAAGATGTTTCGTAAAGATGTCGACTGATAAAAAAAAACCTAAATCAGCGTAGAAGGAAAACCAAATTAATCGAAAAAAACACCAAAAGAAAAAAAAAAAAAATCACAAAATCAAAAAAGGACATAAAAACATGAACTCAAAAAAAAAAGACAAAAAAAAAAGGAAGGGAGGGATATCAAAAAACTAGGAGGGGCACAGAAATTACACAGTCGAGAACAGAACATTTAGAAAGATTGCGAAGGGAAAGCAAAAACGGGAAAAGGACTGCAAAAAAGGCTGCAAGGTTGGTGGGTTAGGGGCGATTCAGAAATTCGGGAAAACACGGTTTCTCCATAAAACAAAAACTGAAAAAACAGGTGGTGGGGGAGGCAGCTGACAGGAAGGCGGCAAAGGGGGAAAGACTCAAGGAAAAAAAGACTTCAGGCCAGGAAACTTAAACACAATGACTAAAAGGGAGACACTAAGATGAACCAGCAGCAGCAGACAGATCACCACAGTGGTCAGGTGGAGAATGTCGGGGGGAGTAAGTCAAAAACAGACCTGTGACAGAATGAATGTACCCAAGAATCTAACGGGGAAGAATGTGTAAAAAAAGGCGCGGTCACAAGAAGGCAATCAAAGTAAGGGTGCGAGCGAAGTTGGGGTGATGAATTAAAATGAGGCACAGCCTGAAAGAAGAAAACATGGAGATTTATGCCATCAACCACACAGACAAGACGTCTGCGAAACCTGCACAACAGCTCCAGCAAAGCGTTGAAATTGAAGAAGGGACAGTAACCACTAGTTTGACAAAAGGCTTGGCGCACATGGAGAAAAACGATTAAGGCGTAGCGGGAAAATGAAGTTAAAAAAATATGCAAGGAGAGGCCAACGACGAAGAGTCGAGAACTCCGATATGTCATTTGGGCACTCGCGTGGATTCAGAAAAAGACGAACGGGGCTCCATGACAGACCCCGCGAAAAGAAAAAAAAAACGGGGTAGGTAACCTAATCTCAGCCGCGGAACGGCAGCACCTATCAGGTGGGCCGCACTCAAGGTGCGGTAGAGGGGAAAGGGCGTCTCAGAAACACAGAAGGGAGGCTGGAAAGCAAGAAAGGGGGCACGATACCGCAACCGACCCCTGGTCTTTAACAAACAGCAACCAAAATCGAAATCAAATGAAAAAGGCCGGAAACGTAAACGGAACGGGGACTAAATGTGACAAGAGAGGAGATAAAAGGGGGACGTGAGGGTGGAGAGAATCTGGAGTGCTTAGCACGGAAGATCTCGGGGAAGTTCAAATTTGGGAAGGCCACAAGCCGGCCCACAATTTCATTTAAAAGAATATGAGGGCTACATGAATTCTCACAGCATGAACAAACGGGGACACCAAAGGAATTCTACACCGCGAACAAAAAGAAAGGCGGGAAAAAAGCCTTTATAAAGCCGGTTTCAAGATGTCGTAAGGTAGGAGAGGTTGGGCGGGGAGAAGCGAACACCTCCAAAAACGAGGAAGGGGAGCTTACTGGAGGTTAAGTATTACATGGGGAACCACAACAAAGCATTCTTGAGAAAGTGCAAAGAAGGTACGTAGCGGGTAGCCACAAAGACCTTCTACCTCGCTAAAACACACTGTAGAGGGGGGGGGGAAACAATGGACTGAGAAAATGTGCTCAAAGTAAAGAGTTCCCTAAAAAAAAAACCGTGGGAGGAAGAGAAACCGACGCGGGCCGGGCAGGCCGGAGCGACTGAGGTCTACCGGTAAAGTCAAGTGCTCCCAACACATAAATCGACACCCCGTACACTCCAACGGCGAAAAGCGCTTGTCAAAAATTGCCAAAGGGACTCATCGTCCCCGAAGAAAACGCAAAAGCGCGCACCCACCGGCAGGGGGGGGAAATTACAATCAGTTGGGGCCGAAGATTCGAAAGGGGAAAAACTGGAATGCTAAAGATGAATGAAGGTGGAAAAATCCGCAAAAGAATGTAGGACCGGTCTCAACTTGGGCGACAACGGAAAGAACCGCCGACCTCGGTCGAATCAAATTGGGTTGTGAAGAGAATGGGCGGGGCAAAGAAAGTCCAAAGCCTGGCGTGGCACAAAAAACGAAACAGCGGACGAAAAGGGCTTCACCTTTTCGAGAACAAAACATGAAAAGGAAGCCGAGTTTCGTCGCCAGCGAGGGGAAAAAGAGGAGACTAATCCGGACAAGAGAAAACCATGGACACCGGAAAAAAAAAAAAATTGCCGTGCGCGCGGCGTAAACCAAAGGAAAGGGAGGAGTACACCGACGCATACTGACCCAGCAAACCCACAAATATCCCCCACGCCTAAATACAGAAAAGCAGGAGAAAACGAAATACCACTAATTACACCAGAAAAAACAAAGAAAGGAACGCCGGGAACACGAAATCGTAAGAACAGCAATAGCTGCAAGGGGAGAAGGGGGTCTTGGGTATCAGAAGATACGAGAGCCTGAAGACGAAGCCGGGTGCTGGGGGAGCCAAGAAGAGGGCACAAAAAAGTCAAAAGGAGGAAAGAAATACATGCCAACGTCGAAATAATGGCAAGCAAGACAAAATTGTAGAAGGGAAACTGGAAGGTTTCCAGGGATCGAAAAGGCTCCCGACAAAAAACGTTAGGACCAGGAAGGGTTGCCCCCGGAGCGACGTGGATGCGGAACTTTTGAGACGTCGGTTACGGAGAGAAAAGAAGTTTGCCAAACGGCAATGCAGAACGATGAGAAAACAACAAAATCGGATGCGCGTACTCTCAGTACAGGGTGAAAAGACTAGACGCAATGCACACGCTTATCACAGTCGACATCGCCGGGGAGGGGTAGATTCCAGTAAGAGAAAAAGGGGGGCAAAGCGCCCGTGAACGCAAGAGAAAGAGGTTCTCGAATGGGATCGGGGGGAACGTCAAGTCAGGGAGTCTCGGAATCGATCAAACAGAAGACCAAGGGGGGGCCTGCCGGTCACTGTCCCACGCCTTGGAGGCAAAAGGTCTTCAGGGTGAATTGGCTCTGAAAAAAGGGAAATGTTGGAAACAGGGGATCTTTCATGCCTAGAGAATCGAAAAAAAATCGTGTATGATCGTTCCCATCTAATAAAGTGGAAAAAGAGGGGGTCTGGCACAACACAACAACAAAGAAAAAGAAACAGGTGGAGGGAAACAGTGGCAGAAAAAGGGGGACGGAGACATGTTACTGAAGAGGTGAGATCGGGGAGGGCGGCTGAAGGGTCTGAAACCTTGGCGAAATGGATACTGTACAAAATAAGGCCGTAAGGAAGCATATGTTCGAGAAGCGTGTAGAGCAAAGTGCCGTAAGACCTCAAGAAGCCAAAACACATTAAATCCCCAAAAGAAAGACCACGATCAAACAACCGTTACACCCTAACTACTACGCAGAAAGAAACTCAGCGAACAGGGGCAAAACGGGCCCCGACTGCAAGTTCGTTATTTCTGAGTAGGAACGAACAAGAACCGACCGGGAAGAGCGGAGGGGTAGTTTACGGAACATGGCGAGGGTACCATTGGGCAACGGGACAGTCAACGCAGGAGTGTGAATCAGGTTGAAGGGGGGAAACAAGGCATGCCACGGGGAAGAAACGATCCACATGTGTCGCGATGCGAGGGATGCACGAGAAAACGACACGGAAGAGGGGGGGGGAAAGGGAAAAATAGACAAGCAATGTCCATAGGAATATACACTCAGGTCTTATGAAAGCGCGTGAGGGCCGTCTCCGAAAAGGCACAATCCCTTTTTT
>Ga0179593_1476396_pt1 | contig 12021 bp, 10 predicted proteins | sample CZODoug2_1_08_16_FD_185931 | JGI IMG/M metagenome (GOLD analysis project Ga0179593, IMG submission 185931) | Vadose zone soil fungal communities from Angelo Coast Range Reserve, California, USA - CZODoug2_1_08_16fungal (PacBio error correction) | ecosystem: Environmental > Terrestrial > Soil >...
AAAATACGATTATATTGTGAGCAGGGTAACTGGGGGAACCAGGGAAGTGGGTTAGTAGGGGGAGGGTGGTCCGAGAATTCTGAGGGATCCGGGGGGGGGATTCAACGGACGAAGCATTACCTAAAAGGCCAGTAGGCTACTGCCAATTCTTCGGTTTTTACAGGGGGGGGGGGAAAAACTCTCTGCTGGGGGACGGGGAAAACAGGAAAGGAAATCGCCGTCCCACGGACGACCTTCGCGGAGGAAACGGCGTTGATCCAGTGGGCCGCTTTAATGCAGTTGACAGGGGGGGAAAGAGGGTGCGCAATTGATCCAGTGGTCAAGTAGGGAGGGGAACCCTTGGAACGAAATCAGGTCTCTATGAATAGAAGAAGCGGGGCTCAAAAAAACCACCTAATCTCTACTAGAAAACAGATGGGAAAAGGTTGTCGCAGGAGACGCAGGGACCGAGAGCGCTTTCCTTTAAATCAGCTACTGCAGACTTGCATAAGTCTAATCTGTGCTCCGCTCAACGGGGGGGGTGGAGGATCAAGAGCACAGAAGCTAACTGAGATAAATCCTCAATCTGGAGAGAGAGCGCGAGAGTTTCGAGGAACCTGGGCAATGCTTGCAGAAGGGGGGTAGTGGTACGTGGATGTGGGGGGCCTTAACGAGGAGGACGGCCGGAAGGGAGGCGCTAGAAGGAGCGAACTTCCTGGAAAAAAAACATCTACTACGGGAAGGCTTTTTACAAGACCAGAAAAGAGGACCTATCGTTGTCGGATAGCGCGGGGGCGAAAGAAGGTACTTAATGTCAGGAGGAAGGAACTAGGAAGGAAAGGAATTTGCAAAATAAGAATCCAAAAGGAAAAAGAATAGGGTAAGAGACAAGTCCAACGGAGGGTAAACTCATGAGCGGATAGCATGGTCTGGTCTCACCTGCTGAAAATGGGGGAAAGGGGGCTAGTTGGAGAGCTTGCTTTTCAAGTCAGAAAAACAGAGGGAGAGAAGAGTACTTCTCACTCATTGAGGAGTCACCGTGAGGTATGCTCGACGCCAGCTTAAAAAAGAAAATAACTGAGCGACGGTTTGACATACGAGGCGGGGGAGGGACCGAACAAACGAAGAGCTGGCACTTTTACAAACCTTTCTGGGGGACTTTCATGACGCGGGGAAACATAGTCAATTCTTAGAGGAAGGGGGCCAGGGAAGGATTGGGAGGAGGCCGATAAAGGGGAGCGTACTTGGTCGTACTTATCGTTCCCCGAAGTACGGGAAGAAAACGCTAGAGCTGTGGGGGTATAAAACCTTCGGAAAGAAAGAACCTCAGCTTTCATGGTCTTGCGAGGGGGGGGAGGGATCGGCGTCTGCTAAGGGTCATGGTAGGACTATGGCCTGTAGAACCTGTCACTTTTGAAAAAAAGTTCCGAAACCTTGAAGATCTACAAACACTTAGGGAGGAGAAGAGTCAAAGGGAGGAGGAAAGGGTTGACTGGAAAAGAATCCAGCCCTCACCATGTGCCTCGAAAGAAAATGAAAAAAAGAAAAGCCTGCAGTAGACCATCGCGCCACGATGCGTAGTACGAGAGACGGGTCTACCCCCACTAATAGTACCAGGCGTAAAAGAGAGGGTATGAAGTGATCAAAACTGCATCCTCTTATGACGGAGGGGAGCAAGTTGCCAGGGCCCTCTCACAGTACGGGGGAACGGATTTTAAAAACATCAACTCTTGGAAAACACTTACATCGAGGAGGATATCACGGGTAAGAAAAACTTCTCTCGCTATAAAGGAAGTGCGATAGCTCTCTTATAGCATCCTCAACGGAGATCGTACTTGTGCGGATCGATTGCGGAGGGATCCGTAAAATGGGCAAAGAGTCCAACAGGGAACCCGTCCCCAATGTGGGAGCCCCCGAAAGTCACGAAACTGAGAATGTCCTACAAACCATCTACCGGAAGTGCTTCAAGAAAGAAAAAAATATCTGCACGGTGAGGTCTTCCAAACATCAAAGAAAGGCCCAAATATCCGGAAAAAGAGGGGGCAGCTCTACACCAAAAGGCCCACGGAGGAGCCAACCTCGAGAAACCTGAAAGAGACGGCAGACGCTTAATTAAGGTGTGGAAAACCAGGCTTAAGGGGAAACGGAATGAGCACATGGGAAAAAGGACGGGAGAAAGATTTACGAGGGATCGCCGGGGAAGGGGGAGAGATATGACTCGTTCCAGGAAAACGGTAGAAACACGGAAAAACAAAGGTCTGAGTAAAAAGTACAAACCGCTGTCTAGCGCCACGATGACGGAGCTTCAACAGTAGAGGCGTCGCTCTCGAAAAACGGGCTTCAGGGAAAGAAGGAATCTAGAGGACAAATTAGGAACTGCTCAAAATCTAGAAAAGTCTGCCGGTAAGGCGGGAGGCGTACACGAGGGCAACTCTAGACCAAATTCACCACTCGGGTCAAGAATGATTCGTCTGGTGGGGTTAACGGAATGAAGAAAGGGGAAGTCTCTCAAGAAGTGAAGGGGTGCACAATTCGATAAGAAGATAGTCGGAAAGGAAGCCATTGTAAAATCTCAAAGGTACTAAAAGGTTCTGAACTTCCGGGGAAACTCGACTGCTGTATAAGTCGGAGTTGGCTCCGATATGAAGGAGGGGCTCCCTTAAAAAGTGACAGCAGTAAAAAAATAAATTCCCCCTACTATGACTATAAGAGGATCACCCAGTGTACTGGTCACGGTCAACACATTCGACCGGGATTAACAACCTACGGGGGTAGAAAGAGTACAGACACCACAATATCCCACATCACGCTATGATTGGACTGGGAAGGCAACTCTAAAAAAATCACTATCCTGACGCGTGAAGATGAACCACGCGCTCTCAGCTCACAAACATATATAGTGAGGTGGGATACGACTCCTTCATCACGTCGGAACCCTAAGGGGGGGGTACAGTTGGAAACTACCTCTTCTGTGAAAGACGTGTCTTTTGGGAGGCGTACTATGCTTTTAGTGGTTAAACGATTAATGGAAAGTGAAATCAGTTATCTACAGAGAGCAGGATTAAAAAATTAGTCAAGGTGGGTAATAGTTTTACTAATTACGGAGGGGACTGGAAGGGAAGCTCCTCTTCGTTAAAAACTAGAATATCGTGTTCGGACGGTAAAGTTCTCCACGGGGGTGAGGAAAGTAGTAAGTCCAAAGGACTGGTACGGGGGTTAATAAGGGGAGGGAAAAGTGGGAGAAGGGAGCGTCGGCGCCGAAGCCTTTTTCAGTAGTACAGGGGAAAGGACTTACGACAAAAAAAAGCAGAGCTGCGACTAGGAAACAGCAGGGGGGGCGTTAGGGTCGCAAGCGCGCCGACCGAGTCCTTAATCGAGGAGAAAAAGAAAGGTGTACGGACTTGCCTTCGCCACAAAGCGGGGGAATTGGGACTAGTCGAGCTACAGATCGCGAGAAACCGGGACTCGATCGAGCGGGCAGGGGACCACGCTGGCACGGGCCAGGGGCAGTGGTTGTGGAAAAACTGGTTTGCTGTACTTTGGGTCTTTGAGGAAGGAAACGCGGGCGAATCCTTCCTCTTCTCCTGATATCGCGCCTGAAAAACGTGGAAAATAACTGACCCGCATCCAGGTTCCTTACCTTTCTGAATGGCAGAACGATTCAATGCCTCGCATTACCGATGGGCAGGGTTCTAACATAGGGAGGAAGAAAGGCGAGCTTTCTTCGTGAAGCTGCAAACTTTACTGTCGGGAGGGGGGAAGGGAGGGGAAAGTTAAGCCCATCCGGCTCAAAGGCATATCTCAAAACTTGGGCGGAAGAAGGAGAGGTCGAATTCGGGGGTGAAAAACTCGGCGAAATGAAAAAATTAAGGTTTTACTGCTAAAAGGGCACAGGGGGGGAAAAACATTGATAGTGGGAGATCTTAGGGACTAGAAAAGGCAAAACTTGCGCCTCAAGATCTTAATGGGGGTAGCTGATCTAAGGACTTCTGCTCTGAGTCCCTGGGGAAACTACGGGGAGGATGGCGCACGAGTGACCCTGAAAGGGGACTCTCAGGGCAAGGAGCAAACGGGGATCAGTTTTCCGGCATCAACGCAGTTTTAGTAAGGAGACGTCCACCGAAGACACCGTATAGGAAGAGGACAAGGGATGGGAGTGCGAAAGCAAAAAAAATCCTGCGCGTACGCTTAGGTGGCAGAAGCCGGATCGTAACAAGGGGAAAGAGACTGACGTTCGGCTCTCGAAGGAAGAGCGGGTAGAAACAGCAGCGTCTTGCCTGCACCGTCTGGATTTGGGAAAAGAAGGGCAGGGGGGTCCTCTCAGAAGGGTGAGTGGGGGGAGTCATTGGGGGAAGGGTCAGACGGGTCTGGAAAAAATGAGCATTGCACGTCATCTAACGTAATTAAAAAAAAGAAAAATAACTTCTGGAGGGGGGGGGCCTGCCACAGAAAGGAAAGAAAAAGGAGACTACCAAGAAAGGAAAAAAAGGACCGAAAGCCGCCGATTCCAAGGATCAGTCAATCCCAGTTGCTTCGAGCGGAGGAACCCTCGAGGGCTGCGCGCTCGCCTGAAGTAAGGAAAAGATAAAAGGCTCTTAAGAAACACTTTCTGAAAGGCGAAAATCCATGGGGTTCCGGAATTACTATCACCGTACATTTTCCGAAAAAAATGGAAACTCAAAACTGGTTGGCAGAAAAAAATAAAACAAGAGAGAGTAAGAACGTTAAACGTTCAAAAAAACTGCCTCAAGGAATCAACTTAGATGATGCTCTCATGAAAAGGAGTAATCCTCAAACCGACACGCAGAAACCAAAGGGGGGCGAAGAAAAAAGGCCGGCAAGTCGACTATTCAGGAAAGAAAACGAGCACCCTTGTCCCAACAGCCGGCATCAAAGGGGGGTCACCTCAAGAACTCCGGGGAGGGAAAGGCAAACGAGGGGTCCACCAAAATTCTATAAGGCCGGAAGGAAGAAAATTGTCATTCTTAAGTTAAAATTCCCGAAGAACCTGCGAACCATCTTGACGCGAAGGGAGGAAGAAGGTCTGCTCGGAAAACCCGGGAGCAGATTTCCACATCAAGATCGAGAGGGGGGCAGCCACCAGCGGGCCGAATAAGGAATTGCTGAAAAAGAGCGGGCTTGAAGAACCGCGCTGGAAAAGCGTGGGACGGTAAAAGAGGGAGAGAGGGAAGAAGTCGCCGGGCCAGCGCGAAGGCTCAAAACGTAAAAAACCGTTCTGCCCTGAGGTCCTCTTCTTAGGGAGCAAAACGCGGAGTGAGAAAGACGAGACTTACTAGTAACCGCCTAAGAATTTCAGCTACGTCCAGGGGGAAGAAATTTCTTCTCAGGCGAAAGAAACGGGTAAAAGAAGGGGAGGGAGAGTCGGAGGGGGGAACAGTCTCAAAGGACACCACTACTTTGAGGGAGGCCCTGGTGGTTGTAAGCTCTCAGAATCCCTAAGGCGCCCCGGGAAAGGAGTGCGCGCGAAGGGCGGGTTTGGAGGGGGAGAAAAGGGGGAGAAAAAAATCCAAGTGGTACAAGTAACTATCAAGTGGGACTGACTCTCTAAAAGACCCAATGGCGAAAACTTCCCGGAGTCGGATAGGCGGAGGTAAGTGGGGCATAGCAGGGGGGAGAGGAGGTTCAGTCAATTATCATCCAACCCTATGAAAAAAACGACTAATGTGCCCAAGAGGAGCCCACGTAATGGCTAACTGCTGTTGAAAAGGATGACCCCAGGTAGGAAACAAAAAAGCAAAGAACGTAGACTACGAAGCGGACAAAAAAAGCACCGAGGCGGGGGGACTTAACGACTACCGAACTTCAGACGCTTGCAGGATGCCGACCCTTGAACTCCAACATACGAGAAAAAAAAAAAAAGGGGGATTAGTAAGAAAGGTGTAGAAGGGGGGTCAACTGCGAACTCCGAGGGGAAGGGGGTCGAGTGGTAACGACTAGAAGTCGGGGGCAAGAGGTCGGCGGTGTGTACGTCGGTAGTCTCAAAGAGGAGGGGGGTTACAAGGAAAAGGGGACAGACGTGGCAACGTGCAAAAAGAAATTTTCCTGGTTGCAAGTCAATGCCTGACGGAAATAGCAGTGGGGGCCTACTGGGAGAGGACGGGGACGAAGCATCGCGCGTAGAAAAAAAACGACCCGGGAAGAAGAGAGACAAGTATCTGGGGAAGCGGTATGCCCACGGTGGACGTCATGGGAGCACGTAACGGGGGCGTTTACGTTGACGTGCACTATTATTCTATAAAAGGGAGGATGGAGCAAACCCCAAAAAAAAAAAACATATAGTTCACTGGGGGGAAAGGATCAATAAAGCGGAGGGGAAAGCTTAGACACAAAAATCCTACGCCATCGACGTGGCGGGGGAGGGCTAATCCTCGCCTGAGAAGAAGACCATCTCTTAAAAAGTGAGAAAAACTCTTCTAAAAGAGATAGAAGGAGGGAATCTAGTAGAGAACTAGGGAGGAAGAGCAGGGTGGGTGGAGAGCGAGAACAGCAGACAAGAGTTGGAAGCATAGGGGAAGAAATGGTAGACGATTTTAGGAGAAACTTTCATAAAGGGATAAGAAATTTGGGGGTACTTGTGCAGTGAGGGTGGAAGAGGGGGAGAATCGACCCAGTCGAGAAAGTGAAAGAGGCGGCGTCGCGAGGCCTCCAAAAGAAAAAAAGCGATCGCAACGGGAAAAAAAAACTTTGAAAACACTTCCTCCGCCAGGGGGGGGAAAGGCCGAGGCTGAGAGGCATCTGCGCTGTGACGGGAAAATGTGTGGGGCGGTATCAGGAGAGGGGAGGACTGCGCGTCGACGGTTGAGAAAAGCTCGGAGGGGGGGAAGAGCAACCGAGAGAAAAGGAGCGTGAAGCCGGGAAAGAGGGGCGAAGTCGACCCACAGCGGGGAAGGCACCCGAAATACGTAGGGCGGGAGTTTCGAAAGAAAAGAGCCGGAGGGGGGCGAGTACTGGGGGAAGCTGCTGGAGAAACAGAGAAGGCCAAGCAAGGGGCTTCACTCTCTGGGAGAAGGACGGGGGAGGGGGGAGTCCGCGCTCTGAGCAATCCCTCAGGGAAAAGGGAGAAAAGGTGAGAGTAAGGGGTTTGGTCACCTCAATTTAGAGAACCATCGAGGGGGAACAACCGAAAAAGCGTTTGCTGTGAAAACAGAAATGCTCTAAACTTTAAGTTAGGATGTGACCCAAATAAAGAGGGGGCTCACCCGGAAGGGCCGTGGGGAGGCCGAGGAATCAGGATAAAAAGATTTTAAAAAGAGGGGAGGGGAAGGGGCCGCTCGGAACTAATCGGCGCGCTCTGGACCGACCACGGCTAAGAGACTCGGCGGCTGCATTGAAGGGGGGGGTAGGTCGAAGGTGGGATATGCGTCTCTTACGTTGAAGTTCCCCCCAAAAAAGTCGGAAAAAAAATTGAAGAGGTAAACAACAACACGGATTAAGAATATAGGGGAGGGGAGGGGGGGGATGTGCAATCCCCGTCCCGTACAGTGGGGGAAGGGGAAAAAGAAACTCCTAAAAAAGGATCCGCCAGGCCAAGAGCGCAGACCCAGCAAGCGTGCTAGCGCTAGGGGGGGAAAAAACAAGGTTTCAAGCGTAAAAATCTCCGAACGCCAAGAAGAAAGAGATAAAAACCGCGCCTTGCACGGAGGAAGGAGGAGCAAATTTAAAGGTAAGGGGAAAAAATATCGACAATGCTTCTTCGTGGCCCCTGGCAAAAAGGAAAAGGGGGAAGAAAGACTGAAGTCGTGCGAGATCTAGGCCTTAAAAGCCGCAGGCTCCAACGTCAGGCCTGATTATGCAAGACGCAGAGAAGCAGGATCATCAAGTACTAATATCGACAGGGGGGAGGGGGATGGACTCTCTTAAAGGTTCAATTGCCGGGGGAGATCTATTAGAACAGGGGAATCCCCGACTAGAGAAATCCAAAAATCCGGCAGCAGTTTAAACACCCTTCCCTAAATAGAGAAGGTCTGGGAAAAACACGATTGGTATAAAAAGATCTGAAAATGACACAAAGAACTCTGCCGGTGAGGTAATTAGGAAACGGGGCAAAAAAGGTCCAAAGAGGCAGAAGGAGAGCAGATTCAATACACAGGACGCGACGAGTAAACACAACGTCAAGTTAAAAAAAAAAAGGAGCCGAAGCAGAGTAGTCAACAGAGAGGAGGGGAATAAAGGGAAGCACGGTCTTGAACCTGAAGGAGAAAACGAAAGAGGAAATTCTTCTCAATCAAAGCGGTAAGGACTGAGAGAAGAGTTTCCGCGAGAGACAAAAGGGGTTCTGCAAGAGGGACCGGATCCCCTTCTCTATCGAAGAAACTTCTAAGCCGAGCGTCTCTAAGGGGGGGAAAGACAATTCCCGCCACCAAGGGGATGCCGTAAAAAGCAAGCCCGAAGTAAAGGAAAGAACGTGCTCACACCCTTGAGAGAGAAGAAGAGGGTAGAAACGGAATCTCGTCTCAATCTCTGGAGGGAGGGAAGAGGATACAATGGACAAGTGTCGAGGATGAGGAAGGGTGGGGGGGAAAGCTCAAGTCTCCGGAAGATTAGACGGCGGACCCCCTTTCTTGATCGGAGAAGGAGAAGGGAAGAGAATAAACGCCTCATAGGTGAAAGAAAGAAGAAGTTTACAAGGAACTAAAAGGGAAGCCGGGGTTCGAACTTACTCCGAAGGAAAATCGTAGAGAAAGATTGTCGTTGACCGAGAAGGTCGTTAAGGATGTGTACGGGACGGACGGACAAGAGCGTTAAAGAGTCCAAACAAGGACATTGGGGCCGGTTCAACAAAGGGGGCGGAAATGAGGACTAATTAGAATTGATACCCCAAAAAAAAGCACGGATGAAAAAAATGACCTGACAAAAAACCAACTGACAAAAAAGAGGGAAAATCCGGTATGACGCCCAGCGACAAAGAAGGACTCTCACACAGAATCGAAGAAAAAACAAACTTAAAAGAAGATGCGGTGGTATATGCCTCCTGAGAAAGCTTCCGACGAGGAGTGGGAGGACAGCAAACAGCGGTGCTGTGGGGTCAACAAATTCCGTGGTTAAGGAGCAACCGGCTTTCTTGGGGGCTACCGGAATGGGGAAAAGGAAAGTGTTCAAATAATAAGGACACCCAGTCGGGAGAGGGGAGGGACAGATTCCAATTGGTGGGATAGGGGAGATTTTGACGCGAGGGTTGAAGGGGGGTAATTCACGAAAGAGAGTCGAAAACCCACATCTAGATCGCTGGGGGAGACGGTTACAAAATGAGACAGTGAGAAGAGGTTACGGAAGCGTGGAAAAAAACGTTCTCTCAGTGAGAAGTCACGGATCTAACGTGAAAGGAGCAGCTGAAGTAGTGCCGCGGAGCTCGCAACCAAAAACAAAAGGGGGGCAATCTAAAAAAAGAAAAAAATACGTTTGGTCCGGTATCTCAGAAGAAACCGAACGGAGACCGCGCGAAAATTGGGGTGTCAAAAGAGCAGCGACAATGGAGAAATGCTAAGCCGAGGCGTAAAGGAATCACTCAGGTTGCGTGGAAATCGTCAAACGCCAGCTCGCGCAGAGCTCTCTAGGGGGAGGAAAGAGTGTAGGGCGAACTGGCGAATCTTGCATACTTTGGCGGGGGGAAAGGGGATATAGACTGGAACGCGGAACGAAAGGCCCGCCGAAAGAGGCGCCGCCAAAGGGAGGTCAAGAAGAAGGAAAAAAAAGAAGATTCCTTTAAAGCGCCTTGCTCTCTCTTTGGGAAAGAGAAGAGGAGGGAATGTGAAAGTGAGCGCGTGGCGAGGGAAAAGCTGCGTCGTCAGTAAGAGGGGACGCGTGACAGGGCGTCTGGGAAAGTCAAACAAAAGGATGGAATACTCGTTTGAGTGAGGGAAGGGTCGGAAGGGGAGTTGTTCTCGGTAACTGAGAACAATAGTATGCGTGACTGTGCTCAAAAGAGGGAAGGATGGGGGGTTGTTTAAAAGGGGGAGATTGGCGGAGAGGGGAGTTCGCAAAAAATACCGACTTGCAGGATAGCCAGCCGGGGGAAAATAACTCGTCGTCGGTGAGAACCTAGTCAGAGGAGCGGCCCCGAGGAGGGAGAAAGGTTTATCGCAGGGGCGTGCCACTCACTTTACCTGAAGACTGTGTGACCGCCACGCCGGTGGTTTGCTTGGTTAAAAGGCAATGCAGAAAAAGGAAAGAAACGGCGGGGGACGGAAGATGAAGGAGGAAAAGAATAAGGAGGGAGGAAGGTGAAGAAGCGATAATGATAGAGTCCGTAAACGGGACAAGGCAGGGACGTGTTCGATTCTCCTAATGTCATGGGGGGAAAAGGCTAAGGAGGGAAGAACCGGTAGGGGATGGGGAGGGAAAGAATTCCAAGGATGAAGGGGGGGGGTGAGGCGTGGGCATGTCGATGCACTGTGGGGCCTTTAAGGTTCCACAAAAATGAAACCTCATAAAAAGGGGAACTCAGACCAAAAAAAAAAAGAGGGCTTATTAATAGAAGAGGAAAAGGGGGGAGACTTGAAATTTGGGGGGGGAGGTTATCCCTTCAGCACCATTTCCGGAAAAGGCCACCCGGGGAAAAAAACCGCACTCGCATTCAACCTGAGAAAAGACCATAAAGCGGTGCAGGCAACTGATCGGGAGGGGGCTACCAAAGAGGAGGTCTCGCTAAAGAATTACATCTGAAGCGTTGGACACAATCCGAATGCACGGAAGCGAAGCGGTAGTCCTAAATCTATGGGAACTAAGCGGGAATTGTCGTTTGCACGCTAATTTTGAAAAAAAAAAAAAAAAAAAAAAAAAAAAAAACAAAAAAAAAAAAAAAAAAGCACGGGGTTAACACGCCATATAAGGAGGGAGGGAGGGACACGGGCGGGCAACGCCGATCTGCAATTCAGAGAAAAAAAAAAAGGGCCGATCCATCATATAAAGAGAGCAAGCGGCCATAAGAAAATACTAGAAAAATCTACTGGTGAGGAAAGACGAGAGAGGACTTGGTTCAGTATCTCGAGGGAAGGACCGCGCGAAAGCCATCCCCCCGATAGAAAAATTGAAAAAACCAAGGAAAACATGATCACAACCGAAAAGGAAATAACTGGATCCTGGTCGGACCTACTATGTGGACTCCACCGAATCGACCTCAACGACTCACGCTCCCGGGAGAATCTTTATCAGTCCATAAGAGGGGGTGCAGACAACAAAAAGAAGCCAGCAGGAAGGAAAGAGGCCACAAGAAAAAGAGGAGAGTAAAAAAAAGGTACCGAAAATCAAAAAAAAAAGAGTCGGAATCGTAGCTCTGAGGCAGGGGAAAAAGAGGAGAGTTACAAAGGGATTGAAAAGGCTTAGGGGGAGGGAAGGTCTTGAACGAGCGATAAAGGGTGTAGCGATCGCCTCTGGTCAAGCTCTCCTAAATTCAAAAAGGTCGACGAAACTTGGAGACTAGGAAAGAAAGAAGAAGGACTAGAAGTCTACGAAGAGCAGACGGGCGCTCTACAAAAAGGGATGACAGCAGCGATTCAAGACGTCACTGGCTAAAGGAGCGAAACCGAGGCGTTTTAGAGTCAGAACTGAGAGACACGGAGAAACGCTCTAAAACTAAAATGAACCACTCAGGGAGAGGGCAGAAAAGGGGGGGGGGGAAAGCTCTCCGGGGAAAATGACCCTCTTTCAAATTTATAGTCAACCAATCAAGACGTGACGGCTCAGGAGAAACGTCCATCAATGGAAGGACAACAAACCAGATTATAGAAGCAAAGGAAGAAACCTAAGCTTACGAGCGAAAGGGTAATCTCTGTGGCCTCCTAGGGGGGAAAAGTCCGCAAAAAACAAAAAGATCCTTCCCCCCTATGAAGAACCGAGGGGGGTCCGTGTCATATATCAAAACCTCATGTGGAACTGGACTTGGGACGGACACGTCGAAAGACCCGGATTCAAAAGAAGAAATCGGCTCCGACTCGAACAGTAAAAAAGCAACCGGGGAAAAACCAAAAAGAAAAGCGGGTGAGGGAACAAACAAGAAAGCCGTCGGACGACGTTACATTATGC
>Ga0179593_1422270_pt1 | contig 12020 bp, 14 predicted proteins | sample CZODoug2_1_08_16_FD_185931 | JGI IMG/M metagenome (GOLD analysis project Ga0179593, IMG submission 185931) | Vadose zone soil fungal communities from Angelo Coast Range Reserve, California, USA - CZODoug2_1_08_16fungal (PacBio error correction) | ecosystem: Environmental > Terrestrial > Soil >...
GAATTATCTTGGGGCCGGGGGAATGCCCGGGAGGTAGCATATTTTTTGTTTGAAGGGGCAGTTGAAAAAAACATTTGCGCCCCCCCGTTTGGTATTTCGAAATATGGAGTTGGCCTCGGCGCCGGGAAAAGATGGCAATTGGGCGGCCGCCGGACACTAAGAATTTGTCCGGTGGGAGCCGGAATGGGTGTAAAACCCGCTGGGCCCCCCTTCCGGCTGGTTTTGGGGGGCCCGGAAAAATGTGGCCGGCTGGAAAATGCGAAATTGGAAGGCCCCCGCACGGGGGGTCGGAGGCCCCGCGAAGTGGGCCCTTTTCGTGGAATCGGGCAAAAAACTGCGGCTGTTGAAGATGCGAAAAACGGGGGAATTTTTTTTTTTTTTTTTTATACCGGATGTTTGGTTGCTTTGGGCTAAAAGCCCCCGAGTTTAAATTGGGGGGAAAAGCAAAGAGGCCCCGACCGGAAATGGAAGTTGGTGGTGCGCGGGGCCGGAAATTTTGCCAGAATCAAAATCAATTTTTTTTCGAGAAGTCCCCACGCCACTCTTTTACTGGACAATACCCTGCTGGAACACCCGGGCCGGCCCAATGCTTGGACTTTGGTTTGGGTCCCAAGCGGCTCCACAAAAAACATATGGGCCTTGGCAAAAAATCCGGGGAAAGAAGCCCTTTTTTTCCCCATCCCTGAAACGTGCCGAATTTTTCGGGGATTGGCCCCCGAATCTTGTCCCCCCAACGAGGGTCTTCCACACTCGTAGAAAAAAAAAGACAATTTCCGGCCTGCGGAAAACCCTCGCTTAAGGGATAACAGTTGAAAAAAACTCTTCCCAAACCATTGGGGAACCCACATCTGAGACAGTTGGGAAGAAAAGGAGCAACGGGCGGTGTTTTGACAACGGCAAAGGAGCGTCCGCCAATTTTTGGCCGGTTTTTTTTGTTTTTATTTCCGGATGCTTATTCAACCAGTGAGCGAGTCCCCCACCTTAAGGGGCTGTTTTTTTGTTTTTTTTTTTTTTTGGTTTTTTGTTAGTTCGGGAGCGCAACAATGTTACTCCCGCGTCCGGCGCCGGGTTTGTTTCCTTTTTGCGGACACAGGTGCAGCCCTGCGGCGGGCCCCCGTGGGCGGGGGCCCCGCCCGCTGTTTGCGGGGGTGCGTTGTGGAACAAAGCAGATAGCGTCGGTTTCCGGTGCCGGTTATTTTTTTGTCCGCGTCCCCCCCCCAAATCACGTGGGGTTTTTGATTCGGACCCTTTTTTGGCCCGGCAATCCGAAATTTTGGCCAGGCAACCCGCCCCTTTTCCCCCCATGTTTTTGCCCGCCTGGGGTGGCTGGTGTTGCGTTGTGGGGCCGAATTTTTGTTGTCCTTTTTTGGCTTTTGGTTGGTTGATTTTTTTTTTGTTTATTTGTTCTGCGTTGCCTGCTACCGGCGGCCAATTCCCCGCCCCGCTGGGAGCCGCCACATCCCCGCATACGGCTGTCCCGCCTTTGTCCTGTTTCCCCACCGAGTTTTGTTGGCCACTTTTTCCCCCTTGGTTCCCCCCCCTCCCCCCTGGGCGGCACTGGTTCCCGCTTGTGGGTTTTTTTGTTCGATTTGTTTGTTAAGAAGCCGTATGGGCGGCAAATCCCTTGACATGACGGCCATGGTTTACGCCCGAATGGCACAAGAAATGCGAAATAGCCTGAAAATCGCGTTTCCGACCACTGTCAATGAACCCGTTGGGTGTGCAATCCTTTCGATCCTGCTGGGAACAGTTGTTTTTTGTTACCGCCGGGGCGGGGGAAATGATTTCAAAAATAGCAAAAGCTCCCGCCCGGTTAACCTGAAACGTATGTTGTGCTTTTGTATTGCCTGGGGGCTGGGGCCGGGGAAAAAACAACATTTTGTTATTTTCCCCCTGCGCGAAGGTGGAAAAACCCCCCCTAAAACGGGGTCAATTGGGTGATGAAACGTAAGTTCATTGGTTTGGCCTTTATTTCGCAATCCGGGGTTAACAATCCCGATCCGGCGCATTTTGAAGTGTTTTTTTTTTTTCTTCCTATTGAGCGCCCCCCGTTTGGGTTTTTTTTTTTCGATGGCGGTGGAAACTTGGGTTTTTCGGCCTCCCGCTTCGCACGGCCCCGGGCCCCCGATCCACGCTTGTGCGAACGAATAATTTTTATCGAGCACTCATGGGGGCGCTTCCCTGGGTGGTCTGGTCCTTGCCTTTTTTTCCCCCGTCGCCTTTCCCCGCCCCGTTCCCCGCGGGCCCAACCGGTTTGCGGGATCGATTTTTTGGCCCCCGGTGCCCTTTTGGGGCCGCGGTTTTGGGTGGGAAAGGTTTCCGGCGATGGTTTTTGTTTTTTGTCCCCCCTTGGGGTGGGATGGGCCTGGGCCGCTTGTTTTTCGGTTTTTTTTTTTTTCCCTGATGTTGCCGTGGGTTTCCCCCCCCGCCAACCGATTTTTGGGGGGAAAAGGTATCCACCTACAGTCGCCGGGAGATAAAGAATTTTTTGTAAGGGATTGTTTTTAAGCGGGGATACGCGCTGGGTAAATGTTGGGGGATTTTTTTTTGTTACAAATTTCTTATTTTTGTTTGATGGAACGGGATAAAAAAATGTCCCCTTTCCCCCCTGACTGAAAAAATGATCGGCGGTGGATGATGAATTTTTTTTTTGAGCAACCGGTCAGGAACGGGGGGGCTTTTTTTTTGTTTGCCGAAAAGGTTGGCCTGCCCCCCCTCCCTCACAAGAATTGCCCGGGGCCCCGCCCCTACAAAAGGCAGAAGTAAACCCCAAGAAGGTCGGAAGCCCAAGCCTCCCCGCCCCTTACAAGCGGCCAAGAAAAGCCCCGAGAGGGGCGGGCCTTAAGCGCCCTTTCCCTCATAAAAGGAAAAGAGCCGGGAAATAATTTTTCCCCCTAAGGGACTTTAGTCCCCGGGGGGGCCGGGGGCCCCCCCCGTTTTTAGCGTATTGCCCCCCTTTTGTTTTTTTTGTCCCTACGCGTGGTTAGTACCCGTAAGATCGGAGGACATAAACGTGATTCGGCCCCCCACTTTTAACATGGAGGCCCGCGTCCTCCTGAATTTTTGCCAGTCCCGGCCGAAGGCCTGTCGGGTGGGGCAGGTCCCCCCGCAAGGAAATAAACGTAAAAATTGTCGGGAAAATGCCGGCCTAGGTTTTTTTGGGCTTTGTTTGGCGCGAATTTTAATTCCCCGTAAGAAGCCAATGCGCGGTTGGGGAAAAAGTTGATCCTTTTTGCCCCGGCCACGTATAAAATGGTTTTCCTTTTTTTGTTTTCTTTTTTCATTTCGCCCATTGAGCGAGGCGTCCACCGAATTCGTCCCCGTGGGTCGGGATTGTGAAACCGAGGGGGGCGAATCCCCAAACTTTTTCGTTTTTTTTTTTCTGAATACTCCGCCAGAGTTTGGGATAAAACCCGCCCCCGAATGAATTTTTCGCGCAAGGTCACCAAAGGGCGCTGCAACAATTATTTCCGATCCCGCGGGGGTAAACCTTTTTTTTCCTCCCCCCATTTGTTCGAGGGGTCTACCGAACTCCCCCCTTGTCCCCTCCCAATAATTTCCGGGGTCGTAGGTCCGCCCCCCGGGTGTCCCGTGGCCCGTGGGCCGCTTGATCGGATTTTCCCCTCCCGCCGCTTTGGTGTTTTGGTTAATTAGTGGGGGTTGGCCTTTTTCCCCCGGCCCATGCGCCGATTTGAAAATTGCCGTCCCTTGTCCTCTTTTTTTTTTTTTCTTTTCCCCCCCCCTTCCAGTTGGTTAAGTGCAGAGGTATCTTCCCTTCCAGATTTGGTTTTTTCTTTATTTTTTTTTGCGTCCCATTTTTTTTGTTTTCAAAGGTGACGTGCGAGGATGTTCGACATGCCTGCCCTTGAAATTTTCCGGGTCGTTTTTGACGATTATTCGAAGGGAAGACCAGTTTAGTTTTGTGGAAAAATGGCCCGAAAAATGTCCGAAAAGGAATGTTTTGGTTGTGCCCCCGCCGAAGGGGAAAACCCCCGTGTGGGTACTCCGGCCCTTTTGGTCCCCCTTTCTCTTGTGAAATTTAGCGACCGGGGCATACCCCTCTTCCCCCCCCCTCTCTCCCCTCCTTCTCTCTTCCCTTGCAACCGAACCCCAACAACGTATTGTAAGTGCCACTACAATAGAAGGATTTGGAAAAATTCCCGGGTCCCCGCTAATCCAAGAGACGGACCAAGCTGCCGTCCCCCCCACCGCGTTCCCACCCCCCGCGGCCCAACAACTTTCGCATCGGCCATCCCCAAACACTTCCTTCCCTCGATTAAATGTACCCGGAAGGTCCCCCGCCACAGCATTCGAAGCCTCCGCCCTCGTCCCCCTTTTGAACAAAATTGGGGACAAACTGAAAGGAAAGTAAATCCCCTGTCCCCCTACCTGACAAAAATGAAACCGAGCACGCCGGGCAAAAAAATTCAAATCCCGCCTGGGCCCCCCCCGAAGGCCCACCTCACTATCCCACCACCAGCCCCGGCTTGCGCCCCGCCTTCCCCCGCCGGCACGTAAAATGGAAAAGAAGACGTTTATGTTTCCCGCCTCGCCCCGCCTCCGGAAAGTGGGAGTAAAAGGTTTTTTTTCCCTCAGCCGAGCCCTCGAATTATCCTGGCGCCGCCCCTTGAAACCCTTGGCGGCGGGAACAAATTCCATCAGCCCGGGTTTCTTTCCACCCTATCGCTCTTTTCCCGAAAACGAAGTGGGAATGCCCCTTCCGTACCACTCCCCCGCCCCAACGCCGAATCGCCGCTCCGCCTCGATCGTCCGAAGTAACCATTTTTTTTTTTCATTCTGCCCCTTCAAAAGTATTTCACATCCCCCCCACCCCGCGTCCTTTTCTTCCTTTTTAGCGGGCTTTTAATCTCCCAGCCAACCCTCCCCGGCGGCAATTCCCCCCGCCCAAATTTTTCCGTTTGTTCCTTTTTGGTTCTGCCACCCCATTCCCAACCCTCCGGGCCTTCCCCCGGCCCCTGTCAAATTTCCCTAGCCACGGCGTCCCCCCCCCACCCCCCCCCCCCCAACCGGTCGAAAATCCCTTCCTCCTCTATTCTATCCCCCCCCTCCGCGCTCGAACAAGCCCCATCCGCCCTTTTTTAAAACGGGCCCCCGCCCCCCCGACCCTAAGCCCCCCCCTCTAAATAAAAATCCCCGCCTCTTTCCCCCCTTTTATAGGGACCCCGTGCCTTATTAACGCCGCCCCCCCCCCCCTCCTTCTGCTTTTTTTTTCTTGCCCTTTGTAAGGGGCCCGAGCTTTGTTGGACTTCCCGCCCTCTGTTGGTTTTTTACCTCCCTGCCTTTTTGTAAGCAGGCCGCGTCCGCCCCCTTCGCCCCCCCCTTAAAAGGCGGTCTCCCACTTTCCCGCCAGCCCCCGTTTGTTCTGAAACCCCCCGTTTGCTCCGCACCTCCATCCGCCCGCCCTGGCGCCTGATCCCCCCGTCTGTCCCCCCACGGCAAATTCTTATTTCGCGTTATGTTTTCCCCCATCCCACACCCAACTCCCAACCACCATAACCCCCCATCCCGTCCCCGTGTGATACAATTCCCTGGCCGCACAAAAAATATCCCCGATTGTATTTTGAATACCTTCCCCCCCACATCGTGGGACACGCCCAAAAAACAACCCCTCAAAAAAAACCAGCGGCCGGCCCAATCACCCCAAAAACAACCATCGCCGGACCCTTTTCCACGTCCGCCCCCCCCCCCCCCCCAAAAGCACCGCAATTTCAAATCCCCGCCCCCACTGGCGTGTCCCCGACGGGAAAAAACCGCCCCCCCTTCCCCACTCCACCTTCCCGCCATATTTCTTCGAATACAAATTAAAAATTCCCGTCCCCCCACCGCCCCCGTCCCGTTTTTAATCGTCGTCCCCCCCCTCCCCCCCGTCCCTAGTGTGCGGCCCCCTTCCCCCCCAGTTTCTCCCGCGGTCCATCCAGACACACACCACATTTCCGCTTCCAGTCCAAGCTCGGGGAAAAGAATCAATCCCCCGCTTATTTGTTTTTCCCCCTCTCGTGATCAGGTTATCCCCCCCCCAATCCTAAATGGAATCACCTTCCCCCACCCCCCCCTCACCTAGTCCGCTCTTATAAGCTAACGCGCTTTTTCCCCACTCGCCCGTGCCCGGCCAATAACAAATCGCCCGCCACAGCACCAGCCCAAATAACACCGAAAAATTAAACTCCCGAAAACTCGGGATGCTCCTGAAAAACCCTCATTCCGGCCCCGGGGCCCGGGTCCCCACAACGGTGTTTTTGTTGTTCCAGCCATATTCGTAAAAGGGATTGCCCACACCGGTCCCCCCCCCCCCATCCAGTTGGGTCCGAACGCGGAATTCAGCTTCCGCCAAATTCCCTGGCCCACATTTCGGCGTAAACGCATCGTCCAATCCAAGCCCCGTGGCCGGCCAGCTCTTCCACAACAATGAAAAAAACAAAGCGGATACCAGTGCCCCAGAAATGCCCCCCAAACCACTGCCCCCCCCCGCAATCCGACCCCCACCCTTCTGCTGTGGGGCTTTGGCCCCTCCCTTTTCCCGCCTTGACCCTGCTTGCGCCTTGTTTATAACAGTTTGTGCCGGGCCACAAGCCCCCCCCAACAACCGAAACCAAACCGCCAATCAAAATCGTCCCCCCCTCACGCCCAGCAAACCCGCCAAAGCGTTGGTGCCCCGCAAAATGCATTTTTTCCGCCAACAGCGCGAATTCCAACCACCCCTGGCCCGCCTCCAAAAATACGCCCCTAAACCGCCGCTCCCTTCAAAACGCCACCGCAAAAACTCGGCCCCCCACGCCCCCCGCCCCGCCCGGCCTTCGCCCCCCGCAGCAAAAACCGGCTGCCGGCGCAGGCGGAAATTTTGCGTATTGTCGCACTCCAAAAAAACCACCGCCCCTCTTCCCCTTGATACCCCTCCGAAAAACCGCGCCCCAAAACTTGCCCCCGCTCCTTTGCCGTTTTTCAAACCGCCCGTTGCACCCTTCTCAACCTTTCCCATAGATGTTGAGTCCCCCCCCCCCAAATCGTTTTGGAAAGTTATTGTACTTTTTAATCCCTTTACCGGGGTTTTTTTCCGAAGCGAATTTCTTTTTCCCGAGGTGCCCAGTGCCCAAAGGATCGCCCAATCCCCGCAAATTTTCCCCGGCGCCTGCGCTCTTTTTCCCCGGATTTTCACCGGCCCCCCCCCCTGAAGTCCGGTTGCCCCCCCACCAACGTTCACCAGCATTGGCCCCGGTCCCCAGCAGGGGTAAAAAATTTCCCCGTAAAAAGCGTTGCGGACGCTTCGCCACATGGGAATTCCTTCATCGCCCCACGCCCCCGCCACACCACCCTAGTTTTTTCCCCCCCAATCGTGCGCGCCTCTTGGGTGCCTTTCCACCCCCAATTTAATTTCTGCCTTCGCCCCCCCCAGACATCCGTTAAAACATTTCCCCCTTTTTTCGTCTTCTATTTTCCGACGTCCGGCGGGAGTGGTTTTTGGCCGCCCCATTTTTCCCCCAACCCTTCTTCGTCCTCTGTGTCGCGCCCCCCCCGTGGTCCCCCTCCCCAACTATTATGCCGCCAGTCCATGACACGCGCCCATCGTCCACGCCTCGATCGCCTCGCCCTGCGGCGTATGATTTTCCACCTTTGTCGCGCCACACCATTGCCCCTTCCTCGCTTTGTTTCCCCCCGGTCGCATTCCCGCCCCGATGGAATCGCCAGTCCGAACGAAGGGGGGGGTGTGGAGGGGTGTGGGGGGGTTCCGTACTCGGAGTCGCCACACCCCCCCCCTTCGACAAACGCAATTTTTTTTTTTGTTGGGGGGTGGTGGGTTTTCCAACTTTGACCCCTCCCCAAATCTTCTCCCCCGCCAAAATTCCCCCGCAGTATCTCTTCTTTCACCAACACCCAACGCGTTCAGCATATGAAAAAAACGTGCTGATGAGGAGAATCTCCTGTTCCTGTGGTGCATTTCTTTTAGGGAGCAGCTCATTGGGTTTGTGAAAGGGCATTTTGTGTAACCCAACCCACATTTTGTTTCGATTTTGTTTGTTTTTTGTAATTCTCCCCGAAGAAGGGGAGTTGGCGAGCGCCGGAAATGTGCAACAAAATTGGCTGCCGCCCGGTGGGCAAACCACGAGAATTGGGTCCTGGGGGTGGAACGGTAAAATTGGGTGGGGACAAACCGGCTGGCCTCGGGGAATGGTTTGGGGCCGAAGGGGGGCCCGCCCTTGGAATGCGATGATGGGAAGGCGCGCCTTGGTCGTTGTTGTTGGGCAGGCGCTAGCAATAGTATTATGTACTTAATGGTGATGAAGGGTGTGATTCGCGCAGACGGAACAAAACTCTGTGGCTTGTGTGCCTATCTGTAACACGCCTATGGAACAAAAAACTTTTTTATTTCTTACTACCCTAAATTGTTGAGTGGTTGGTTTGTGTGGCCTGGTCCTGTAAGCAAGAGTTTACTGGGGTGAAAACCGCCAAAGCAACGTGCCCTTTCTTATGGGAACTGTTTGTTTGTCGCTGTGCGCCGGGAATGCAAGATCCATTTTTGCGAAGATTCCTCACGCTTTACGTGAAAAAATAACCCTGCTTGACCGTCTCTCCATGCCCCCCCCTTTTTGGACCGTGGTTTGGGGGCCCAACGCCTTCTGCCCCCGTGAAATCCGGTGGGGCAAAAGATTTCCTGTTTGGTTTTTTTGTTGCCCCCACAGCGGACCGCCCCGCCCTGTATATTCCTGGTACTTTGGGTCGGATATCCTGGCCCCACCCTTAGGAGGGCCCAGAAACCCGTCTGGGAAAAAGAAAATTTCCCGCTTTTCGAAAACCGCTTAAGGAATAAAAGTTAAAAAACCCCCAAACGGATGGGGACACACTTCTATTGAAAAAGGTTTGAGAAAAAGCCCCACGGGGGCCGGTTTTTTCTTGGAACCGGCCCAAAAAAGAGGCGGCGTCAAGTTTTTTTTGGCCGTTTTTTTTTTGTTTTCCGATGCCCCGTTTAATCCCAGGGGCGAAGGGGCCCACCCCGCTTTTTTTGGGTTTTGGTTCCGGGCCGCAACACCCACAGTTAATCGCGCCCCCCCGGCCCCCCGGTTTTTTGGCCCCTTGGCTGGAGGGTGGGGGGAAGCGGGCCAGCCCCTGGCTCGCCCGGGTGGGCTTGGGCCCCCCGTGGGCCCCCCCGGCGGTGGAGGTTGCCGTTTTTTTTGAGAAGCGCTGCTTGCCTTAGTCCGGACTTCTCCTTTTTTGTTTCCCGGCCGGTTCTCCTCCCCCCCAGCGCTAGGTTTTTTAATTGTTTTGTTAAATTTATCGCCGCATGGCCCGTTGTTTTTTTTTCCGGAGCGCAACTATTTTGCGGTCCGAACCCCGCTTGGGTGGCCTTGTTTGGGTTTGCCTTTGGCCGCCCCGTGGGCGGGTGGTGCTATTTGTTCCTTGGTTGCCGTTGTTGTGTGTGTTTGATGTGTCTTTTGCGGGGCGGATCCACAGGCGCCACGTCCATCCGGAGCCCAAGCCCCGGCCAAAAAGGTTTTTTGGTTCCCCCCCGATTTCCCCCGGGCCAAGGGGTTTGGCAAAATTTTCTTTTCTTGCGTCCACAAACGTGGTAACATCCGCCCAAACATTTTGGGTGGGGTTTTTTTTTTTTTCCCTCTTTTGGTTTTTTAAATAAAGCTCTGGCCACCCCGCAAAATGCCTGAGAACGCTGGGGATTTTTAAACGAACTCCGAATTGGGCAGCATTTGGGCTAAAGCCTGAGTCGCGTTTCGACCACTTGGAATTGACGTGTGCCCGCCCTTTTTTCCGATCCCTGGGCTGAAACAGTGTTGTTGGAACGCCGGGGGCCGGTAAATGTGAAGTTTCCCATCCACGCCTCCGCGTAACCTTGAACCCCGTTACCTTTTTTTCGTTATTGGCTGGTTTGCTGGGGCGGGGGATTTTGTTTTTGTTAATTTTCCCGGGGCGAAGTGGAAAAAGCTGTAAACTGGTACCCCAGTGATGAAACGTTAACCAATTCGATGGTGGGGGCTATTCGATATATTATCCCGGGTTTTTACACCCATTTATCGCGGGAATAATGATGTGTTTTTCCCCGCTTTTTTGAGAGGGCCCCCCGTTGTGTTTTTTTTTTTACGATGGGGCGGGAAATAGGTGGAAAAGGGGCGGCCCCCTCGACGTCGGGGGCCCGGAATCCAACGGGGCGAACCGATTTAATGTTTTTTAAAATCGAGGCACTATGGGGCCGCGTTGGGCCCGGGGGCGCCCGCTGTTTTCGTCGCGCACCGGTTGCGGTATTTCGATTTGCGGGGGGGGTTGGGCTTTTTGGGTTGCCTCGTGGGAAGGGTTGCCCGCCCCGATGGGTTTTTTTTTTGTTCTGGGTGGATGGCTGCCCCGCTCTTTTTTGGTTTTTTTTTTTTTTTCTGATGTTCCCGTGTTTGTCCCCCCACGTGAATTTTTTGGGAAATGTATCCCCAACTACACTCGGCGGCATGTTTTTTGGCAGGGCATTGTGGTAACGGGGAACCGCCTGGTGGGTAAAATGTTTGTTGGGGCTGTTTTGGTTGTATTTGGACCGGAAGAAATGCCGTTAGACGTCAACGTGAATAGCCGGCGGGGATGATGGAAGTTTTTTTTTTGAAGCAACGGTCCCCCCCCAAAGCACGGGGCCCCCCTTTTGCTGAAAGTTTTGGGCCGCCCGCCCCTGTCCAGATGTCCCGGCCCCCCCCGCCTTACCAAGGCCCAAAGTAAACACCCCGAGGGCGGAGCCAAGGCCCCTCCGCCCCTACAATTGGCAAGGAAAAAAAAAAAGCGAGGAAGGGGCCGTCGCAAAGGCCGCTCTCTAAAGGAAGAGCCGGTGATTTTATATTCTAAGGATCCTTTAAGTTCGGGGCGGCCCTTTTTTTTTAGCTGGATTTGGTCCTTTTTTTTTTTGTTGTGTTGTTCCCCCGAAAAAATCGGGAGGCCCACCCCCCTATAATCGTTATTATAAAGGGATTTTTTTGCGGCCCGTTTGGAACGCCCGGCCTTTATAAAAATTGCCTGCCCCCAGTGCTTGAAGGCGGTGATGTTTTTGGCGAGGTCCCCGCAAAGGAAACGGAAACTGTCTGTGGGGAAATTGGCGTGCCCGACAGGGTTTTTTGGGCCTGGGCGATTTTTAAACCCCCGTACAAGAGCAAGGCCCGCGTGGTTTTGGGGAGTTGACCCTTTTGCCCCCCCCCCCCTGCCCGGGATTGGAAAGGTTTTTTTCCCCCTTCTTCGCCCCCCCCTAATGAAGCGGAGGCGGGCCTATCCCCTGCCCCGTGTCCTGGGGGGAAGGTTTGGGGACGAGGGCTCCACCTCAAAATCCCCTTCGTTTTTTTCGAGAAGCGCCTAGGTGAACAACCGTCGGTATGAAACTTTTTTTCTCGCGCCCGGTCCCACAAATGGGAGGTCGTTGTCGTTCCACGAATAATTTTCCCGAGCGCCGTGAACAAACCTTGTGTTCCTTTTTTTATTTCCTCTTCCTTTTTTCCTCTTCGCCCATTTGCGAGGCGCGTGAGCGAACTTCCCCTTTTCCACCCTCTTCCATATTTCCGGCCGCACGTGGGAAAGGCCGGATAACCAGGCCCCCCCGCCCCCTTTTGTGTGTTGAATATGGTTTGCCTTTTTTCGGCCCAGGCCGATTTTTTTGGATTTGCCCCCGGGCCCTTGTTGCTCGTTTTTTTTCCCTTCAGGTAGGGCCCAGGATCTTCCCCTTCCCAGTTTTTTTTTTGCCCCGCTCCCAATTTTTTTTTTTTTTTTTTTCAAGTGACGAAGCGAGGATTTTCGAATGCCCCCCCCCCCCTGCCTGAAATTTTTTGCCGGGCCTGACTAAATCGAGGGAAACAAAAGAAGTTGTGGTTTTTTGGAAATGCCCGAATGCCGATAAGAAAACGGTTGTTTTTTGGGGGCCCCCCCCGGGAAGGGAAACGCCCCGTTGGCCATGCCCCCTGGGCCGCCTTGGTTTGGGTTTCCCCCCCACCCTCCACCCTCTTTGAATTAGCCCCCCGACCGGCCCCCAGTAAACC
>Ga0179593_1526884_pt1 | contig 12020 bp, 18 predicted proteins | sample CZODoug2_1_08_16_FD_185931 | JGI IMG/M metagenome (GOLD analysis project Ga0179593, IMG submission 185931) | Vadose zone soil fungal communities from Angelo Coast Range Reserve, California, USA - CZODoug2_1_08_16fungal (PacBio error correction) | ecosystem: Environmental > Terrestrial > Soil >...
ACAACGAAAAAAAAAGAAAAATGCTGCCCCTGGAAACTTAATTGCGCCGCGAAAAAAAAAAAAACTTTGAGAGGTCGAAAAGAAAACTCCCAGCCCTCAAAAAAAACAGAGATTAAAAAGAATCGTCAAAATTCAACCCCCACCCTGGGGATCGGCCGCAAAGGGGGGGCTAAAAGGAGGGGGGGGGATCGCGCAATCAGACCAAAGAAAAGATTTGTGGAACAGCGGCATCAATCAAAACCCCCGCCTCCAACGCAAAGTCACAAAGGGGGGTCGCGGAACGGAGGGAGGCAAAAAAGGCTAAAAAAAACTACGGGGAAAGTAACGATCGCCCGGGTGAGGAGGGGGGGGGAAATGGACAGCAACACAAAGATACAAAAAAAAAGGCATCTGCCAAAGGAAATTCAAAACCCTGGGGGGATCAGAGAAAAGCAGGGGGAAAAAAAAAAGTAAATCTAAAGCGGAACGCCGTGCTCGGGGGGGGAAAAAACTTTTAAATCAGAGAATGTCGGAAAGAGATTGCGAAAAGAGGCACGCTGGCGAACTTGTGGGGTCAAAGAAAAAAAAAATGGACACCATCAACCGGTGTTCATCAGAAGGTCACCCTGTGTTTCAAATTTGAATCGGGGGGGACGGGGGGGGGGGGACGAAAACAAAATACGATCCCAGGGGGGGGGGGATCCCACAGTTTCATAAATAAAGGAAAAAGGAACGATTGAAGGGAGGAGGCGACGAAATTCAAAAAAATCTAGGGACGAGCACTCCGGAAAGGAACAATCCAGTGATATGGCAGACATCAATCGGGGGAAAACCAAAAGGACCTACGGTGGGGCTAGGGATTCTGGGGAATTTGCTCAAAAATTGTGTAAATTGGGGGGAAGGAAAGAACAATTCGTTTTTTGTTCAACTTAAAACGAGGGTGGGGAGCAAGTACGTCCAAACCTTGGGAAGGGGCAGGGGGCAGTTTCCCTTCGATGGAAGCACACTAAGGGTTTTGAAAAGGGGGGTTGTTTGAATCTCAAAGCCAAATGGGGGAAGGAAAATCAGCCGTGTGAAAAAGACCAGAAAATCCAAAAAAAAGAGGGGGAAGTCCTGGATTTGTGTGGAATTTCGAACCAAAGAGAAGGGACCCTTCAAACGTACCGGTTTTCCGCAAAGACAAATCCACCCGGGGGGCGAAAATAAGAAGGGTAGAAAAGTCAGAGCGGAAAAAAAAAAGAAACAGAGTCCTGCCCGAACAGGTATAAGGCGACAGTTGGTTACGGAACGGGAAAGGATTCTCATAACCGACCCTTTGCGGAAAAAAATGACGCACGAAAAAGCGAGAATGATGAAAGAGTCGAAGGAAAAAAAACCAAATCAGAAGGTCAGGTCTGTGGGAACTCGCTGGGGGGACAATTCAGAACGGTGTAAAAAACGCAGCACAGCCCCTGGCCAATGTTCTGGAAGTCGTGAAGGAAAATAACAAAAAAGTAGGGATGATACAGGCAACGTAGGTGGAAAAAAAAACGCGAAGATTGCGCCAGAGAAGATTTCCCTGGGGTCCAAAAAAAAGCCTAAAAAAAGAAAAAAAAAAAGTACAGCCATCACAACAAAGGGAAAAGCTGTAGGCGCCTGGAAACAAAACATACTGGGAATATGGAAAGAAGGAAAAACTGCGGAATTGGAGCGGTAATGAGGGGGTTAAAAAATAAAAAGGGAAAAATAACCTTGTCCATCTTAAGTGGGCATAACACAACCTCAGGAAGGCCGGTCCAGAAGAAAAGCGCCACTTGGGTTTGGGTGGGGGGGGGGTCGTTGGGGGGAGTTATGGGGGGGGGGGGGGGGTTGGGTTGGTGTTTGCCCTAAAAGGCACATCAATACAAAAAAAAGGGCGCGGAAGGCCAGATGAAGAGGGGCCGAGGGTCACTTAAAAAAGCAAAATGGGTAAAAATTATAAAATCCATGTCAGGCTGAAAAAAAAGACCAGAGAGGAGGGGAGGACAGGCAAAAGAGAGTGGTATAAAAAGAATCCAGCCCGGGAAGGGATGTCTTTTGTCGACATCCTAAAAAAAAAAAAAACACACAACCGGCCGAAGGTTAATCAACAAAACAACAAACCGGAACATCCTTGTCAGGGGGGGGAAAAAAAAACAGGACCAGCGGGTCCGGAGGTTGGTTTGGGGGGGAAGTGAAAAAGGAGACGCATTGCAAGGGGGAAAATCGGCAAAAAAAAAAGAATAAGTTCAGAGGTGGGTGGGAGTTTCCCGGCAATCATTCCAATAATCACACAACCACCGTGTGCCGTCCCGCGGGCAGTAAGACCGAACAAAAGGAAAACAAACACAAACTGAAAAATACCAGGAAAAAAAGCTGTGAAGGCTTTAGAAGTTGGGGAAGGGTGATTGGACCTCACGCAACCCGAGTCCAACGGAGCCGGGAGATGCATCGGGAGAGGTGGGGCAAAAAAAAACAAGGCAAAGGGTCAGCCCAAGCCCAAAAGGTCATCCAGCAGAAAAGGAAGGGAAAAAGTTGATTTTAAGGGGGGAGCGGGGAGTAGGTACGACGTGACGGAGGGTCTTACAAAATCCCATTTTCGACGAACATAAGACCGAGGGGGTAAAAGGACAGCCCGACACCGCGCAAAAAGAGGATCGCGCCGATTCGGTATCGGGAAAGGCCGGGAAGGGAAGGGGAGGGCGGGGGAAAAGAAGTCCAAAAGATGGAAAGGGGCTCAGGGGAACTGGGGGCCAAGCCCGAATGAGAAACTGGAAAGGAAAAAGGGGTTGGGGGTCCTGGGAGCACTTCGCCACTTTGGGAGGCCCTCAACGTCGGGTAAAGGAAACCGAAGAAAACATGATCAAAAGCCCCCTCGAATTCAAGAGGAGGGGGGGCAGAGGAAGCGTTTCAGAAATCACAACCTTTCATTTCCCAAGGGGGGGGGGAACCGCGAACAAAAAACCAGGGAAGGCCGGACGGACTAAACGAGATGTCCCAGGGGAGCAAAAACCCGTGATCCACCACAGAGGGGGGGCAATCAGGTTGGGGCCGAGCTCGGGGGGCGGGGCACGGAACCTTGGTTGTTGGGGGGGTTTTTTTTTTGTTGGGGGGGGGTGGGGGGAGGGAAAATATCTGCCGGGGGCCCGTCGGGGGGGCAAAGGGGGAGGAAAAACTCCAAAAAAAGCCGGATTCATAGTTTAAAAAAAAGAACCAAACGAAGAAAGAATGGGGGAAACCTTGGGAACATCATCACACCGGATTTGGGGGGGGGGGTTTGGTGGTTAAGGCAAGGAAACTGGACAAGGGTCGGAAGCCCGATATTCTAAAAAAACTTTTGCGTGGGAAACGGGGAAACGTCATTTGAGGGGATACGAAAAACAACCAAGGAAACCTTAATACAAAAAAACCACGCGACGTTTTGTGTTTTGGGGAAAAACGATGAAGGGAAAAAAGAAAGGGAAAAAAAAAATCCAAAAACGCAGTGGTTTATTGGGTCGAAGTCATTGGGGATAAAATCGCGACGGGAAAGGAAGCAACGAAAAGGGGTTGCTGGACCGCGGGACCAACGCGGGGGACGGCGCAGGCGGTTGATTTGCCGGACGGAGATGGAGGAAGGCAATTTGCGGAGTTATCGAAAAGAAAGAAAGCAGGGAGACGGTTGTTGGGAAAAGGGGCTCATCCGCAACAACACAACGGAAGGATAGATGGAAACCTCTTAGGAAAAAAGAAGAAAAAGTGAAAGAACCGACATAGGCACACGCAAGAGGGCCTTGCACTGGGCTAAAAAACTGTCGAGAAAAAAAACCCCCCTCGTGGGTAGGCCGTGAAAAAAAGGATCATGCACCAAAAAATGCGACTAAGGGAAACCCCCCTTGCGCCTGGACGTTTTGGGGGGGGATCCTAGCATCGGGTGAAAACGAAAAAAAAAAAAAGAAAAACGTCGCAGGGGGGTAGTACACGGTGAAAGGTGTGGTAGACATCAAATGACGGGGTTAAACCGGTGTCTTAACCGAAGAGTAACCAAATTGAGAATAAGAGGGAAAGGCCGGAAAAAAATCCTGGCAGGGTGAGCAAACCCTAACCGAACAAAATTACGGGTAACACCGTTAGAAAAAAAAAAAAAGCAAAAGGCCGAAACGACTAGGGAACTCCTTTGGGATGGTGAGGAAATTTGTCATCAACCGGTGTGCCTCAGAACCAGATTAGCCGGTAAAACAGGGGAAGGGGGGATGCGCGACGGTCCACCCGGTAAACCGAGGGAGAGTGGGTGAGTTACTCGTTTGCGCAGTGAAAGCAGGAAAAAAAAAAAAAAAAAAAAAAGACACCGCGATCAAAAGGGATGAAAAAAAAAAAAAAGGGTGCGAATCGTAACCAGAATGAACGGGGGGCGGAATTTGTCGGGGGGAAAACAAGCCCCAAAAAAAAAGGGGAGGGGGAATGGCCCGAGGGGGCGGTTGGAGCAGTGAGCACACTGTTACGAGGGAAATTTCCCGAACGTGTTAGGAAAGCCCCGAAAAAGGGGGGGGGGGGCCCTGGTCACGTGGACGCGAAAAAACTGTGAATCGCTTGAAGAGAGGAAGAGAATGGGGGCCGAAAAAAGGGGAAAGAACGAAGTAACGCCGACCGATAAAAATAGCTCGAATCCCGGCGCGCGGTGGTCTGGACCGGATCGTGCCTCGGGCCTGGGGCCTCGAAAAGAGGGGGTTAAGAACATTGAAAAGGAGGATAGAAAGTCGTGAATTTTTGATGGAATGACGTTTGGCCGTCGCATGAAGATTGGGCCGGGGGGGGGAGTCACAAAAAAAGAAAAAAAGAGGCAGGCAGACGGAGAAGTTGGGAACCATGATTGCAGGCGGAACCCAAGGAACAACTCGGCAGAATGAAATCCGGGTTTTCCTAGGTGAAGGAAGGAACCAGGCGGTCGGAAAAAAAAAAAAAAAAAGCGGGGGGAAACAACGGTGGTTTGGGGGGGAGTGCGCGGACGGGGAAAGAAATCTGGGGGGTCATAGGGGTGGGGGGCACAGTTGTCGGCAAGGGAAAATGAAATCTGAACAAGAAGAGCAAACGAAGTGGCGATTTATACGAAAAATCAGCCTATAAAAGGGAAGGGGTTGTTTTGAAGGCCTAAATCGAGTTGAAAAACGCGGAATGGGGAACGAAGAGACCCCGCCGCAGTTCGGGATTACCAGGGGGGATGGGACCGGCTTCACGGAAGGGGGGTCCTGGGAGGAAAGGGGAGGCGCAAAAAAAGGCCTGGCTGGGGGGATAAAACCCTGAGGGCATGTGTAATCAAAGACGTCAGACCGATACGAACACAAAGGGGGGGTTTAGTAAGAAAAAAAAAAGGGCGCTGTTCGAGCGGGACCCGGGTAACGAGGGGGAGCCCTAGGTTGGGAAAGGGACTCTACATAAAAAATAGAGATTCAATTCGGAAAGGGAGAATGGATTTGGACCCCACCAAAAAGAAGCCTGTTTGAGTCACAGACCTACATTTCTTAAGGTCGAAGGGAATGGGGAAAAAAAAAGGGGAAAAAAGAAAAAGCATCTGTTCTTAAGAAAAAAAAGGAGCTGGGCGGAACATTACACACAAAAACAAGTGTTTGGGAATCATCTTGTGAATGGGGCGGACAAAGGGGGCGATGTGGCTGAAATTCCGTTGGGGAAACTGCCAACACCTGAAGGTTGGGGAACAAGGGGAGAGGAAACCTACCTGGGTAAAAATCTTATTGAGGGGGGGGGGGGGAGGGTGTATAAATAGAATCAAAAAAAGGAAAGTCGTGTGAGAATCCCGCCACAGCGTCGGAGGAGAGTATGAGGGAAACAGGGGCCGCAGTGCCAGTGCTACAGAAAGCAAATGGGGAGAACGCGTGCTGGCAATGGGTGCAAGTTTAAAAAAGGGAGAACCAAGGATGGGGGGGTGGGGAATTTTTGGGGGGGACGGAAAGGGTCAGGGGGAGGGGGGGTCACCGCAGGACAGAAAAGGGGGTCGGAGAAATTTCCAAGGACCAGGCTAATGGAAGGAAAAAAATGAGCACTCAGGGGGATCGGGGAAAAACAGGAAAAGCGAGAAAAGGAGAACATCTGCCTTCAAAAGGGACTGTGAAGATATTCAATTCAACACAAATCAGAGTGTGGGGTCAATATGCCGGTTAAAAGAAAGGAACGCATTTTATTCGGGTACGGATGCTAAAAGGGGGGGAAAAGTTCAAAAAAAAAAAAGTTTAAACGGAAAAATGGTATGGAATTAAAGGGATTGTGAAAAAAAAGACCTTGCATGGACTCAATAAGACTATATCACGTGTAATTGTGAAAGGGGGGGAAAAGGGGGGGTTGAGAGAGGAGTCGGAAGGAAATCACTCTTGAAGGGGAGGGGGCCGCGAGCTCGAAATTTGGCTGAAAAGTCCACAGGAATAATCGTTTCCGTTCGGAATTAGAAAAAAAAAAAAAAAAGGTTCGAGGGGAAACAAAAAAGGGCAAAACGCAAGGTCTGAAGGGACGGATGACACCGGGGGGGAGAGTATTTTGGCAGAATGGGGACCCCTTCGCCCCGCCTTCTGGATGGTTGGGAGGGGAAAAAGGTGCGGCAGCAAAGAGGGAAAGACTCGAAGGGGAGAAGCATTGGGCGGACGCGGGCTGTAGACCTGACTTGAACTCGCGGACACCATTAAGGGAAAAGGGGAAGTTCAGGGGAAAAGACTGGGGGGGGGGTGGACGGATGTTCACAGCGAATCAGAGGGACGGCGATCCGGAATGGGCCAAATCCAAAAAACGGGGTTCCGCGGCTCGTTGGAGGGGGATTGCGGCCCGCTTGGAGCCGATCGGGCTTGAATTTTGCACTGTGAGGCCCGGCGGCACAAAGACCCTGAGAAAATCGGTCCGCGAAAAAAGGAAAGTGGGGGGGATAAAACGGCCATGACTGGCGGAATTGGGGGAGCCGCCGGGACGAAGTTTTGTTTCGACGGATGCGGTTCGGCAAAAAGGGGGCGGGCAGAAGCCGCTGCCGGGGAAAGGTTGTTTAAGGGGGGGGGGGGGGAGGTTGTAAAGAAAGAGAGAGAAAAACAACAAAAAAGGAGAAAAGGCGAATACAATACGAACCCACGAAAACCATGCCTGCCCGCCAGCGGGACTTTATGCGCAAAGATTCAACCAAAGGGGGAAAAATGGGGGGGGAGATCCGTCGAAAGAAAAAAAGAACAACCGCGGGGGGAAAACCCAATCAGGCAAATTAATACCAGACGAGAAAACCCCCACCGTTTGGATCGCGGCATGAAAGGAAATCTGATGTGGGAAAAAAACGCAGCTCCACCGGACAAAAATACCAGCCTCGGGCTTTACAAAAAGACCGCGTCGCAAATCCCCAGCGCGGTGCGAGGGGGAAAAAAAAACCCACCACCTCAGGAAAGGAACATGAGACGATCTCCGTCAAGGCATTTAGGCGCGTGAAGGATAACGCAACAAATATCCGTAAAAAAAAGCATCGTCACACGGGGGAAAGGAGGAGAAAATTCTCCATCGGGAAATAAAGGGGAGGAAAAAAAAAAAAAAAAACCGCCGTCGGAAAAAAAGGGCGCTAAGAAAGGAGAATGAGGAGGCTCAAAAAAAGTGGTTCAGAAACTAATCCTCAAGAGGCGGGCCGAAAGTGGGGGGGGAAAGGGGGGGGAAAATGTAGGGGATAAAAACGGGGGAAAGACAAAAGGTCAGACCCTTTAGGAACGGGTTTGATCGTTGGGGGAGTTCCCTTTGTGTATCGACGAAGAATCCCTTGTTAGTTTCCGTCGGGGGTTCAGGGGGGAAAAACGAAACGCAAGACAACGGCCGCTGGACGACTGGACATAAAAAATGGAAAAAAAAAAGCCGGGAAAAAGAGTTACGGGCAAGAAAATAGTCGAAAAAAGGAGGTGAAGCAAAGCGCGCTAAAACCGGGAAACAAGTCAAAAAAGTTGCTAAGGGGACGGGGAGGGGGAGGGTGAAGAACCAGGTCCTTGGGGGGGTGAACCACTGGTAATTCCATGAAAAAAGGGGTAGGGGTTGAAAAAACGACTTGAAGGAAGGGTGTGAAAAAAACGTTTAACAAATAAATGCGGGTGGCCATGTTTTCAGGAACTTCCGAACTGCGAAAAGCCCACGTATTGAACAAGAGGGGTGAAGAAGGGAAAGTTTTGCCGGGGGCGAGGGAGGAAATCTCAAAAAAAAAGGGATTGAAAAAACACAAAAAAAGAGGGGGAAATCAGAGGGTGATTTTGGAACTGAAAAAAAAAAAACGCGCCCTCCAAAGACCAGAGGTTGAAAAGGAAAGGTTTTCCCAAAGGTAAGAAAAAGCAACAACCGTGAGCAAAAAGGGGGTACCACCACCCATTCCCCCGATCAAGAAAGCAGCGATAACAGATTCGTCCCTCAAAAAAAGCCGAGGGAAAGGCCAGGGAGAATAAGACAGCACTCAGCCCAAAAACTTTTTGAAAAAGGAACAGGAAGACTGAGAAAAGAATTGATAAAAGCTTAGCCAAAAAAAAATCATATGACATTGAGGGGATCAGAGTAATGCATAGGGTTCTAAACGGTGGCAGGTCAACGGGGGCAAGGCAACCTTTCCAGAATTTTGGGCAAAATTTAGGGGATGGAAACGGCGGTTGTGAAATGAGACAGCAGCTCCTGGATACCGCCAAAGATGATCATTGGGGGGGTACGACTCTCACCAAATCAACAACCATCAACCCGCACACGGAAATGGGGGGGGTTTGCCGGGTCCCAAAAAAGGGGGGAAAAAAAAATCCAAGCGAGGCCGATTGGGGAGACGATATTTGTGGGTTTTGTTTCAACAAGGGGGACCATAAGCACTTGGGGACCACGAAGGGTCCTCGTTTGACCTAACTTTTAAACCTGAAAGCGACCACGGAGGTTTGGGGGGTTTGGACGTTTAATCCACAAAAAAGCACGCACCGAAGGGGGGGTCCCCTCTGAACAGGAACTATTGGACCGGGTTACTTTCCCCAAGCACAGAATAAAAGTTAAAGCCCAAAAAGGCCAAGAGGAAGGGAAATCAAGGGTCCGGAAACCAAGGACACTCAAGGCCGAGAAAGGCGAAAAGCCAACAGGGAAAATTCGACCGCAGGAGGGGGGAAGGTCGGACAATCAGAGACCAACACAAAGTCCGGAAAGGTCAAAAAAAAAAAACAAAAATTCCCAGCGCGGCTGATCAGGTAAAAAAGCGAAAAACACACCTCGTCAAAAAAAAACAAGAGCCGGGGGTTGGCAAAAGACCAGGAAACACGGCCTTGAAAGGGCCGATCGCAAAGGAATAATATCATAAAAAAAAAAGAAGGGGGGGGGTAAATTCCCCCGTTCAAGAGATTCCAAAAAACAAGGGCTAGCCTTCCCCCGCCCGAAAGGGGCCCCAGCGCACCAAATCCCCGCTAAAGAGGAAAAGGCCGGCAGGGGGTCCAAGGGAAAAGGTGGGAAAGGGGTTCCCGCCTGGCCACTAAAGGGGTCAAATCCGGGGGGCCTTCACGGGAGGCTCCCTCCCCTCAAAAATTGCAAAAACCAAAAAAGGAACAGAACCCCTCAAAAAGACCAACGTCTAATCCAGAAAAAAAGTAAAGACTAGGAAGGAGTAGGTAACTTCAAAAAAGTTGAAATCGGGGGAAAAAAAGAAGGACGCAAAAGCAGCCCCAGAGGCATAATAAGCACCGGGACACCAGCGACGAGTGAAATATGCAAGTAGGGGGGAGGGGCGAGTCCTAATTGTATGGGAGGGCGCACGGCCCGCCGCAATGGGGAAGGACAAAATGACCTTACAAGCCAAGCTTCGGCGGAGGGGGAACGGGAAAAAGTGGGTGGCGGGGGACTTGAAAAAACTCCCGAAACTTTGGTGGGTTCGAACGGGCACGGCGGGGGCTCCAACTGCTCCTCAAAAAGCCCCCAGCCGGAAACAGTCAGGTAAGAGGGAGGGTTCGTCAGCGTGCCCAAGGGAAAAAGAGCCCAAGGAGGGTGTCAGGAGAAAATCTCAGTGAACCGCACCCTAAGCCAGGGGACAGAGGGGCTTGGGGAGGTGGAAAAGACGGTAAGCGTAAGTCCACCACGGGTAAAAAAAAGCTCGAAAGGGGGGGACCGGAAACAGCATATGCTCTAAAACATTATTCCACGTTTTGGGGGGGGTCAAAAAGAAGGGGCGCGACAACACAGGGGGGGGAAACAAATGAAAACAAGAACAGGGAAAAAGCGGAAAAATAGGGACACAAAACACGGGGTTTAAAAACAACGCGTTTGTGGTGGTTAATGGGGAGACATCATCATCGAATTGGGGGGGGGAGGTTTGTGAGGGCAAAAAGGAAAGGGGGAGGGGGGAAATGGCCCCCCGATATTCACCTCATTGGACTCACACTTTTTTCGTTAGATAAACCGGGGAAAAAAAACAGGGGCAAAAAAAAAAAAAAAAAAAAGGGAAATGAAAAAAAAAAAATCCGAAAGGGGGGGGGATGGCAAACAGCCAGTTTTAAAAAAAAGTGGTAAGACGCGGAACCGAACGTTGGGGTGGGCACCGTGAGGGAGGAAAGGGGAAAAAACCAATGGCATTTGGGTTCCACTGGTTAAGGGGGGTCGGAAGGGCTTGGGGGGGAAGAAAAGAAAGACGTCCCTTCTAAGGCTCAAAGGGGGATGCCATAAAAAAGCGGGAAAGGGGGTTCTCAGCCGTGGTGAAGAAGAAAAGTGCAATGCAAATATTCGGCAAAAAACAGGAAGCAAATTTTGCAAGATGTACAAGAAAATAAAGACAAGACTTCCAGAACGGGAGGAGGAGGAAAAAAAGAGAGGAGAAAAAACCTTGTATTAAGGGGCTGGGTAAATCCGAGGGCATCAACGTAGGAGCATCTTTTAAGTGCAAGTCACGAAAAAAAACGAGTGGCGAAGGTCAGAAAACATTGGATGAGCAGGGCGAATGAATAAAAAGGACAAAAAGCATTCGGAAGGTGAAACCCACTGGCACGCATTGTTGTGTGATGTAAAGGCAAGAAGCAAAAACGTCGCCGGGAGGGTTTATGAAGGAGGAAGTGGGTGGTATCCATAAAATAAAACTGTGTGAAAACAAGGGTTTTTAAGGGAAAGGGGGGCATGGGGCGAACAGGGGAAACCGAACCCCGAAAAACGTGTTGTCGTGCAAGAACCTACAAAATGACGAAAAGGGGGGGGGGTGGCACGCAAAGGAAAGTAAAAGGCTCTGTAGGGTAAACACGATGGGGGGTCCCAAGGGGGATCACCAAAGTTTTGGAAGGGACGCCCCGTCGATAGGGTGAAAAAAAAGGGTTCTTGCTCTAGCCTTTGACCAACAAGCCCATGAAGGGGGGAAAGGTTTGGGCGACCGGGGGGGGGGGCAGATCCAGTTCTCATCACTTGCACTGACTCGAGGGGGTGAGGGGGGCCGGGGAAAGGGAAATGAAACTTGGGGCGATTCTTGCAAAAACCCCTGCCAGAAGCCCCAACGCCATTGAATGAGGTTAGGAGACAAAAAAAGGCTTAGACGTTTATTTAGGAAACCACTTGGGGGGTCGACCCCATCCCCCACGGGTCCAGGGACCCGGAAAAGCGGAAGGGGGGTAAAAAAGGGAGCTGGAGAAAGAGGTCATCGAGTGTGGTTAACAAAAAAAACCGCAGCACAGGAAACGCTCCGCCGACCGGAAAACTAATAGCGCAATCCTCGAGAGGGTTTTGGGGGAGGGGGGGGATGGGGAGGCAGAAAGGGGCTGAGTCGGTCGAAAGGGAGTCTGTGTAAGAAAAGGGGCCCTTGAAACCAGGCGAAAAAAAGTCGTGATAAAAAATTTTTAGGGGGATGGGGAGTGGGGAGGAAGGAAGCCGTGGTTTCGCGAACCACTCCGGCCGATGGAAAAAAAACTGGCGGAAAGGGAGAAGAAGGGAAAAATGTGGCCAGTGCGTAGACCAGGCAACCTCCTGATTTGAGCGGGGGACGGGAAGGGAAGTCGAGGGGGCCCAAAAGGCTTTTGTAAGGGGGGGTCATCAGGGGGGAAACACGGTGGTGGCCTGGAAAGAACTGG
>Ga0179593_1631595_pt1 | contig 12020 bp, 12 predicted proteins | sample CZODoug2_1_08_16_FD_185931 | JGI IMG/M metagenome (GOLD analysis project Ga0179593, IMG submission 185931) | Vadose zone soil fungal communities from Angelo Coast Range Reserve, California, USA - CZODoug2_1_08_16fungal (PacBio error correction) | ecosystem: Environmental > Terrestrial > Soil >...
ACCGTCCAGGAAAAAGATTGAAAGATTCAATCTGGGCGCCTGAATAGGAATCCGGGAAAAAGAAAATTCATAAGGATTCTAATACGAGAAAAGACCGCGGCAACGGGCCTACAATCTCCGATGAAAAAAACACTGGGTGCACGGACAAATGACAGGGGGGTAAGGGGGAGGATGGGAAAGGACATCATGAACCCACCGAGCGAGCCTGAAAACCAAAGAACTAGGCTTATCCCGAAAGGCGGATAGGCAACCGGGGGCGGATCGCAAGACGGGGCCGAATGGTGGAATTCTGGAGGAAAGTGGTCGTAAGAGCCGGCTCGAAGGCTGGGCGGTCTCAGCGGGGAGGAGAAGGGGGTTGGGCGGGGATTTTTCGACGGTGAAGGAGGGAGGGCACGCAAGCCTTGCTTATGATCGCCGAGTCGTTTCCCCCAAGTAGGAAGGTGGGAAGGCAAGGGTGTGTTGGGCCCAAAAAAGGGATGTTACCAGCACGCAGCGCAAATTCACTTTTAATTTCAGCTCGGCGTCATAAAATTCCCGAAAGAAGGAACACAATGATGCGCATTAGCTGTACATTCTTGGGGGGGAAAACAGGAAATGGGGGCAAGAATAGCCTTCCAAGGGGGGGGGGGTGGCTGCCGAAAATTGACTTAAGGGGGGACACCAAAACCGGAATTCCGAAGACTAAAGAGTTACGAACTGAGGTCGTATATTTGGGCTTGGTGATACGAATTGCAGACCCGCCGCATATTGCTTCTTAAAGAAAGGGCAAGACGAATTCAGGGAAATCCCGCGCCAGCGTTCAAGATAGACACAGACTCCAAGGACGGGCGCGTGGGTAAAGCTAAACCCAATGAGCCTGTCGGACGATCACCCCTGATTATTAGGGGGTCAAGACCTGTCCTCCTAGTAGGAGACAGGGGGGGAGTCAATGCGCAAATCACCACGAGAATGACGGACCAGAGCCAAGTCAAGAGAGAATGCAGGGGAGGGAACGTAAATCAAGGTTGAAATAGCCCAACAAAGGGGTCTAGTTGGAGAGCCCTGTTGCGATGGGGAGTCGGAGACACGGTACAGCTGAAACCCACGATTCCTAATCAAAAAAACTTGGGGGGGGGGGGGGAAAAAATAGCCAATTGAATAAAACAGCTGAGGAAAACAGCGGGGGCACACCGTGGGAGTGAAGGCCAGCCGGCCAAACCTAGAACTGATCCTTAAGGCTAGGAGACACGGAAAGGCTAGTTCCCACAGGAGGTGCGGGTATAGACCTTGTGACAGGAGCATGTGTTTCATAGGCATTAAATAGGAACCGGTGGGAGAAGTTGCCGGGGGGAAAGCTACCGACCGCCGGACGGGGCCCGTAGTATGATGCATGCTGGTAAGACCCGAGGCGATGTTAAGGTCATAGGGCCGAAGATGGGGTGTCCGCGAAAAGGGACAACTTCAAAATCCGGGGGGCTAAGAGAGGAGAGGGAACAATTAGCACCAATTCCGGGGGGAGGTGGAACGAAGCAGACATGGGAAACCTTCTACAGGGGGAAACCTAACAGGATCGAGGGGTTATGTCTCTTTAGGGAGAACGGGGGTGGAGTAACCACACCTCAGAGCAAATAAATGCGTAAGCGCCGAGCGGGGTCACCTTAAAAAACCCTCAGGAAGGACCGCAGAAGGGCGCCAGGAACGCAGGGTCCAATGAAGAGACCCCGAAGCAAATAGAGCTCCAGAACCAAGAAGAGGCTCTCTCAAGTGCCGGCAACGCGCCTGAGAAAGACCCTAAAGGAAATGAAGGGAAAGGCGAAAAAGTCGGCATTTATGAGAAAAAACACACGCGGGAGAAAATAAGGAATGTTATACTCAAATTCGTGAGAAAACGAGGTCTTAGGTTGAGAGGGTAGGGGCAAAAGGGCATAGAGGATGGTCCCTTGCTCAAACGACAGGAGTCTGAAGGAGCAGTGGGGGGGCAATGCATCGGCGGGCCTCTTTCTTGAAAAGTCGAATGGAGGCAGGAAAGGTTAGGAAACCCCTCTCGGCTCTCCAAAAAGCCAGAGGCGGAGGGCTTGGGGTGGAATCAAGCCGCCAGACACCGTGAGCCACGACGAAACGCGATCAACTAATGCGGAGGTTCGTTCGCTCCAGGGGGGCGCAAATGCGTCATCAGCCGCATGCAAGCCCATGCAAAGGGGATGCCGTGGGTCTAGGGGGAGGTTGCAAGGGCTAACGGGACGATGCAAGGGGAGCTCGGGCGGCAACACTTCTAGGCCCAAAGACAAAACCTCGGTTGATGCAAGGCCGAGCACAACATGAGACTAATGGGAAAACAAAGTGTTAAAAGACGCTAACCGACTGCTAAAAGGACTGCCGGTCGAGGATGGAAAATTACCCCCTCTTAAAGCTGGTTCTCAGTTAGGAATATAGACCAGTCAGAAGCCACTGGGGACTGAAACGAGAAATGGCGCAGAAGGAAACTGCAGTTCTAAAAGGAAAAAACGAATTGATCGAGGGGGACTCTTGAGTTAAATCAAAGGGGGGCCTCAGTGGAAGAAAGCATGTGCAACCGGATTGAAATCTAGAATCTGAGCAAGTCTTCAAGTAACATAGAAATCACCTGTCGGTTAGACAACTAATGGGACGAGCGAGAGATACAAAGCAGAGGAAAAAGGTCAAAAAGCTGCCTTTAGACATTCCTGGTGGGGTTCCAGGTGTCCTCTTATAAAAAAAGGCAAGTCAAAGACGTCAAGGGAAGACCAACTTGAGGAAATGAATGGAATGTTAAAGTGGGGGGAAAAACGAGGATGAACTTTGAACCTCTTAAAAATCCGCCAAGGGATCAAGATGAACTTGAGTTGGGATGTTCGTTGAACCAAAAATTGGCGAAAGCAAGCCTGAAATGCGAATAAGCGGGATTTCTCCAGGAATGGCTATCCGGATTCTCAGTTAAAAGTCATTGGCGGGCATTAGATGCCACATGGCCAAGCCATCACGCCAAAGAAAAATCAAGACACAAAGAAACCTCGACTGCAGCTAGTTCTCTGAATGACAAAAATGGTGAGGGGGGAAAAGGCCATGAGGAACGGACCAAAATGGAGAAGGACACAAAAAAAAAAGGGGAAAAGTGACAAACTGGCAATGGGGGGGGGATGCAAAAAAAGAGAAAAGGGGGACCACGGTCGCCGACACATCTGAGGATATCCAAGGACCAATCGTACTAATGGGCTGCTGCGGGTCTCGGCCGGTCCACAAAAAAAAAAAGCGTGTCAGGTCATCCCGGCGAACACGAAGAAAGGAAGGCGGGCTGAAATAGAAGACGCTTCCGATAGAACGGGTGCAAATCACGAAAAGAGGCGGATTCACATCGAAAGGAGATTAATATAATATAACCCGCCCGGCAACCTTGAAGAGCAATCCGTATACCTCCCAGCCGAAAACGAAGAAACGGAGACCTCCTAAGCGTCCCCCATCTTCATATTGAGCTCGAAGTCCGGCAGCCTGAAGCAGGGCTCCGCCTCTTCCTGGGAACCCGAAGGAGCGCTGGTCAAACGTCGGGACTCGTATGCACGGATGGATGAAATTGTACTTGTGATCATTACTGCAAAGGCATCAGGGGGGGTTCATGGCCAAACAGAATTGTCGAAGGAGGGGGCCGAGTTTAAAGTGCAGCCGCTGATGTGGATTCGGCCCAAAAATCCTTCAGGCGCGCGGGGCAGCGCAGCGCGGCAACAGTTAATATCTGATGAAAGACTCTTCGACTAGTGTTCGATCACGACTCTCACAACAAAAGGAGGAGAAGATAAACGTCGTTCGAAGAGGGTGATCGAGGATTCACATCAAGGGAGAGGAAAGCAAGTGGGGAGATGTCTGGCGGACCTCATCATCAACTACGTAAAAGACGAACAGCGGCGCGGAAGCAATGCCCGCCCTGGTGCCAACAAGACGCTTCGGGGTGAATGTCGACGCATGTGAAGAAAAAAAAAGAAAAAAGGAACAAAAAGCACGAGCGAAAAGGCCAGGGTTTGTGCCGCAGCTCAAAAAGCAGGACGGCCTCAAGGAAGCGCAGCGCGAATTCAAACGCATTTGTGGAGGAGGTAGGAGTCGCGTCGTCGGCTGGGGATACGGGCAGGGGATAGACGGCGATCTGTCGCACGCGAAAGAGAATAGATGGATAAAAGGAGAGGGGGATTTTTCCTTGGAGCGGTCACCAGAGAGGGATGCAAAACGGTGGAAAAAGGGGCAACGTAGGGGGGGCTGAGAGGGTTCGCGTATTAACCGATGACGGGGGGGTTTGGGGGGGAAGAAAGGAAGTGAGCAATAAAAAAGACACTCTGCTACGATGGTCTATAGCCCGGAGAAAAGGAGTGAACAAAGGAAAGGGCAGACGGTCACATGTCATAATGAGAAGAGCGTCATTCGAGGGAAAAAAAACGGTGACCTGGGGCGCATGGAAGAACTATCCTGGCCACCTTGGGGCAGAGGGTGGGGACAACTTCACTGCGAAGGTGGCTTCCGAGTCAGAAGCGGGGCGCAAAAAGTTGGGGAGTGCAGGGGTGGGGGGGGAAAGGCCAAAATGCAGTCTGGCGTACTGGAAAGCAGTGAAAAAGTCTGCCCGGAGAGAAAGGCGCCGAGACGAGCTCGGCACGGGAGTTTCGTGGACACGCAGGCCTGGCGGATCAGAAAAGGGAATGCAAGAAGCGGACGAATCCGGAGCTGCGTTTGAGCTGCAAAAACACTGGGGGAGAGGGGGAAAGTCGCACGGAGCTGCTCCTCAATGGAGAAATAATCCCAAGGAGTAAGAAGGCCGCGCAACAGACCTCTCAGCGGAGAAGTCGGAAACCGTAAAATAAGGGAGGAAGTCCAGCAGGGGATTTGCTCGTTTGTCATCAAACAACTTGCTGATGTATCTCTAGATCGAAGAGGGTAAACCGGGGGGAAAAAGGATAATCACAAGAGGAGGGTGAAGGTTGGCCTATCGCATGACGGGGGGGAAGAAAAAGGGGGGTCAAAGAAAGGAAAAACCTGTTGAATTGAAACTTTAATCCACCATATAGATAGAATGAGAGGCGCCTTCTAAGGAATCGAGGGGAGATGACCGGGGGGGAGGCAAAGTTCATTCAAGTTCAGGGGAGGGTTTCTCTCGAGGTGACGGGGCTGGGGGGGAAGATTGGGTCAGACGTGTGCCAAAAAGGGATGCTCATGGAACATCGGGATCCCCGCCGAGTTTCCCTGGTGCTTGATAAAAGGGAAAAAGGTCTAGGCGTCCTGCTCAGGCGATTGGAGGAGCAAAAATGATGGGAGCGAGCGCGCGGCAAAAGGAGTGGGGGGGGTCACCCGCCGGCAGGGAAAATTGTGCACCTCATCCCAAGTGGGGGTCTGGGAAAAAAAAAAAAAGGGATACCGGGAGACCTGTCTCGCCCGAAAGACCTATGCCAGGACGAGTATAGGGCAATAATGGGGAAGGGCGGGCGAATGCTGCGAGCGCGTAGGAAAAAAGCCCGACCAAAAAGCCCCTACGCTTGGGGGGAAGATAGTGAGGCCCTTCCCCTCATGACGCACCTATGGAACTTGCGCCAGATCCAGGAACGGGAAAGGGCAACGCCTATCCGACTCGTATCGACCCAAAAGAAAATTCGAAAAACTCTCGGAAACTCCTAGATGCCCTGGGGAAAGGCGACGATCCGCACACGAGGGCGGAAGAGGATAAGAACATCTGCCAATTTATTTATCAGAGAGGAAAACACAAAGCGAAATAAGAGGCAGAAGGGGGGAAGCTGCTTCAGCGTGATTCTTAGTTCGAAGGAGCAAACCGGGGCATGAGCGGGAGGGGGGGTCCTTTCGAGAGAATGAAAGGGGTCGGATAAGGTGGGGGTGCGCTCGGGGAGCGGCGTTTCCTCTGAAGGGAAAGGAGAGGGAGCGCGCAAGGAAAGTGGTCCTAGGGGGAGGTCCGCAAAAGAAGCAAAGAGTAGGGGCGAAATGGGGCTTGATGGTGGATCCCGTCGAAGACAGCAGTTTCAAACAGGGAGGAGAGATAATGTCATCTGAATAGGCCTGTGAGAAGGAATTCAACTAAAAAAGGAAAGCCTCAAGCGAAAGCCCATCCCCCCCCAACCTGGACCGGTGAAACGAGCGGGGGGCTTCGACAGGGCGGGACGTAGCGCGGGCCAGGAGTCGGCCCAAGGACGGACCATCTCCGCCAAGCTCAGGGAAACGAAGACTGAAAAAGCACGAAGGAACGGCCGGACACGGACGGGGGAGGAAACTCGAAAAAAAAAAAAACCTGACACAAGAAGAAATAAAAATTAGGGATGAAAGGTAGTGAAACTGCGTCATTTCCAGAGCGTAAGGATATAGAACACTCAAAGGCGAGGCTTAAAGGAAAAAAAGAAGGTGCGCATAAGGGATAAGCCAAAGCAATGATCTTGGCAAGAGGTGAGGAACGGGGGGAAGAAAGGTGGGGCTGGTGAAACCTTTAAGGGCCAAAAGGGAAGAGAGAGGAACATTTATGGTTAGTGAAGAAAAGCATGACTATGTAAGGAGACGAAGAAAGTCCGGGCGATATGCGAGCAAAATCGAGACAGAAGGGGGGCACTTAAAAAAAAAAAACAAAAGAGGGGGAGGGGTCCCGTTCCGCCTGCATACGGGCCAGGCTTATGGCCGTCCCGGCCGAAAAAGGGCGGATTGAAAAATTTAGTACCAAAAAGGGGTACGTTGGGAAATGAATCGGAAGACCAAAGGGAGGATGAAGGATGAAAATCCGCCGCATACGGGACGGAGACGTCTACAAGAGTGCCGGGAAACTTTAAACGGGGGGGGGACCACGACTCCAAGGCCTTGAGTTACCATTGGAGCGAGCGGCGGCGGGGAGGTCTAACGGGAACCGGGCAAAGGGACGGTACCCCGAAGAAGGGGGTCTTGCCTTCAAGGTAGATTAGAGAAGAAGAAGAAAGCAAGGTCCGCGCGGAACGACTAGGAGAGAAGAAAAACAGATGTGAAGGGTTCCAAATCCTTATGATGCAGACCCAAATGTCACAGGATAGGGACCGCCCAGAGAAAAATGTACAGGATGAACACTAGGGGCAAGAAGAGAGCTAGAATATATAAAGAGATGAAATGACCCGGAGGAGCGGTGGGCCTTGGAGGACGGCAGTCCAAGAGAGGAGGAAAATCGTCGACAGAGTGTGTGAAATCTAGGAGAGGAAAGGGGATCAAATACATTACGGTACCGGAAAAAAAACCAAAAGTTAATAAGGTCCCAAACTCTTGCACAATCAAAGCGGGAGGCGAAGACAGAACCGGTGAAATCACGCCTAGGGAGAAAAAAACGCGGCAACGTCGAAAAAACGATCGCTGAGAATACTTAAAAAAGACAAAAAAGACGTGGGAAGACAGCAGCTCGCCGGAAAGAGTCCAAAGGGGGTCATAGGAAACTCGAGGAAAAGAACAACGGAACGACTCGGAAAAGAGGGGCTCTCTAGGGACATGGACTGGCTGACCGCCTCTTCGGGGAGAAAGAGAAGGCGGGGGGGGAAAAAAATTCTCATTCGTGGCGCTCGGTGCAGGGGAGGGTTGGGGGAGACGAAATACCCATGAACCTGGGAAAAAGCGGCATTGTCATGTTAACGCAGGGAGAGGGGCAGAGAGGAATGGCGCAGGGGGAGGGATGGGGGGGATCTATTGATGGGCGGGCCCAAGCCCGAGAAATGCCAGTTGGTAAAGGTCGCGGGCCCCGTCAACGGGGAAAAACTTTAGGTGAAAAGGGCTCTCGAAGAAGTCATAGGAGGTTAGGATCCTCTCGAGAACACCACAAAATTATGAGAGAAATGGCTCGATTAGACACTCTTCGACGAAATTCATGGATTCACTAGGGGGATTCACCAACTCCTTCTGGGTCTAAGACTTTGCACCTCTGGCCCTTTCATTGAAAGGGGGAGTCGGGGGGGGGGGGGGCTGAACAACATCACGCTGGCCACTCAAGGAGACGCACGGAAGCTCAAATCGAGGGGAATGCAAGAACTGGTTGAAAAAATGACAAAAGGAGATTTTTTTTCAACTTGTGAATCATGGATCAATGCCTCCATCCCGACGAGAAAAACTCACCGGGGGGAAGAAGAAAGGTTTCAGAACGAAAAAAAGCTCTCGTATCAAAAGGTCGGACAGGACTTTTCGCTGGACTCCATCCGCGCTTAAATGCCATATGAACCAGGTGGGATGGGAAGCGGGCTCGAGTCTTCCTTGCCTCGGGGAATGGAGGACGAGAGATGCTGAGGGAGGAAAATGCGGGGGGAGGGAGGGTAAAATTTAGTAGTTCATCAAGGATGGGGGGGGGTAGTCCTGCCACAGATTTGATGGCAAATTGAAGGCGTAACGGATCCCGCACTCGGGAGGAGGGCAATTTCTCTGTATGGAACCGATACAAGGGTGGGCTAAGCAATGTTTAAAAAAGTTGCCGCCGAGAACCAGCAAAAAAAGCGAACAGTCCGGGTAATGACTGAGTCGTCATCAATGACCGGAAGAAGACACAAGAGAGGGACGCCGTCGATTCAGTCGGAGGGACACTTGGTGAAGTGGAGCACTCCTATACTGGAAAAAGGAGGGGGGAGAAAAGGGGGTAACCCCCACAGTTAGACTGGAGTGAGACTAGAGAGGCGGGACGCAGTTACCTTTAAGTTAAAAGGAGGGTGGACCTTCTCCATTTTGCTTAATCTAATGTCAGGCCCTCAAAGGGTGAGGACTGGGGGAAGAATCCTTTAAAGAAGTATCTGTCAAAATGACCAGTAGAGTCAAAAAAAATCGGGATCACGGAGTTGGTTTACACGCCAAATTTAATTCTGAGGGAAGACAGCAGGTTCAAAAAGAAAGGGCGCACGATCCTAAAAAAAATGCCCTTCTGATTTTTAATCTTCAGGAGAAGGGGGCCGAGGGGGGTAGTCAAACGTACACTTAGTCTTCTTAATTCACTTCGAAAGCAGTGGGGGCGCGGGGGGAACGTGACGGCCGAGAGAAGGTCGCCTCGCAATCGAATGACATTCTTTACCTGTAACGTCAAACCTGAAAAAAAGAAAAGAGGCAAGGAGTTCCTCTGGTGTCTAAGCATAAACTAAAAGGGGAATACTCGGAGGAACAGGAGGGAAAAACCCGAGAAAGTGAACTTCTAATAAACCATAAAGAGTAGGGGGTCCTAACGCTGATGTGACAGACAAAGAGTGAAAGAAGCAGCACGTCCAAACGAACTGAAGCTGATCCAACTCGCCTCGGCGCTCCAGTCCGTCTGCGAAAGAAGAGGGACCCAGAGAGAGGATTGGGATATCTCGGTACCGTGGCGCAGACCGGGAAAGGCCGAGGGGGGGAAAGAAGGGAAGGGCAGGGAGGGGCGCGAATCAGGCGCCTTGGCGTTCTCGTCTACAACCACGCAGGAAGGGGCCAAAGGGGGGGGGCTCACGGCTTAGTCTTCTTCGTGAAAGGCAGCAAGAGGAAAAAAAGGGGGAGCGATGCAGAAGTGGGAGGGAAGGCGAAAGTGCTCTCAGCCTTGGGAAGAACAAAGAAGAAAAATTGGCAAAACGCAGCACCCGTGAAGGTATGTTGCAGAGCGAGCGTAAAAGGGGGAGGCCTGAGACGCACTGAAACCTAAAGAAGAGATCTGCCGTGAGGGGGAAATGACCGAAAAAGAGGGCTAACAGTGGAGGAGCTCTAAAAAATCACGCCACACTCCGAAATCTCCTCCTACAGGGTTATCGCCAGGACCACAACTCATTTACCACTTTCCTTGAAAGCGAGATAAAAAATGACCTACTTTTACAGCTCATAGTCAAAAAAAGAGAGACAAGAGTGAAGACCATTCATAAGACTAAACATCGTCGCTCTAAAAAAAGATCCGGGGGGGAACGCCCGAGGCAGAAAGAAAGGAAGGAGGGACACATTCAATTATAACTCTGAAGGGATTTATCTCCAGGAAAAAGGTAGGAAAAAATAAAAGAGTTCGTACATCTTACTGGGGAGTCCTTAATCGGGAATCGTAGGTGCGGAGAGGGGGCAACAGGGCGAGGGGGGGTCAGAAGGCGACGAGGGGTGCTCTTCGAAAGTTTCGAGGGAGAGGGGGATGGGAAAGTCGGAGGGCCTCGCGTCGACACTAAAGTCTGATTGTCTCGGGGAAAGGAGGAGAGAAAAGTGTAAACGGGGGGAAACAGGAGAGGAAAGAAAAAAAGCTGCTCTTCATATGTTCGTGAGGGACAGAAGACCACCGAGGAACATTCCATAACGGCGATACAGAAGGAGTTGTTTGCGGCGACAGGCAACAAAAGGGGAGTTCGCCTCAGGGGCGGAAAACTCCCAAGGAAAAGGGTAAAAAAAATTGACCAGAATTCCGGAGATTTGTTGACACGTCGAAAGCCAAAGGGGAGTACAGGACTAAAAGGCGAAAAAAGTGCTCTGCTAATCCGCAGATAGGGACCGATCAGTAGCAAAAGAAAGGAAGAAAAAAAAAAAAACTGGAACGTCCCCTGCTTGGCTTTAACTAGGAAAGTTCAGAAAAACGAAGAGAAAAGATGCTGAGGGTCATGCCCGGAAAAAAGAAACAATGCGGGGAAAGGGGAAAAGAAGGGAAAAGGTAAGGGGAGATAGACAGTCCCCTCAACCTACTAGCGGAGGGCAAGTACATAGAGAAGTGCTAGAAAATCGCTGAAAAGGGGAATTCGTTAGCGGAAGGTCTGAACTTGTTTCATCGGGGGAAGAGGGGAGTATAAAATCCTACATGCGTATAGCTGACATTCTACATTTTGGGGGGTATGAAAAAAGTCCGGCATAGTTGGAAAAGCTTACATCTAGACTATAGGAGAGTAAGGGACATAGACAAAAGGTCGATAACCTCATTGCAAGAGTGACAACGCCCGGAATGGAGAGGGGAACGGTGGAACTCCTGCATCCGCAATTCTACCTGCAAGGAGAGGGGGGGAAGTACTCTCCCACTTCTGAGAGCTTGCGCAGTGGAAAGGCGTACGCGGGTTGCCTAAGAGAGACTATTAGAAAAAAAGGAATCCTGGAAAGAACGCGCCGGAAAAGGCACCTTGGCCTTTAAACCGTTTGGGCTTGATTGGAAAAAGAGGGAAAAACGACATATTGGCGTGTAAGGGGACCGGTAAAGAGCTCGTTACCTCGAAGGGGCGCGGGGGAGTCTACAAGGGGCCGTGTCCAAGATTTTCTCGGCATACAAACATGGGGAAGGAAAAGTAAGACAGGGCTGCCTTCCCATAAAAAACTCCGAAGAAGAAACAAGGAAGGAAAAATCGGGAGCGGCACAGAACCTCGAATGTGAATGTGGGTTTAAAAGGACCTTGCCCAAGCGTTGGACGCCATAAAAAAGGTTACCCTGTCAGTTTTGGGGGATGCAAAAGGAGAGAGAGGAAGTCGCGGACATTTTGAATGACGCCGATAAAAGGAATATGCATGGTTGGGCTGCTAGGACGGCGGCAGTCTCAAACTTGCTTGGACCAGGGGAAAAACAAACAATCAAATTCGGGGGACAGCGAAAAACTTCCGAAAAAAGCGGGCCGGGAGAAAATCGAAAACGTGCAAAAAAAAGAAGGGGTTTGTCCTTCCCTCGCGAACGTCGAAAACTATAATGGGGACGAAAAAAACACAGCTTGACGCAGCATCTCGAGGGAGACCGCCCCAGGCCTTTTCAGGTCCAGAGCGGCGCGAATCCGAAGCTCCACTCAGGAGGAATTAAGGGGGGCCAAATCCCAAATCCTGCCGCTCAAGAGGGGGAAGGAGAAACGGAAGAGCACAAGTCTGAGGACTGCTCCGAGGTCGGGCAAGGGGGGGCACTTGAGGTGTAATCAATGCAACGGCCCCGACAGCGTCTTTTTAAATTTTTTCACCAGGGGGCATTGAGGGGGGGAAAGCCGGAGGGGGGAAGAGGGGGCGGTCGTTGCCCGATGGGGGGGGGAAACAAAGCCTCATGAACGGGAGAGGCTCTTTTTCGCGCAGAGGGGGGGGAAAAAATACGTTTACGCAAAGCCGCACTACGACGTTTGGAG
>Ga0179593_1703028_pt1 | contig 12020 bp, 19 predicted proteins | sample CZODoug2_1_08_16_FD_185931 | JGI IMG/M metagenome (GOLD analysis project Ga0179593, IMG submission 185931) | Vadose zone soil fungal communities from Angelo Coast Range Reserve, California, USA - CZODoug2_1_08_16fungal (PacBio error correction) | ecosystem: Environmental > Terrestrial > Soil >...
GAAGATGTCTGGGGGAGAAGGAGAGGGGGACGCCAATTTTGGTGCGAAACCAAGCCCTCTTCCCAACAGCGGGGTCGTCTCTGAAAAGGGGATCATCAGCAAAGAAAAAAAATCTACTGGTTCGAGGGGAAGAAGAGCCGTTAAAAAAAGAGAAAAAGGTCGAGGAGGTCAAAGGTCCAACATCGCTAAGTGTGAAGAGGATTCCATCAAAGCAACAGGAGAGAATCGAAAGAAATGCTATAAAATCAAGAAAGGATCTCTTGCAGGCAGTTCAACAGAGACGGTGTTAAAGAAAAATGAAGGTTGAATGGGGATTACCGGGGGGGAGTAACCGGGAGGAACGGGGGGACAGCTTATCTCGAAGGGCAAAAAGCTGTTTCACAAGGGAGGTTGAGGGAGACGGAAACAGAGGAAGAGGGAGGGGAAACGGGTCTCGGAAGAAGGTGGGAAGGGGGGAGGGAGTGCAAAACTCTTCAGATCCTATCGGAACTCAGGGTAAAGATCATAGAAGCCTAGATTAAATAGAAGGGGATGTTCATTGCCGCTATCATAGGAACTCATTCGGACAGTAGGGGACGGAAACCGAGAGGGGGGGGCGGGAAAGGGGGACGGAGTCCCCCGGTCAAATTGGAGCAACATGTAATCAGGGAAGGGGGGCGATTCCTTGATCTCCTGGCTAAAGGAATGCGCGAAGAAAACCAAGGGGGACTAAAGACGGCTTCCATGTGAGAACTTTGCATAAGCAGAGTGCTCGGGATAACAGAGGGAAGAAGCAGAAAGGTTAAAACTGTTCGGAAAAGGGTTTCAATGAAAAAAAAAGGGGGGGGAAGGGGGGGGACCAAGAGTTAACCATTCCATCTCACGGGGACTCGGGGAAAGAAAAGGTCCCAAAAACAAACGCTGGTGCGGAAGAAATCGCCTAGGGCGACCAAAAGGGGAAAAAAGCGAGTTTGGCAGGCCTCAGGAAGGACCCCGGGGAAGATGGGGGGGGTGAAAAAATACGGAAACAAGCAAAGAGAATCTACAAGATTCGAACTAGAACGCGGTCATTAAGATTAAAAAAGGGGTAACGCATCGTCAGGACATGCCGAATGGCGCTACGGACCTTGGAGAAGAAAGGAGAGAAGGGGGAAAAAAAGACGGAAGGGAGCAATATCATCACGTGGGGTCTGACGGTCATCAGAAAAGACGTTAGGTCGGGAAAAAAAACCAAAACAAGTGCAAAACGACTTCACTACAAGGAGAGCGGGAGACGACGCGCCAGGCTGGAGAGGGAAGCAACGCGCAAGGAAACGTCAATTAAAAGACAGACTCGTTCAAGGGGGAGGACAGTCTCTACCAGGAGAGAGAATTAAATTAAGTTGCGGGGGGGGGAGTAGGAAAAAAGGGGAAATCTCAGTCAAGAAAGCAATGGAAAAAGACGGGGGCTGCCTCTGAAAAAAAAAAAAAAAAAAAAAACCATGAGGGTTATTAGGTTTCTGGTAGTAGAAATTATGCTCGGTAGCGTACCGAAAATACAAAACGCAAAGGAAAAAGGGGGAGGGGGTTTGCATAACCCGGTAGAGGTGATAAGGAAAAAAAGGGGGGGAGAAGGGGTTGGAAAAACGCTAATAAAGATCAAGGGGGGTATATTAAGGCTTGGGAAGAGCGAGGAAAGACTTCTACTGGGGGGAGAAAGGATCAATACACCTTCCTCACCAAAAGCCGGGGGAGGAAAGAAAAGTGAGGAAATCTGATAAAACGGAAGAGGAAAAAAGATATGATAGAGACAGCCTTGCAGAAAACGGAGGGGGGGGGCTAGGCGAGTGGGGGGGATATGGGTCTTTAGACGGGAGGGTCCGTCAACCCGATACGGCGGGGGAAGGAGGGGGGACAAAGGTCTTTTTTAACAAGAAGAAAAGAATATTGATAGTTCGTTATTATTTTCGCAAAAAAAAAGGAAGGCAGATAGCGCGGGTTAGGGGGGGAAAAAAAGTCGTAAAAGAAGGTAGGGAAGGTGATCTTTGGAGAAGAAGATCCTACTGGCACCGAAGAAACGTCGGTCAAACTTTGGGGGGTTCTTGGGGGGGGGGTGAAGGTTCATCAGGAAAAAAACGTCGAGGGAGGCTCTGTCGAGGGGGAGGGCGGCAATCGACGCGCAGGGAGAAATCAGGCACTGGGAAGAGACGCTCAACTCATGTTCTAGAGTGTCGAAAAGGGAAATGGCCATTTAAAAAGTTGATGGGGGAGGGGAAATCTAAGAATGGGGGAGCGAAGGGGTACGCGGACTGAGGAAGGGGGGAAGGGGGGACGCGGCTTTGCCGGGGGACTGACTGGGGAAGACTACGCGAACAGTGAGAGAAGGGCCTAAAAAGGGGGACGTGGGGAAGAAAAAGAAAAAATCGTCTCGCCGGAATTCTCCCGTTGGAGAAACGGAAAGGAACGAGAACGGGACTATTCAAGAAAAAAAACGGGCAAAAGCGGAAAGGAGGAGTCGAGGGGGGGTGCTCGAAAAAGGGGGGGGGGGGGGTTTAAAGGTGGGAGGGGACATGAGAGAAAGCAGGGGACCTCTCTAGCGCTAAAAAAATCGACGGAGTCAGAGGTTGAAGTCATTCTGGGTTTCCGGTCATTGCTATCAACTGGGCAAAATGGAAAAGAGACCAGGGGTAAAAAAACCACACAAAAAAAAAAAACTTCAGGGGGTTTGGGGGTATTAAAATTAACATAAACATATGGAGAGGGGCAAAGTGATTTTTAGATAGCGCTAATGGAGGATCTATTCAACCTTCGGGGTCAAGGGCAAAAGGAACTGCGGCAGGTGCAGGCAAAAAAGAAGAAGGGGGAAGGGGGTCTTATCTCATATGAGGGGACAGGGGAAAAAAAAGCCACTGAGGGAAAGGTCTAAAAAATGTAGAAAAAGGGGGGGAAAGTCAGAGCTGCCTCTAGTGGAGGGTAAATAAAGTAAGAAGCGGCTCATAAGAGGCGCTCGCCAACCTGATGTAGGAAAGGAGAGCGGGGAAATAAACCTAAATGGGCTAGAGAGAATAAAACGTAAAAAAAAAAAAGGAAAGTGATAAAAGTCCATAATACAAGGGGAGTCAAGGGCCGTCTTATCGAATGCACTGGGGGAACTAAACCTTAACCGGGAGGGGGGGAGGATCAAACGCGTCTGGAAAAATGGAAAAAGGAGAGAATCAAAGGGTTTAGAGGAGGGGGGGTGGAATAAATCGGCGAGTGAATAAACAAAGGGGGGGGGGGGGGGGGGGGGGAGTGGAGGGGGGGGGGGGGGGGGGGGGGGGGGGGGGGGGGGGGGGGGGGGGAAACATTGAAGGAGAGCTCTGTATGGCTTTAAAACCCTCACCGAAAAGTCAAAAAAAAACCCTCCTTATGATAGGCGTCTTCCTGAAAACCTCTCTGGGGTTCGAGAAAAGAAGATAGATGTTGTCAGCATTATGTCTATGGAGAGCTTAATTTCTATCGGTCTCAGAGGAGAAATTCGGGCGGGAGGAAAATCATGCTGACACGATAGTGACATCGTTGAGGGAAAACTATTGATCAAGGGAAGAGGAGCTTCCTAAGAGTGCGTAAAGAGGACCCTTCGCCTGGGCGGCGGGACTCTTATCGGTGGAAGAAACTAAGAGGGTACACAAACACGACCTTACTCGGAAGAGCTCCAAAAACAAGGGAAAAGTAGGAGGGTCGTTGGGAGGAAAAAGGGACGAGAAATCAAGGAAAAACCGATGCGAAACTACGTTTAAGAGTCAAGGACTTACGTAGAAGGAGAAAAGGAGGGAAGAAACCTCAGGATCTACTGGCGAGGGTTAACGGTTGCGGTAATCGTCGATGGGGGGCTCTGTAGGGGGGTCACCAAGAAAGAGGAAGGAAAAACAAAGTCACGGCGGACAGGGACGAGGGCCAGTCTCCCAAGTAGGGAAAGGCGAGGGGAGTCTTGCCATTAGCTGTCAGAAAAAAATATTCAAAAAAGTCGCTCTCCGGAGGGTCTCGGGGGCGGGGGGGAGGAAGACGCGATCTGCTTTCACGGGGAGCAGCTAATCAGAAAAAAAAATGGAAATCTCAGTTTTGCAAGTAAAAGTGAAAAACGTGTGCGTCAAACTGACGGATCGTAGGGGAAACGTCAAAGGGGAAACCGGCGTGGGGGGGGGCGGGGAAAAAGAGGTAAATTCTATCTCGTTATAGCCGGAAAGAATGGATAGCCCCGGTTAAACGATTCATTTTAGGGGGGGGGGGCAGGGAAAAGTGGCCGGAGAAAGAAGATCTATGTTCCAACGCCTTAAGGCAGGATGGGCGGAGAAGTTCGTGAGCTCCGGGCCCAGAGACATCGGGGAGAGAAAAGCGGACAGGGGGAGGAATCAAAGAGGGGAAACGGGTCGCCGTTGGGGCAGGACGAGGCATAAGAGGGGGAAAGGGGAGGTCAGGGGGGTTATCTCACGCGGGAAAATGCAAAGGAGCCGCCATCTTGAAAAAACTGAGGGAAGATAAAGGGAACTCGGGAAAGGTGCCTCATCCTGTGAGAAGGTTAAACTATTGGGGTTAAGGCAAGGGGGTTCAAAAAAGGAAAAATCCCCAACCAATGTACGGGGGAAATGTCTCAAAAGGGGAAACATAAAAAAAAACGGATTAGGGAAACTTCTGAAAAACGTTCCAAGAAAAACGGGACGAGGGAAATCGCAAAGCGAAAGCCGCCTGGACCGGCAGTCGAGTTTCAAGGAATCAGCCGAGGAAAAAAAGGGAGAGCGAATTGTTCGCAAAACATCACAAAAAAGAAAAAGAAAAAGAAACGATCAAGAGCTCCAAAAAAGAGGCTTCACTCATAGGCCGGCCGGAGGGAAAGACGAAAGGGCTCATGTAATCAGGGCCTGTGCGGAGGAGACGATGGGAAACTCGAAGGCACACGCCGAAATCGGATTGGGCGAACTTATCAAAACTGGGGAAGGGAAAAAGGAACAGGATAACCTTCTTCAAAGGCAGAAAAAAAAAAAAACCAGGAAAAGAAGAGAACTTAAAAAGCGTCTAGCAAAAAAAAAGTAGGAAAGGAGGAGATCAAGAAAAAGGAAGCAGTATTACGCTTTAAGAAAAGGGGGGAGCTAAACCAAAAAACGCAATCTTAAATTTTTCAGGAGGCGGCATAAGGGGGGAGTGGAAGGGGAAAGCGAAGGCAGGGCGAGAAAGGAGGTCGGGGGAAAATGAAAAATCGACCAAAACAAACCAAGAAAAAAAGGCCATTCGGGGGTTGGTGGGGGTTAGGTTTTGCGGGGGGGAAGGGGGAAAGAGGGTAGGAGCGGATATAAAAAAAGACTACGCTACCAAGGGGGGGGGGGAACGAGTTTGGGGGTTTCTCGATGAACTGATGCTTGAAACGTGAGGGGGGGAAACCCTAGAAACCCTCGGATCGGGGTGAAACGAAAATGAAGATTAACCCCTACGTGGGGGGGAAGGGAGATATCCTACCACCTAGAAAAAACAGCACAAGTTCTGAAAAGGAGGTCAAAAGAAACGCCACAACAAGGGAGATTAGAAAGATGAAGAATACATTAAGGGGAGAAGGTCTTCTTTTTTTATGATTTGAAAAAAAGGGATGGGAAGAACCGACGTAACGAGCTTTCTCTAAGGGAGGGGTTCCCAAGAGGACCATTGTCGTGTGTGGAGAGGGGTCCACTCAACGAATCTCTGAAAAGTTAGAAGAAAAGAATAACGGGTTATTTTCCAAAAAAAGTCAGAAAGGGGGGGGGAAAAAACGTGGGGGGGGGAGGAGATAGATCAGACCTAAAAAATGAAAATAAAACCAAAATGGGCTTTTGTGGGTTTTTGGGGGGGTCAAGGGGGCGTCCTTCTCCCCTCCCAAAAATGGAGACAAAGCGGCAGAGGAAAATCCGCAACGGGAGAAGAGAGATTAAAAGTGAGGGGCAACAGATGGAATCGGAACGGCTGGGTTTCCTTGTGGGGGGGGGGGGAGGAAGAAAAGAAAGGCGCTCTGGTGAACTGATGGGGAGAAAAGGGCTGAAAAGGGCCTTAAAAGGCCTTTGAAAAAAGGTCCATGATTCGTTCTTTACGCAAGAAAAGGAAAGAAGGGACCGAAAAGCCATGAAACGTGGGGACGGAAACCGGCGGGAGAAAAGGGAGGAAGAAAAAACGCCCGAGGGCAATGCGAATTCCAAATCCGGACCATGACCGATTACGACGTGGAAAAGGGGAGAAGGGCGAAGGGGTATATGGCGAAAGTCCGAGGGGGGGGGGGAATCCATGAAAGAGGCGCTGAAAAAGAGGAGGGAGGTTAAAAAAGCAAAAGGAATCGCAAAAAAAAGGTGAAGGCAGGTGTGGCTTTCGGTGGGGGTCAGGGAGAAAATCCAGGGGGAGCTGGAATAGGGGGGGGGGGGGGGGGGGGGGGGGGGGGGGGGGGGGGGGGGGGGGGGGGGGGGGGGGGGGGGGGGGGGGGGGGGGGGGGGGGGGGGGGGGGGGTGGTGGGGGGGTGGGGGGGGGGGGGGGGGGGTGGGGGGGGGGGTGGGGGGGGGGTAGGGGGGGGGGGGGGTGGGGGGGGGGGGGGGGGGGGGGGGGGGGGGGGGGGGGGGGAGGGAGGGGGTGGTGTTGCAAACTGGGGGTGGGGGGTTTGTGGTGAGGGGAAGAGGGGTTTCTTTGTGGGGGTTGGGGTGGGTGTGTGTGGGTGTGGGTTAGCCTGGGGGGGGAAGTGCTGGTGGGGGTTGTTGTTTTGAGGGGGGGGGGGTGTGGTTGTTTGGGGCTGGGGTGGTGGGGTGGGCGGGTGGGTGTGGGGGCGGGTGGTGGGGGGTGGGTGTTGTGTGAGGGGAGGCGGGTGGAGGGGGGGGGGGGGGAGCGGGGGGGGGGGGGGGGGGGGGGGGGTGTTGGTGAGCGGGGGTGTGTTGGAGGCGGGGTTGGTGGGTGTGGGCGGGGAGGGGGTTGCATGGGGGGTTTGTGGGGGGGTACGGTGCGGCTGGTGGGGGTGGTTGGGGTGGTGGGTGTGGGGTGGGGTGGAGGAGGGGGAAGGGAAGAGGCTGAGGGCTGCGGCCGGTGGGAGGTTGGGGGTGGGGTGGGCTGGGGTGTGCAACCAAGCCAAACTAGACGCCGAGAACAACTATACGGACGGAGAGCCGCGAGGGAGTAGTTGGATAAAAGGATGGAACATTAAAAAGGGAAGTGGGAAAAGCAAAAAAATTGGGAATAATAAGATAGGGGGAAAACGAAGAGGGGTTTTAGAAGAGGGGAGTCCCTGGGGTGGGAGGTTGATGGGAACCAAATGAGGTTAACAAAAAAAAGAGGGGCGAAATTCATTCCTTTCCGGGAGGCGACTTTCCAGCGGCCTAGAGACTCGTTTCTCAAAAGCAAAAAGGAAAGGGGGAAGGGAAAGGCCTCCGTCTCTCCTCAACTATGGAAAAAAAAAAATGAGAGAAAAACGGGCGACCCGGAACACGTCGATTACTATGATGGAGTTCCACAAGGAACGGGAAGACGACATCTACGAGCTCGCATCAGCGGTTGAAGTAGAAAGGAGGGGAAGAAGAAATAAGGAGGGGGCATCGACAAGGGGAGGCAAAAAGCTCCTAACCTAAATGGGGGGAAAAAAAAAACATCCAGAGGACAGGAGGGAAAATACCAACATATCGAATGTGCCTTCTTTCTCCGAGATAGGAAGGAGGGGGGTGGAAATAACATCAAGGGCCACCGCGGGCATTAGTAGCACGGAGAAGCGTACATGGGCGAAGAAAAAACCACCGGGGGAAAAGCGCTAAGGGAACCCTCGCATGAGGAGGAATGACTTGGAAGGATCGCGGATGAGTGGAAACGCACCCAGTTTCAAACGGCCTGAGAGCGAGGTCTGGAGGAAAAAAAGGGGCCGCAGCCTCATGAGGCATCGCTCTCGCTGGGGAGAGGAGAGGTCGATGGTCCAACGTGAGGAGGTGCTCCTTTTCTCAAACTTGGGAAAAAAGGATGGGGAAAAATCATGTCTTACCGCCCTAGAATGACATCGTTGATAAAGGAAAAGTGTCCGGGGGAAACAAAAAAAAAAAAAAAAAAAAAAAAAAAAAAAAAAAAAAAAAAAAAAAAAAAAACAAAAAAAAAAAAAAAAAAAAAAAAAAAAAAACCAAAGCCAGTCGGAACGAAGAAACTGTTAACGGGAACGGCAGTCAAGAATAAACAAGGTCGCCGTCGGATGAGCAGGGGAAAGCGAAAAAAGGCAGCCGAGTCCGATAAAAATACGATCTTCGCGAGAAAAAAAAAAAAAGGGTATTAGGAAGATTACTAAATACAGGGGGGAGGTAAAAAAAGCGGTTGGTTGGGCGAACAGAAGAAAAGAAAAAAAAGAAGAGTAGCGACGAGACGGTGAACACGAGGGAAACATCGTAAAACTGGCACGCCTCACGCTACTCAAGGAGGGGAAGGGGAAAAGACGCGGGGGGGGACGGTTATAATATCAACGAGGAAGGGAGGGGGGAAAAAGTAGGGGGGGGGACACAGAGCGAAATTTGTCCTCTTTGCTGAATAAATGCTACGAGCTAAAAAACTAATGAGAGAAAAATACTATATCGGAAGGATGGGGACCACTATCTCTTGGGCAGGCCAAAGGAAAGATCCAGGAAGTGAGAAAAACTGGGTTAAATCAATTATTCTGGAAAAAAATACAAAAAAATTCAAATGGGAAGGGAGTATTCACAGGGAGGGGTAAAGAGGTCGGCTGGGGGCGCCGGTGCTCAAGAGGAGAGAGAGATACTGAAAGAGTAAGTGAGGAAAAATGTGGAACAACTCGAAGCTGCAAGAGGGGGCAGAGGATATCGTTGGGAAACTAGCCAATGAAAGAGAGGTTAAGAGGGAATCGGCCTTGCCGAGAGAGCATTCGAGGAAACATTCCTACAGGGGGGAGAGGGAAACGAGGAACACCGATGGGCATCGAGGTGATGTCGGAAATCAAACAAAAAAGGGGGGGAATGGTAAAGTACACGACGTGGGAAAAACGAAGGACTTGAAAAACTGGCTACGCACTGGCATAGCCATGCGGTCAGGAAGAACATGCATCAGTCTTGAAAAAGCTGTCGAATAAAAACATCGGAATCAAAAAGAAGGGCCTTATAAAATAAATGAACGGAGAAGGGGATATGGAAGCAGGTGAAAAGAAAAGGGGTTGAAATAGGAAAAAAGGGGGGGAAAGGTCACAGGGGCGCAAGGGAGGAAAAGGCAGATACTTTACAGTCTGACCAAAAAAAATACCGAAAAAAAGAACGCTGAAGGGAAAGAAGGCCTGGCGTCGAGGTAAAAAGGGGGAAGGACGGAAGCCCAAAATGGGGGGGGGTCGCTCAATGCCTCAGCTCGAAAAAGAACATATATCAAGATCGCAAAGGGGGAGTCTCGGAATATAGTGAGTCCGTGAGAAGGAAAAGCTGGAAGGTTGAAACAAAAAGAATCGCGAACTGGCTAACACTAGGGGGGACTACAGACTCCTGAATTCCCCTCCGCAAAGGAAAGAAAAGAAGGAAAAAAATGTAGAGTATCGTGCTTTCTAAAACTCCTGACGTCAGTCATAACAGCGGAAAATGATTCAGGAAAAAAACGCGAAGGAACGACTCCTGACAATCTGAGATACCCTCAAAAGAGAGGAAAAAGAAAGGAAAAAAGTAAAGGACCCATCAGCCGGGAGAAGCGACAGAGGATGACATGTGGCCGTTCAGGAGAGAAAGGGGGGTTTCTCAGCAAGCTGCGGGTGAAAGGAAGAGAATGGGTCTGAAAAGGCTATTAAAAAGACTGGTGGAAAGGAAAACTAAGCAAAAAAAAAGACCACTGACAAGAGGGGGTGTGAAGGGTTAGTCTGTTAGCTCTTGAGAGAGGTAGAAACAAGAAGAATACGAAAGATGAAAAAATTCGTCAAAAAAAAAAAAAAAAAAAAAACAGTTCTCTCGATCAAGCTGATGGAGGGAGCAGGAGGAAAAAAGCGCAATAAAGATAAAGGGGGGAGGTATCGGGGCCCCAACCGGACCCTCTCGACTTATGGGACCGAAGACTCCCCCCCGAAAGAAGAGAAAAGCAGGCAATGTCATGATCAGAGACAAGAAAAGGAAAGAGATCGACTTCACACTCAACTTTAGAAGGGAGGGAGGGTTAGTGATATTTTTATGATCGGTCGATCCGGAACCAGTATAAGGAGGCAAACTGCGGTTTTCCAAGAGATAAGAAAATCCCGCGGGGGGCGTGTTCCACTCGCCGGCTAGAAAACTAAGCATCGAGGATAGAAAAACTTTGAAATTGCGCCTTCAAGAGGGGGGAGTCGCGTGGTTTCGAAATATAGAAAGATCCCCGGGGTCCGAAAAAGAGAAAGAAAAGAAAGAAAAAAAAGAAAGGATTTCTGGGTTTGGGTGGTTGGGGGGTGTGGGGGGGGCTGGTGGGGTGGGGGTTTTGTGGGTTGTGTGTGGGGGGGGGGGGGGGGGGGGGGGTGGTTGGGGGGGGGGGGGCGGGGTGGTGGGGGGGTGGTGTTGGGGCGGCCGGAACGCGTCGTGCTACGAAGTCCGGGGGACAAAACCCAAAAAAACAACAAAAAGGATGAGGGAAAACGCGGTCGATAAAGTCGGCTGCACGGGAATTGAGACTAAGGCGCAAAATCAACAAAACACAAACCGCTCATTGGGTGTCGGGATGGCACGGGTCCAGCTTGCCTGGAGGGGGGGGGGGCCTCTAGGCTGGAGGGGAGGAATGAGACGTTGGATTCATGAAGACGAACTTTGATGGAAGCTTAACGTGCCTTTGTAAAAAGGGGAGGAAGGGGGGGGGAGCGGCTTTGAAGAGATAAAGAAGTGGGGCCTCCTCGAGGGCGTGTCGGTGACCTTCTATAAGTCTGCTCAAAGGCTTCGTTCATTCAGAGGCATGATTCTTTGAGAATTCTTAATTCAAAAAAAAAACTAGAAAAGGAAGGAGAAGAAATGAGTATGGGTTTCTATCTTTTAATGCGAAAGGGGAACCGGATTTTTGCGAAAGGCTCAACGCCTCGTGGTTCACCTGAAAGAAAAAGAATTTCAGTCTGATTGGAAAGGGCAAAAGGCTTGCAGCTTGTTTCAGGGAAGGTTTGTCAGAGGGGGCTTCATCGGGCGGTGACTTTGTAAAGAGAGGACAAAGAAAAGGTTTGGTTCATTTATATTTAAAAATCGGGCACAGAAAAGAGTTATAAATAGAAGTCGTTAGAGCAATTTATGGGTACAGAATGGAATCATAGCGTACGGGGGAAGCAGAGGGACATGAAGTAGGGAGGGCGAGGGGGACCGAAGAAGACGTCCGCTGTTCCACTATGGTGCGGAGAAAAAAAATTCGTAGGGAAAAACAGGTAAACGGCTGATTACATTAGGACTCCAAAGGATGGTGATCGAAAGACTCTCGTGGCCACAAAACGAGGTGGGAAATCCTTCTCACCGGGGGAGAAGAAGGGGAAATGGGGCTCGACTTACTGAGCGAGCCACTGAACAGGAAAGGGAGAGAAAATCAAAGAAGAGAGGTCGAACGTTCTGAGGGTAAGACCAAAAAACGTTGCCCGGGGGGAAGGATAGGACGAGATTGGTGAAAAAAAAAGAAAAACCTGACGCCGAAGATGCGCGAGAAGGGAAAGGGGTCTACATAGTCAGCAGGGGGCGCACCGTCATGCGAAAAAAAAAAAGGAGGGGGGCACAAGGGTGGCCGACTCCGGTTCAAGTCTAATCAGAGCAAAAGGAGCAAGAGCTTGATTTTTCTTTCAATCACAAACGAGAGGGAGAGAACTGGTGTCCTTGAAAAATGTCTTGGGGGATTCGCAAGGGGGAGCGCATTAGAAATTAGGTAAATTAGGAACTGAGGAAGGAAAAGAAGCGTGAAGACCTGATCACACTTAAAAAGCGCTGGGGGGAGAAGCACCAAAGGAAAAGAGGGAGAATAACCTGATGTATGGGGGGGTTTTAAATTTAGAACGGCCAGTCGCATCAGCGGGAGGCTCTGCATGAGGGAAGGAGAATAAAACTTCTCTTCTGGCTTCAAAATCTGTCGGAAGGGGGGGGGGGGGGGGG
>Ga0179593_1300281_pt1 | contig 12019 bp, 20 predicted proteins | sample CZODoug2_1_08_16_FD_185931 | JGI IMG/M metagenome (GOLD analysis project Ga0179593, IMG submission 185931) | Vadose zone soil fungal communities from Angelo Coast Range Reserve, California, USA - CZODoug2_1_08_16fungal (PacBio error correction) | ecosystem: Environmental > Terrestrial > Soil >...
TGAAAGATTAGGAATTTGGGAACATAGTACCTAATGTGCTCGGGAAAAAGTGTTGGGTGACGGTTTAAAACACTCGAGCCAAAAGGAACGGAGACGGGGCCGGCCCCAAAAAACGATAACAAGGCTCCAATTGGTGTTTTCGGCAGGATAGGGCAAGGGTCGAATCTTTTTCCGAAAAAGGTGAAGTGGAAAGGCCGCGTTTACTACAAATAAGACAGTTGATCAACGAGAGGCTAAGTTTGGGGAAAAGACGACGCATCGATGGATGTTCAGGACAACTGGGGGACCTTGTAAACACAGAACGCCAATCCCTTGGGAAGGGGGGGGGAAAAACCAGGGAAACAGAGAAAACTGTCGTTGGAAATCAATTGGAGAAAAAGGGGAACCTTCGGAACATGACCAAGACCGGAACGGGGGGGGGGAAATTGACGGGGAATAAAAAAAGGTGCCGGGGGGGGGAGAAAAAAAAAAGGGGAGAGAGGGGGTTTTTTTGGGAGTGGGTTGGGGGGCAGTTCTCTGTGGGCTTTCAACATGGTTTGCCGGAAGAGCTAAACCGTGGAATTTTTGACAATGTGTGGTCCTTGGGGGGGGGGAAAAGGGGGATCAGGCGACCCAGGAATTTATGTAAGGCGGTACACTCAAACCTAGGAAGAGCCCCTGTGGGGAGGGGAAGGGGGAACGTGTGGCTATAACAAAAATGAAACAAAGAAAAAAAAATTCTAAGAAGAAAAAAAAGGTCTAATACTGGTTTACTATAAAAACGTATATGAGGGTGAAAGGAAAAACAGGCACGAAAAAAACAACGGGGGGGACAATGGGGATTTTCCCAGGGAAAACAAAAGCAGTCCGGGTAACTGAAAAGGAACGAGGGGGGGGGGCGGGGGCAAGAAAAAAAAAAAAATGGGAAAAGGCGGGGGGGGGGGGGCGAAACCGGGTCCAAAGCACAGAATTACTAAAAAATGGGGGGACTGAGCCACACAAACTTTCAACAAAACATGTGGAGTTCCGTTCAGCCGATTGGTCAGAAAAGGGGGGGAGCATCAGGAAAAATGCATAGAGCCAAAAATGAAGTGCGGGTGGACGGAAGCCAAAAAAATAGAATTACAGGGGGCCAAAGAAATCCAAAGCAACGCAGGTGGACAACGCTTTCCCTGGAAGAGTGACAGCCCAAAAGGGGACAGTTTGGGGCCCTTCGAGATTGAAAAAGAAACTGCGTGGTTAGAGGGAAGCCGCGACCGAACCGGGGTTCGCCAGGAATAAGTCCGGCCCAGGTTGGGACCAGGGATATCACGGGGGGGAAAATAGGAGTTAAGGAATGTTGTGACCAAGAAAAGCCAGGGAGTATGTAGTCTGGGAATACTCACAACCACAAAAAAACAACAATACAAGAAAAAAAAAAACCGAGGGAGACGCAATTTCTTTGGGGTAAAAAAGAAAAGAGGGGGCTTACAAAAGGCCGCAGTTGGGAAACTCTCAAATGAAAGGGGGGAGATGTAAAGGGGGTTGGGCATATTGACTGGAGGGGAGGAAAAAAGAATGAAAAGAAGCGCAAAAACGTCATGGAGAAAAATAGAAAAGTTGTTGCAGGGGTGGGAGAAGGAAGTAAACAAAAAAAACAGCGACGAAGGTTGGGGGGGCAGATCCTGCAGGCAAAATGGAGAAAAAAAAAACACTGACTAAAATAAAAGGCTGAACAACAAAAATGCAAAGTAACAAGGAATACCTTAAATCCTCTCAACGTTGTAAGGAAAGAACACTGGGGGGTTAGGGTAACAAAAAAAAAAGAATTGCGCAAACGCGTATTAAAAACAGAAGGGGGGAAAGAACTCACACTTACTTTTGAAAAATAAATCGATTTTGGATTGCATCTTTCGCCAAAACCAAAAAAAACAGGGCAGAGAAAGCGGGAGTGGATATTCTAGGTGCACCAGGGCTAGAAGGACACAATGAACCGGGAAGGACGCGAACAAATAAAACCTAGGACTAAAGGGCTAACCAACACTGAGGACAAGAATGGAAAAAGCTTAAATGGGCGACCGAAAAAAAAAGGGAAAACAGGGGGAAAAAAAATTATGGGCGAAGTGGTTTTACGGGGAACAAACTTGCGACGAAAAGGCATTAATACAATGGCGGAAAATTAGTGGGGTGGGGTGTGATGGGTGGTGGGGTGTGGGGAACGTTTTTTGGGAGAAAGAGGTAATGACAGTGGTAGCAGAGCCGCTAACATAGTTGAGGAGAGGAAAAAAGAGAGAGAAGAAAGAAAAAAATCTTACGCGGAGAAGGCAAAAAAAACAAAAAACAGGTACAAACGAAACAAAGGCGTTCACAATAATTGGTAATAAGGGAAAAAGAAAACTGTCCAGCAGAGGAAACCTCGAAAAAAAAAAAATGGAAGGTCAGGGAAAAACTGGGGTTGTGGTAGATGGGGGTCAACGCACAGAAAAAGGACGGTACTTTTTGGTGGATTCATCAACGGAATCTGGTTGGAAAAAAACAGGTGGGAAGGAAAAGGGGGAGGTAGGGCAGAGCGACCCCTCCCCCACTGGGGCAAACGAGAATGTGCAAAAGGGCGGGAAATATAAAAAACTCCCCATTAGAGAAGAGGTGGGGAGGGAATTGACCGACAAAAAATCGGTGGGATGATTAACGAGGGATACCGAGCCGTTTTCGCAACGCGTTCAAAAAAAAATCCCTGTTTTTTGCTGTCAGGTGGACGCGGACCAAAAAAGGGGCAGGTTCCCGTTGCGGAGAAAAGGATACCCCTGACAGAAAAGTGGGAATCGGGGGGGGGGGATACCATGGGGCAAACCGGACATTGACGGCAGGAATCCGCAAAACAACTTCTCCGGGGGTGGTTTGTTGCCTTACAAAAGATGCACAGTGAAATACAACATACCCCTTGACCATGTTGGACCACAATTAAGCAAGAACTTGGGGACATCATGTTGAACTCCAGTCGTGCGCCAGAGATATGCAAAAAACCAAAATTCGAAAAGGGATAACCGAATTTGCAGAAACAGGACAGCAGAAAGAAGGAAAAGGGGGGGGTGAAACCACAATAAGCGGAACCTAAGGTGGATCTCAGGTCAAAGGGGACCAAAAGGGTGCAACGTTGTTTGGGAATGGACCCAAAAAAAGAAGATCAGAATTGAAAAAAAAAAAGGGGGAACAAACCTTCAGAACTCCAAAAAAGGGACAAACCAAGTCTCGTAAGGCACAAAGAAGTTGGTGGGGAGACCGATGAAAAGGCGAAACGGACGGTGAGAGGGGTCACGGACCAAAAAGCCGAAGGGCAAAAGAAGAAACAAACACGGGCCGTTGTGGGGGGGGCAGAGGGGAAAAAAGCTAAATGTGCCTGGGAGGGGGGACGGTAAAGAGAAAAGGTGAATAACGTGGGGGGGTGCTGGGGGTTGTAAGATCGACCAGAAAACGGAAACAATGGGTTGTAGTCAAGACGGTTGGGGGAAAAACTCACGTCAGAAAGCAAACTAGAAGGGGGAGAAAACAGCAGTGAAGAAATTTGACAGAAACCGGGTTGGGGGGAATTTGCTTTGTCGAAACCAGCTGGGATTCCCCCCAGCTTTGACAGTTGGGGGGGAGGGGTTTTGCCCCAAAAACTCGTTACCGGGGAGAATGAAAAAGGCAAGAATTTGGGCGGGGGGGAGGACCAAAGAATTGAAAGGTTTTTTTCAAGGTTGGGGAAGGGCACATTTTGGAAAAATCAATAGCAACTTGTATCTAAAAACTTATATAAAATCCTGGGGGAAAAGAAATGAGAATTAGGTAAGGAGAGCAAAACAAATTTTCCATTTCCAAATACAAGGCACCACTATAGCACAGAGAGGAGACTCCATAATCCCTTGGTCGCCATTCGATGACAATGCCCTGAAAGGCCCCAAAAACAAAAAGGCAAAATCAACGGTGGGGGTATTTCACGGGTACACACTGTTGCCCGAAAAACAAAAAGAAAAAAAAAAAGGAGAAAAAAACACCAAGGGTGGTGCCGGAAAAGGTGAGGTAACCTTCCAAATTGACCGTCAGGGGGGAAGGGAATGGGGGGGGGAAAGCTGAAAAACCAAAGGAAAGGAAAGGATTGTCCGAAGAAACCCAAGTCAAAAGAAATAAGCTGGCGGAAGAATGTACAGACCCAAAAAGGGGAGGAATGGAACATCGCAGAGCCTTTGGCACCAAGGAAAAGGGAACGTCAGGGGAGAAGGAACTCAGGGGGAGGTAGCGCTTAAAGGAAAAGTCTAAAATCAAGGGGGAGTCAGGGAACACTGAAGAAAAGTCAGAACAATTGGGATTTGTTAATCAGGTTGGGGGGGGGGCGGCCACCAGAAGTGAAAAGCCCGGTTACTATAAACAAGCACTAAAAAGGGCAGTTTTTCAGCCTTAGGGTCAGAGAGCTGGACCAATCTCTCGGGAAAATTCAAGAAAAAAGGCGCAACAAAAAAACTGAGGAAGGGAAGGAGAGAGAATGAATCAACCGGAGCTCTTTGGGTCAAAAACGATAAGGGTAGGGCTCAAAAATCTGATAGGGGGCCAAAAGGGGAGTACGGGGAATAGGAAAACAAGAACAACATGGGTGGACTTAAGGTCGGGCCCACAAAAACACAGGGAATACAGAACGCATGTTTTTCTTAAATTACAGGAAAAAAGCGTGGGGTTTAACGGACGTAAAAAAAGGGTAGCACCATCCATCCAGGGTCAGGAACGTGCGAAACCCGGCGGCAGAAAGTTGGCAACTAATAAAAAAACAAAACAACAGGGAGAGGTCCATGGCAGGGGAGACGACAGACAGGAATTGCTTGGGGCTGGAAAAAAAAACAGAAAAAAAGACGTTGGGGTTTAGGAAAAAAGGGAAAGACCAAACGTCCGGTCCCATTGAACATAGCACCGAAACTGGGTATGGGTTGTCACAAAGCAACGGAAAAAAAAGGGGAAAAGAGAGGGGTTTGGTGTTAACTAGGGGGCAGGAGCGTTTTCGTTTGAAAAACAGGTGTGAAGGTGGGGAAATAAAACTTTGGGGGCAAGGTTGTGGCCTGGTCCAAGATGTCGAACCAGTGAAGAAAAAAGGGGGGGAAAGTATGGAGGAAACTGACTAAAAAAAAAGAAACCTCGGAACTGAGGAAAAAAAAAAAATGGGATTGGAAATGACTTGGGGGAGAAAATAAAAGCAAACATGGTGGGATGATCAGTAAAAACAATGTGGGAAAGATAAATACTTGGGTCAGAAAAAAAAAAAAAAAAAAAAAAAAAAAAAAACCAGTAGGAAAGAACTAGTGTAGGAAAAACGAAACAAACCAAAAAAACGGGTCACAATGGATGGGGGCAGTGAAAAACAACCGCCCTTAAATGGGAGTTCTGCCAGTGGTACTTTTAGTGAAGGGGGCGGCAAAATAAGGAAAAAGGGGTGTGAACCTCCAAAAAAGGAAAGAGTAAAAGACCCAAAGGGGCGGTGACAAAAAAGTTCTTGACACAAAAAAAAAAAAAAAAAAAAAAAAAAAAAAAAAAAAAAAAAAAAAAAAAAAAAAAAAAAAAAAAAAAAAAAAAAAAGAAAACAAAAAATGTTCAAAAAAAAAACACAAATAAAAAAAAAACCTACCCAAAAGAAGAGAAAAAAAAAAACACAAAACAGAAAAAAAACCAAAAAAAAAAAAAAAAAAAAAAAAAAAGAAAAAAAAAAAAAAAAAAAAAAAAAAAAAGGGGGGGGGGCGGGGCAGCCTGGGTGGGCACCGGAAGTCGGGGAGCTCTGGGTGGGGGATCAAAAGCATTGCTACTTTCGGAGCAAGGGACCCGCGCGTCAAACAGTCAACTACCACCCCTTGAGAGATGAGTTTCGCATCGCCAATCCTCGGAGTCAAACTCCCCGACGGAAGGTTGGTACCGGGAAAATGACTGGTAGCGAGTTCCCCCGGACGGGAGAGTTCGCCGTGGGCGTATTTGGAGGGAGAATTTTAGGGAGATTCGGTAAAGGGGGGGGGGGGAGCGGGGGAGATGAGGTCGAGGGGTGAGGCGGGGGGGGGGAGGAGGTTTGTGTGGTAAGGGGGTTAGGGGGATTTCAGAAAGTGGGGGGGCTGCTTTCCCCGGGAGGGTCAGAAGGGGAGGAAGGTGAAGGGGGGGTGGTAGACGTAATATGAGTGCAATCGAAAAGGTAGGATTGGGGGGATGGGAGGGAGGCGGAAGGGAAGGGGCTAGCGGGGGGTTAGGGGAAACAGGGACAGGAGGAGCGATAGAATGGCCAAAAGCCCAGGTTGCAAGTGTGTAATAGATTACCATATCCATGTCGGGAGCGAGTAGCCTCCTTGGGTGTGAACCTCCCAGACCATTCGCCGATTCGGGTAACAAAGAGAAAAATCGACCGGCTTTACTTCCGTGGTTTCGGCCTTCCTAAGTCCTTTTGGTGAAAGAGGGACTGAAAGGACAAGAGCGCCCCAACAGACTATTAAGCTGGTAAAAGCTGCACAACCAGGGAAGTGGTCCAATTACCCTAGAAACTGTAAAGGATTTGGGGGTTCTTGGGGGGGCGCCAAAACAGTATGATGTTTTCTACTAAGGGTCCTTTGGTAAACTCAAGGGATCTCAAGAAATAAGTGCGTTGAAAGGGGAGAGAATCTAGTAGGCAACAATCCGGTGGCTGTTGGGGGGTGTTTCGAGCTACATTTGGGCAAGTTGACTGGTTGGCTCCGCAAGAGTGGGAGGCCACTGTTTCTTGAAACGCTCCTTTACCAACGGGGGGAAGTTCCCGCAGGATGCGTGTCACCTGGGTACGGGATTGGGGGGGTGGGGGCTTGTCCGAAAGGAGGGTTCTGGGATGATCACGGGGATGCTAGGGACACAAAAAAAAAAACAAGCGAATGACAAAGTAATGGTTTTGTTTTGGCCAAAATCATCCTGCAAGGGCACTGTTAGACAGCTTCATAACATAAGTCGCAAGAAGACGTCACGGCTCGGGGCGGGAAGACGCAGCGCGAAGGCCTTGACGTTTTTTGGAAAAAAATAGCGAGATCTCACTGTCTGGGATTGTTGGAAACAATCGTAAATTGATCGACTCATCTGTGGAGTACCTGGGGAATCCGTTCAGTGCGCACTGCTTTTAACCTAATTGAGGCGGCGTTTGCACTTGGAAGGGGGAATGCGCGCTGCGATTGGGTGGCGTGCCCTGGGAGACTTTCGGTTCCCAATGGAGCTGACATCGAAGGGACTTTCTTTTATTCTTCGTTCCAACCAATTTGAAAAGGGGGGGATCACGAACACAACAAAGGACGGAGCGCCTCCGAAAAAATACACTTGGAAAAAACAAAGGCGAAAAAGAACAGTGAAGAAAAAAAAATTACTATCAGGGAAGAGAAGAAAAAAGCGACAAAAAAAGGGTGACAGGGAGGTTCAACCCAGGGGTTTCGGACGGAGTGGGAAAAAGGCATACTGACTGCATTAGCAAACTGCCCGGGGACGAAGTGGAGTGTACTGGCCTGGTTTTTTTGGGCGTTGTGGTGTTTTTGTGTGGTGGGGGGTTGTGTTTGCAGGAGAGTAAACAAACGTACAGCAGTGTTCCGTGGCGAAGCGCGACGCAAACACAAAACAACACCGGGAGGGGAAGTGCGGTCAAGAAGAGGGGGCAAAAATTGTACGAGGTACAAAAAAAAACGGAAAAATTACAGTTTTTTACAAGAGGGGGTCAAACCTTGGGGGTGGAGGACAGTGCATAACCTGCCGGGCTTTCAGGACAAGAACCCTGCAAGGTCAGGGGGTCATTTTGGGTAGATTGTTGTTGTGGGAGAATCAAAAGCGGTACTTTGTGCAACAACGGTGAAGAGACCCGCGGGGAAAAAAAAAGAAAGGGGGGGGGTAGGCCGAGCGGGCGATCCGGCCTTGGGTGAAGAGCCAGTTGGGGAAAAAGGAGGAGAGACCAATCCACCTCTTTTGAGAAATGCAAAGAAAAAAAAAAAAAGGATGCAAGAACAAGTCGGGGAGTAAATCCGAAAATCCAACCAGCTGGGGGTTGGCAAACGCTTCGGGGGGATCCGGGGACTTTGGTGCAAAAGTCGGTTTACACAAAGTTAGAGACCAAGTTGACCATTTGCAGCTCTAAAAATGAACAAGAACTGGACTGGCTACATTGAAAGGAGTGTGGAAGTACGTCGAAATTGTCCAGGGCAGGACGACACCCAAAAAAAAGGCTCGAGGTTGTTGGGGTTTAACCTAAGAAATAAACCGTGATAAGAAACAAGATCGACGGGGGAAAAGTCCAAGGGTGTGGAAGCAGATTACCGGGGCCAGTGCCGGACCCAAAGATTGATGACAGAATTGGAAAAAAAAAGAAACGAAGGGGGGGTCGACAACCAGTCACCTGCCAAAAAAACTTAAAAAAAAAAAAACACTAACAGGGGGAAACGCGTGAAGACAAAAAAACAAACTTTTCTCAGGGGGTGTGGGTTGGTGGCTGACCACTCAGTCCTATTTAGAGTGATAACACGTCAAATTACCTCCGATTCCAAACAGCAGGGAAAAAAAAAAGCTCACAACGTCGTGTGGGGGGTACCAGGTCGCCCGAAAAAGCGAGAGTGGAAATGCGACCCCAGAATGAAGAAAAAAAATCTAGGCTCCCAACACGGGCCAAACGGGATGGTGGCTAGCATGTACACGTGGAGCGAAATAAGCTTTTGCGGGTGTAAAACTTACAGGGTCTGGGGGGTTTACTGGTGTTTGAAAAATATCGGGGGGGGCAAGTCAGTGCAATTGGTGGGAAAAAAGTAGTCATAGCTCGATGGGGCGGGGGTGCCGACAGTCCAATCGCGGGGGCATAAGGGCCAAGCCCGACCCCCGTGGTGTAGAAAAAGACTTTTGGCAGAAGGGGGGCTGGGCTAACTCATGAGTTTGAGGGACAAGCGTTTTGCAAGGGAGTGGGAAAAGGAACGGGCCGGGGCAGAGTACACGCCGAGCTTGGTAAGGAAAAACCATACATGTCTTTTGGGTTTGGAAAAATGTGCAAAAGAACGTGTGCTATAACAAAAAGAGAAGCCGGAGTTAAAAAAACTAGAAGGGGGGATTGGTCGTGGCGAGAGATGGAAAAAGGAGAGGCACCATGAAGGTCCAACAGGGCCCTATAGTCTTCCAGACTGGGAGAAAAACTCAATACAACCATGGGCGAAGGTTCAAAAGAATGGGGGAGGTGCCAAAAAAAAGGCAAAAATTCACGGGGTTTAGTTGAGGAACACCAAAATTGGAAAACAAACGAGAAGACTCAAAAACACTAGGAAAAAAAAAGCAAACGCAACACGAACCAAAAAGGGGGGGCCGGGGGAGACAGGGGAAGGAAAACACCGTTTCCGGAGGAGAATGAAGGGAAACCGTTGTGAGAAGCAAACCGACGTAGTCTCTGTCAGCGTTCAAGCCCCGGAGAAAGTGGCGGGGAGAATGACAGAAAAAAAAAAAAAGGGGAAGGCGATCAGAGCTGGCGGGGGAATTGAGCAACTTCGGCGACGCGGGGCAGTCTATGGAGAGCCGACTAGAGCAAGTGGGGAAAAAAGACAAGTTCACGACCACAAGGGGGACGATCGGACCAATTAAGGAATTTAGCGTGGTGGTGAAAAAACAACGAAGAGAAAGTGGGGGGCACGGGTCTTAGACCCCGGACTAAAGGGAATTTGTGGGAACCCTTTCCATCATCGCAGAGGGGGACAAGAGAAAAAGGAAGTTGATGCCCAAAAATCAAAAAAACAAAAAAAAAAAAAGACCATTAGGGGGGGGGTTTAAAAATTAAAGCCCCCCTTAACTCGGTCCAAATATGGAAGGGGACATCGAAAGAAAGAGAACCTTGGTTGGGGGGAGGTTACTGTAAAGAATAAACCGCCACAACAGTTCCAAAGGTGAACAAAAAAAACTTCGGGGACCGGGGGCACCCAAAAGAACTTGCCGAAAATGGTGTGGGGGAATTTTGAAAAACAGGGGAAACTATAGTTGCCACTGGTCTAAGAAGGGGGAGTTGGTTCGAACCTTGGAGATACGCTCCTGGTGGTCGCTAAGGGGGGAGTGCGCATGCAAAAGAAAGTGGCTGGGTAACGGGAGAACAAAAGAGTGAGTCGCCTTTCCACGGGGGCTTTGTGTATGACTCCAAAGGTGGTGCATGGGACTGGGGGGGGGGCCCTGAGGACAGAGAAAAGTCTGGGGAAAAAGAAACGGGATCAAGTCCCCTTTTAAATTGATTATCCGACGAACCGTGTAAAGTGCCTGGCTCAAAGGAAGGACACAACCTGGTTGGATCAACCGTTTTGTGGGGGTTACCTAGGGTTGTGTGCTTCTCGGGTTATTGGCAACAGGGGTGGGTTACTGGAAGAAAACGGGTGGAATGGTGGGCCAAAGTTGGTGGGGGGGGGTGGGGACTGGAGCAGGACAGTTCGAAACCATGACAAAATTGGGTTGATCAAGACCCAGGGGCCTTCTAACCGCAGGATAGATAGGAAACAGGGGGATTGAATAAATTTTTTCAAGATAGGAACTAGGTCAGGGACGAAACATCGGGAACCAGTGAGATGTAGTTTTCTCTAAGAAACTGAATATGCTATTGTGGTGATAAACAAGGGGGGGGCACTTGAAAAAAAACAAACACGGGGACCCAAAGGGTGGAGGGGTCCGACAAGGACAGTTCAAGGGGGTATATGGGGCCAAAGGGGGGCAACCGGCTGCACGGGGCCAACTCCAAATGTAATAGTTTTAAACCAATTACCCAGTAGACCAAGCCGAAAATGAAAAAGTGGGAGCAAAATGGGTCCGGCGGGCAGGCCACTCCTAGTTAAACACTGGGTGGAACGGACTTCGGACAAAGAAGACGGTGCTAACAACCCAACTAAATTGCAAAAAAAGTGCTGGTTAGGCAAACAAACAAACACCAAAGAGTACGCGGGTAACAAAACAAACGAACAAGGCCCGCCGAATTGGAGATGGAAAGGGCCACAGTCGAAAAGTAAGGGAACCGGATCGAGAATGGCCATAGGCGTGGGAGCCGAAGACTCTTACTCGAAACCCGAAGTTTTCCGGAAATAGGTAACAACCGGGCACTTGGGGGATCCTACAAGAACTGTGGTTCCTGAAATCGTAGGGGTAATGGAAAGGGGGGTGGACACAGACAAAAAGAAGGACTATGGGAATCTGGGGGGGTCCAAAAAACCCCCAATCAGCACGGGGGACACTTAGCTACCAAAGAAATGGGAACGACTGGATGGGGAAGCTATGATGTCGGCCTGCAGGGGCCTGTTAAAAGAGACCAACCAATGAGATGGAAGGGGGGAGAGGAGTTTAAGGTGTGGCTGTGAGCGGTTGCTGCTGGTCGGAATTGTGGGGCATAGCGAACAAACCTTGGAGGGACAGGAGGGGGGCAACAACGGAAAAGGGGAACTAAATGCCGGAAAAGAAGGGTTCCTGGAGTCACGGGTGGATCCTGAGGGGGCAAAAAACATTTGGGGGGGCCGGACTGCCGTCAATGGCCCCGACAATGCTAAACAAAAAATTGCGCACAGAACGTCCTCAGGCACTGGACGCGGGAAAACCGGGGAAAGTCGGGTGGGCGGTAAAAAACAAGAAAAGCAACAAAAGGGGGGAACCGAATCAAACGAAGGCCGGCGGTGCCACCAATCCCTCAAGTGATCAAGTCGAGGGAACAGAGAACATGGTGAGGGGAAAAAGATACTAGTCCCACAACACTCAAGAAATGGGATGAGTGGAGTATTCAAGACAGTGGGGCAATTCTAACAAGACGGATGCGCAGCGAAGCAAGAACCTAGGACACCGGAAAGGAGAACAGAAACTGCTGGCAGCCAAAAAAATACTCTGTAAGGGAGGCGTCAACAAAAAGAAAAAATATGACAAACCCGTGTTTGGAAAAGGGGGGGGGGGGCAGAAGGTCAATTGAAGGGACAAGAGGAGCAAGTAAGACATGTCGTTGTAAGAAGATTGGAGGGTAACTGCAAGTCGTTTGTGTTTTGGAAAGGGAGGACAGCAAACGTAATTTGCTTCCAAAATG
>Ga0179593_1324764_pt1 | contig 12019 bp, 10 predicted proteins | sample CZODoug2_1_08_16_FD_185931 | JGI IMG/M metagenome (GOLD analysis project Ga0179593, IMG submission 185931) | Vadose zone soil fungal communities from Angelo Coast Range Reserve, California, USA - CZODoug2_1_08_16fungal (PacBio error correction) | ecosystem: Environmental > Terrestrial > Soil >...
ATCAACACAGTAAATGAAGCATTATATCTCCATGGGCTCAGAGAAGTGGGAAAGGGGAAACTATTTCCAATGGCGCGACGTGTGTAAGGGAAGACCATGCACAAAATCAGGAAGACCGACAAACGCCACGCGCAGAACAAAGAAGGTCCTTACAGGTTTTTTCTTTGCGGAATCAGTCATGAGGGCAACACGCTTCCGGAAAGGAAGCGTCAACAGATTGATAGCCGAGCGCGACCCATAGAAAAAAGCCACGTTTCGCAAATGGGAAGGCCCCAGGGTAGAGATTTAACAGTGGGAAACTCACCAGCATTCACAGAAGGAAAGTTGTTCGCCGAGCCGCCATCACCAGGAAAGAAGCGAACACTCAACAACGGGGTATGTTGCTCGGAAAGAAGAAATCACAAGACCCTAAAAGGCGGACATCGAAGTTTCAGGGAAACCAGAACCCAAGGGGGTTACCCCCGTAAAACCTTGCCCCGGACGACTCTTAAGGATAAATGGTTCAAATACAGTCTTGACAGATGATGAGGAGGTGCGGGGGAAAAAAGCCTGAAGAGCGTTCGTCAAACAGGGGAAATGAAGCCTCTAAAAGCGAGGAAAAAATTTCTTAGTAAAAATTGCCATCCCGAGGGGGAACAAAGGTTTTTCGGACCGTATTTGGGAGAAAAAAAACGCGAGTGTATTTTTTACTTGGAAGGGGGGGGTGGGACCAGACGGACGGGGGAAAGAAAAACGCTCAACAAAAAAGAAAGAGGGTGATCAAGCAAGACGAGGGCCAAAAGGGAAAATCCGATAAAAGTGATACACCCACGCGTAAAAATAACGGGGGGGGACGGTCCAGGTCAGAAAAAAAAACTGTGTTCGGTCATGGTCTGCAGGGGGTGGGAGGGGGGGGGTGAACATCGGGGGGGGGTATGCGGAAAAAGGGGCGTGGCCTGGTGTGGTTGTACTAAAAAATCTCCTCTGATCCCTGAATCAAGGGAGTAAGCACTTGGAGGAAAAGACTGCAATATGAACAGTCGACTCGAGATCGGGGGGTCAAGAAGAAGCAAGAGGGGGATCCGGAGGTCGAGTCAGAGCGAGCAAAAAACAGGGAAGTCAGTCAGCTGATTCAAACGATGGAACGTTGCTTGGGATGGCGTGAGACGGCTTGGAAGGGGAGGCAGAAAAGAAACGGAGAGAGAGGGGGAAGCGGAAGGGGACAAGGGGAGAACGAACTGAACCTATTCACGAAACAACGGTGGGGGGAGCGTCTCGAAAAGGACACTCCAATTCAGAAAAAATCAATGCGAAACCTACCGTGCCGACCGCCCGCGAGGGAAAAAGGGCAAGCCGCCGCAGCCGCCTGAAAAAGAAGCAAGTCGCGCCGTCAGCAATGGAACGGAGAAAAAAAAAAAACGACACGGTGGGGGAAATACAGGTGCGAGGGGATCGAAAGTCCCACTTCAAGTCGCAGTCGTGAGAAAGCGTTCGGTCAAAAACACAGAAAAAAGTAACACCAATCCACGCAAATGGATCCGGCTGAAGGGGAGGAAGGTAAGACGTCTTCGGTTCGTCATCCGGCAGAAAGGGGCGCGTCAGGGAGGGGCAGTGGCCGAAACTCGTTCTGAAATAAGGCCCACAGGCCGAGGAAGGAGAATGACACAAGGTCTCCTTCGGGCACTCTTTTCAACCTCGCCGAAGGGTCGCTTCTTTCACCGTCGCCGTCAAGGGAAGAATAGAAAAAAAAGGTCCGCCCTTCTTCGACAACGGAACGCAGAAATCGCCGCGACTCTCCGGAAGGTATGATACGAAAAAAAGTCAAAGAAATGGGATTTCCGGGCAGGGTGGACAAGGAGAACGCGAGTGGACTTTCTTCATCCGCCGAAAGGCCTGGTCACGGAAACCGCGTACTTTAAAAGCAGGATTAGGAGGCTAGGCTTGGAAAAGCACGGGGCTCGAACCGAAAGCGCAAGCGGCCAGGAAAGGAGGTGGCATGGAGATCTATCGAATCGCCTACAAAATGGAACTGAAGAAAAAAAAACCGCCGAAGCCATTGGAGTCTTCGAAGTCAGCCTGGGTACCTTTATGTGAGAGAAGAATGCCTGAGTGGGAGGTAGGAGGACCTCAAAAAAAGCAGAGTACACACGAGCCCTCAGAAGACCAGCAAAAGAAAGAGAACGCGTCGACGGATATACGCATGGGGAACCGGACTTTCATCATCACTTTCGAAAGGGGGCTGATCATGAGGACCGGGTCAGGGAGAACCGTCAGTGGAAGCCTTTCACCCAGAAATCGCCGGGAAGGAGGAGCGAATCCAGTGCCGGAAAGACTGTCCTTTACGCGAAGAGCGTCTTATTCATCATTAACTCGTGGCCGTGAAAAGCACGCATGCATGACATACCAGAAGTAACGAAATGACGGGAAGGGATCCAAACCGCGTGAGGAAAGGCCGACGCGAAAAACAATGAAGAATATTTTTGGAGTGGGGAGGAACAGTACCAGAAAAGCAAAAGATTTCTGCCGAGGGAAATCCTGGCTCCCCAAATTGGCAAAGAAGGGTGAACTAAAAAGAAAAAAACCGATCTAATCACCTTGAAAGGGCAAGCTCGTCAAGAGGGTCGGAAAGAATTCAACAACTTTCACTAGAACTTCAGGCTTACTGATGAGGCCTTAAAAGAACACCACTGCAGGGCAAAACTAGAACAGACAGCAAAAAGCTTCCAGTGGTGGTTGTGAAGGAAATGGGGTAGAAAGCTTAATGAATTTTAGAGAAATCAGAAAAAATGTATTAGGGTTTTGGGCTACAGGGGGTGGGAGCGCACTGTTGTAAAAGGACCTCTGCATCGGAATTGGGACAGAAACCGGGGGAAAATACTATCGCATAAAAACTCTGTAAAAACCACGAGGAGCGGAAGGAAGGGGAAGGAAGCCCACAAGGGAATGCGGCTAAAAAAACCAGATGGGACAAAACAGCCTTTAAGAAATTGTACATATCGAAATTAGGAAGGGTAAATAAGGATTAAAGGCTGGGCAAAGTTAGGTAAGGGTGGGTCGGCAACGGGGGGGAAGACCAGCGGCAAGGTGGTGGTTCAGAATCAGCAATCCGCATCGGGCAATCGGCTATTCTCAGGGAAATGGAGTCCGTCGGGCGTTCAGCACGCCGGTGAAATCATGGAAAAAAAAAGATTAATGCCGGACAAACACTTCGCGAACAGATACGAATGAAAAAGAAATGCAGATTGTACAAAGCAAAAGAGCTTCTACCAAATTCACCGAAGTAGCGCCGTTCGAGTGCAAAGGGCAGATGGAAGCCTAAATCCAACGAAAGAATAGCAAGGCCACGAGGCCAACAGTTGTGACTGAAGCTCTCGAAATGAAACGAGGAAGTCATTGCAAGGATCCTGCGTATCCGGTCGCCGGCAGGAGGACGCCTATGAAAAGAGAGGCCGATCAGATTCGGGATGCGAGAAGGGAGTAATAAGGGGAAAGTCGGGCATTGACCGACCGTGGAACTCCTGTAAACCATTAGGGAAAATGCGCTCAGGTCCTCTAAGTGAAGGAAGAGCGAGATGCGCGAAGACCCAGGTTTAAGAGGCGATGGATTGCAGCGATGGAACGAAAAAAAGAGGTGAAGTCAAGGGTAATTATCTTCGGAAAACTCCAGGCAGACCTGAAGTACTGGGAGAACCAACATGAGGGAAAAAAAGTGAAGTAACGGGCCCAAGCTGATATACCCTACGGTCAGACCGTAAGGGGCTGTGCAAGCACCTCATATGGTTGTGACACGAGGACCGAAGGAAGACATGCAGGCAGGAGTGACTGGGATAACAATGAAAAAAGGAGGGACACCTCACTGCTCCCATAAATTTTTGAAAGGAAAACAGTTAAGATGGTGAGAATCCGGCAAGAGACGATCCAAAAAGGCACGAATGGACTTCAAGGCGCAGACATTGGCCAAAGTCGGCCCTGAATCGAAAGAACAATAAAGGTACCTGTTGAAAAAAAGCAAGTCAGCAACCAGACCCCATCTGAAGGCGTCGCGTGGAAGAATGAACTAGTTCAAGTCCCATCTCCTGAAAGACGGAAGCCTTAGATTCAAAAAATACCAAAGGAAACGAGAAAAAGATTTCGGGGGGCCAGTGGCGCGCGGGTAAGTATGGTTCCGGAAAAGGGCCTGATTCCACTGGAGGGGCTCGGGGGGGGGAAAGAAAAAAGAAAGGTGCGCCGGGTGCACGGGTTTCAAGGGAAGGCACCAACAAACAAACTACCTGAACAGGATGAGGGTACGAGCGGCCCGGGAGGATGGGGGGCCAAGAATGAAAGAGTTCTTCCAGTAAAAGGGCAAAACGAACAAAAAAGGAAGCAGACCACGGGGTTCTCTGGAGTAGCCTGCCGACTATCTGAGAGTCCTGAAAAGGACCAGTTGAGGCGCTGACCAGGAAGAGGGGCATCTGGAGACGAAAGAGGGAGAAAGCGGATCTTAAGAGGGCGGCAAAAAGCCGCGGGGAAGGTTCAAGGGGTAGGGGGGGAGTTTAACATGTGAACTCTTCCAAATCTCATAAAAGGGCTGGGAGCCTTGAGGTCGAGACGCTGAAGGAGGGCGGGGAGGACTAAGTTTTCTCGCCAGAGAATAAATTTTTGAAAAACGGTGAGTGGGTCCAAGGAAAAATAGGGCGAGACAAAAGAGGTGGTTTCAAAGGTTTAAGAGGTTGTGATGAGTGTCCCGGCAAATAGAGAGGGTTTGCGGTCGAAAAAAGGCAAATAAGTCTCCATCCCCGAACACCAACTCAGGGGACTCAAGAACAGGAATACGGGAAAGATCGAGCGGAATGAAGAACAGATGCCTTTAGATTCGAAACCCCTTCCGCGACAAAGTCAGCGGGGGGAGTGCTCTCTTGGTGAGGAATCAAAAGTGCTTAAAGAAACTGATGAGCGCACGATGGGCGCGCAGGAAGGAAGCCACCAGGCGAATCGGGGATTCTTGAAGACATGGGGGCAAGGAACCAAGGATACAATGGAAGATTCCCTTTTACAGAAATCAAAACGGACGTCCAAACAAGGGGAAGGGTGCTGAGAGAGAAAAGCTGGGGGGGGAAGTCAAGGGTTATTAGGGAAAGTGTTGAAAGTGTTTGAATAAAGTTTGCCTCGTCAATAGCTGGGGCGGGCGGAATGGGAGATGTAAGGCTTTTCATCCCTGGGACATGGGGGGGGGGGGGGACCAACAACAAAAAGAGGAAAAGCCAGAAGCGACGCTTGAGAAAAAAAGAAATGCGTAAAAAAATAAAAGAGTTGGAACAAATGGAGGACATCTCTTCGTAGCTCTATCGTAATTAGAAAGAACCTTCAAAGGGGGAAACTGGACTATGCTCCGGCAAAGAAGCACCATTAGGGGAATCGTTTGAAAGCGACCGGGACATTTTAAAAGTGTCCACAACAAAAACACTCCTTCGGCCAAGGGGGAAGGAGTATGTTAACTGAACACAAACGGTGGGTCCCAAGCTGCAGTGTGTAGGGGAACTAAGGTAAGGAGCTGCGGTAGCGCGGTGTAAAAGAATTCTGCTGGGAGGAAAAAAAATCAACGGTGCGTCTCAGGGGGGGGGGAAAGGGAAAGAGGAATGGTAAATGAAAAAATGGGCGGTGACGGATCACTGAGGAGGGCACTGGGAAAAACTGTCTGACGAACGGGGCAAAAGGTCAAAAAGAATCCGAAAAAAGAAACCTGGATTGAGGCGGATTCTCTGGTCAAAAGCTCCTGTTCAGAAGGCAATGGGAGGAAACCAGTGCATCATGGGGGGGCGTCCTCAAAGGGTTCAGCAAAAAAAAAACCTGTACTACTTAAAGAGTGGAAAGGGAGAGGGGAGGGGGATAAGATTGCGCCGGCGGGAGGAGCTGTCCAGGGAAGGAAGGTCCAACTCAGGCAGAGAAAGCCATCTGAGACAAGGGGCAGCATAGTCACTCAGGCGATCCAAAACAAAGAGGAAAAGGGGGATGAAAAAAAGAAGGAAAGGAAAGGCAGCTGTATGAATCATAGCTGCGCCAATAAGACCAAACTTGGGTGAGGGAAGGGAGAGGGGGACCGGGTAATCGATAAAGCTCCCGACGCGACCAACCTGAAGCAAAAGTATCAGAGTGAAAAATACGTAGAAGGTCAAACGGGGTGCTGAATTAGGGAGTGAGTCAACACAAAGGAACCTAATCCAAAGAGAAAATAAACCAATCGTCAGCAGGGAGGAAGAACGAATCTAGGGAAGAGCCCAAATCCATTGTTTTGATTATTTCAAGTTCCAGGGGAACAAAATAGTCAGAAAGTGGGGGGCAAACTCAACCAAAGGGAAGAATGTACAAGGAAAAAGCCAGTCATGCCAGAAAAGATAGAAACACATAAAAAAACCAGATCTTGCTCGAGAAAGGACGTGACCAGAACTGCAGAAAAATTCAGTCTGACAAAGACAAAAACCAAGCGCCCACAATAACCCTTCTCGGTAGACAACCTAGTGGACAATAAAGGATTGACAGATTATGATGAGTGGATGAAAACGCGCAATAATAACGAGAAAAGGAGGAGCCACGGAACTTGAAGGAAAAGAGCTATTTACGAAAAATAGAGGGGCCTTAGGAAGGGGGAAGCGGGGTATTAACAAGTGGGTGAAAGAGGAGGGGAGAAGCGGACGCTTCAGGAGGAGGTCGCCGATTTGGGGATTGTCCGCCTGAAACAGAGAAATTGAAAAAAAGGGCAAAAAAGCCGCGGGGGGGAACGAGTAAGAGGGGGGAAGCGGCAAAAACAAAAATGCCAATCAGGGAAATTTAATAGCCAAATTGCTGAAAAATTACCGTTTGGAACGAGTTGCTTTCGGGCAAGAGTGGGAAACTCCCCGACTGGGGGTAAAATGGGAGACCATGGGAAAGTTGGAACAGAGTGGGGGGGGGGGTCACGCAAAAAGAGCGTGGGGAATGAAGAAGAGAGGTCGCAACTTCACTGGGATTAAACCGGCTACTGCATAGTAACAATAGAGGGAAAGGGTGGCAGAAAAGCTCAGCGAATAGGGAGACCGGAGGTCAAGGGAAAAGAAATGACCGGAAAAAGAAGTTCGCGAGTAAAATGGAAAAAAGGAAGGTGCTTTTCCTAGGGTGACGGAGGGAGTGGTCTCCCAAAGCATAGAGAATTGGTGACAGGAAAGTGACACCATTCTTGTCAACAAAAACTGTAAACCGGACGCCTTAACATGAAAGTGAGACGCCGTACCCTCCACTTAAAACGTTCCCTTCTGGGGAAAACAAGACTTAGGAGGGGCCCTCTATCAGAGGGGGACATCCGCCGAAAAGCCAGCGCCGCCGCCATTCAACCGTCAAAAAGGAGATCACGAAACCCTAAGATCACTTAGTCAAGTCGAGTCAAACTGCAAATGAGGCCGTCTTGCGCCCGCGTGCGGGTTCGTCTTCAGAGGGAAAAGGGTCACTCCGAAGGAAATGCTTGGGGCCTGCGTAAAGATAAGTTCGCAGAGGGGGTGGGGCACGGCCTCAACGGGAAAGAAGGGTGAGGGTCGTCTGGGGGCCTAGGAGAAAGCGGGGGCAGAGACCAGGGAAGAGCGAGGCAATTCAAAGAAGTGAAAAAAATGTAGTCGAAAGGGGGCTCCTTATATGGACACTTCGGCGGCACACCGTCAGAAACAAAAGGCCCTGGACGCCATTTCAACCAAAATCACCATTCAAAGGAACACGCCAGCCGGGAAGACGCGTCGCCGGAAACTGGGGGAGATTGAAAAAGGATTGGGGTTATACGCCAAAAGACCCGATCATTCTTTAATCATTGATCTGCCTCACGGAAGGGGCAAGAATTGGGGGGATCTTAAGAATCAAGGAACTGTCGAAAAACCGAAGCGGGACTGACCGGAGCCAGGGGGAAGTAAACGTGCCTGCTGAAACTATATACCGAAGTAGTGACGAGGGAACGTGCGGCAAGGAGTCGGGGGCAGGGGAGGGTATCGAGTCTAACGGAAAGGGACGGAAAAGGAAAACAGAAAATCCCGCGCGGAAATGAAATTTCCGGGAGGGGCAATCCGCCTCCTTTGAATTGGGGGAAAATGCCTCGGGGACTCAAAAAAGAGGCTCGGTGACGACACAAGAGGCCCTCAATTGCCGAATGTCCTAACTCGCGGGGGGCTAACCTGGCGAACTTTAAAAGTGAGGAAACGGACGGCCCACGTCAGAAGGGGTCTGCAGTTCCTTTACCGGGAGGAAGAGAAGAATTCAAGGAAACTGATCAAAGCCCGGGAAAGTCATACAGCTAGCAAAAACGAAAAGGAAAATGCCCTTGACGCGCATCTAGCGGGGGGCACTTAGCATTGAAAGAACCAGACTTAAACTACTTCCACGCAGCATTCCCATGCCTGGAGGGGACACTTCCCGCGTGACTGGTAAGAAAAAAGAGGGAAGGGGAAAAATGCCAAAGTGACTTCCATGTCCGTAAAGCTTGGGAAAGAGTTGTCTCGCCCGCCGGAAAAAAAAAAGAACATAGGAAAATTGCCGATTCCGCTCTCAAAAAAAAACCTTGATCGGCTGAGTGAAAAAAAAGATTCCCGACGGGCAGCAACCCGGAGGGGGAAACCGGGGAATACTTAAACGGAAATCTTCGCAGATCGAACGGACAGGAAGACAACTGGTTCTAGCGAATGGAGTCTGATGAGGACCTACGTTGAGGCCCGCGTCCACCAGAGGCAGGCCCGAAGAACACCCGTGCGCTTGCAATGGGACGAGTAAGAAAGGGGCTCCTGATTGGCCATGTCTTTAGACGGCGGGGGGAAGGTCTAACTGGTTGTAGAAGCTGGCAGAAGTTGTCTGTACAAGGTTGGAACCCGCTGTCCGGCTAAGACGTATGCCCGGAGGAATGAAGCTAAGTTAAAAGGAATGAGTTCACCTTAAGCGTGAATAAAAACAGCTGTCTCCAAACAGTTGGAGCACACACAAGCCTTGTACCTGAAAAAGGGGTGGTCCAAATAGCTCTACCAACCTGATGGAACGAGCTTAAACAGTCGGATGTAGCAAGGAGGTGTTCGGCAGCGGGTAGGACCACGGACCGGGGGGGCCACGAGATCCGAACTTAATAGGGGTAACGAGTTAAATTTTCAAAAAAGTCGAGGGCGTGCTAACGAGGGGGACAAATCGGTAACACAGTACCCTATACAATCGAAGCTAAAACGAAAGAAAACACTAACTCAGGATTGTCACTTCAAAGAATGGCAATCCATAAAGGAAAACCGAAATTGCAATCTCACGGGGCCTGGAGACAGGGAGTTCTGCAAATGGGGGGGGGTACGCAATCAAGGAAGAAAATCCCATCTAAAGAGAAGAAGTGGGGTAATCTGATACAGCGTATTGAAGGTGTTAAAAAAGGGAAAGGACAGGCGAGGACGGGGGTTCTGAAAAAGAGCAGATCGTTTTTAAAGAAAGGAAGAAGTCGGGGAAGAAGGGGGAAACTCGGAAGAACAGGGTGAGAAACAAAAACACGGGACTCTGCAGCGGGAAGTCGAGAGCAATTTGACCTAACGAGGGGGGCGGGAAGTCAAGATGAACGTAAAAAACGGCAATGATGCACTGAGGAAAAAGAGAAGGTGAATGAGAAGGACGCGATGCGCTACACATTGAGTTAGAGCGTTTGACGGACCGGGCTGGTCAAGCATACTATGCGAAGGAGGCAACGATTGACAAGGACGAGAACTTCGAAGGGAACCCGTGCAAGTAATCAACAACGAGGTAGAGAAGACTGCGATTCAGGCGAGGAGGGACTTAAGAGAAAGAGGGGGGCCTAATCATAGGGTTGCACCGATTACCCTCACCTCATAAGGACTGCGAAGAAAGGACCGGCGGACTGAGTAAAGAAACTTCTGCCCTGCAGAAGGAGGAGATTGTATGGGAGAGGGGAGCGAGGTACTGGGATCACTCCCAAAGGGCAACTAGTAATTACTGAAATCTGACGAAGACCTTGATGGGGAAATAGTCCCGTGGCTGTCCTTACGCAGGGGAAAAGAAAAGCAAAAGCTGATCGCGGGCAAAGCGTTTCAGGAGAAAAAGGGTCGTATGGGGAAGTCATCCACTCTGATTTGTATAGCAGGGGGGAAAACTTAAAAGGGAATCCATGAGAGGCAAAGCAGGGTGAACAAGCATCCAAAACGGTCAAAATGTAGATCAGGGCTCCGAGGTGAAGAGAAGGGAGTGAGTGGGGAGTCATGATAAAAGGCTGCGACGTTTAAGAAGGGGGGACTAACCAGACGCTTGCGAAGGGGGGCGCGAAGTGGTTCAAAGGAAGGAGGCACATCGATAAGGAATATGAATGCGGCCTTTTTCATGGGGGCCAAGTCCTCATATTGATAAGGAGGCAAAATAAACGACAGACGCAGACCACGTTCGGTGTCTCAGCTGCGCGAAGAGGAAAAAAAGCCTGGCCGAGAAAAAAGGAATGATCCAGGAAATTGCCATTTAGGAGTGGGACAGCGTGAATGCAGAAAGCGGGCGCGAAAAAAAACGGAAGATTTGAAAGTGGGAATCTTCGGCAGAGGGAGAACCTTGTCAGTGTTCAAAAAAGGGGTAGGTGAACTAGACTATAACGAGTGAAAAGAGGAAACGGGGCGCGCAGCTAAGTAGAGGATTCGAAGAAACTTTTGAAAAAAAAGGGGGAGTGGCAATGCTCCCATTACGGCGAGACGAAAAAAAGAAAACGGTGGGATATGAGGTTGAAGTTCGTGATGGGACACGAAGAAAGGCACCAGCGAGTTGCAAACTAAGCGAAGGAAACTCCAACTCGGGGGAAAAAAGAAGTTAAAGAACTGTGCAATCGAATCGAGCAACGAACGCAGAATAAAAAGCACGGGCGCGCTAGCCGATCCGGCGACCTCGCTGACTCGATTTTACGATTAGATCTACTGGTCTACAGGGCTAGGGAAAAAAAACCTGATGCACGCCGAAAGGGGCAACGAAGGAAGTCCTTCCAAAACGAATCCGACTTAGTTCAGGGGGGGGGGAAAAGACGCAAATGAGTTCAAAATCCAATGGGAAAAAATTCAGTAAAAGTCATTGAAATGGCCCCCTGGGGATAGAGAGACGGGGGATATCAACTTTGTTGAATCGGATGGGGGACGTGGCCCGCAGGGAAAGGGGGGACGATCGTATATTCAAGCGCGCAATGTGGGTTTACTTTCTCTGGCTGAGAAATTGCAAAAGCCAAAGAGCGAAAAAGAAAAATAAGAAGACGTCTGTCTACAAAGAAGTCTCGAAAAAACTTGGGGGGGCCAGGAGGGGGACAGGAAGGGGAAAGCGCTTCAAGGACGGATCGTAAAGAAACGCTGCCTGGGCGACTGTCGATCTCAGGCAACCGGCAGAGATTGCGAGGTTGTAGCCTGACGCGAATCCGTCAATGTATGGGGGAGGAAAAGGGCCCGTAATAGAAAGTGAAACGGCATAGGGAAGGGGGCTTGAAAAGATGTCTGGGTGAGTTCTTCGCGTTAAGGAAAGAGGGGCGGGACAAGAGGTAGGGTCTGGAAAAGGAGTGACTGTCAAAACAATCAAAAACGGTGCAGATTAGAGGGGGGGTCGAGGAAGGGGGGGGGGGGGGGGGGGGGTAAATGCTGTGGATTGGACGCGTAGTCCAGATCAACGGGTACGGGGGCACAATGGCCTTGGGGGGAAAAAAAAAGTTTGGGCAACCACGTTCTGAACTCGGGGACAGGGAAAGGGGGCCTGAAAAGGTGGAACAATAATGCAAAAGAGAAAAAGTGTCTATGGTGTCACGGAGGATCGTGCCGGATGATGGACGCTTGGGGGTGGGGAAAAACCAGGTAATCCTCGTTTTCAGGGGGTCAACTGCGTTCAGAAAAAAAACATTTACTTACTTCCACGGCGGGGATACCTGGATGTAAGGGGCGGGTTCTGGTCGATCGGGAGCACGGAGTTCAAAAGTCTCGTAAAACTCGCGCCATCCCATTGACACCCATGGCGCATCGAAAAAAAGTACACTGTGACGTTTTCATGTAGCTCTGCTCGTTTT
>Ga0179593_1403323_pt1 | contig 12019 bp, 13 predicted proteins | sample CZODoug2_1_08_16_FD_185931 | JGI IMG/M metagenome (GOLD analysis project Ga0179593, IMG submission 185931) | Vadose zone soil fungal communities from Angelo Coast Range Reserve, California, USA - CZODoug2_1_08_16fungal (PacBio error correction) | ecosystem: Environmental > Terrestrial > Soil >...
CTGTCGAACAAAAACGAAGATCGGGAGGAAAAATGGACGGCACTAGGAAGATCCTGTCAAAGCTGGGGGTAGGGTTTCACAAGCCGATGCAAAGTTATGATTAAAAAAACATCAGGGGCTTGACAAGGGACATGGGGGGGAGACTCGGGCTCAGGGGAAACCAAAAGAGGGAGGAAAGGAAATGTGTCTTTTTCCTCGGGGATAAAAACAAACCCCGGGAGTTTTTTTCGTTCAAGGATGTGGCTTTCTGGGGGGGACCCTGCCGCGGGTACTGCGCGGGGGTATTGATCGGGGAAATTTCAGGGACTTCCGGCAGCTTCGAGGGGGAAACTGACCGGTGTCCCATGGATCACTGAAAAAATGAAAGAAAATGGACCGAAATAACGGGGGAAAGGAAGTGCGGAATGAAACGCAACTATTTCCACGTACTGGTAAAAATCGGATCACAGAAGGAAGAAACGATAAAGAAATTCAAAAAGGACTAATTGGCCGACATACTAGATAAAACACGAAGGACAACAGGGTGGGGGAATTGAAGCAAGGTGCGGGGGGGGAAAGTAAAGTGGGGGAAGTCGGGAAGAGAAGAAGGGCTACAAAGATAAAGTTAAAAGGGGAAAAGCATTCCCCACGGTTTAAAAGCGATCCCGGAGCTTGTGCCTATTTTCAGAAAGAAGGGAATCGGGTAGGAAAGGGGTTGGGGGGGAAACAAACGTAGGGAGGGGGGGTCCAGCGAACTAGTAAAAGGGCTCGTGAAACTGGACCGAGGGGGGTGCACAGATCGCGGAGTGACGGAAAACCAGTGACAGAAAATAGGAAAAGTCTCCAGGAATCCGCGGATCGTGGAGGGAAAATCTGAAAACTAGGAGGAACGCGGTGGGGGAGAGATTTGGGGCGTCGTGATAAAGCCGCAGACAAACAAAATGAAATCCTTTGAACGGGGGGGTAATGAAGAATAAAACTAAGGGTGTAACCTCCCTTCTTAGAAGGAACGACGAATCTTTTCAAGCGCTCAGGGATATACCATTTGTGCAGCTAAAAATCGCTGGGACGAGGGGGGAGACTTACAGCGAGTGATGTCTTTATCGGGTCAGGCCCTGGAAAAATGGTGTTGTTTTTAAACATGAGGGGGGGAAAATGGTGTAAAATGACTCTGCCAAGGGAAAAGGAAAAGTACCCTGTGGTTGGGTTGTGGGAAAACGTGCGTACGCTTCAAAAATTCGCTCGGAAAGGATGAGAAAGGTTATGGGCAAAAGAAAGGCCTACAAGTAGGGTCAACCAACCGCGCGAAACCCGTATATAATGAGGGATTTACAAAAGGAAACATCGGGGGGTGCCTACTCGGCGGGGGAAAAGCGTATTCAGGGGCCCGATGGAAAAATCGAGGGGGAGTCTCAACTAGTAATCATAGAGACTAAAAACTGGAACACAAAATTCTGGGGGGAAAAGGAAATTTAGAAAACAGAGGAACTTCAAGGGAAGGACGTGAAATCACCGCGGGACTTGGGAGAAGGTAAGGGACTTACAGAAACAGCAGCATTCAAACATACTGCCGTGCAAGAAGTGTTCAACTGGCGGAGGGGAAACTATTGAAACATCGGGGGAGAGCTTGGAAAGGGGGGGGGGGGGGGGGGGGGGGGGGGGGGTGGGGGGGGTGTGGGGGGGGGGGGTGGTGGGGTTGGGGGGGGGGGGGGGGGGGGGGGTGGTTTGGGGGGGGGGGGGGGGTGGGGGGGGTGTTGGGGGTGTTTGGGGGGGGGTTGGGTGTGTTTTGGGGGAGTTTTTGGTGTGGGGAGCAAAAAAAAGAGTGCAGGGTGCGGTAGAAAAGTGTTTGTCAAGAACGGTGATGGGGAGGGAGGAAAACCGAGGCTACAAACGGATGCTCGCGGAAACTGAGGACGGCTATTTTGAATAGGGTTGTTCTCAGCAACGCCGGGTTCAACCGCACTATTGGCAAGGAAAAATTGGAGATTGGACTGCAAAAAGGGGAAAGTATATCGTCAGGGTCAGGGGAAAGATGCGCTTTACCAAATAGCTGATAGAACCCTAGAGATCTGGATGACGCCCTCGGATTCGATCAGAAGGGGGAAAACAAAGGGTGGGACCGTCCACCATCGGCCCTTCGTTCGGTAAGGGTACAATTTTCTTCAAAACTGGAGACGATGGTGGAAATTGTTCGGAGAAGACGATAGGAGATCGGAGATTTTGGAGGGTACCTCATTAAGAAACTGAAGGAGAGGATTCGAGCGCGAACCTCGGGGGGAGTGGGGCAAAAGTGTGGCACCCGGGCACTGTTGGGGGGGAGAGGGGGCGCAAAACGTTGCTAACGGGGGGGGGAGAGACAGAATTGCGGCCCTCTCTCAAGGACCGTACTCGCTAGAAGCCTTGAACTGGAGGGAGGAAGATCTGCAACCTCTTGGGGAATTCCTTGATTTCGAGGGGGCAAGAAAAGGAAAGGGTTGTTGGACCGGGACGGTGGGGTGATGTGAAGATGACGATGGGGGGCCGAAAATCGATCAGAAGAAAAAAAAACTGAGTGAAAGGAGAGAATCTGTGAGGTCCATCGGAAAGAGGGATGAAATAAAACAAGGGGGCAGGTCCATAAATTGCAAGGGATGCCTCGGGGCAATAAAAACCTAAGTGGTTGAGCGCAACTAAAATTGGGGACGAAAGAAGGCGTACGGCGTCATCTGGTATGAGGGACCATAGAATATGTCCGCGGAAAAATGTTTAGCGAAAAAAAGAAGAAACCCAAAAAAGGTGAAAAAGGTGCCAAACATGTTTGCAAAAGTCGATTTGCGGGGGAAGAGGAATCAGAAAATAACTGCGGAAGTTTGGTCCCGAGATAATTGACGAAACAATGTTCTGCCAATCGGAGAGAACGTCGTACTCTCCCGACGCTCAAGCAGACAATAGAAAAAAGCGGTCGGGGGGGAGGGAAGAAAATGTCAGACCGAAGAATGGGGCGCAAGGGGGAAGCCCCGGAAGAAGGCCAAAGGTGTGGAGGGGGAACGACCAGCGGTCGTAATCACAGCGAAGTATAGGGGAGGCACGCGCTCAACTAAGAACCTACAATACGGACCGGAGGGGTTCCAAAGGGGACGGGTGACGGGTAAATGGGGTCTCGGAGAGTTGCGTGAAACGGGAGGCCTCTGAGAGGATTAAATCAGCACGCATCCTGACAAGCGAAAGAACTAAGTCCGTGAACAATCCCACTTTCCGTCAGGGGGCAAACTCGGGGGGAAGGGCAAACGAAAAGAAACAGAGTGGCAGACCCTGGACATAGGCTTCCCTCACAGGACATCGGCAAGAAGAAGTCAAGGATGGGTACAAGTATTGTAAAAGCCATTAGGGAAGGACGCCTTGGGGGGGGCACCCGGGAGTGAACGGGATTACTCATTGAAAAGCCCGCTTGAGCTGAAAGAAAAAGGGAGACGCCGATTGGAGCCCGGCCATGGGAATTCCACTAATGGGGTGGGGTCAAGTTTGAAGATTAGATGTGCGTCTATCGCCTCGGGAAACGCCCTTCGATAGGGGCCATCAGGTGCAAAGGGACGAAAGCGATGGCCGCACATCTTTTTGGGTGGCAGATCAAAACAAGAAACGAATGAAACTAGCGGGGAACGGCAGAATTTCTCCTTCGGGAGAAGAGGGGTCAAAAGTGGGCAAACCTTTGCCGAGTAAGAGATGAGGCTTCAGAGAACCGGCTGTACACAAACAAGGGGGGGGGGACCGCGAGTGAAACATCTGACAAGGGTAAAAGCATTAACCGCCATTCGTACCCATTGGAAGGGGAGGGAGAAAGAGCAGACGGATAGCGAGTGTAATAAAAAGAGAAGGGGTGGATTCAAAGGGGGGGAAGGAACTCAACTTCCTTGGCGAAGCGCCAAGACGGCAATTAAGAAGGAAGAGGCCAGTTTTTGACCAAGGGGAGAGCTCTACCAAAAAGTGATTTTCGGGAAATGCAAGCCAGTATCACCAAAAATCCTGGGAGCAAAAAAATAGCAGGAGGCGTGCGGCGCAAACATCATCAGAGAGAATGGAGCGGCACTCATAAGAGGAGAGGGGGGATTGTGACAAGGGGGCCGAAAACAAGCGGCTTCTGAGGGCCCCAATCGTTCCCCTTGAAGAGTACTAATATGGTTGGGAAAGCGCGTCCTACAAGCCTGAGATGGTTAAAAAAACAATTCATTGGGGAAAGAACAGGGAGGGAGATAGGAAACCTATGCAAAGAGAACGGATGACTTCCCACACTAGTGTTAACTTCGGTTTGGGAAAGGGGCGACGTGTGCCGGGCGGCCTGAACCTGGACCGAGACACAGAGGTCACAAAAAACCCGGTGGGGACATAAAAGGTGGGGAAAGGACGGAAAGATGTGAGCAGCAAAATCTAGAAGGGACTCAGCCAATAGTCTTAAGGGGAAGGATGTTCGCGTGGCTAGGAGGTGATACGATTGGCAGGACGGATACCTTCGAGGAGAAGACGGAATCGGTCTTCAAAGTGATCGAGTTTAGGGGCGTTCTAGGTTTCAAACGGATCCGGGAAAGGTGAAACTCTACTGAGGAGGGGAATGAAAAAGCGTAAACCGGGGGGGGAGACGCGAAGTAACATATGCAGGACATGGAACCCACACAGCTCAAAAAAAATCATCACGAACTAAAAACGGCACCAAAAGGCACCCACGCCCATGACACACGAAATTCTAATCAACTCGGGGAGGAACTAAGGCGTACAATAAGGAGCAACAATAGGAAAAGAATACTTGGGGGCATCCGGCATTGTGAAAAAAGCGGCAAAACGGGATAGCCTGGACGGAACATGAGAGAGCGGGGGGCTCTGAAAGCTCCGCTCCACAACAAAAAAGTGGAGGAAATATGGAAAGTCCTACACTGCCGTGAATAATTTCAGGAAAGAGGGGGAACAGCGGCTTTGTAGTTTCAAAAGAAGGGGCAAGTTATTCGGGTTATTGCAGGCCGTTGCGGAAAGGCATGGCAGGATGCTATGATCGTTAAAAGGTTGGAGAGGAAGTGGTGGTTTGCAAGGAAGGGGGGGTGAAGCGGGGGTGTTATGTAGAATGAGGGGTTTCTCAGATTGACGGGGGGAAAAGTGTGCCCGTGCCTCGTGACGCGAGTCGGGATTAACGTTGGAGCAGGTCAGACAGGGGGAAAAGAACGTTTCCATGGACACTGAAAACGAGAAGACCGTGCACGCGATAAAGGGGGAAAGAAGGCGGATGATCACCGAAGTTCCAGGGGGAAATAAAATACGTCAGAAACCCTAGAAACTCACAGAAGGAAAAAAAGAAGAAGATTGGGGGGGCCTTGATCTCAGTAGTCGGAGGGGCACAGAATGAGCCAAAGTGGGATTGGGCGGTTGAATCATACGTGTTAAATGGGAATTAAATTGGGCTCTGGAAAATTCATTGAGAAGAGTAAAAAGAAGAATTAAAAGGGAAAACAGAAGGTCCAACAGGGAGGGGGTAGCACTTGAGGGGACTAAGGTTTAAAAGGGGAACGACTTGTCCTGGTCCGGGTGGTGCAACAGAGTCGGCTTTGGGATGCCCAGATGGAAAAGATGAAAAAAGATCGAAAACTGTTGGGCCCGAATAAACTAGCTGGAAAACGGAAAACACCTGGGCAGGAAAAGATCGAGGCAATCTTGATGAAAACGATAGGCAAATGACCGGCGGTTGAACAGTGTGCGCTGGGGATACAGTTTCAAAAGCAAAATGAAATAAAAAAGTGGTGGGGCTGGAGAGCAGGATACAGAAAAGAAGGCGGAAAACTTCGCGCCTTGCGGAGACTCGTGAAGGAGGAAAGGAAAGGTAGCCAAAGTTCGCTACCAAAATGGGTGCAAAAGACCCTTCGCTTTTCTAGAAAGAGGCTTATTCGAACGGGGTTAAGGAGACTTATGAACTGGGGAAAGGGAGGTGGGGTTTTAAACAGACAGGGAGGTACAAGGGGAGAGACACTACGCGGCAAACTTCAATCAGTGTGGTTACGACCTTTCTACCCCCCCAAACTGAAAGTTCAAGAAAAGGTGACGCTTCAGGAGTTTCTAGTATTGTGAGGGGGGACCACTGAAGCTACAATAATTGATACTCACTTAAGAGATCGAACAAAGAAAGAGGTTTGATGTGACGATGCCACCTGGCCAAAAAAGCTGTGTTGCCACATCGTCTTCAAAAAAAAAAAAAGGCGTTTCTGGGGAAAGGAGTTGGAGAGGACTACGAGACTATAACATATCGAAGCCAAGGAAAACAAAACCAGTGAAATGACAATAGGCTCGGGCCTGAAATAGCGTCTACAGGGAAGGGACGCAGAAGAAAGCGGGCTTGTGAAATTTAAAGGGAACAGACCCGGGCCGGAAATGGGAAAAATTGTTGGCCAAGGAATGCAGAAGGAAGGGTGTCCCAGCCGCCTTAGGAAGGGAAGATTTAAAGGAGGGAGATTAGGGCAAGGGCAGGTGCCACTATAGACCCTTCGTCCTGCCCTAATGGTTTGAAAGACCGTAAATGGGCTCACTCTATAAGCACCAGCGTATGGGCTCGCCGGGCACAATGAGGGCCGGGAAAGTTATGGAATGGACCGGTTTTTGAGAGATCATGAAAAGGAAGAGAAATGCCGAGAACATTTACCAAACACATTGCGCAAGGCTGAAGAAAAATCTAGTAAATCTGAGGATGACGCTGTCTGTGCAAGGGACAGGAAACGTACGAAACCTACGACCTGGTGACTAAACTGGAAGCGCGGTAAGAATTTTGGAAAAGGTGTCCGTTGCTCCCAAAAAAAAAACTTTCGGTCTTTGAAAATTATAATACGAACCGAAGGAGGGTGAGGGTGTGGTTATCGGCTAAGGAGTTAGCGAGTGCAGCACGTGGATGGGGAATCTATTCCGGAAAACTGAGCAGAGGATGCTTCGCGGCCTGCCCGTCAGGAGGGATTGTTGGGAAAAAAAAAAGTGGAGAGACCGCGGTCGGGGGGGGGAAGCGGGTTTTAAATACCCGGTTACAAATGACAGGAGGTTGTCCGAATAAAATACACGATGACGCCGAAAGCAGTCCTGGCCTGGGCAAGCAAAAAACATGCCTTGAATTCTAGTCATCCAGAATTTTTGGGGAACCGGAGTTAAAATGACGATAATTGCCACAAAAGTATGAGAAGCAAAACAACACGGAGGAGTAAAATCTAGAAGATGTGGCATTGCCATCTTCAAAGACGAATCACACACAGGAACGGGAAAAAAAAGTCCAGAGATGCGAACAAAACCAGTTTTTCATAGCGATCCGCAAAAGGGCAGGGGGGGGGAGTGAGGCACGCGAACGGCTTAGAGGGAGAGAGGGTTGGGAGTCACCGAAGAAGAGTCCGCGGTCACACGGAGCTAAAAGAACAAAAGGCAAGCTGTCCGGTTCACTGGGTCCAAAGCCATTCAAGGAGTTGCCGGGCCGCGGAAGGAAACGAGACTTCAAGTTTTTCAACGGAGATAGTGACTATAAATTGGAGCATCTGAAGGAGTCGGTACCTATCCGAGAAGAACCATCGGCGTCGTTGTGGGATGGGAAAAAAAGGAAAGGAGGAATGGGGGAGCACCTTCCACTTGGGGCAAAGTCGTTAACCTGAGAAAACATAGGCGTAATCAATAGAGCAAAAAGAGTCAGTCAGTGAAAGAAGGGAGGCTCGAAAACGAATAAAACTAAAAGAGGACCTTAGGGGATGGAGGCATGGGAAGCGGAACAATGTGCTTTGGGAAAAAAATGGGAGAGGAGGTGCGGTTTAAACTGGGGCGATGATCGGAGAAAAACCCAAGTCAAAAGAAGACTTCTCATATGACGAGAACGGAAGTTCGCTACTCTCCAGAAAAAGGTCCGTCGGTAAAAGCGGTCATAACGAACAAAGTCAAAGAGAGGGGCCCCTGTGGAAAATAGAGCAATACAAAGAAAAAATAGGCAAAACCCCGCCTGACCAGTAGGGGAACCTGGTAAGGCATTCTTAGGGAATGATGGACTTTTGGCATAAGGACGTGCAGGAAATTCTACAATGGAAAGTCCAGCCCTTGATCTGACGTTCTCCCTTTCTCCCGTGGTCAAGGAAAATAAAAAGGAATGGGTCAGGGGGACCACTATTGGTGTGGTCAGTTTAGTTGGAGAGAGAGTCGAAAATCCGTCGTATAAAAGCCAAAAATTACTATCTTGAAAGACGGGCCCGAAACTGGCGAAAAAGAATGTAAAGGGAAACACAACTGGGTTGGGGGGGGAAAGGGGAATCTACAAAGAACGGGGGGGGACGGGGAAGGGGGTCAGCGTGTTAAAAAAAGGTTTCATTCCTTCGGGGTGGAAAAGCGGCCAACTAGTGATACTTGGGGGTCGGTTATGCATCAAAAGGAGACCACAGTATAAATCTGGGAAAACAAAACCCGAGGACTCCCGGCAGGACGAGGAAAAACATTTGATAAGGAGAGGGGAACCGCTAGTGAAATCATGAGTACCACCCCTTGTCCCATCAAAAGGGGGGACCGCATTCTCCCATGATTGGGTCTATAAAAGAGTAAACAACGGACTAATAAGAAAAGGACAGAAAAACATGAGTAAGGGGAAACCCTTTTTTAAGAAATCTTGAAAAGTTCCTTGCTAAAAGAAGTCGGAGGCAAGGAGAAGTTAGAGGGCCCTCGTTTGTAAGGGCTGATCGCTAAAAAAAGGTTGAATTGTGTGAGGATTAGTCTGTGTAAAATCACAAAATAAGGGAACAAAAACCCCCGCCAGTTTATGACGTATTCTTAGCAAGTCCACAATAAAGAAAATAAGAGTCGAAAAGGAAGGATTACAGAAGCCTTCTGAGGTGAATTGGGGAAGGGGGGACGTACAATCGCTGAGTACTCATTAGGGAAAAACCCAACTCCGTTCAAGTCTTTTTTCAGAGGGGTACAGAGCGGAATAAAAAAGCCGAACGAATGTTGCAAAAAAAATGAAGAAGGAAAAGGGGGGGGCAGAAATCCATGAACAATATACTATTAGAAACAAGATGAGGGGGCAAGACGGGTGAACGGAGAGATTTAGGCCGGGGGAACTGACTTGAAAGAGAAACGGTCATTCCAAGGACCAAAGGCTTGATAGTAACGCAGTACAACCGTGGGCCCGTCAAGACCTGTTCTCAGCATATAATCAGGACAAACTAGGCAAAGGCCTTAATGGTTTCAGGAGGGAGGGTGTAGCGGTGCTGAGTTGGCGATGGGAATTGGAAGGGGGAAGAAAGGTAAACAGAACAGTAAACGTGAGGCATCCGGGCGTTCGGAGGTTAAGTGCCATTGGAACCTGAGTGACCCAGGGTGACTGGGGGAATTAAGAAAAAAAGAAACAGAAGAAGGATCAGAAACAGCAGACTTAAAATATGGAAGGAAAATTCACATAAACTACGCAACGAGCATCAGGACAGACAAACATAGCTTACAACGCTGCACAAGCTAACATTACAAAGAATTAGGGTGTGGTTTCAAAAAGAGGGGAATAGTCCAAAGAGTAGCCAGGACCGGTGGAAAACCTTCGGACATGCAATAATAGGCAGCAGTCTTTGAAAACTTCACCCTGGAATGAATAAAATAGACGAAATGCCTCGAGAGAAGAAAAAGGCCGCAAAGTAGGAACTCTCAAACAAAGAGGTGAAGGATATCTTGGCGAGTCGCCAGAGATCTAGAAGGTTTCTTCAGAAATGGGGCTAAGGTGCCAGGAGGGGTATTTGTCAAAAAGAAGGATGACAATACGGGAATGACATAAGCTGAAACGTCATGGCTACGCATGCTCGGACCAATGGATCGCATTCGTGGTCAAGGGGGCGCGGGGGTTCCGCGGGGAAGGTGGGGTGACCGTTCGATGATGGTTTTTGTCATGAGGGGGGGGGAAGGGTCCAAAAGCTGGGTAAGGGGCTATGAGAATTGGGGGTTCCTTCCGGGAGATTCTAGGGAAAGGAACGGTGCGACACGAACCGCGAAACGCCCTCAAGCTATAACGTTGGATGCGGGATCGCGAGGAGGAAGTGGAAAAGAGGGAGAAACATAGAAACTCCCATCAAAGAGAACCTGAAATAATGCATAAATGTGGGTAAAAAAATAAATTTATCTCCTAGAGAGCAGGCGTTGAGAAAGGCATGGACGGCAAAAGGGGATTGCGACCTGACCATACTGGTTTATGGAAGGAAGGGGGGAGGAGGGAACACGCCAACAGGGCTACAAGAGGCCTTTACACCGAACCACTTTTCCAATCCGGGGGCCGGATCCGTAATCTGGGGTGCCTATGTTAGTCTCCAGAAATAGGGTTGTCGGGTGGAAAGGGGGGGTTTGAATCGTCGGCGGGTTTGGAAGGCAACTAAGGGGGAAAAGAGAAAAAAATAAAACATCAGAAGGGGGTTGACCCATAAGACCGCTTTGACGGACCCAAGACATAGCACCTGAAGCTTAGGGGGACAGAAGGAATCAGCTGCGATCGGATGACGGAGAACCTAGAAAAAAACGCGGGGGGGCTTCAGTAGTTGCGCGAACAGAAGATTTCCCCAAAAAAATTCAATAACGTGGGGTCGAGAGAGAATACTGACAACTCGAAGATACCGTATGGCGACTCAAGGGCTGTCGATTGGAAGACGTGGGGAAAAGAGAAAAAGAAAAGGGGGGCAAATCTAAACCTTAGGTGTTCTCTAAAGAGAGGGCTTGAATTCGCGACGGGGGGGGGCCTCTCTGGATCGGAAACAGGAAGGGAGGTGTTGGGGGGTGACGACATGGAGTGACAAATGAGAGGACGCACTCGCGGGCCAAAACTATCCCGGGTGGGGGGGGGGCGCCTTCGTACGCAAACTTCATCGTAACTCGTCAAGAGTGTAGAAAGAAGGGGTTGGTCTGGACATAATACGATATTCTTAGCTGCGCCCCGTCAGATGAGTGTGAGGTGAAGAGATTCCCACATTTAAAAGCAGAATGTGGTTTCCAGGGACGAGGGGAACGAAGAAAAATCCTATTTATGGACAGGGGTCATCGGGGAGTCGCGGGGGGACGCGAAAGGCACTATCTAATAAGAAAACTTAACAAACCTCGGGGGAATGCCAAAATTCTGGAGAGTGGAAACTGAAAAACTCTTCTGATACAAATAGTAAGGGAAAGAGGGCGTTGAAAGGGAATTTCACACAAACTACACTGGAGGGGCAAACAGGCATTCCCGAATGCAAGGATGAACTTTACAAGGGCCTTGAACGATTGGGGCGTTAGGGATATATGGAAAAAAAAGGACTTCAAAGAGGAGCGTGCGGCTTTCTCGGGCCCTGCCTATTTTGGGGGGGAGGGGAGGGGATGGCTAAAGATAGGCGCGAAAAAAACTCGCGGTAAGGATGAGCCGGCTGAAAGTATCTCGGGGGTTTGCGCGGAAGAAGAATCTCCCGTTTTCAAATGCAAATATCCAGTAAAGGAGTAAAAAAACGACATGGCCCAATAGCAGACAGATAGCGGGATAATCTGAGTGGAGAAATCGTGTCCGCCAAAAGACAGGCTGATTCTACAAACTACGAAAAAGGGATGCGACATCTCTTTCAATAATTGGGGAACAACCAGTGGCAAAACCGTGCCGGGATCAAAAAAAGCGGGCCTTCTTGGGGGAGAGTCTTAATAACGACCGATGGTTTATGTTGGGAACGGAAGTAAAACCGGGGCGGTCGAGCGATTAGGCAGGTGGACTTCAATCTATTCCGGGGGAAAACGCGAACGCGCAAAAAATGGGGGAAAAGGCCACAAAATCATTGGGGGGGGGGGGGGATGCAAAACAGTTGCAGGCCGGCATACAGCGGCTTGGTTGGGTATAGGTTTGCTACCCTTGTGACCGAAACTCGTCTATGGTCGAATACCCAGACCTCACGATTGAACGGAAAGCTTCGAAGCCTTGAGGGCCTTCAAAGAAGCACGCGAAGGAAAAAGAGTGATCTAGGGGAAAAAAAAATCAGAATTGGTGAAAAGGACTTTGTGTGATGGAAGAATTAATATGGAGGGAAATCGGGTA
>Ga0179593_1564875_pt1 | contig 12019 bp, 9 predicted proteins | sample CZODoug2_1_08_16_FD_185931 | JGI IMG/M metagenome (GOLD analysis project Ga0179593, IMG submission 185931) | Vadose zone soil fungal communities from Angelo Coast Range Reserve, California, USA - CZODoug2_1_08_16fungal (PacBio error correction) | ecosystem: Environmental > Terrestrial > Soil >...
TCCCGAAAAAAAGGACAGGCTCTCGAAACATCTGGGTCGGGGTGAACACGAAATTAGGAAGGGAAGCATACGCGGGAAAAAAGTCCGAAGAACGTGAGGAAAGGACATGGGTCCACCGTCTTCGGAGAGAAAGAAATCTCGCGAAGGAGGGGGGAAGGGCCAGTTTCGCCAGAGGAAATCGATCCCCTACGTGTCAGCGACACGTAGAACGTTGCCGCCCGCGTGAGGGGAAAACACCGGCAAAAGGGAAAAAAAAAGAGCCCAAAGAAAAGAAAAAGGAGTTGTTGCCCGACAAAAAAAAATCAAAAATCCCGGCGCCCAGATCACGGTCCTCCAGGAAGGGGAGTGATCAGTGGCAAGGGGGGGGACAGACGTCGTAGCTGCGAGAAAATCTGCCCCCGCCGGGGGAAAAAGCAACGGGGACGCAAAGTCTTCTCCGCTGCGGAAAAGACTAGGGAATGGAGAGGGAGGGAAAAGCCCTGGGAGAGGTGGTAGGGGAGGAAAGGGGGGAGGATCACTGCTTTTTCAGGGGAAGAGGCAGGTGGGGGGGCCTTTAAAAGACAAGCAGTCCTCGGAGGGTATGGGGAAAGGAAGCTCTCCCAGCTTCGGGGGGGCGGCAGGGTGCAGACCGGGGAGGGGATACTGCGAAGTCGGCAGAAGCACAGAAGACGCTTTTGAAACGGAAAAGGAAAGTGAAAGTGAAACTCGTCGTAAAAAAGAAAGAAAAAACCCGCCCCGCGAGGACCAAAAAAGGGGGGGAGAGGTCAGCGCACTGCCGGGCCGAATGTGTGTCAGGATCAGCTTTGGACACACCAATTTGCAGGGGGCGACGACAAAAAAAAAAACCAATGCTCTTCCGAGGGGGAAGGGCGAACAAAACTCGGGAAAAATAGGATCTTCCTCGTACCAAAAATTCAGCTACTAAAGAACGAACAAAAGAAAAAAGGGGGGGGAGGAGAGAACCCCGGCGCGGGGGAAAAAAACGCAAACGAAGCTCGAGAATCCCTCTCGTTGGAAAAAGGGGAAAACCTCTCGAGGGGAAGTAAAAAGGGAAAGAAGGCCAAAAAGTGTGACCGACACAAAAAAAACGAGGCGGCGTAGACAACGGTTGGTTGCCCGGCATAAAAAAATCTAAAGGCGGCGCCTGTGTTCGGAAAAAACGTTTCTGCTCCGCCTGAAGGGGAAAGACTAAAGACTAAGGAAAAAAGCTCGCCCCCCTGCTCCCCGCAGAAAAAAAAAGGTTGTCAAGCATGTGGGGAAGAAAAGAGCAGGCCCAAGGCGAACGCCCCGGGAAAGGACGTTGGGGATCACCGCTCTCCCCGAGAAAAAAAAAAAAAAGGGGAGCCCTTGCGTGGGGGGGGAAAGAAAAAAAAAGGTGAAAAAGGACGTACAAAGGGGCCGGCGACGAAAGTTCATTGTAAGAGAGAGAGCGATCTCGCGCCCTCCCCCCCACCGTTGGGAAAAAAAAAAGATCTTTTGGGGGGAAAGGAAGAGGTAGGAGAACGAGGAACGACGCAGGAAAAAGGAAAAAAAAACTCCCACGGTGTCGTCGACTCACAAAATGTAAATCAAGGTTGAGAAAAACCATGGATCTTGTCTGGTTGCGCAAGGGGAAAGGGAGTCGAGAAACGGAAAAGAAGGAAGACCTCATACGCGCTAGAAGCAAGGCCGTTTTCTCCCGCAAGGAAAAGAGAACAGTCAAGACGAGCTGCTCTTGATCGAAGTTGCTCAGGGGGAAAAAAAAAAGAAGGAGCGAAAAAAAAAAAAACACGTCTCTCCGAGTGCCAAGGGTCGGTGGAAGTTCAGGAAAGAGTGCCACCCTCAGGCCGCGGATCTTCGCCATAGGACTGCAAAGGTGGGGCGAAGGAAGCCGCGCAAGAGGAAAGGGACCATCCGCCCGAAGTTCCTCACACTCACTTTCATCTGCACCCTCCGTACTAAACCAAGATCGCGCCGGAGAAAAAAAGAAAACAAGACAGCAAACCGGGAATCCTTTGTGGGGACCATGAGGCAACTTCTGGCTCAGAAAGAAACCCCCCCCCCCCCAAAAAAAAAAGAGAGAGATAGACGGAAAAAAATCTCCGGCCGGGAAAAAAGCGCCTGTTCGCACGGGACCTATCCCGCGACACTCGACGCAAAAAAAAAGAAAAGAAAAAAAAAAAGCCAAATGAAAGAGCGCCTTTTGGTTTCCCTTTTCACTCGGCGGCGATAAGGGGGGGGGGGGGGGGGGGGGAAAGGTTGTGCGTCGTCCCAGGGAAAAAAAAAGAATGAAGGCTCGCGAGAATCTCCCCCTCACAAGGAAGCCTTCCAGCGAGGGGGAAGAAGAAGAAGAGGACGAGCCCCGGAAAAAAAAGGGGGAAAGCTGCGCCCTCCCCGCCCCCCCGGCAAGTGTTGAAAAGGAGGTCTGATCAGGTGCTGACAAAAAAAAAAAGGCCCTTGGTGCTGAGAAGAGGAATTAAAAAAAAATGGAGGGGCATCCCGCAAAAAGGAAGGGGGAAGGGGGAAAAGAGGCGGCTGGTTTCCGGCCTGCCTGAGAGGGGGGGAGGACGGAAGGCCGACGTGACGCTCTGTTGAACGCTGGTCGCAAAAAAAAAAAGAAAAAGAAACGTGTAAGAGCGTAAGACAAAGAAGATCAAACAACCAACAAAAAAAGGAGGAAAAAGATAGAGATGCAGAAAAAGGGAAGCACTTGGTCCAACCCAACGCGTTTGTCGGTGGCCGAAAGGGATCGCGAGTATCGCCGGGCCTGAGAATGGAAAAAGCTCCACCTCCTAAGAACTGTCAGATTTGCGTTCTTTGCTTTGAGAAAAAAAGAAGAGAGGTGGCGCACGCAGGCAGAAAGAACCCCGGGCCGTGGGAAAAAAAAGGTAAGCCACCTCTTAAGCACCCGAAACACCATTGGGCCAGGGCGGACTCCTCTGTTGGGCGAGAAAAGAAGGTTCCTGGACACGGGCAAAAAAGCAACCCGCTTATTCGGAAAGAAAAAAAAAGGGGATCTTCCCTATTTCTGAAAAATTGATAGGAAAAACTTACGAAACTACTCAAAACACCTCATGAGATTCATAAGGCGAAGCCCGGAAAGGGGAAGATACTTAAAGAAAAGTCCTGTCGTGACAAAAAAACCCCTTCGGCCGCTTCTATTGTTCTCGGAATAGGGTCTAAAGAAGGAAAAAAAAAAATAAGACCAAAGTTCAGCGACGACTTATCTTCCACATCTCGGGGAGGAGAAGGGGACTCGCCTGGGAACGTTCGAAAAAAAAGAGGAGCGCCCTTTTAAAAAAAACAATTTCCACCTTTTCTGTGGAGGTATCGAGAAATCTTTTTTTCTTTCTGCGGGGGGGGGGGAAGTAGTCGGCCAATCGAAGGGGGGATAGGCGATTTTCCACAGGGAAAGCTACCTCAAGACTCCAAACACGCTTTCTCATCTAAAGAGGTAAAAAGGGAGCCCTTGCGGTTGGGGGGGAAAAGGGAACCAGGGAAACTAACCAGTAGAAAAAGGGGAAACTTTCCCCTCTTCTGAACGAGGAGAAAAAAAACCTTAATCTCGAGCCTATCCCCTATGATCTCTGGAATTGAAAAAAAAAAAAAGAAGAACTCTTCGGAGGTGCCTTGTGATATCAGACCTTTTGAAGGCGAAGGGACAGAAGGGGGAAGCGTAGAGGAGAAAGGACGGGTTCTTTCTCGAAATACAACGAGGGGGGGAAACGAACAGGAAACAGGTCACAGATGTCTTCCAACCGAAAGGAAGCCCCCGAAGAGCGGGAAGAAAAGTCGAGAACCGGGGGAAAAAAAAAAAAAGACATGCGTCTCTGGCCCGTTCTCTGAGCGCTCCCTCCCAAAAATAAATCTCTTTCCCAGAAGGGGGCGCAGGAAAATAGAAGAGGTAAGGTTAATATCATCTCTGTAACCATGGGTCCGAATATCGATGGGGGGTCCAACAGTAACATCTCTCTCTGTCAAAGAGGAAAGACAGGGAAGCACGCTGGAAGTGGCTCCATTTTAGGAAGGCTACGGCGTCTCCTGAGCAACGCGACAAAAAGAAAGCAGGGGTACGCATACCCCCAGGGAAAAAGAAAAGAATCCGACCGAAAGAAGGGTTTCTAATCTCGGGGGGGGATTCCTTGAAAAAAATCAATCCTCGCAGAAAAAGGGTGCGTATACAAAGGAAGGATGGAATCTGAAAAAGGATTCTGTCCGGAAAAAAACCAGAGAGGCCGTCCCTCTGCCGAAGAAAAAGGCCTCTTCTTGGAAAAAGGTTTTTCTGGCCTGGAGGAGACGGGACGGGGGAAAGAGGAAGGGTTGCCCCGATATTGAGGACCCGAAGGGCCCTCGTGACGGGGCAAGTGATGAAATAAAAAGGGTTCAGAGGACTTCTTTTCAGGAGGAGAGACGCTAACGTATGAAGAGGGGGAGACGGTCAGGAATAAGCCAGTAGTGGTTTCCGCTCTGTAGAGGAGGGACGCCGCCATGGGAGGGGCTGAGGGGACCCCTAGCAGAATCGGGGGGGGTTTTTTCAAGTCCCGCAAAAAAAAAAGGGAAGACCGCCAAAAACCGGATTCTCCAGTCAGAGATAGGGGGAAAAAACTCGAGTGGAGGGGGGGGTCAATCAGTCAACGTGACGAATCCTTCACAGGAGTCCGTGGAAAAAGACGGGAAGAGCTATAGGAGGGTTAATATTCCCAAAAAAAAAAAAAATCCACTCTCGAGGGGAAATCCTCCCACAAAGAACTGGGGGGAGCCTCTTCACCCCCGAAGGCCCAAACCCTCCGATAATCTGTTTTCCCAGAACCCCCCAGGGGGGGGGGGGCAAACCGGTGGATTAGTCTCTGACCAAGTTAGACACCCAGGGGTAAATTTCTGGCTCACCTCGAAAAAAAAGGCGTTGCGCGCAAAAGAGTCCCAATTCTCCCCAACCTTCTCGGACGGCGGCAAAGGGAGGGCGCAGACGGTGATCGACAAGAAAAAACGGCCCCCCGTCTGTCGAAACAACTCAAAAGGAAGCCAGTCCACAGAGAGAGAGAGTGGAAAAGGGATTCTTCAAAAAGGAAAGACTCTGCCTGGACGGGCAAAAAAAAAGGTGCTGGGGAGAATGCCTTGGGGGGAGGACTCGGGACGCCAGACAAATCTTTTGTTCTCCTGGGGGAAGAATCTTGGGCTAGGAGGGGGGAGAACCAAAAGATGGATAACGACCGCTCCCCCTCAAACGCCGAAGAATCTTATCTGAGAAGAGAGAGGGGTCATTAGAAGAAATCCTTCAAAGGGAAATTACGAGGAGAGAGAGAAGGGGAAGGACCTACGGTGCGAAAAAAGGGGAAAAGCCCACGCTCTTCACCTCGGGGGGGCTGGGATGAGGTCTGGAAGATCTCTCAATACAACACGGGAGGAAACCTCCGGTCCTCCAGGCAGAAAGGAAAAAAACACGCAGGTGGAAAAGGGGGCGGTGTTGCCCCGGGGAGGAGCCAAACTAATCGCAAGACTCTTCCCGATAACCTTTGATGAAGAAGGGTCACCGTAGGGGAGTGACTTCCGGGGAAAAAAGGCAGCGGCCGTTCTGCTTCTGATCTCTTTGGCAAGCAAGCATATCCCTACCTTGGCCTAAGGAAGAAAAAAGTTCCTGTCGCCAGAAAAGGAGAGGCCCAAAAAGGAAGGGAAAAATTTTAAAAGTGCAAACGCCAGCAAGAGAGCTTCTCGCCCGCAAAAAAAAGGCCTCCCCTCCGGGAGGGAATCCGGGGGGAAAAGACTGTTTCGAGCTGAGAAAAAGCACTCACTGTTCAGTTGTAGGCTTGTTCTTAGAAAAGGGGTTTTCCCCGCCGCCGATGGGGAGCGGGAATCTCCAAAAAAAAAAAGGGTGAGCAGCCAATCCTGGGGACAGACTCAAAAGAAACGGCGCCGCCTGGTACAAATCTTCAGGAGTCTGTTCCGAGGGGCTAAAAGACAGGCTGTGGGGCGGCGAAGGTGAGGGAAGGACTAAAAGATGCCGAGTTAACCGTATGAACGGATTTAGGGAGGACGTCCCCCATAGACACGCGGAACCACACCCCAGCAAAAAAAAGGAAGAGAATCGAGGTCCATCTCGCCACGTGAAAAGTTTCAAAGATCTCTGAACCCACCAGGGAGAGGACCACGGGGACACCAAAAAAAAAGAAGATGGGCTTCTGTGAAGAGGGGAAGCGGTCTCTGGCTTCGTAAGAGGGAAGAAGGGCTCAGGACTACTAATACGAAAAAGATACCCCAGGCGGCCGGAAAAAAGGGATTTCCAAGGGCCGCTCTTCCGAGTCAAAGTAACTTCAAGAATTCTCTTCGGAATCCATACCGGTGGGACGAAAAAGATCGGCTTGGAAAAAATTCTAAAAAGACTACCGGAATATCAGAAAGTCTTCTCGGTGAGAAGGGGGGGCCTTCAAAAAAGATGCTCCTTCCTTCCTCTAAGGGGCTATTTACGGAGAAAAGAAAAATGATTCAAAAAGAAGGGCCCGATCCCTTCGGGGGGAAAGACATTCGAGGGAATCTCTCAGAAAGCCGGAAGCCTTACCTGGGGAGCCGAGGACAATGAGAAGACACCTTGTTCTCTTTGAGGGGAGAAAGATTCCCAACGGACAGAAAAGATTCCTGCTCGAAGGGTGAATCGTGAATTCACCTACTGCTCCTCTTGGAAAAAAGTGTTCTTCCCGCCGGAAAAAAAGAGGGGGGGGGGTTTAAGGGAAAGTCTCCGGGCCGCGGGGAACTCGAATACTCTTCGTTGGAAAAGGGGAAGAGACCTCTAAGAAGGGGAGAGTTTGCGGGGGGAAGAAACATTTTGAAAAAAAGGGCGTGAACTAGTGAAAAGCCTTCGAGACCCTGCCAAAAAAAGAGGTCTGCTAGGAAAAAAAAAAAAGGGCCGCAGAAGGCTTAAGAAGCTCAATTCTCTCAGAAAACCGCAGGAGAGAAAAAGGAAAGGGGAGAAGAGCGCCCTGCCCCCGAACTCTTGCTCAGGCGCCCAAGAGAGGACGGAGAGTCTGCAGGAGGAAAAAAAGACGCTCCCCGACAGGCTTCCCAAGGCCCACAAAAGAAATCCTCTTCCCTTCTTAGGGAAAGAAATAGAACGCGCCGCCTCAGAGACTGAGACCTTGTACAAAAGAAGAGAACTCTCTCCGAAGGTCCTCAGAAAAATCTGCAACTACCTCTACGACCCCAAAAGGACGCTCTCGACCGCCTCCTCTAAGCCAAACTGGTTTCCTGGTGAAGAAAATTCTTTATGGCCTCTACGGGCCCCCCCGCAATCGCCGCAGGGAAAGCGGGGGGGGGACAGCGCCTTCACGGGGAAGAAAAATGGCGGGCGTTCAAACTCCGAGAAAAAACATAGAACTGAAACACGACTTGAAAAAAGTACGGCCTCTGAAGAGCGCCAGGACGCGTTCAGAGATCTCAGAAAAAAAGGTGTGCCGTCGTCCCGTCGGAAAAAAGAAAGGAAAGCTCGCGGGAGAGGAACCAGAGAGAAGGAGGGAAGGGGCCTCCTCGCCGTTGCCGGGCAAACATGCCAGGGGAGTCCGCTTGAAGCACGCCCCCCCGCGGCGACGGGGGGGGGGCCTATGTCCGAATCGGTGCGGGGAAAAAAAAAAGGAAGGGACAGCCGTGGTGAGAAAAAGGGGGGGGAACAAAGAGGAGTTTCTCCAAAAAAAAAAAAAAATTGAGGTTTTCGTCCTTGCCAGGAGTTGCTTCTGTGTCATACCGAGAAAAAATCCACTCGCGTTAAAAAGGAGCTCGAGACCCCCGCCAACTCGTGGGAAAAAGACCCCGCCACCGCCAGGAAAAGAAAACAGTGGATGAAGAGAAAAAAGAGCGGGGCGGTGGCGACGCCTTCTTCAAAAAAAGAAAAGGGGGTGTTCTGGGGTCCACCACGGAGGCGAACGAAGGCCGCGTGACCCACGTGACGTTTTTCCTGTAGAAAAGGAGTCGCCAATAAGGGAAAAGGCACGAAAAGCCGCCCAGCCCAAAGGGGAGTCGTTTTTCTTGATCACCTCGAAACCGAGGGGCCTAGCAACAAACTTAAAAAAGGAAAAACTAAAAATTCGGGAAAGGGCCCGCACCATTTTGGCCGGGCGGTGGAATGGAGTCCTCAGGACAGCGGGAGGGCCTTTTCCGCACCCGGAAAGACCCAAAGGGGAGGCGGCCCCCTACGCTTGGGAAGGAAGGGAGGAGGGGGGCTATCGCTAGCAATGGCGGGGACTACTACAAAAGTCATTAAATATTACCTGAAAGGGGGAAGGGGGAAGGAAATTTGTGCTAAAGAAAAAGAAAAGGCCAGAGGAATTCCTTGCGAGGGAAAATCACCTCAAGTGGTCCCTGAGGTCCTCGTATTGAAAAGAGGAAAACTCCTCCAGAGAAAGGGGCAGGAGTAACTGCAGAAGAAAAACCCTTCTTCTTAATCCTAAAAAAGGTCTCCTGCGGACCGTCGGAAAAAAGGGAGGGAGAGAAATTTTCCCGCCAAAAAGGGCAACCGGTTTGCTGGGAGGAAAGTGCAGGAATCTTTGACGCGAGAATTTGGTGGGTTCTTCAGATCTAAAGAGGGCGGGGAACTAGGAGACGAAAGGGGGAGAAGGGGGGGGACACGAATAATCAGGTCGATTTTCTTTCCCACAAAGGAAAGAATTAGGCCGAGGGGGGAGGGGGGGAATCGGGGGGGGAATCTACGGGGCCAAGCTGGGAAAGGAGTCCGCCCTCGATCCGGAAAAAAGAGTATCCAGGCACAGGGGGGGTTCGCCAGGAGCCCAATGGATTGATTAACGCCCTTTGAAAAGGGACTGGATAACTCTCTTGGGACGGCCTAAATCCTAAGGAGGGTAGAAGGGTCTCCCTCTAAAGAGGGGCTCAAAAAAAGCCCCGCTCTTGGTCGTCAAAAATGTCTATCCGGGGGTCCACGGAGAGGAAGGGAACCGTTGGCCGAAAAAGAGACGCGCTTCGTCGGGAGGAACCAAGCCCCAGAAAAAAAGAAGGGGTGCCGCCCTGTTCAAGCTAGAAAAAGGTTACTATCAGCTCGGGCAAAAGAAGAAAACCCAACAAAATCTCCTTACCTCGGGAAAAGGCTCTTCGGTGAAACATGCGCTAAGTCCTTCTCCAGAGTCTTCTCCAAAGGGGGGGGGCCTCCCACCAGTTGAGAGGACGCTACTTTACAAGTCCAGACCTATCAAAAAAAAAAAAAGCGAAAAAAAAAGGTTTACCCCTCCCCGAAGACTGGCCGGGGGATCATTTTTTTCTCTTAGGGAGAGATTCTTGAGCCGAGAGCGAACAGAGGCTCATCAGGGCACAGCTCTTCGAACGAAAAAAAAGGGGATACGGGAAAAACGCCGGATCTCCAGAAATACCAGCCCCAAGAGATCCTCTTCTGGAAGAAGATCACCTTAACAAAAGGGGGGGACGTCCCCTACCAGGAGAGGGAAGGGAATCCGGGGGCCCCATCAGAGCCTTTTCTCTATACGGACACCGAGACGGGGGGGAAAATCTGTCGGGGAAGGAGGGTTGGTCTCTGAAAAACGGATGCCTCTCGGAAAAACTATCCGAGCCAAGGAAAGTTGTTTGGGGACGATAAGCCCATCGGAAGGGGGTTCTGGCGTCGTGGCCGGGGAGGGAGTGTTTTGTCAGCCGAAAAATCGCGCCGCGCCCAAGAATCCTGTAATCTAGGTCTCGCACGGGAGGGGGTGAGACGGTCCAGAGCGGGGGGGGGGGCTCAGTGTTTCAATGAACTAAAATAAGGAGAAATCGGCCGAGAGGAAGAGAAAAGAACCAAATCCTTTCCCGTAAAAGAAAATTCCTCCAACAATTGGGGACAGAGCGCGCCGAGATTGGGAAACAGCTGCCACGGAAACAGCCCCTCCTCTTCTAATCTTTGTGACCGGGAGACAAAAGGGGGGAAAGGGGGGGGGAGGAACGCTTCTCAAAGCCAAATCAAGCGACCCAGAGAAAGACTTGTTCCGCCTAAAGGGAAAAATAAAAAAAACAAAAAAGAAAGTAACCCCCGCTTTTCAAGTCGACCCGAACAAAAAACGGAAAAGATGCGCAGCCCACTCGGCAACCAAACTATCATCCCGGGAAAAAAAAGGGGTGTATACGTCCAGGGGAGGGGAGGGAAAAGAGCCTGGGAGGGGACGGTCCAACAAACGACAAGGGGAGGGGTTCGACGTGCCGTTTTCCTAAAAGAGACGTTCCGGCCCAAACAGAAGTTTCGGAGGAGACTGTAAGGACCGGGCCTCGTGGCTGTTTCCCCAAGGGAAAAACGCCCCGGAAGACGGGCTGGAGATAATATCGACGACTGTTTCACACCCTGCATCCGTAAGCCTCACCTTAAAAAATCTCGAAGGGGCGGAAAGATCATCCCGAAAGAGTCTCATAAAGCGTTTTAAAAAAAAGCTCTTCACCCTCTTTTGGGGGAGGGGGATCCTTCTGTAATATATATAAAGGAAAAAGGAAAGAAGGGGGGGGGAGAGATTCCCGAAAGGCCCCCCGGAAAAAAACTTCTTTTCGAGAGTGCCCTCTTCCTGAGCACAAGGGGGAGGGAACAAGGACTCGAAGAGAAAGGGGAATCACGTTCCGAGAAAAAAATCTAGAAGATGACACCTTCTCCGGGGAGAACTCGCGAAAAAAAGGGCTTTTTTCCTGGTTTCCCATCGAGTCCCTACTTTGGGGGGACACCAAGGGAGGTAGGCAGGGCTCCCCGAGGAAAGGGGGGTGGGGGGGCACGCACGTTCCTGACCCAGATCAAAAAGGGTCCAAACAGCATAAAGTCAGATAGTCTGCCAAAGAGCAAGAGATCCAAGGAAAGGCCACGGGCCTTAATGGGGACGCTTAGAAGACTTCTCCATATAAAAAAAGGGGGGAACTGTTTTGGGGGTCGGGGAGGGCCTAAAAGGAAAGAAAAGAGGCCGCCCGCGACGAGGCGGTGGGGAAGACGGAGAGGGGGGAGTATTGGAGCAGAATCCCGTTCGTCAATCTTTGAAACCCTGGGCGGGACCGCCCGGGAAGGAAAAGGGGAAGTTCTTGGCGTAGGGGGGGGGGAAAAAGGGGGGCTCCCCATCTCTGCAGGGGGGAGTTAGAAGGATTGTTAGTTAAGGAGAAAAAGGGGCCCTCTGTGAACGAGGACGTGGGCCAAAGGTGCAACTCGGAGGGAAAATCTCCCAAAGTCGAAAATGGAATCAGAAGGTAGGGCAACGTTCTTGCTGCCCTGAGATTTTTCTGGAGCGGCATGGGAAAAAAAAACCCGGGGGGAAAGGGGACGCCAACGCGCCCAGCACCAGGGAACCCCTTTGGGACCTAGCGAAAAAAAAAATCCCTAAAAGGAAATGGATCCCCTAGAGGAAAGAAACAAAGGGGAGAGAAGAAAGGGAAAAAAAAGTCCCAAGGCTACCAAAGCATTTCCTTATCCCCGCAAAAGGCTCTCGGGCGTCAGAGGGGAACCACCGGAAAAAGGGAGGAGTAAATTCCGATCAGTTCCAGAAAAAGGGTACGCAGGGGGTTGGAGAACCTAATTCCTTCTTATAGACCTCTGGCCAGATGGGGAAGGAAAGATCGAGAGAAGTTGCGAAAACGTAACCTGCGCTCCTTTCTGGGAAACTCTCCCTCGAGGAAGGGAAAAAGAAGGGAAAAGGAGACCTCGCAAAAAAAAGTCGCGTTTTCGAGGGTTTCACGTCAAGTCGCGACCTCTGAAAAAAGGGAAAAGTCTCTCGAATCAGTGAATGAAACGGAAACCTGCGGAAAAAAAGGCGCCGGCCTTGGCGAGGGGGGATTGTAAAAAACCCTACGAGGGAGTAAGGTCTCTATGGGAAGGGTAGGTGGAATTGAACTTCAAAAAGGGGGGAAAAAAAACTCTCTTCTCCACCCACTTGGGAGGGCCCTCTATCGGGGGGGGGGGGGAAATTTCGCGCGCCGATCCGAGGAACAACTCTTTCGCCCACTTTCTCCGGAAAACTTCGGGGGCTAAGGGGGGGGGCAAGAAATCCTGGAAAGGGGGGGGAGGGGTGCCCCCTCACCAATCCTGGCCCCAGAGAAA
>Ga0179593_1703645_pt1 | contig 12019 bp, 10 predicted proteins | sample CZODoug2_1_08_16_FD_185931 | JGI IMG/M metagenome (GOLD analysis project Ga0179593, IMG submission 185931) | Vadose zone soil fungal communities from Angelo Coast Range Reserve, California, USA - CZODoug2_1_08_16fungal (PacBio error correction) | ecosystem: Environmental > Terrestrial > Soil >...
AATGGAGGGAAGGTAAGGCCCTTCGTGGGAATAAAAAGGACCAATACAACAAACAAACGTCAAGGGTTAGGGGGCAGAACCATGGCCTCAACGTTGTCCAGTCGATTTTACTTCAGGGACTGGGAAGAAAAAAGGTTACAGAAAAATGAGGGTTCCCTAGGGGAAGAACCCGTGTATCCCTTAAAAAAGGGAAACAGGAGGGGGGGAGGGAATGGGGAAAAAGTGGAGGGAAAAAGGAAAGGGGGAAGGCTCTCCTGGTAAAATAAGGTGATTAGTGGGGGGGGGGGAAAAACATTAAGAATCAATAAGAGAAAACGGAGATTCGACCCCTCAAAGGGGGTTCTGTCTAAAAGGGGGCCGGGGGGAGGGGTTACCAAGGGAGCGGTAATACACGGTCAGGCGAAAGCGGAACGGATTCCACTGAAAGGGTTAAATTCACTAGGGTGACCACTACCTGGGGTGGGGGAAAAGGAACGGGGGGGTTTCTGTGATCAAAAAAAGGGAAAAAACCTAAAAATTTTTCTTCGGCCTATCTGCGTGGTTAGGACGGGGATTGAAAAGTTGACCAGAGAAAAACTTGAAAGAAAAGTCGAAAGCGGAACAGGACAGGTTACAGATTCTGTTTTTCGAAATGGAAACCAGGTGCCAAAAGGAAAAACCTGGTTGGAGAAACAGGGGATAAAAGCCGCAAATGGAAAAGCGGGAAAAAGACAGGGGTCATCTGTTTCATTTCCATAACTCTTAAAAAGAGGACTGGAGAGAAAAAAAAGACTGTGGGGCACGTCAAGACCTGACGGGGGGAGTGTGTACCGGGGGTCCGGTTCGCCAAGTTGCCGAAATGGAGGAATGGAAACAAAGTGGGCCTGTTTAGAGAAAGAAAAAAAAACCACGTCACCACAAAAAAACTAAATCAAAAAGGAAAACCAATGGTAAACAAGGGGGTAAAAAAGCATAAACTGCAAAAGGAATCCTACGAGCCATAAAAGACAAGTGTAGTGGAAAATGGGGGGAAGGGAAGGAAAATTCCAGGGACCGGTCACCTCTTCGCTGGATGCATTCGGGTCACAATAAAGGGGGGGAATTAAGGAAAAAGGGGTCCGGTTGTGAATTCATTTAAATCCTCGGGGGGAGTGACTCGTCGAATCTTAAAAAAAAAAATCAGGGGATTTGCTCGGTGGGAGAAACGGACCAAACAGCCAGTCGCGGAGTAAAGGGGGAATACGGTTCCCCAAGAAAGACGTGATGACTCCTACGTGCATCACTCAATCACTCGAAAAAAAGGACAGAGGACCAATGTTCAACAAAACAGAGGGTTGGGAAAACAGCACACTGGGGGAAAACGTGGCACGAAGGGAAAAGTTTTGCTGGTAGGGGACCAACACGAAAGGGGGGGCAGAAACTACAAAGAACAGGGTCTTTTAGATAACATTTGGTCCAAAGTTCAAGGGGTGGGGGAGTCAAAAAGGTTGGATCTAGGGAAAGCCTAGAAAAGAAAAGGCTGGTAAAAAAAAAAGGGGCAAGGAAAAAATGCATGGGGGGCGTGGTGGAATAGAAGGAAGTGTTTTCCCGTGAAGAAAACACCTTAGTAGGAGGAAGGGTTGAACTGGGGGCTTAAATGCACGATGTTCATTTACCAAACAGAAGTAAAAACCAACTCTTGGGTGGAAGAGGCTGGAGCGGAGGGGGGTCGCAGAATCCCACCGACAAACCTGCCCCCACCCAAAGTACCGGACGACTAAAGTAGCCACCCCTACATTACACATGAAAAGTTGGGGGATGGGACGGAGTAAGGGTTTAGTCGATGAAAATCTCCGAACTCAGGTACAAAGATAGACCCTAAAATAGCAAAATGTCAAGCAGTCGCGGGGGAGAGAAAGGGGTGCACACTCTTCAGGACCGTCGAACACTAGTGGTAGGATTTGGTAGTCGAAAAACGTGGGGAGGGTCAACTCTCAACCACACCAATGAGGAGTTCAAATTGTAATCAGGGGGTAGGGTTCCACTTTGGTTCAAGAAAACAAAAGAGGGTAGACTAGAGGAAAAAGAAGGACCGGGGGGGAACAAAGGAACCCGAGCCCCTCTCAGAGAATGCAATGTGGAAGCGGCCGCAAGAAAACGTAAGAGGGGAAAGCAAAGGGAAAACCATTCGCGAAAGGTAAAAAAAAAAAGGTGGCCAACGTCGAAAAAAAGTTGGGGTGTGGAAAAGGTAACCGGGCAAAAAAAGAGCCGAGGGGGGGTTGGACCTTAAAAAACAGCTAAAAAAGTAATCGTTTTAAAAAAAAAAGGGAAGCGGAATGAAAAAACAAGGCCAGTTGACCTAGGGGGGGGGGACTGCCAGCCTGAACAATCCGCCAGGCACGAAAGGGGAATTATTTCCAAAAAGAGGGAAGGTGGGGGAACCAACGATTGTAAACTCCGTTACATATCAAACCCAACAGGGGAGGAAGGTAAACTGAGATTTCAGGACATACGAAACGGGGGGGGAAACAGCAAAGGGGAAGAACCAGCAGTCCCATTGGTGGGGCCCTTCAATCCCATTTGAACAGAAATAAAACTAAAGGGGGAGGGGGGAAGGGGGAAAATATATATATACGGGGGGGCTTGAGAGGGGGAAAAAAGGAGGGGGGAAAGGAACCTTGGCTCTAAAAACATGCAAAAAAAAAAACGGGGGGGAAGGGGGGGTTCCTGGGGAAAAGAAAGAGACTTTAGGGAAACTTAAAAAGTTTGGGGGGAAGTGGAGTCCATGAATTAAAAAGCAAAGACAAGGGGGGGGGGGTACAACGTTAATACACATCTTCCGGGAAAAACAACAAGGCACCGAGGGGGGGGAAGGGTGTTTGGAACAGAGGGGACAAGGATTGGGTTTTTGGGTAATTCTCTTTCTGGAAGAGGCTGGCCCCCAGACGAAAACTGTTCAAACTCGTCAAAGGAAAAAACAAACGGCAGGGAGGTGTGGGAAAAAGGTGCCTGTTGGGAACATCCGGAAAAAAAAAATGTGAGATAGAAAAGGGGGGGAGGAATCGATTTTTGTCGGGGTGGTCCTGTGGAAAAAGGGAGGAAACGGCGAAGAAGGGGGGAAGAACGCACCGTTAAAGGAAAAGGAGAGGCCAGACTTTTGTGTTTCAACGAAGTTTACGGGGGGGGCGTGAAAATGGAGAAAGGTTTGGGGGGGAGGGGGACCAAGAAAACTACCGAGGACAATTTCAAAAATGAGGGTGAGGATAAACGCCTTGACATCAGTTGGGGGGGCTTGAAGTAGAAGTCGACGGGCATAAAAGAGCATGGGGAGAACAACTGGGTCGCGAAGGGGGAAACAGGGGAAAGGTTGTGAACTTCGTGGGGGGGGGGATGAGGTGTGTTTGTGAGAACACAAGGAAGGAATAAACACAAAGACCCCCCCAACAAAAAAAAAAAAAAAAACAAGAAAAGAAAATAAAGAGCATTGAGGGGGGGGTCATAGCCAAAAGAATTTCACAAATGGGGAAGTACAAGAAGAAGGGGGGAAACCGGAACAACTAACTGGGAGGGAGGGGGGGGGTGGGAGAGAACAAAGCAAAGAAACAACGAAAGCACTCGAGTGTGCACGCCGCCAGATGCAGGGAAAGCATGGGGCCAAGTGTTGGGTACGTGGGTTGAATAAACCTAAAGCCAGTGACGAGGTAAAATCAAAATGGGCTATTCTGTGGGGGAGTGGGCAAAAGGACTTTGCAAGGAGAACAACTGAAAAAAACGTTTAACGAAAAGGGAGGACACTAACGGGGGGTAAAGCCGGGTGTGGCGGGAGGGGAGAAAGTAGGGAACAATAAGGGGGTGGAAATACATTAGTCGTCCGAAGGGCATTAGTGGAAAGCCCAAGTAAAGAACAAAAGGAAAAGGAAAAACTACCACTCTGAAAAGGGCAAATGGATCAAACTTTTGGAAAGCCGGTGGGTGGGGGAAAAAGGCTGGGAAAGGGGGGCCGGTTGGGGGGGAGGGACAAGGGGGGAAAGGAACAAGCTGTTAAAGGTCACTTAATCCAGGGGGGGGCTCGGGGGTGTGAGTAAAACTGGGGCGAAGAAAAGGAGGAGGAAACTCAAAAATCAAACTTTTCAGAAGCAACACAAAGCCTCGGGGGGATCCGGACAGGACAAAGCAAATTCAATCTAGAAAGCTGGGGGGCCTGGGGGGGGAGAAAAACGGGGTAGTTTCCTCAAGAAAGAAACGGGACTGTAGAAAAAATAGTGGAGCCTGAAGGAAAGGGTGGACAGGTAAAGGGAATTGGAAGGGGGGTGCGTGCTGGGTCAGAGTTTGTCGTCGACAGGGGGGGGGGGATCAACATAAAAAGGGAGGGAGGGAGAAATCAGCAAAAAAACGAAAAGGGGGGGAGGGAACCTGAAAAAAAACATCAATGTGTCATGGTAACCGATGGGGGGAACATTCCACAAAAAAGTTCCCTGGGGGGGAAGCGAATCCTAAAAAAAAAAGGACATGCAAAGGAAAAGGGAGGCACGGGACCATAGTCTATCCATCGGGAACGCCCACACAAACACCCCCCACCCACCCCCACCCCCCACCAAAACACCCAAACCCCAAAACCCAAAATTCCAACGGCAGCAATGTTGTCAGGAAGGGGGGGTGGCCATGGGGAAAAAAAAAAGAAGGGGCAAGTACTTTCCGAGAAGAAACCGGCTCAAGGGGTTCCAACAAAGTCAAGAAACTAAGGGGGCAAACGGAAGACAAAAAGCCGAGCACAACTCGGACCTATCAACACAGGTGGGCTACCAAAGAAGTTCGAGGGCCAAAAAAAAGAAGTAAGCTTGGGGGAGAACGGTCCTTCTGAAGGGAGGCAAGCGAAGCGTCGTGGAAACAGCGAGAAAACAAAAACGACAATCTTGGGGAAACGAAAAGGCGGTGGAGCCATTACAAAAGCAAGGGTCGTAAATGCAAAAAGGTTGAAAGGAAAACATCATCCCGGAGAGCCCGAAAAAACAAGAAAGAAACAAAAAAAGAACGGGAAGGGGGGAAAAAAGAATACAACGTGAATACAAGCTTTCGGAGTAACGCAGCCAAAAAAAAATAAAAAAAAGAAATCATCGGAAATGTCGCTAAGAAATGGGCCGTCTCTAAGGGGGAAAAAGAAATTAGGTTAAAAGACATGAAAAGCCCAAAAACAAACCTATGCCTGCAAGAAAACAAAAAAAAAAAAACGGGACCACTTGCGTTCACAGAGGGGAAAAGGACTTCGTCAGCATAAAGACACTTATAAACACAGCCAGAAACAAAAGTGGAGCACGTTAACGCAAAAATGCTGAGGAGCTCTTGATGTGCCCAGAAAATTGGGATCTTGGAGAAAAAAAGGCGTGTGGTCGCGAAAAGCCTTGGAAATTCCACACAGAAAAGAGCAGTCGATAAGGAAAGAAGCTTGAAAACAAGTCGGTTTTTTGCAAGGAATACGAAATGAGAAAAGGGGGGGGTGCGCAGGGGGGTCCAGGCACGTTGTTACGTAGGAACTGAAAAGGGGGCGGGTTAAGTAAAAATCCATTTGATCTGAAAAAAAAGTCGGGTGCTTGGGACGAAATTTACGAAAAGGGGGGGGGGAACACAACCTAGTCCATCAGCAGGGAAGAAGTTAGGGAATCTACCCATTCCAAGGGGGGGGGTTGGAAAAAAGCTAGGGAGAAAGGAGAAGAAATAATTGTGGGGAAGGACCCAAGTTCTTTAGGTGAAGGGATGCCTTGGGAACCGGGAAAAAAAAAAAAAAAACAGTCATGGGGGTGGGTTAGAAATAACCCCATGTTTCAGTAAAGTCGGCGAACCTTTCACCCGCATGGGGCTTCTCCAGAAACGGGGGGGGAAGGGAGGAATGTGGGGAGGACTTATCTTTAACAGTATCCGACTTAAAAAAAAGTGCTTCGAAGTTTCCCATATAGAAAAGGGAAAAAGGGGGGGGGTAAAAATCGAAAACATGCCCTTTCGGGACCAAAGGAAAAAACCGGCATTTGTTCAAGGGGCCAAGAAAGTATGATCTTAAACAAACAAACACCGGGGGATTATTAGGAAATAATAGAGGAATGATGTCTCGGGACCTCTGTCCGAATGGGGGGGGCAGAATTGGGCGGGGAATTGGGACTCAGTTAGTCGGGGGAAAAACCGCTCATCAATTAAGTCTGGATAGTAAAAAAAAGCAAGCGACATTCCATCAAGAAAGGGGGTGGGGGGGGAAGGGGGAAAAAAAATGTGGACAGGAAAGCACATCTGGGGGGTCTTCCAAGAATTAAAACAACCTTGTGTGATCTATGAAAGAGAAGAAAAGGAGGGGGGAAAAATAGGGCAAAAGAAACTCAACATCTTTATGAGGGGAAACCATCGGTGCAGGTTGGGGGGTCCTTTCTGGGTCTCCCTATCACAAAGGGGAGCAATTAATGTAGAGCACTCAAATTGGGAAAGAGGGGAGGACAATGACTTTTACTTCTAAAACGAAAGGTCGACCCAATTGGAAGGGGGAAAAGGCATGGGGACACAGTACCACATAAGGAAGAGGGGTATTAACAGGAAAAGGGCCGACTAAGAAAGACGATGGCAAATAGATCAAAAAAAAAAAGGGCAAAATGCTGTCCAAGACCTTGCTTCAAGGGTTAGTCCGATGAGGTTGAATTTGTGCCCGCCTACAAACAGCGAATAAAAAAAGCATTCGCAAAAAGAAAAATAAAGTCCGGGAAGGGAGGCCGGAGCAAAACAGCACCCTGGGCGGAATGCGTGAAAAGTTGCTTCGCAAAATCTGTCTGTGGGGGACGGGTGCAAATCAGAAGTATGGGGGGGGGAAAGGTCAGTCACAGCCCAAACAAAGTGACGCACTCTGCCAAGCTACCAAGGATCAGGAGGGGTGGTGGGGGGAGGAGCATGTTCCAAAAAGTAGTTCCCTGGAGGAGGGGGCGCAAAAAGGAGGCAGCCAGGAGAGAAAGGGGGGCTGAATTTAATTATTCCTCACAGCTTTGGAACGTCTTTCTTAAAAAGAGGCTGGTAAAAGGGGGGGGGGGGGAGGGGGGGCAGTTACATCCTCTCAACGTCGGGGGGTTGACTTTCAAAAAGTACATGGAGAGAAAGGGGAAAAAATCGTAAAGAGTGCTTCCACAAAAAGAATGTCTTGGGAAAAAAACTGTAAAAAAAAAACATGGTCCAGGGTGGGGGGACGGCGGTCAAGACGGTCTCGAATCCTGCGAAAAACGGGGGGAAAAGCGGGACTGAGGTAAAATGATCTGGGTGGGACTAAGGGGTGGAGGAACTAACCAATGGGGGTGGGGAAAGGGTCGATTCTCTCCAAATGGCGCGGGCCCCTAGAAGGGGATGGGTAGTCGTCGTTAAAACGGGGATTGAGCAAGAATAGAGGGGAAAAGAAGTGTCTTGTGTCAGATTGGTCAAACCCATGGGTCAAAACATCCGGGGCTGACCAGATTAAAATCAGGAACACGGAGCGGAGCAGCCATTCAATAAATAATCTTTCATGGCCGAAAAAAACAAGAGGTCGAAAAAAATCCAGGGAAAGGGGGAAACCCAGGCCCATTGCTCACAAAATGTCGCATAAGGGGGGGAAAATGTACATGAAGGGATTATTGGTAGCCGGCATCAGGTGTCTTTTGAGGAAAAAAGGGGAAGCCTGAAAAAGAAAGAACTCCCTCCACAAGGAGTGGGTACCTTGAAAGTGAAAATCACAGAAACGAACGAAAATACAAGATTTAAGAAAAACTAAAAAAATTTTCAAGGGTGAATTTGACAGACCCGTACTTTTCCAGGACCGCCCTTTTTTCGTGTTCTGTCTTTTGGGCTGTGGACCTTTTTTTCTTCGTTGGGGCTTGGAACCGCAGGGACACTGGAAAGTGCTGGTTTGGGGGGGTTTCGAAAAAATGGAAAAAAAAGAGCCTACTGCGCGCGTACGCTCGTCCAAAAAGGGCCAAAGCTTCGGAAAATCCAGAGCATTAAACCAGTGACCAGAAGACCCTAATGGCCGACGGGAAGTATGCTGGCCCACCGCAATAATAGTACCCCGGAAGAAAACCCTCTTTCACAAGCCCCATGGGGTAAGCAGGCACTAGGGGGGGGACGGCCACGTCAAAGTGCTGGAAGGGGGGGGGGGCGCAGACAGGGTTTCTGCACGCAAGAACAATCCTTTTTCAGTCGCGCCGTAGGAACGAGGAGGGGTGGAACCATGCCACAAGGGGGAAAAAAACCAAGTGAAGTGAAAAAACCAGGTACTCGATTCAGCTAAACCGAAAAGTGTCGTCACCGAATAAACGCCTGTCCGCAACAGGGTGTGGCTTCGAGGAAAAAAGTGCACCCGGGGGGACATTCAAACCCGATAGATCAAAAAAGGGGCCGGAGGGATTGAAAGAATCTTGAAAAAAAAGATGGAACCAGAAGGGATGGCAAAGTGTGAGGGTAAAACTCCGATGGTCAAGAGAACTCGGCTATCAACCAAAGCGGAAAAACTGCCTTGTTTTTTAAATTGGGAAAAAGGAGGGATTGGATGTTCTCTGAAAAGGAAAGCAGGCTCCAAGGGTCACTCAATCCCCCCTAAAAGGACCAAAATAAAGAACATTCCCTAGCGTCGAATGAAGGGGGTTTGTTAGCGAGAGGACAAGAAAATACAAAAACCAATTTCTGAGTGAAAAAAAGGGGTGTGCGCTGAAACGAGGAAAAACCCAGGATTGGGGCTTTAACAGTGGTCAAACAAAAATCAACGATGGAGGGAATGAAGATCTTAACGGCCTTCCTTCCGCCAATAAAGAATAATACAATAAAACAACGAAATCATCAAGCATTGGGGACTCTGGATTCAGCGCGTCAAAAGTTTAAGCAATAACATCGCGAAAAATTGCCTCCATTTGGGACCAAATATCGCAAAAGGACTGGGGGTGGGTTGGTGGGGGAGGGGGGAACCGGGTCAAAACTGTGACAACCTGAAGAACGGGGTTTTTCGGCCTAACACATCGGTCAAAGTAGATCAGCGCAAAACAAAATCATGGACAGGCGGGAAAAAACGGCAACTCGGTCCCAGTGGGGAATTACCGGCCAAGTTACTTAAGGTCAAAAAAAAAAAGATTGTTGCACAACGACACAGAGTGAAAAATAAACTTTTCAACCACTAAAACAACCCCGTGAAAGGAAGGACTTATCGGTCACTCCACGGCACGTAAGACTACCTCTTCAACACACTCATTTGTAAAGACAAGGCCGCAAAAGTGTGAAACCGAAGTCAAGATAAACACTTGAGAAGGTTCACAAAAAAAAAAAAACTGAACAGGCGGAAGATCACGGCGGGAGACGGCGGTCAAAAGAAAAAACTGGAGCCGGTAACAAAATGGCAGGTCTGGGGGAAATGGAGGAAACTTTAGTCACGAATCCCAGTGGTGTGACTGATGGAAATCACGGAAGAAAAGTGAAAAACGGCTGGGAAAACACTTCGTTTTCACTCGTAAGGGGTGCCGGGTTTTTGGGGCGCATTAGTGGTGGGGGAAAATGTCTCTCGTCAGAAGAGAGTGTTGTTTCAGCGGAAAAAACACCGCCGGGGACAGCACGGGTGGGAAAAGGTTCAATAAAAGGTGAGATATACGCAATACATAGAGATGTGGGGGGTTCTTTCTTGAGTACACTGCGTCTAATGGACCAGGGGAACCCCATTGCGAGGCGATGAGGTGGGGCTTAATGGTACAGGGGGAAAAAAAGGAATTGACAGACGATGGTTGTGGAAAAAAAAGACTAACCGTTAAAATTGGGCCAGAGTTACCCTCCAGGGAAGGGGGAATCAGAAATGGGGGCATGGAGACTACGGAACGGAAAGGGCATAAAAAAAAAAAAACGACTCATTGATGTTTCCCTCGTGTTAGCAAGTCCTGTTTATGGGACCCGCGCCGCCAATAATTTTAATAAAGAAAAGTCAAATTTTATCCAATTTCCACACGCAGGGGTGGGACGCGTTGGGTGGGAAGAGAGCAGACGAAGGGGGGCCGCGCAAGAAAGAAACAGGGGAAAAAAAAAAAGGCATGCGTTGACGCCTCCGGGCCACGACCAATGAATACTAATCCTTTTGAAAGGCGTGACCTTGTGGGGAGGGTAACCGCCAAAAAAGCGGTTGGAAACGAACGGAGGCGTTGGGGGGTTCGATAATAAATAGTGAGCCCGTAGGTGGGGGAAAGAAAAGGGGCTTAAACGCGAAATCGGCTTCGGGGGCGCCCATTCACAAACGGTGCGCACCGGCATCCAAAGAGGACAGGTCTGGCGTAAAGGCTAGGTGCAAGCCGTTTTGCCATTCGTGTTGGGGGGGCAGGCGGGGCCCGTTGCAAACAACATCGGGTTTGGAAAACTTAGGAACTGAAGGCCGGCCTCTGAGGTAAAAACATGCAGATCTCGACTCCTAACACACTAACCCAGTGTCAAAGAGAAAAAAAAAGAAAAAAGCGCGGATAAATTAATCCTAGACCCATAAACTCGAAACCACACACCCAAGGTTTAAAAGGGGTATACTTTCCGTAAGTACGGGAAACCTGCCATAAAATCCAAGACCTTGTCGTAGCAGAGAAACGTTCCGGATCGCGTTCTGGGGGCCAGGTAACTGGTAAAAAGGGGGGGGGGGAGTTGCGTGAAGTTCAAAAAAAACTACTGGGTAAATGCTCGAGGGGGGTGATCAACCCGGCCCCTGAAAAGGGGAACTCACGCCCAAGCACCTACGACACGCAAATCTGCCGGGGAAGGCCGGTAGAGGGGTACTTCCACCGGACCTGGCGCTCAGCATAAGCCAGGAGGGCGCCAAATCAGGTCTTCTAGAACAAAACGTACTTTGCCAGCAGTCAAAACTGTCATCACGTTGTTTTCCGGCGGGCCATGAACGACAAAGAACGGTAAAGGTCGGTGGGGAGTCTCCTCGCATCCCGTGGGTCCAGCAAATCAGCAAACAAACCACACCACACAAGGTCGGGCAAACAAAAAACCCTCTGACAATCCATGGAAAACACAGGTAGGCAGAAAATAGGGAAGAAACTCAAAGTAGGGCGAGCTTCCTCATTCTCGAAAAAACGCGAACAAAGAGAAAACCCCCAGAGTGGTCAACGACGCGTGTAAAGCCATCGATCGGAACTCGAGTGCGAGGTACTGCAGTTTTACAGAGCCAACGCCAAAAAAAGGACGCCCCCGGCGAAACGACACCATCCATCGCAATAACGACAGAAAAAAAAAACTATCACTTGGGGGGGGTGTGTTGTTGCGGAATATCGGCGCCCTAGCAATCAAAAAAAAAGCTGCAGAATTCAGAGAAACGAAAGGACCCAGGGGAGGGCAAAGCCAACACCCTCACAGGGTCGTTTGGTCGACCCATCTCGCCCAAACCCTATTCCACGCACGGTGTATTTTACGGGGGGGGGCAAAGTAGTAAATAATGGGCAGGAAGACCCGCCGCAATCAGCCTGCACCTGGTGAAAGCCGGTGTGAGCCCACGAGCGTCTCGATTCTCCGGAAATGGGGGGCAGACGAGCGTTTGAGCGGCGTTGGGTGGGTCCTCAATCACGGTATCGGAACACTACCCGCTAGAACACGAAGAAAAAAAAAAAAAAGGATCCAGTTGTTAAAGGATCAGGATTTTTTCGGGGTCACGGGGCAAGCGGCACGCTTTATTCCTTCATGGGAAAAAGTGGAAGGCTCAGGAGGAAGTAAAACGGCATGGTCGATCTTGGAAGAAACACCGTAGCCATCTACAGAAACATAACCCGGCCTGTGGTACCATCGATGGTCCGAAACAGAAGCGACAAGAACCAACGCTCCAAATGCGGGGCATAGGCGGGGGACAACCGTTGCTATCGCAAGAAACGGGTTGGGGCGATCAAAACCGGTCTTAATTTCGTCAGCTTCAGCATGATAAAAGGAAGCCGTTAGGACGGCGCCAAGGGGACAAAGGCGCCTGAGCACTGTGAGATCGGAGCAGGCTGCAAAAGCCAACGAAGAACGGTTTGGGCGAACGAAAAAAAGGGGGGACCACGGACGGCGTGGGTGGAAA
>Ga0179593_1717029_pt1 | contig 12019 bp, 14 predicted proteins | sample CZODoug2_1_08_16_FD_185931 | JGI IMG/M metagenome (GOLD analysis project Ga0179593, IMG submission 185931) | Vadose zone soil fungal communities from Angelo Coast Range Reserve, California, USA - CZODoug2_1_08_16fungal (PacBio error correction) | ecosystem: Environmental > Terrestrial > Soil >...
CTTGCTTCATGGCGCGGAATGTCCCGGAAGAGAAGGGAAGAAAAAAATGAGTGCACAAGATCAGCTCATGAAAAAAGCGGCTTGCGCGTGTGATCTCTCATCTTCGGCGCGCCATTTATCTTTTTCGTCCGATTGTGCCGAGAAAAAAAAAAGCAAAGAAGGAGAGAAAGAGGGGTATCGGAAAAAAAAAAAAAAAAAGAGGGGTGCTGTATGTCAGCGCGGGAGAGTCTTCTTTGATTTTATCTTTGTCGCCGCTCCAGCAGAGAGAAAAAAAAGGGGAAATCAGAAACCGAGGAAGAAAGGTCGGAGAGACCTGCGTGTTTATTCGTGATCTTGCCGAGAGAAGAAGGAAGTGGAAGAGGATAGGGTACTTGGGGAAAAAGAGGTACCATTTGGCGTCTTCTTACTGCCCTTTTCTTTTCCCAGATTCCGCTGCGTGAGAGAAAAAAAAGAAGGAAAAGAAGACGATGTTCGCCACTGAACATCACAATCAAGAATCCCTCCTGCCGCCTCGAAAGGGAAGGAAAGAGAGGGCACGGGAGTCTCGGAAAAAAAAGGGAGGGGCTCCTTGCGCAGATCTTCTCGGTAAAAGAGAAAGGGCGTAAAGAGTAGGGGAGGGAGGGGAAGGGGAGTGAATCTGTGAAACATTCTATTATTCAAGAGGGAGGTGGCAGAGTTAGTAAAGAGGGAGAACGTTGAGCGGCGCGCTTCCCACTCCTCCGGTCGAACCAGACCTGGGGAGAAAAAAAAAGGGAAAAAACGCGGCGCGAGTACCAGAAAAAGAGAGCCGCATCAGGACCACTCCGTTCTCCTAGTTCACGTCGTACGCGAGTCGTCTAGTAAGGGGAAGACCTAAACGCGCGGGAACTGCCGAAAGGGAAAGGGGGGGGAGGGGGAGGTCGTATGCCGTCTTCTTACTATGCAGCATCGCGGTTCGTAAACAAGGGGGAAATAAAAAAAAAAAAGAGAGGAATCACGTTTCAAGGTGCGAGAAGAAGTCGCTCCATCGGGAATTCCTTCCTCTCTCTTACAGTGGCAGGGGAAGAAAAGTCGAGCAAAACACGCAAACGGAGGAAAAGAGAATCATCTTCCACTGCCACTTCAGCGCGATGTGTCCCCGGGAACCAAAAAAACCAGGAAACCGAAGAACAGGGATTGACCTACTCTTTTCCCCACTTCCCCAGGAAGGGGAAAAGAGAAAAAGGGGAGGGTACGAAAAATCCTAAAGACGGATACGACCTCTCCCTCTCTTTCTTTTCCTTGGTGAAAGAGGAAAAAGGGCAACTCCAGCAAAAAAGAAAAACTTACTCGTACTCTTTCCCTCGTAGAACCTCGGTCCTTATGGCGACGCGATGAAAGAAGGGAAGGAAGTCGAACTAAGAGGGAGGAGGGGACCGTGTGGAGGTCGTCCTTTACTGTCAAAAAAAGGGAAGGAGGGGAACGAAAGAAAGTTCTAGCCGGACGATACACTTTCTTGCACCTACGAAAAAAGAAAAAAAGGGGAGGTTTCAACCGATAGCACATAAAAAGAGAGCAAATTCCTACCCGCTTGAATGCCCTTGGTGCGAAAAAGAGCCGAAATCGAGAAAAGAAGAAAAAAACGTCGAAAGCAGAAAAAAAAAGGGAAGGACCAAGTCGCTTCGGGGCGGGCGGAAAGAAAAAGAGCGGGCTGGGAAAAAGAGTCCGCGCAGCGGAATCTGGGACAAAGCCACAGCGTGCGGAAAAAAAAAGGGGAGCGCAACAAAAAAAAAAAGGAACTCATCGAACTGGGGGGGAAAGGAGGAAGAGGGGTGAAAGGGAAAAAGAAACGCACGGCCGGTCTCAGGAGCAACAGAAAAAAGCCCGTCCCTACCTCCCGATGGCGTTCCTGAAGGGAAAAAAAAAAAAAGACGCGACGTTGAGGAGGAAGGGAGCGATTACTGGCTTTAGCGGGCGACAAAAGGAAGGGCTCACCGAAAAAAAGCCGCTGAAAAGAAAAAGACCCCCTTTTCAGTGAAAAAAAGAAAGGCTTTTCGCACTTTCATCTTACTGAGAGAAAAAAGAAGAGACCACAAAAAAGGAAAGGACGTGCGTTCTGCTCCAGGTGTGACGAGCCGTCCGGAAAGGGGTGGCTCGGGCTTGAAACCTCGGCCGCTTTAAAAAACAGGTCTCCCCCTTGCCCTTGCGAAAGGGTACTCACCGGGAGGAGACTCTTCCTCTCACCTTTACAAAACCCGAGAAAATGATGCACTTTCTTCTTCTCGGGAATTCTTGTTGCTCAAAGTGAACATTCCACGTAGTTTCCCTCCTCCACTACACAGAGGGAAAAGGAAACAGTCAGGAAAGAAAGAGGCGGACGAGTTCTGTCTGGAAGGGAGAGAGTTCGAAAAAAGAACGACTGCTTTTCTCCAAGGGGAAAAGAAGACAGAAGAGGCAGTGAATCCTCCTTTTTTGTCGAGGGGAAAAAGAAAGCACTGCTGAGGGTGAAGACCCTCCCTGATTTCTCGGCCGACCGAATCGTGGCGAGAAGGGCATGTCCAATATCTCCGAAAAAGGGACGATGAAAAAATTCTTCCAAAAAAAAAAAAGAAAAAAAAAAAGCGAGAGCCGGAAAGCTTGCTGTATTCGAAAAGAAGGTCTACGTAAAAATCTCTTTCCTTAGCCCTCCCTTCGAAAAGAGTTTCGTACTCAAAAAAAAAATGACGGCGTTTTTTTCCTTTTTCGCCGAGAAAAAAAGAGAGGATAACCAAAGCAGGAACAACTCCATTCTGTCAGTGAAGGAAGGGGGAAGGAAAACGTCTCGGGGAATGTTGTCTAAAAGAGGAAAAAGACTTAAGAGAACACCCTCGAAGAAAAAAATTTCTATCTGTTTAGAGAAAGTTTGCTTTTTTTTCCTCTCTAGATAGGATAATTTTGCCGCGTTTCGGCAGGAAAGAACCAACTCGACCCTTGTCCTTCTTTTTCTCCCTATACTACTGGAGAGAAAGGAGATCCTTAAGGCTACGACTCTAATCTACCTTCTAGACGAGGATGATGAATCCTATACAGGGCCTCTTCTCCCTTCTTTTCTTCTTGACTCACAAGGGAGCGCTCCCAGAATTCTGAAGGAAAAGTAAGAGAATTGTAACTTGAATACACCATCGTCTAAGTATCCTAAAAAAGGAGGGCCTCCGAAAAGGATAGGAGGGTTGTCTCCAGCCCTTCTCTTACTTATATTTGGAGCAATATAGATCTCTCAACATCATGTCTCGGCCTACCAAAGGAGAATTAACATTATTAGGAGGAGATCTTCGCACTGCTTGTATTGGTCCTCCCCGCCTAAAAGGGGATGCTTCTTAAATGTGGGCTTTGTCCCTGGGAGTACGCTCTTTTATCAAATCTCATCCGAAAGGAGGAAGGAAAAGTAAGTATCTACTTCGGAAAGAAGAAGGAGACACTTATTCTTCAATTCTCAATTTCATCGGCGGAAAAGTTGCGAAGAAGGAGGGAACAGAGGGGATTTCAAGGGAGGAACGACGTAATCCCGGGGTCGGGATAGAGGACGGTCCCCCCAAAGCGCGGCCCGGAGGGGAAGGTATATCGTGTTACAATGTGCCCCTTCTACAAATGAGGGGGGGAAAGAGGAAGGTGCAGTTGGGGGGACTTTCAGATAATGAAGACGGGGGAGATGGGGGGAGAACGCCTACAGCTTTCATTCGCTGGGGGACGAGTCGATCACGGGGGAGATGGTCTTGGTTTTTGTCTTTCATTCCTCTGACAGCAATAAAGAAAGATCTCAACCAAAACCCGACGGAAGAAAGGAAGGAAAAGAGCTCGCGTCTTTTTGATTGCTGGAAGAAGACCGAAAGAATTTGCCGGCGGCAGGGAAAAGAGAAGAAAGGAACTACGGATTGCAAGAGTGGCATCATGAGAAAGATGGCGCTAGCGCGCCAGAATGGGAAGGGACAGAAAGCGGGCAAAAGAATAACCGTAGAGTTGAAAGGACTTGTCTCTGTTCCTTCGCTGCGACCTGATTGAATAGAGAAGTGCATTGGGTAGGAATAGACCTTTGTCCCGAGAAAAGGGGCGAAAGTCGCTCCTGTAGACGCGCCTGACAAAAGGGCGACCTGACATCAAGAGGGGGGGAAGAGGACCTTCTTCTCTTTCTCATCCTTGTAACCGCGCCCAAAAAGAAAGAGAAAGCGTGAGGACGGCGTCCGATGCAAAGGGGGAGAGGGAGTGCCCTCAGCCGAAGGATGTGCTCGGGAAAAAGTGGAGGAGGATTCCTTCGATCTTGGGGGAGACGTTGTGGTCGGGCTCCGGTGTACTGTTTCTGAGAAAGGGAGTCCAAGAATCGAAAACGAATGTGAAATCAGCCCTCTCTCTCTTGCTCATTTGATCTTCTGCCCGAGACGCCGGGGAAGGGGGGGGAAATAATCGATTTACGCTTCGAAAGACATCTGAGCAAGTCTTACATAGTCAGGAGAGCTTCGCTTCTGCTCAGAAAAGAGCTTCTTTTTCTCCTCTTCTTCTTTCACGAAAGGAGGGGGAATGAATCCCTTCCTTTCTCTGTCCCAAAAGAAGAATAAACGGTAAAAAAGGGAAAAGGGGAGGAATCGGCAATCTCGCTCTTGCCTACTTAATGGAAAAGGGGCAGGAAAAGGCTCATCTTTGCTATTCTTTACGTGGAAAAAACGAGACCAGAATCTCTCTCTTAGTCCGACTTAGGAAGGAATGGCGTCTGGAAAAGAGGAAACGGATCTCGTTTCCGGGGAAATCTCTGCACCTAAACGGCGTGTTTCACTTTTACCTTCTTCGGAAAAAACAGTGCAAATTAAGTCCTCAATAAAAAGGGAGTCATGTTGTGATGGGATAAAGGGAGCAGGGTTTGTCGATCTTATTCCTATCTAAAAAGGAGAGGAACGCCGCTCGTCCGAATGAAGAGAGGGAAAACCTGCCTTTTAGGAAGGGAGGGAGGTTAGTAAAAAGGAGGGGGTCGCGCAGCGGCTCGTAGGATAAGACGCACACCCTACCTTCTTCACGTAAGTCTAAGGAGGATCTCGTCTCTCTCTTTTTCGACAAGAAAGGAGGGGCGAGACTGGGACATGATGGGGGGGGAGGGAGAAGGAACAGAACTGTCCATCTGACGAGAATGAGGAGAAGGGTATAAGATGGTTCTTGAGAAGGAGAGGGATCCATCTGCGCCATAGAGAAAAGGCAAGCTCGGGGGGGAGGGGGTGGAGTGTCTACTAATTCTTTCCCCCTTCATTCTGGTCCATACTGAGGAGGGGGAGGAAGAGAAAGGTACGGGTATTTAAAAAAAGGGGGGGGGGAAGAGAGAGGATCACATATCTCGCTCTTCACTATCTTGTCCCGCTTGGATAGGGAGAACAACCGAAAGGGAGAGATGGGGTAGCCGTTCGCAAGAAAAAAAAGGAAGAGGGAAAGTTCGGCGCCACGCGGGAATGAACTTCTTTTTGCTGTTTCATCGCGTACATACCCGAAGTAGGAAGGGGGGAGTTGATGTGAATCAGGTTGGGGAAAAAAGAGGGGAAAAAAGACGCTTCTTTGGCAACATGAAAGGGGGAATATTCAACTAGGAGAGGTCCCTCGGGCGGGGTTGCTTGTCTAGCTTCAGGAACGCCGCGGGAGAAAGGAAAGGAAAGATTGTCGGAAATGTTGAGCGTGGGAGGCTTTGTCCTAGGAAAAGGCAGGGGGCCCAGGATTTTCGTGGAAAAAGGGAAATTCTTAGTGGGGTAGGAAAGGGCTGGTCCCCTTTTGTCTTCTCTTCCTCTGTGTCTATATGGAAAAAGGAAGATGAGGATAGCCATCTGAAAAAAAAAAAGGGGGCTTGCGCAGATTTCCCACTTCCTCTCCTAAGCGCAGACTGGGGAGAAAAAAGAGAGGGAATGGAGGAGGGTACTCTAGTCTTCTTTTCCCATATAGTCGAAAAGAGGAAGAGAAAGGACTTATCATCGTAGGAGGGCAAGAGGAGTAGATTATTTACTTTTCTTTCAGTCTATTAAAATCGAGAAGAAGGGGGGGGGGACGTTGTACTATCCGGGGAAAGAAAAGACATCTTCTTCCCTGCCATGCCTCTTTCTAACCACCGGAAAGAAAAGGTCCTAGCCTCGGCTCGAGGAGCCTATTTACTTCCTCCTCTCTTTCTTTTATCGCGTCGAGGAAAGGAAAGAGTTTCACGCCGGTATACTAGGGAAAAAGGGGAGAGGGAGCGTTCTGGATGTTCCCTCTTCTCGACGAGCGGGGAAAAAAAAGGGGGAGAGTCGTATCGTATCTGCAGAAAGGGGCGGGGAACAAGAAGGAGTGCATCATCTCTCCTTCTTTTCCTTTTTGACAATGCGGAAATAACGGCAAGGGAAGAAAAGAGATACGTAAAAACACTGGGCTCAGAAATAGTGAAGTTATTAGTCTCATCCAAGTAGGGGAAATTTTCCTTTTATATACAGAGAAGGAAAAAAAAGAAAGGGGGAAAAACGAGGAGAGGATTGCCCTCTGCGAAAGACTTCCACTTCCACTTTCATCTTCTATTGTTCCCGTGGCGCGAGGCAAAAGGGGGGAAGGGAAAAAAAAAAGGGATAGGGGGGGGGAAGGACCGCTATTGTTCTCACCCGTACACTATTCGAGCTCAGGCCGAAGTGAAAAAAAGGAAATTAAGGATAAAACCAAGAGGAAAAAAGGGTGACCGTTCGTCTTCCCGCGCTTGAGGGAAAAAAAAACAAGGAATAGGACGAGAGGGAAAAAGGGGAAGAGAGGAGGGAAACTCGGTCTCTTTATGTCTACGCTAAATCACACATAAGAAGGGGGAGAAAAGGGAAAAAAAAGGAAGGGAGTCGGGCTCTACCTTGTGCGTCGAGGGGGGGGGGGGGAAAGAAGGAGGTGGGAAGAGTTCCTAGAAAAGGGGGGGAAAATCGTCCTTGACTAGTACAAAGGAAAAATGTAAGACTCAGGAAAGAGATTTCATCAATTCTATTCACTAAACTTCAACAGATAAGAAGAAAGAGGAGAAGAGAAATTGGCGACGTGAAAAAATAAGGAACGGGTACCTCTAGGGGGGGAAAAAGTAGAAAGACCGTTTTCTATCATATGACGCGCAAAAAAAAGAAGTCGCGTCGTGAAAGGGTCACCGCTCTTTTCCTCTAGAGAACACGTAGGGTAGTAAAAGAAGATGGTTGATTCCCCTCCCGTTATCTATGTGGAAAAAAGGAAAAAAAGGAAGCCTTAATGTAGAGACTCAAAAGGAGAGGAAAATAAGAAATGCCTTCGACTTTTCCACTCTTCTTGCCGAAAGGGGAGGATTCACATCAAAAAAGGAGCAAAGGAGGGGCCTAACAACGCCGGCGAGGAGGAAAGAAAAGGGAAATGTGACGTAATTCTTAGCAAGTTTCAAGCCTCCCTTCGCAAGCGGAGGAAAAGGACGGACTATAGGAGAAAAGAAGCACTTCTTATCTTCTACCACGAATACGCGATTGCTCCAGGGAAAGGGAAGAAAGAAAAGGGTTTTTCCAATCAGTCCCGCTCTGGAGGGAGGAAAAAAGAAAAGAAGAAGATCCACCATCTGGGAAAGGAAAGGGAGTCGATTCTTCCTTTACGTGCTTCGCTCAGGAGAAAAGGAAAAGAGAAGTAGGAAACCAATAAAAAAAAGGACATGTCTCTGCGTCTATGGGTCTTTTCTCCAAAAAAAAAGGGGGCGACGGCTGTAAAAAAGAATTCTGCTTACCTATCATTTTAAGAGATTTTCACCTTGTGGCGGGGGGGGAAAGAGGGGGAAAAGATCGTGTGGGCGCAGAGGAAGAACGTCTCTCGTCCATAACCATCTATACCGAAGGAAGAGAAGAAAAAAAAGAGGCAGGACAGGGGAAGGGGAGGAAGACTTGCCTTCTCTTGTTTAAGGGCAGGCGGCAAGGGAAGGAAGGAGAAGAAACTCTGACCTCTTTATTAAGTTAGGGGTCATAAAGGTAAGAAGACTTTATTTTGTCTGAAAAAAGTACAGGAAGGGAATGAACAGTCTTTCCGACCTTCTCAAGAATCGCCCTCTCTCTGAATCTGATTTTTCTTCTACGCTATCGAGAGAGGAGGGGGAAACCTTCCTTCTTTTCTAAAGAGAGGGGTTCCGGGTAAGAAAGGGAGCAAAACGCGCTTTTGGGGCCATGGAAGAAAACTACGCCATTGCATGTTCTTGAAGAAACACCTTTCGAAACTGCCATTCTGCAAGGAAAGTCGGGGGAAAGGATACGGATATGGGGCTCCTGGAAAAAGAGGTCGCACTATTCTCTATGCTAGTAGGAAGAAAGAAGCGTGTATGGGGGAAAAAAAGTAGTTCTCTCGGATTAGTCGAGAAAGAGCATCCGCCGCGCTTGTGGGAAAAGGGAGGGTAGAGGCTCTTTAAAGAAGAACTAAGGGAGGAAGGATGAACATCTTCCCGGATAAGAAAGGAGGCCAAGGGAGGCTTGGCTTTCCCTAGAGAAGGAAAAGAGAAAAAGTACCAGTTCTGCAAAGAGCGGGCCATGGGAAAAGGAGAGGTAAGCCGATCGGTGTTCTTTTCCTCCCTCCTATATATAGAGTAAAAGAAAGATGACGAGAATTAAAGAAAAAAAAGCTCCTCTCATTACGAAGAAAAATATCCCGCTGGAGTGTTTTATTGAACATCTTCGTCAGATCGTCAGGAATCGAGGTGGCTACGAAAGAAAGGAGGAGGGGAAAGAAAAAGAGACCCATCTCAAAGGTGCTCGGGAGAAGGAAGGGCTTCACTGGTTCTAGGGTCTGTATCTCGACACAGAAAGAATATTGTGCTCAATGTTCTCCTCATTTTCATCTTCGCAATGGAAAAGGGGTCATTCTAACGGGGAAAGGAGAAAGAGGAGAAAACTTGCTTCTTTCTCGACGTGTATCTTCTGTGCGCCCGAGAGGAAGAAAGGAAATCGGATTTAAAGAAAAGGAGTTCTCTTTCTTCTCGAGGGGAACGCTTGTTCTGAGAAACTCTTCATTCATTCAACTACGAGCAAAGAAAGAGAGAAGGAAACAACAACGGATGAAGAGTCAAGAAAGGGCTATTTCTTTTTCCCGATAAAAGGAAGGGGGAAACAGCTAAAAGACACACTACCTCCAAAGAAAGTGGAAAGAAAGGGAAGGGAAAAAGAATTTGTCGAAGGTTCCACTCCGGGAAGTGTTTCCATGCTTCCTCCAGGGAGAAGTCTCTTACGGAAGCTTTCCCTACAGTCTGGGAAGAAAAAGTGCCACACTACACAATCGAACACATAAGGGGAAGCCTATTATCTTCTCTCTTTCTCATCTTTGTGAAGAGAAGGGAAGAGGAGAATAGTCATGTGGGAAGGGAAGTAATAGCCCTTTTATTCTCTTTGGGGAAAAAAAAAGAGGCCGGAGGCAAGGGAGACGACTATATTCTTCTTTCCTTCTATTCTTGACGAGTTTAGGGGGGAGGGGAGACTCTGCTCGTATCGCCCACTTTCCTCTTCATCTCCGAATATTCCGCCTCACTGCAGGGGTGAAAAAAGGAGGGGGGAAGAGGGGGGGGGGGGGGTGGCGTACTTTGTCGGCGGATTTTCCGCGAAGGGAAAGAGAGAGAAAAAGGGAGGAGCGGCTCCCTCGTTCTGCCCTTTTCACGAAGCTCGTTGAATAGTTTTCGACCGAGGAAGAGAAGGAAAAAAAAAGGGGAAAAAGAGCGCTGGGTACGACATGCGGTGACTGGGAAATCAGGAGGGGAAAAAGAGAAAGGGCCTGACAAGTTGCTCATAAATACTAAGCCTTCTCTATCTTAGTATCTTTCCTATCCGAGAGAGAGGGGAGAAAGAAAAGGGGGGAAAGGAGGATCCCCAGTTCCTATCTTATTTTAAGCCTGCGGTAACTGTCTTTTTCCTATTCACCTTCTTCATTTGCCGCTCCTCATCGCACTGACAGGCAGGAAAAGGGGAGAGGTCGGCCTGTCTTCATCCGTTTCTACTGAAAGGAGGGAGGAGTGCGGTTCAACTCTTTTCATATTCAGTCTTTACTCGTGCGTGTCGAAAGGCCGAGGTGAGGAAAAAGAGGGGGGGAATCTCGAGCTCGCGTAATTACCTTCCAAGAAAAGAAGAGTTGCATAGGGCTATCTTTCCCTCTTCCCGCCTGAAGGGAGGGATAGGAATAAAAGAGGGGGACGTCGACAGCCGAGCGAAGTTGGCGAAGATCGAAGCTGTCCCTACGTCATTTCCCACGATTCCTCGGTATCATTCACTGTTGAAAATCCTCCTAAAGGAAGAAGGGAAGCGGGTCTTGGCAGAACTACTCTCACTCTAGCTTTCATTTGCTAGTAAACAAAAAAGAACCTTGCGTCTGAGCAGGGGAAGAGGAGGAAGAATGTACGGGAGATTTCTGTACTTGTCTTTATTCCACTCATCGCTTCCCTAGATCATCGAGTGAAGAAAAGAGAAAGGGGAGGGGGGGTCGTGTGTCAGTTGATTCCATAGGGAAAAATTTTCTCTTCCTCTTTCCCCCTGCCTCATTGGCAGAAAAGAGCAAAAAGGAAGATACTAAATTGGCTCCTTCCTCTATCCTTTCCCATGACCTTAGGAAATAGGAGAACGGAAGTGAGGAATAACCCACTTTCATCTATCTCGTATTTTCCATCTTGGTGGGAAAAGGAATCACTGCTTCGTTTCCAAAAAAAAAAATAGGGACGCAATATATAATCTTTTTCTTACCTTTTTACTCTTAGATTGTTTCTTCTGGGAAGGAAGGGAAAAGGGGAAAAGAAGGAAGGTTAAGGACTTCCGTTCATGCGTCTGGGACTTTTCACTTTAGAGAAAGAAAAAGAGGGGGAGGGAAGTACGGAGGGGGGAACTGGTTTTCTTGTTCTTTTCCAGCTCGCTTTTTTCTGCTCGTATTCTCACACGCCTCGCCACCTCTAAGTGCAGATGGTGAGGAGACGAGGGGAAAAAAGGAGGGCGAAGAAGTGCGATGGCGGCAGCTCCTTCTGGTCGCGTCGTCCAGGAAAAAGAGAAAGAGAGAAAGAGGGGGGGGGGAGGAAAGGGACTAGCCATGGATCTGATAGTAATCATGTATCAGGTATATATCCGTGTCTCTCCTCCACCGCATTATACGGACGCTTTCATCCGGTACCGGCATGTTGGGAAGATGGAGGAAAGAAAGACACAAGAAAAAAAAGGAACTTAATCAGAATCATCCCTACGCCGCGTACCGGGGGGGGGGGTCGAAGAAAAAAGAAACGCTCAAAGGGTCTCTCCTCCCTTTCCATGCTTTCCCAGACTTTCTCCTTACCCATTTCTGCCTGTTTTCGTCTTTGATTCGCATATCTGTTAACTCGCCGAAAGAGGAGGGAAGGGAAGGGAACTATAGTGAACGCATTGCCGTTCGTCTTTGTCGTTCAGATCTCCTCGAGAGGAAAAGGGGAGGAGAGGGTACGATACAGCACTTGCTTCAATATCCTATTGTGCTTCTACAACTTATCCCTCCTCCTTCCTCTCGATTTCGGTTCTTTCTCGCCTCCTGCTCAAGAAGGAGAGGAAAGGAAAAGGGAGGGGCGCTATCCTATACCCTTTCGTAGCGCGTATGAGATATGCCCATGGGAGGGGGAAAGGGGAAAAAAGATGAAGAGGGCGGGATCCATACAATTTCTCTCATCTTCCAAGAAAGAATAGAACAGGTGAGAGAAAGCGCTTAAAAAAAGAGAAAAAAAAAATACCAGTCCGCGCGCCCCCGTCCCGAGCCCGCGAAAAGAGGAAAAAAAGAAGGTAGAGTCGCAATAAGGACCGATCGCAAAAAGGAGGGGAAGGAGTCGTCGTAGTACTTTTTTCGTCTTGCTGATGTTGACCAGGAGCACCGCGGAAGGAAAAAAAAGGGGAAAAAGAGGGAGGATCGTACTGCTGCAAGCACGCGTTCTCCGCAGAGGAGGGAAAGAAAGCTCGACTTTTTTCCTTTTGCCACTCTCTGGCAATCCCGTGGAAAGCGGGAGGAATGAAGGGGGACCTCGAGCCACGGAACACCTGAGCGCAGGGGAAGGAAAGGGAAGGTCGGACATAGGTTGACC
>Ga0179593_1758818_pt1 | contig 12019 bp, 10 predicted proteins | sample CZODoug2_1_08_16_FD_185931 | JGI IMG/M metagenome (GOLD analysis project Ga0179593, IMG submission 185931) | Vadose zone soil fungal communities from Angelo Coast Range Reserve, California, USA - CZODoug2_1_08_16fungal (PacBio error correction) | ecosystem: Environmental > Terrestrial > Soil >...
GGAAAAAAAGAAGGGATCTAAATGGCGAAGTGCAATCCCTGAGGCCTGCATGGTTTAAGCGGCGTGGAAAGGGGATCTACATAGGAAGTAAGGAAAAGGTACCGCTGAAACCATAAGTAGGGGGGCAAGAAAGAAAGATATCCACAGGGCTAACGGGGGAAGGGGGGCCTCCAACCATCCCCGGGGCGCAAGAAAGGAGAGCATCCTCCAATCATCGAGAGTCGTGAAAAGAAAGGAAACGAGCATCTTACGTCGAAAATGTCCTAGAAACAAAAACCTCCTCAATTTAACAGACACGGGGGCGCGAGAAAAATTCCAAAAGTTCGGGGATAACTACGGTCGATCCTTCATGAGGCTTGCGGGGGGGGTTAAACGAGAAAACAGCGGGCCCATGCGCGGGGGACCCCGAAAATGATTGACTAAGTTTTCTTGCGAAAACCGGGGAGACACAAGGTCACCGAATGTAAGTCGTAATCCTCTGTTAAATTTGCAGATGTCAGGTCCAATAAATCGAGTGAATTCTCCGGAAGAACTGAACAACCCGGGATCTCCTTCGGAACTATTTGCTGGGTGCCGGGGAGGTCCCGGGAGGTAGCTGGGACGCGTGTCGGGGAAAAGGTCCCTGAGAGTCAATCGATAAAGTCGGGGGTGGGGGCATTTCGTAAGGAAGAGGACTTTCAGATTCGCAGGGATGGGATGGAGACAAATCAAAGAAAGGTTGACGAAAAATCGAATGTTTTGCCGGAAGGAATCGAGGAAGGGGAGGCCTTAGTTACAATTGAATCATAATTCGAGGTATTTCCTCGGAAATGTGGGGATTTTGATTGGTCAACAAATAGACCAGATGGCACAGTACTTTTTTGGGACCCAAAAACATCGACGAGATATAGGCAGAAGGGGGGGACTATTCCCCAGAAGCCCCTCCAAGGGGCGTATCAAGGGGACATTTGGAGAAAGGGAAGAACTGCCATAAGAGGTACTGAAGTTCGGACAGTGACGTGATCGTTTCGTCAAGGAACCTACCGCAGTTTGAGGGACCGTATGATAAAGGGTTTCTGGGGGGGGTTCAAAAACCGAGGTCGAACAGTGGAAAAGCCTAGTAACTCATCTTATTCCGTGAGACTAGTCCAAGGAACGGGGGGACCCATAAAAAGGGTCAACTTATGAGGAGACAGGGGCCCCGCAAGACAAAAAACTCTTCTGCTACGGGATGGCAAGAGACAATCACACGAAAACCAGGACAAGTCCTGTTAAAGTTCCTATGGCGTAGGGGAAATAAAAAGGGGAGTTGTGGAGGGGGGCCGGTCTTTGTCGTGTTAAATCTGATTGGGGGGGGAGAACACCTCACTGGGTCCTAACTCCGTGGACCTCAGGTCGAGTGTTGATGAAATCTGAAGGAGGAAAAGGGACACACAATGAATGTCAAGGGTAAAAAAAGGTGGTTGCCAAAAGACGAAGAGCTGCACAAAGATGCATGGATTCTTGTGGTGTAATACATCTGGCGACTCAAAAGTTACAGCTCTCGGGGCTCGGGGGGGCTTGGGGGGGATGGGGGGGGGCCTTGTTCACCAGTCGCCAACTCCTAGGTTTCAGGTTTTTGAACTCGGAACGCCCCTAATCAGTCCGTTGCGGAGTTTTCGCAAGGGGGCCAGATTGGGGCAAAGGAAAAGAAAACAAAACAAATAATGCTAAAAGTGAATACCATAATGCACTAGAGGTACTATAAGCGGAAAAGGGCTTGGTTGGGAAAAATTCACAGCAGACAGAAGTAACTAAAAAGTCAGAACAATTAAGGGGGGAATTGGGTTTTGAGGCCCGGAACCAAGAAAGGGGGTCCTTGAATGTTTAGGTGGACAAACTAAGAAGGGCTTGAAGGGGAATTGGTTTAACCCTGAAAAAATCTTAATTGGGGGGAAATTGGTAAAGGAGGGGATCCATCTCAAAATTCAAGGAAAAATTTGTTGGCTGACCTGATCTAAAGAATCAAGATAAAGCACTTGGGGGAAGGAAAGTGAAGTGACGAGAAAGCGCCCTCTAAAGAGAGCCCAACAAACGAAGGAAGGTATGGAATGAAGACGGTACAAAGGGGAAACGGAGTGAAGACGAAAAAAGAAAGTAACTTAGAGACTAATCCCGTTGGGGGGGGACGGCCCGAAAGGAAAAAGCCCACGAAGACGGTTATTCGGTTGGGGGAAGTTATTGGGAATCCAGATATGTATGGGGCACAATCACTTGATGGTGCATGGAAAAGGCGCAGTTACTGGCAAAGGTCAGCCGAGGTGTTAGGAGTAATAAAAATTTCTTGAATCGACCGGGGAGAGGGGGTCTCCATAATTTAAATAAGAAGTCAACAAGGGGACAAAGCGAGAAGAGACAAGCAAGCCAGCGGGTGAAAAAAGAAAAAGACTTCGGAGGAAAACATCGGAGGGCGATTGAGACAAATTCAATGAAAAATTTGACAGCTAAAAGGACGCACCGACAGCCTCATTTAGGAAGGAATATGGGGGTATTAGATCATGGGACTACAAAGCCGGAATTGTGGGGGGCATTGAAGCTGTGGAACCATGAGGGCTTAACAAAAATCTTGCGAAGGCAGACGACTTTTAGGGATCCCAGGGAGGATCAACCTTCGAAAACGAGTCTCTAAGTTTGCGAGAGGGTTTCCAGGGGGAATTGCTGAAGTAAAAAGGTGCCAATAGCACATGGAGGATCCCCTTGATGGTGAAAAAAAATGGTGGAGCCAGAGGGGATGGACGGCGGGGGAGAAGTAAATCAGGTGGAAAAGAAAGTCGCCGTGAACGAGAATTTCACTTCTGTTCCCGGGCTAACCGGGGTAGGGTAGACGCGCTACGGGGAGGAAAAACAGAAGGATACTCGACGGGAAAAAAATTAAAGGGGAATAATGGTACGCGAATGGGAACTGCGAACTGGGGGAAAGGCCAACGAAACCGATACCCCAGAGTTCAGAAAAAAAAAAAACAACAACGGAGAGGGGGAGATAATCGGGGAAGTAGCGGGGGGGAAACGTTCTTCCTGAGGAGTGGAAACAGTTCAACCATGACTGCAAAAAAGCTGACAGTAGGAATAAATGCCCTTTGAGCGTCCAATGCATCGGGGGGCCATCGAGAGGAGGTCCCAGGTTCGGTTGCGTTCCACATGAAAGAATGGACCCGAATCCCAGGGAAGATTTCCCGGGGAAGTCTTCAAAAGGAGTGGGGTCACGCCAAGAGTCGCTGGGAGAAACAACCTTTTTTGTGAAAGGTCAATCCAGGGGAGACTTACCGATATGAACTGGATAAAGGAAAAATAAAGTATCACCCTGAGGGGGAAGAGGATGCGTCAGGGTGGAGGACTGCGTCACACAGGAATCTCTCAGGGGGATCTGAAGCGCGGAAAGCCAAGTATTAGGGAAAAGGATCCGCACCTAAAATTCCGTAGGTCCCTGATCAGCACTAGATAACGCCTCGAGGACGAAGCACTTAGGCCAAGGAGTTGAGAAAGGGGGGCTTAGCGACGACTTGAATGGTAAAGTATTAAGAATTAGAGCGCAACTGAGACTCGAGAGAAAGGGGCTTAGCGTATCTTGAGCGGAAGCACAGGGAAAAAGTAAAAGGAAATATATGGAAAAAAGGGAGCTTCGGGAGAGAGGGGAAGGAAAAACCGAATAATGCCAATAAAAATGCTACTTGGGGGAAAAGGGTAACAAGGGAGCTAAAGGGGGAATGCAAACGGGCTTGGGATCAACAATACGGCGAACCCAGAAAGAAAACTAACATTTCAGACATCATGGCAATGAGGGGGCTTCCCGTACAGAAAAGCCCCAACGGGAGGGAGGAAAAGTCAGTAAAAAGTTGACTGTGGGAGGATACGTAGTCACCTCAGTTCCGGTGCTCAAATTCCTAAGACCGCAAGTGGGGGGGGGAGGAAAGTCCGCGGGAGAGAAAAGCGTCCCGTCAGGCAGTCCTAAGAAAGCAGTGCCCCTGCAAAGCAGTCGGGACGTCATCTCGCAAATTGGGGGACAAAAAACTGCCGGGAAAAAGAGATTCAGGACAAGTCCCAGAGTACATAGAAGCCTTGGGAAGCAAAAAGGCTTGGACCCCTCGAATAGAAGAAGGGGAGTTTGAAGAAGAAATAACTCCTCGGAAAAAGGATGGCAAGCCCGAGTAAAAAGGTGTCGCTGTTTGCGGGACTTCGGAAAAAAAGTCGAAGGGGAGGAAAAAGAACCAAGTGGTACTCAAAGAATCGATGAGTAGCGGCGACCCACTTGGGGGGGGAGGAGATCCCCGAGAACAAACCTTGCAGACACAGCAGGAAAGCAGGCACCGTAACCTTTATGTAAAAAAAAGTCGTAGAAGGGGAAACAAAAAGGATCTTAAACGATTGCAATCGAAGATTTCATGATCAACGCCGGCCCGGCTATTCTGGAGACTACGGTATGTGCGTTCTACAAAATAACAAAGGGCCCATCGTTGAAAGGGGGGGTTCGACGTAGGTTGGTTCAAGGAACGTTTGGGAAATCTCGATATTGGGGGTGGGGGATGTGCCAGGAGTCCTCAGAGTATCAAGGGTCGTAAGAAAAAAAGATCAAGACCTTCTGGGGGGTGTCAACGGAAAAGCCTTATGGTTCCCTGAGTTATATAACAACTTGAAGAAACACCGTAAAAGGAAATCACTGAAAGACGGCTGAAAGGGTACAACTAAGGTTATAAGCGTGGTCCGACATTTAATGCAATTAGCTTGCTGGGGGGGCAAGCCGATAAAAAGGGACCTTCAGAGACGGTGTAAAAGGTGAGGCAGCGGGGGGCCCGAGCGTTGTGACAAGTGAGGTTTAAAGACGGGTTGGGGGGACGAACTAGTGGGAAGTAATTGCCCTCAAGACTAGAGGGACTGTTTGAAATGTGAGGGAAAAAAATTGAAAACCCCATGTCGCTGTAATTTATAAAAGCGTCCGGCTCGTCCAAGCAAACCTTCACTAAAACGAAAAGGGGGGGAATCGGAGTGAGGAATTTAGTGGTACAGGCAATTCAAAATACTTGCAACAGCTCTTATTGGGGTTTGTGGAACAACCGAGGAGTGTTCTCTTATTTCCGTCTTTGAGTGGACAAAACGCCATTTACTACGGGGCTATGGGGGGGCCTCACCACCACGTCCCTTGCTTCTCAGAACTCCTAACAATTCCCTAGTTCCCCCCTAAGCCGCTCCAACCCGATTCATTTTTCGGACCCTTCGATTCGCATTGCTGTGGGAAGGGCTCAGCCAGGAAACACTATGAAGTCTAGCGAAAGACCACTAGAGAAGGTCCGGGAAAAAGGACTTGGTATTAAGCGCTTTCAAGAGGAGCACGGTACTCCCACTCACAAAGGTTTAAGGTACTTGGGGCGCGGGGCGTTTTGGAGGGTCCCAAGTCTTTCGGATAGGGGAAGAAAAAAACGAAGACGGGAAACGGGTGTAGGGGAGACTCTGGACAAAACGAGATCGAACCATGTTGTTGTATGGCTACTGAAATCGAAGGAGCACTCCAGACAAGAGCCAGACGGTGAATCGATTGTGACCCGACGGTTCAGGGAAAACGTACTTGGAGCGACTAAAAAGCGCGGGAGGGGGGAAGGTAAGCAAAGGCGGGCCGCGCTAGGAACGAGAATGGAGGAAATCTGCGAGATCAGTCTTCAGGCGTCTCAAACGACGATTCTCTCAGAAAGAGACTTTTCCTGGGGAGACCTGGGGGGGGGTTTCTGAAAGAGGGAAGGCGCCTCTAAGGGGGGGGGGCTAATTAAAGGGGGGGGAATAGCTAATTGGACAATATGAAGGGAACATCCACGACAGGGGGGGGGAAGACCAGTGAGGAAGACGCCTTAGGGGGGGGGGAGGGCACTCTCCTTTAGGAATCTTCAGCTGGGGGAAAAAAAAATCTGTGGGAGGGCTCTCAAAACCAACCTGATGGGGAAAAATAATCGGATGTAAAAAAGGGTAAACTCTGTCACTACGTGTCGGAAAAAAGTCGTTTAAATTGTTCAGCAGGAGATGTCTCGGTAAAAAGCGTCAATGAAGTGCTAAAGCCCCCGAAAAAGTCTCGAGAAAGTTCGACGGGGGGAAACGGGGGCTACAAACGGCATCAATGACACTCTCTCTCTATGAATGAATCGATCGAAGATGATACGCAACTCGTGGGATCCAAAGGCTATTCTAGCGAAAGGGTTCTCCTTGGGTCAAAAGATCTCGAGCAGGCTTGCGTACCAGAAAGAAGGGCGCGTCAGATTGAAATCGTTCAATCAGGGAATCGCCACGAGACGATCCCAGCCTGAATTGTACGAGAAGGGGGAAATTTTTCAGAGAAAGCCAGCATAACATCATTGGATCGACTCCTCTCGTAGGTGTCGATTAATGAGGGTCCAAACCTTTCTTCCAGGGGGGGGGCAGAGAACCGGGAAGACACCCGCACCGCTCTCTTGAATCAAGGATGGTCCAGTTTACCGGTTCCGCTTGAGTGAGAACGCAGGGGGGATTCAAAGCTTCCAGGTAAGAAGAAGGAGGGCTTACGCGGGATAGAGAGACTTGAAAAGAACTCACAGGGGTGCTTAGAAGTAAAAAAAAGAATTGGAGGGTTTTCCGGAGGCTCTCTGCGGGGGGGTGAACTGGGGAGGCAAGTAGTAATTAGCCCCCGGGTGAACCGAGGTTGAGAAAACGAGAGTATGAGCAGAAGTTTTGTAAGCTCCCAATGAAAATCGAGACATAAGAAAGAAACGACAAGGTGAACCATCCCGGAGACCTAAGGCGGGCCGAATCAAGTGGCATTTGGAGAAAGAATCCAGAAAGAGCGAAGCGGCGTTGGCCATTGGATTGCCGGGACGGGTCCCCGGGGGGGGAAAGAGCAGACATGGGTAGGGTATTGAAGCACAATTGTGATAAGCCGCATCTGTCGGGCGGAGTCGCAAAATCCAAGCTACAATTGGCCTCAAAAGAATCATGGCTGACAAAGATGAGGGATAGGGGATTGACCCGCACTTGACCGGGAGTCGTATGGGGGAGTGCTCAAGAGAAGGGGGGCTAAAAAGACAAGCCGTCATTACTCACTATTGAGGGGGAGGACCTGGGAGGAATGTATACGTAAAGGGAGGTTAGGTGGTAGTTCGAGAGGTGGCTTTGTGGGGAAAAAATGCTGTGGGCCACGCCAGGGTCTATCAATAGGTATTGACAACCGAAAGTTCTCATTGAGAATTTTGGGGCTCGCAATATACTTCATGAAGGGTTGGAAAACATGATAGAAAGTGAACACCACTTGGGGGGAAAATGAGGGGAGAAGCTGCACGATGGCATTGCACAGGGGGAATTTGAAGAGCCTAGCTGAAGGGGATGAGACTCGAACAGAGACTATTACTTGAGGGTCGGAAGGGGGGAGGTTAGGGGGAGTGGGCGCAAATAGAATCGGTCAGAAAAGGTTTGTGTGGGGGGGAAACATTGCCGCAGAATAACTAGAGGAAACCCTTTAGAGTCGTTGGGGGGGGCAGGGGGAAAGTATCATGGGGGCTACAGGGGGAGGGCGCGTACAGTATCTGGAAGTCCTGAGACTTAATTAGGTGGGGAGAAAATGGAGCCTCCCAAGTCTAAAAAAAAGCAGCAAAGGAGACAATGTGGTGGATGTCACGTATTACCATAAAGGAAGTTCCGGGGAGGTTTGGCATGACTTGAAGCTTTATTAGAGGGGTTACCCCCAGAAGTATCTCGAAGGGGGGTTCAATGGTAAGGGAGTGGAAAGGAGGCATTGGGACGAAGCAAAGGTGGGGGGAAGCTGACCGACAAATAATCATATCATTTGAAGAAGAAAAATATCAGGGGAGTTTCAGAACTGAGATTGAAAAAAGCGGGAAAATCAACAAAGAGGGGTAATGGCGGGCAAGCCCGAGGGGAAAAGGACTACTGACGTATATCAGGACATTGAGGGAAAAAGAAAGGTATATTCGCAGTGACGTTTTCGAAACTAAAGGTAAACTCCTTCCGGATGGAGGGAGGAAGTTGAGGGGGGTTTTTCATGTAGGGAGCTCTGGAGGGGGGGAAGCACTTTGGGGGGAGGGGTGTTCCAAGGAAATAGGGAGTTACTATAAAGGGTAGAATTATTCTGTACGAAATCTTAATCTTGAATGGGTGGAAAAAGGAGAGGCTTCGGAAAATCTCTTTAAAAAAGAGGCTGGACTCAAACTTGCGGGCGGGAGGGAAAAAGATCGTCAAAAAAAGCCGTTTGAGATCCGAGGGGAGGACACGAGTGCCAATGAAAATCCCGAAAAATCACGGGGAGACGCGAAACAAAAGACAGGAACGCACAAAGGGTGAGCCCGTGATCAAAGGGAAAGGGGCCTTAACATACGAGAAGGATTGCGAGGAGGGGAAACATCACTGACGGATTAGTGGGGGCAGGAAATTGGATAATGGCGGTCATACGGGAGTCGAAAGGACATACTTGGGAAAAGAGAAGTCTAGAAAACTCAGATCTGCGACGGTTGGAGCCTCATTGCCGAGGGGGAGATTTGCTGGAAAACAGAATTGTCCTGGGTCCCTTGAAGGGAACAGAAAAGGGGGGGATCTACGTTGGGAAAGCTCCAATGGGTACAAGACTGTGGGGAAAGGAGCGGTCCGCCTTAACTCATCCGTTCGGGCACTTATGAGAAGGAACTCACATAAACAAAGGGGACGTCCTCTCACACGACCAGGGGAATCTATCCATAAACAAAAGGGACTATGTCAAGCATTTGCAGGCACCTGTACATGCTAATGTTAGGGCTGAGGAGGGACACTATCAGGAGAAAACTCACAACCGATCGAAAGGTTCTATCAGCCAGAAGAAAAAAAAAAAACGGAGGAGGAGAAAAAAGATATAAATCGGAAAGTATCGTGCTTGAATCTTCACACTGATAAGGGTTTCGACGTTGGGAGGGGGGGAAGCCCCTTCTCTGAGAGTCCAGGCAACGTGAAATCTTACAAAGGGAGGGGTTTCGCACGTGGTAAAACCCTAGATCTGGTATCGCATTGGATTGGACCAGTAAACGGGAAGTGCGCAACCCTGGCATCTTCCCGAGGCACGAAACGCCAGCAAAGAAGAAAAAGTGCAACAGTCTTGGGGTGAAAAGTGGCGCAACGGACAGGCAACGAGCTGATCAACAACTTTGCCAAAAAAGGCCATGGTAAGGAAAGTTCCTTAGGGCATGACCGAGAAACAGAAAGGGCTACGAACGCCAATAGCCATCAAGATGCTATAGGGGGCATCAGGGGTATGGAGTAAATTAAAAAAAACCCCGAGTAGCAGACACTTCGAAAAAAAGGGAAAGCCCCTTGGGAGGGAAGTAAATAAAAGCCTTCAACTGCCAAGGAACTGCCGGGAGCGTCCAGGAGAGAAATCTCCAGGGAAAGTAACAAGCAACCGGGTGAGAGATGGGAGGCCACGTCTGGGGACTGGAAATGCTGGCTGAAAAGGAAGTGCCGGGGAGTGAGGTACTTGGGAATCCAAGAAGGTCGACAGGCAGGACGTCATATCAAAACGCTGGTGGAGTAGGTTTGAAAAAAAGAAATTCTTCGGGGAGAGACCTTGTGGGAAAGCTTAAAATAAAGGGGGGCCCTCGACGGCGCGAGAGGCAGACAGGACAAAAGAAGAAGATCAGGGCCAAAGTAGAACATCGGAGAACTTGCATAGGAAAAGCTCAAACTAAGGGAGTTGCACAAGAAAGAAAAAAGTAGGTAAACATACCTGTATAAAAAAAAAGTTAAAAAAACCGGGGCCTACCGGCCAGCTGCATGGATGGCACCTTGTCAAGCCAACGGGATGAGGAAGAGTACTCTTGACCCCTTGTTAGGGATAGGAAACGGGTCCTTTGTAGGAGGCCTTGACGCCGGACCCGCCTGAGGGGGCTTCTTCTCGGCGATTACATAGCGGGGGACCATGAGGAGGAAAAATACGAATGTGCAATAAGGTGCCCTGTGGATCGAGCCAGATCGTCGTGGTCAACTCGACACAAAATTGTGATGAAAAAAACTGGCTTTGACGGCTTACATAAAGTAAAAAATGTGTGGATCAAAAGTGGAGATTCGCTCCATGGGAAAGAGGGGGGTACCCCTCTAATAAGAAGAAGGCGGCGGTTGAAGATAAAAGCCCAACGGATGGGGAGGTCCGAAAGAACTGCAAAAAGACAGGGTGCTAAATTTTTACGTGGACGTCAATGGGAGAGAAAGGTTCGGGGTCAGCAAAACAAAAGTCACTGTGAGAGAATCGTAAAGGAGGAGAGCGTACGCTCCTTGGGGAGCGCCATTCCAATTCCACCTCGGAACAAAACCTGCGAGGACAAAATCGCAAAAAAGGCCCTTGAAGTAATCGCTGTCGGAAAGGAGCAAACAAAGAATCCAATGGTTCTTGGAAGGGCTATTCTCATAAAAACTGCAAAGGAAAACCCGTAACATAAAGCAGCGAATCCAGGTGAGAACAAAAAAGTCTCGGAGACCGGCGACAATCACGGAAAGTCCAAGGGAAAGTGGCTACGGAAGTTTCACACAAACAAAGGGGTGGGGGGGGACACAGGTCGAAGAAATTGTGTTCCCTTCCTAAATAGGGAGGAGAAAAGCAAAGCACCTAGGGTCAAGAGTGAGTTATTCAGGGGGGGGGGTATAATAAGAAGATTGCTACTCCACACCGAACGAGAAGGGGGAAAATCCGGATTCAGGAAAAACTGCCCGTGAGATAAGACGCATCCGCACCACAAATATGAAATTAGGGGGGTTGGCACTGGGGGGTGTTGAGGAGGGCCAACGCTCGGATCGGCATACGCGAGGGTGAACGTGGGAGAAGAGCTCCCGCACGGACTAAGTGTGTTATGGGGGGTTCAACGGTGGTGTGTTAGTCGTGAGGAATACGGAATCCAAAGAGGCTCTAGGGGCCTTTGATATAGCAAGTTGGGCTGCTGAAACATAAAAAAAGTATGCAGAGCGGGCAGAAGAGTGTTGTGGGGTGGGGGCAGGATCTCCTCCCAGAGATAACATAAAGGGGAAAAGGGCCGAGTATTCGTAGATTTGGCGTTGAGTGGGAATTGGAATGACTCCAATAAGAAAATTATTCCGCTATCGGGGGAACGGAATCCTGAAATGGGAACATCCCTACACCTTCCTTAGATATTGTCGACTGTGAGATGGATTGCCTGCCACACTTCCATATTGGGAGGGTACCGGTTTTGGGTAAAAATCTTTCACAATCTAATACTCAGAGGGAATAGGGCAATAAATAGTCAATTCCACAACATCGACAGAGTGAATGAACCGTAAAATTTTCGCAAATCTTGGGGGACTGGGGTCCTCAGAAAAAGGGGGCAAGCGGAAAAGTCTAAAACTAGCCCAAGGAAATATGGAAGGATCGCTTCTTAAAAAGACAGCGGGTGTCAGAAAAACTGGGACTGTAACCGCCGCAACGGCAAGGAAAGTTACGAGGTCTGAGGGGGGTATTACAGTCTATAGAGGGGGGGGCGCAAAACGAGGGAGACCGGTTAGTGAGGATAGAAGTCACTATCGTCGTCGATAAAGAGTGAGGGGGACTCCTTTTGAAAAAAGCACAAGAAAAAAAAATACTAGAAACAGGAGGCTGGATAGCGGATTCTTCGATCCTATGGGGGGAAAGCATGTTACCAGGGTGATTGCAGAATAGAACTCCTTAGAAAGAACTGCGGACTCGAATAACGCGAACTCTTTGTAACGGGCTGGAGGCGTCAAAGGACCTAAGATTGTTTCGCCTTCTAATCTTCACGCGTCAACGCTAAGAAGCTATAGGAGATATAATTTCTAGCTTTGGGGCAGTCTTCATGGGGATTGACATGACGCTAAAAGGTTATCGAGCGGGGAAGAAGTCTGTCTGGTGTTAGGGCGGAAAAGGTTGGCCGACGAGGTAGGGATAGGGGGATCCCTCCAACGGTACACAGGGCCGAGGGCATTGGGGACGCCTGAGGGGCGTAAAGCACTAGCGTTACACGATCTTAGGCGTTGTCCATTGGAGAAT
>Ga0179593_1276597_pt1 | contig 12018 bp, 8 predicted proteins | sample CZODoug2_1_08_16_FD_185931 | JGI IMG/M metagenome (GOLD analysis project Ga0179593, IMG submission 185931) | Vadose zone soil fungal communities from Angelo Coast Range Reserve, California, USA - CZODoug2_1_08_16fungal (PacBio error correction) | ecosystem: Environmental > Terrestrial > Soil >...
CCATGACGGGCTCAAGTACAACACGAAATCACCCCTCGCCAACGGCGGAGGGGGGACGCTACGCAAACTCATAATAGACAGAAGTTTGCTGCCGGACACAGGTGTTGGCAACGCCAACATAAAGCTATTTTTAGAAACTAGAAGGAAAGGACCTCCACAGTACACTGTTCTCAACGATTTCAGCCCACTGAGACCGATAACTGAGCAAAGGAACCTCAACGGGGGACGGAACAGTTTTGCGGCCCCGTCCAACATTCTCGAGAGCCAAAAGAAGCGTCAGTCGGATGGAGGAACCATCGATGAAATTTGCGGGAAAGACTTACGCGGACGAAAAGCCGGTCATAGGAGGGGAGGAAAAGGGGAAAACACGTGTCGGTGAGTGGGTCATTTCCGAAAAGGAAGGGGCCGCTGGAAGGGACACGGTAGTCATGCGTAAAGGAAGTGACGGGAGGAAGAGAAGGCGCAGAAACTGCCGAAAGGGCGACCGACTCTTCGTGCCATTAAAAAAGCCTCTCATCTGCGGCATAAAAAGCCGTCGAGCCGAAGTTAGCGATACGGATGATAGTGATCTCCAAAACCTAGCCGCAGCTGGCAAGGCATGCACACTTCCCATGCAATCGGGGCCAATCTGTCACCTACTCCCAGCACTGTCACTAAGAGGGGAGATAGAAGATCTCGGCCAATACCCTGTGAGAAGCGCTGAGTGTTGGGTCCCGGGAACGGACGAAGTGGAGGAAACCAGGTCATGCTAGAGCCAATTGAATTATCCCTGTCAGGTAGGGACGGGGGTCGGAACCGACACGAGAATGCAACACGTCTTTGTTGACCAAAACAGCGAACGAAAAAGACTCTCATCTAATTGTGGAACTAAAATCTGCTAAGTGACTCATTGGTCGGGTTGGCTTTACTTTACGGGAAAAAAGTGTTTCAGAGCCTAGAGTGCGAGATGACCTTGTAAAGGGAGGGAAACGACACGAGCGGAGCTTCACCCTGGAGGACACTAACCGTTTGGGCGGAAGTTGAGGGGTTTCGACGGGGGAAGGGAAATGGGGGGACTGTGGGGCAGAGTCACACCGAGGGGGATGATTTTTCACCCCCACCTCACTGCCGAAACTCTGACGGTCAACCTCGTCCTCCCAACCGACTAGGGCTACTCGCGTACGCTTTGCAGCAAACGGGGCTGCCGGTCGTGCTCACTCCTGCATGAGAAGTTGACCGGTTTCTCTGCCGGGCCCGAGGGACGTGAAGGCAAAATCAGCAGAAGATTATGTGCCACAGGGTGAACTAGGACGAACACGGAACGGAGAAAATCTATCAGACTCTGAAAAAAGCCTGCGAGGTAGACCAATGTTCGAACAAGTGAGGGTCAGGCCGGGGGCGGCTGCAACGGGTGCACCACCGTGCCGATAAACTGTATTCCCACTAAGGCATAACTAAGACTCTTAATGAAGTTGGGGGACTTGCGGCTGAGAATGACTCTGCAGGCGCATTTGAAAAAATGATCTCCTGGAGGGCATTAAAAAAATCTGAAGGGTCTTCTAGTTCGTTACCAACACTGGAACGCTAGGAGGGGAACGAACACAACGGAGGTTAGGGGCGCAAAAAAACAAAAATGAAATGAAGAACACCGGGCCTGTTGAAGGGAGGAAGGCAGAGGACATTGCTTCAGGGGAAAGAGCACTCAACAACAGGATTTTACAAAGTTAACAGCCCGCAAATGCCTATGGATAAACAAGCGCCCGGGCCTAGTTTTGTCGGGTATTTAGGGGTTAAAGAGAAAAAAGAGGAGGGAAGGAAGGAGTAGAAATGGAGTAGTGAGTGGAAGTATGGTAGGGGTGGTAAATGAGGGGTACGAGAATTGAAAAAGAGGGGGGGTGGAACCGGAGGGGGAGGAGGAAATATATGGGGGGGGGGGGGGGAGGAGGGAACGGAAGAGAAGAGGAAGAGGGAGGGTGGGAGGGGGGAGGAGAGAAGGGGGTCAGGAGAGAGGAGGGTTGGTAGACGAGGAAGAGACAGCGTAAGAGGATCGTGGGAGGGTGGGATGTGCGGAATATGAGAGGAGGGTGTAAAGCTGGGGAGGGGAGGGGGGGGGTGGGAGGAGGGTTGAGGGGGGATGCGAGGGAGGGGGAAGTAGAGGGGTGGAGGGGGGTGAAGGGGGTTGGGGGCAGGAGGAAGGAAGTAGGAGAAGGGTGGGGGTGGACGGTGTGGATGGGGGGGGGGAATGAATATTAGGAAAGAGGGTCAGGGGACGTAGTGTAGCAAAAAATCCCACGGTTGTTGGTGCGCAAGGTGGACGTGAAGGTTACAAAGAAATGCATCCGGGGTTTAAAAAAAACAAAGACTCTCAACGTCAGCTGTCAGCGAGAGTACAGGGCGGCGAAGGGACGAAAGTTCCACCAAGCGTTCCCGATTGCGACGAAAAAAGGCACTTCCCAACGGGGGGGAAATGCTGTTCCACTCGCCGCAGGTACGTGCCATCACCGCACAAGAAGACAGCACGAAAGGATCGGGAAGCAAAGACAGTCATCAGTCTAGAATGCCGAAGCGTTCAAACGACTAGGGGAGACATCGCGATCCGCTACAAGGGGAGCAACACTATGACTCGGATAAAAAAAAGAATGTAGGACTCAAATGTTACCACGGCAGATAAGTTTCACCTCATCAGGGGAGTACTAAGAGGAGCATTGAAATATCGCAGGAGGTGCTTCCTAGTCGGGGGGAAGGGGGGGGGCACGCGGTTGGGAAAGGCAGTGAAGCTTTGATTCGAAAGGTAAATATCACTCGGTTAAAAAAAAAAAGGAGAAAATTCCCCCCCCCATAACGTCCATTCCCGAACTCACTAACGAAAAACGGAGGTGGGGGGTGGGGAACACCCCGGAGTGCAGCTTATGTTGTAGCAACCTGCAGGGGCAAGTACGCCACGCTCCAAATAGAGTCCGGGAAGGGAAGAAAGGGGAAACCCCGTAACGTAAAGACGACGCACTGGGTCCGACAAATGAGCAAGGAAGGAGCGGGTGGGAAAAAGAAACCTTCGGCGGAAGGGAGTTCCGACGGATGACTGTGTGGACAAAATTCAAGAGGAAAACGGACGAACGTGAGGTGAAGCAGGGAAGGCAGGGGGGGAAGGCACGAACCTGAAAAGGGTGTCATTAAGAGGAAACATCAAAAGGAAACAACCAAGTCAACGCAAGTCGAGGGGGGGCGCCAGCAGTGCCGCGCGAACTTTCACGTCTCGAAGTGCCAGGTCGATTGAGGGGGGGGGGACTACGAAACAAAACTGCCCTTTTGAAATGGAAAAGGGGGGAAGTAGTTGCCATGCGCGAGGGGGGGCGACTGAAACAGTTTTAAAGAGGGGAGACAAGTGGGCTCCGGAGTGATGCAGCTTCCGGCGGTGTGTCAAGGGGACACAGAAGTCAGTCAAAGAAAGAAGGGGTAAAAAAAAATAGGTAAGGGGAAGGGGGGGCAGTCTCCCTAAGACCACTGACGACGAGACATCCAAAAAAAAAAAAAGTAAAAAAACAAGACAAGGACACTCACTGATAACCTGTGAGATCCCTTCGTTTTACGTGCCTAGCAGAAATCCTACCACTGATTCCAATGACAGGCCATGACCGCGCGTACGGGAGAACGACGAACGAGCACGAGGAAGAACACCCAAGAAAGGGACAATGGGATATAGCTTTTTTGACGCATCGAACTGGGGCGCGGCGGTAGTGTAAACAAAACGTCGAGGGTGGGCCAGGAGGTCTAAAAGGGGGTCGAAGTTGGCTGAAGACGGGAGGACGTGGGGGGAACAGGTGGGAGTGGACGTTCAGGGGAAGAAGTCTAAGGAAAGAAATCTAAGGGGGGAGTTGCACAACCGCGTGACCCCGGGGGAATCTCGTTAAGGGGGGACGGGGGGGACGGAAAAACCGAAATCCGGGCTGGGGGTTCCCGGACGCGGCGACGCAAGCGCGGACAGATCTCTCTCAAAAAAAACACATTATGAAAGGGGGGGGGCGGACTCGCAGGGGAGTAAGGACCTAAGGGGGGGTGGCACTATGAATTGGAAAAGGGAGCCGGGGTAGGGGGGGGAAAGTGACTACGTAACGTTCCCAAAGATGGGGGCAGGAAGTTTTCACCATTTGGGGGGGGGCACTTAAGCATCATCTTTCGGATATAACGTAGGAAAAAATTACGCAAAAAGGAAAACCACGGCTCCCATTAGCCCCTGGGGAAACAAGACTGGAGCGAAGGAAACTCCAGGCACGGGTAGGGAAGGGGTTTACCCCGACTCTCATAGCACCAAGGAGAGAAATATGAAAGTATATTCAGATATTAAGGCAGGAGGGGATACAATCGTGTCGTTCTGAGTAATCCTACTGGCGGCGGGAAAAAAAGGGCAAAGTATTCGGTTTAGAGGGCTGAGAAGTAAAAAATAGTGGAAGAACGGTTTAGATGGAGTAAACGGAGGTATTTGGGGGGAACTCGGGGGACGGATTTTAACGGCGTCAGTCGTCGGAGGCCATGAGGGGTGGAAAAGAAACCTTTCACACGGAAGTGACACTTCGCGCACGGGGCTTGCGAAGGGGGGGGTCAACACTGCGGTCTTCGGCGGGGGGAGACATGCTCAGGAGACCAAAACAGTGACTCGGGAGAGAAGGAGATCAATTCACGAGCCGATGACGGAGCGATGAACTGAGGGATCTGATCAGCATAAATAACTAACGCGGGCAGCATGCACCGACCATGCAATCGGCATGATGCTGTTCTCAAAAAGAAAGGCACAAGTCGTTAAATGGAAGAGAGGATTAAGAGGAGATAGGAAAAATCTATGGGCTTGCTATCGGGCGCTGACTGAGGGTGGTTGTTCCTGGAAGGAACAAGAGGAAGAAAAAAAACGGATGGTAACACCTGGGAAATGACTTATTCGGGATTACCCAGCTCGGTGGCGGGCCGGATAAACGCATCCGGAGGCGCTAAACAAGACAGTGTCCGTTGCCGCGAACGAAATCAGACTCTGCGCAGATTGCAAGAAAGGCTGTGGAGGGAGGAAATGAACTCCGTTGTCCAGGACGACGTGAGGGCGTAGGCGGGCCTATTTCGAGCCCGTGGCACGAAGGAGGTGGGGGGGGAAAGAAAAATGTGGTGTATACGAAGATTGACAACTATCATGAAGCAAAGCAAATAGGGTTCTAACCCTAACAGGTACTGTATTTGGTGAATGGCCTGGAGGGGGAGATAAGTGGGGTCCAGCTTGCACCTCCACCAGAGATGGACCCATTACTCAAACGAAAAGGGGGGGGAACCAAAAAAGGGCGCACACAGACCTTTCCCTCAAAGGACCTAAGCAACGAACTGGCTAGTCTGGTTAGCAAGGGGGTCCACTGCAGAAATCGATTTGAACTTTCTGATTAGTGAGCATGGGGACGGAAGAGGGGCAATCGTGCAAAAAAAAAGGTTTAAAAGTGGACCTCACTGGCGGATCGAGAAAAGGAGAGCCGTTCCTGAAAGGATGGTAAGGGAAGGTGAAAGCGCGGAAGCGCAGGGGGAGGCGCGCTGTGTGCGGAAAGGTCCGCGAAGAGGTCCCATCAGCATCAAGCTATGGACCTGTAAAAAAGGACGAGCGGAGAGAAGACTTAAAAAATCTTCGTTTAGAACTTGGAATGCAAAGGAACATCCTAGAGCTAAAAGTTGAAAATGATTAATCGGCTTGAGGGGGGGGCCCAAAAACACTGCAGGAAAAGTGGGGGTGAAGAAACGGAACGTAAGGAGGGGCAAAACACCCGGGGGAATCTAAAACCAAAAACAACCGGGAGGTCGGAGCGAGGAGGCCATGGGTCGGGCTTAAGAAAAAAACACAGAAAGGGGAAGTGTGAAAAAGAAGAATCCAGACAAGGGCCAACGCCCTCCGCCTCCGATAAAAAAGCGAAGGTTAGGTAAAAGCTGAAAAAGGGGGGGGGGGGGGGGAGCCCCGAGGGGGCCGTGTAACGTTCCCGGCCATAGCAAGGGGCACAATGGGGGTAAAAACAAGATCTATAACCCCGAAGAGGTAAAAATAGTCTGGAAAAAGACAAAAACTAATCTGTTTGCTTGCAACTTTGACGGACACTCAGGCGTCTCTGCCATAAAGGCGTGCACTCCTTAAGTTGGGGGAATGGGAGGTCTACCGTTCAGCGTGACCGGGTTCAGGGGACCCAACTCCTCCGAGGAGTCGCATGCCGGGGAACTCATCGACTCTCTAACACGGTACCCTGCAATAAGGATTCGTTAAGGATGGATAAGGCTGAACGAACAAACGAAATGTGTATCTGCCACGTAAAACCAGAAAAGGTCTTCGGCCCAGGAAATCAAGCAAAAATGCAAAAGTCAAAGATGGTCAGCATTTCGGAACATCGGTAAAAGCTCTTAGGCTTAGTAGCGGACTAGTAGGGTGGGAATTGCGTTGCATCTTGGGGTGACCTGCAATGAATGGCTTTACATGTTCGACTTCAAGCTTATTAATGCAACCTGATGAATTCCACCACAAAATTGGTCTTGCGCCATTCCGGGCTCCCATCCCTTCAACTCTGTAGAACCAGGTGTCGTGGGGGTCAACTTGCACCCTTTAAGGCTCGGTGTCGGTCAACGCACGGGGGGACTCAAGGGCCAAAGAGTGCCACCTAAACGGCGGGAACGATTGCTCGACATCGTTCATACGTAATACGCCCGAACTGTAAAAGACAAGGAAGGCGAGGAGCCAGGGGGATTTGTGCCTCCAATGAGATACAAGAAGTATGGTTACCTTTCAGTGCCACGGACACCGGGACGGGGGGTTGTCTCAATCAAGAGGAAAAAACGGCCTCCGGGTAGAGTGACATAAAAGCAATGTAAGCGGATTCACTCACGGGCACGGTGGGAAAAAGAAAATACAAGAGTGAGATCCACCTTGACAAAAAAACCACTTATTTCAAGCGAGGAAAAGGGAGGTAAGCGAAGAGACTCAATCGTCTCCGCGGTATGGGTCCGACGAGAGGTGGAGGGTTAGGAGGGAGTAAAAGGCGATTCACTGTATTGGAAATGTGGGGAAACAAAGGTGGGCAAATTAGGCAGTTTTTTGTTCATCTCCGAACCCTAGGGGCAAAAACCAACAGATGACTAAAGCAACAAGAAAAGTAGTATGCTCCTTTCGGCGGATCTAGTGGTGTTACGATAAGTTGCACATAAATGACGGCTGTCAATCGGAAAAAGCCGTTTAGGCTGATTAAAGGAGGGACCGGGAAAAATTAACTTTAGGTGGAAAATGAACTGACGACGCGACAAAGGATACCGGAAAAAAAAATCGGAAAAAAGAAGTCCGGAGGACCACAACTAAATAAAATGATACAACAGAGTGAATTGAGTCTGAACCAGACCCAAGCTAAAGTACCCTCGGGGGGGACAGGGGAGGAACTTAGGGTGAGCATAGAACATACACTGAGATATGAAAATAAAGGAACTAAAGTATGTTCCCTTTCGTGGGCCTCGAGGTAGGAACGGGGACGGAGGAAGTGAGGGTGTGGCAAAATGTCAGAAAGCCGTAAGCGGGAGGGGCAACGATTGGGGGAAAGAGTGTAAAGTGCGAAAGTAGGGGCAGAAAGACTAGGAATCTTTGGAATCATGGGATTAAACCAAAAAAACCCCCAAAAAAAAAAGGTCCGTCGCGGATAAGGGAAAAAAAGAAGGAGGCGTCTGATTCCACAAGATGAACACATGGAAAAAATATGAAAAGAAGTGGGAGGAAAACACGACGGAAAGCGGGAGTGTGAGGACTCAAAACGCACTTGAAAGCGGATAGCCGCCCTCGGCGCCTGGCTCTCGAGAAAAACAGAGTGAGGAAAGACGGGGAAGAAGCTGAGTGTCGCTATGAAATCAGTTAACTAAAGCCAATACGCCAGGGAGATTAGGGACGGGGGGTGTGATAAGGAGAAGGCAACAAACTCAGGCTTGCTTCCAGTGTAACCGTTTGTGGGCACTCAAAAGGAAGGCATACAAGGGCGGAGCTACGCTCCTAACCTTCAGGTGAACGCAAAACCGTCTCATCCGGAGCTCCCTGACGTGTGTGCTAAACTCCATGTCATACCAACGAATCCGCGTTCTCCCGGTGGGTGCGCGCGGCCAGTATTCAAAGAGCAGGGTGGCAGGAGGGCACTGTGTTGGGTGGGGGACGGACGCAACCGGGGGCCCGATGCTCGGAAACATCCAAACATTTGACACTGGCGTGGGCTGCCCCCTCCTGTGAATGGCTCTGGCATAATCCTCACGTGGGGCAGGAGGGAGAAGGGGTGTACATTCCAAGTAACACTCAGCGTGTAGTGGCTGGTGTGCGGAGTGGTGGGGATGAAGACTCGCGGATGTGGGGGTCTGCAGTTTGCAAGGCCGAGCGTGGGCCTTGCGGCTATGGATGGCGATGGTAATGTGGCGGGCCCTACGACGTGAAAACCACTCTAAGTGTACTTGCTTTGGTAAGACGTAGGGTCATTAGGAGCATGGTTGCGCGTAGATTGCGAAAGGGCAGGGGAACGTTCAGGCGGGCGGCAGGGCGGTTGTATTCATGGTAATGGAAAATTTTCAGGAGGTAATCCTTCAAAAGCGAAGAAAAAGGTAGACAAACAGAAACACGGACTTCTACTCGGACCATTGAAGACGAGAGCAGCAGGAAGGGTGGAAATGTCACCTAGGGCAAAACAGGTCACCGGAATCGCAGGACAGGCATACTCATAGCCTGGCGAGGGTGGCAAAGGGGATGGTAACTGGAGAGTGACCCTTCAATTGTGGAGTGCTGCCACTCTCCCTAAAGAAGTGGCAAAAAATTACCAGGAAAATGAAATAAGGGCCTGTGAAAAAGACGCATGCAAAAGGAAATCGTAGTTCAGCTACTATCGCGATGGGAGAGATTCGCAGAAAAATAACTAAGCTCGGAGGGGGTAGTGAGGGGTGGGGAAAGGGGAGACTGAAGTTAATTGAAGGCAACCCTGAATGGGCGGATGCCAAAGGGAACAGGGGATCTAAGGATTGACCTCCGGAGTGCGGGGCAAGACAAAAAAAATGATCTGGAGAGATAAGTTTACAATGCCCACCTAACGAAATACAGTCTTGGCTTCTTCGGGAGAAAATCTTGTCCGTTCGTGAGGTGGGTCGCTCAGGTTACTGCTCCGGTAAAGGTGCGGGGTTGTTTGAGAGTTCCTGTTCCTGGCCGGACGTGGTTGAGCTTCGCCTGACCGTCCTCTCGGAGCAATATGGCCAGCTTGGGGGGGAGGTAAGGGGGGAACGAGGTGAGAAGGAAAGCCCTGACACCGAAGGGGACGGCAACCCCAAAAAAGTTTGGGAGATATTGGGGGGGGGCAAAAAGAAGAGAAACTGAACTCGGGTTATCCACCTCTGGAGATTTAAGAAATCAAGACAATGGGAAAGAGTGAGCTCGCTATCACCAAACACGAGGCACCGACGTCAAAAAGGGAGAAAAGGAGGCAAGACGGGAGAAGAGCGGTTCTCAGCGAGCACGCAAGGGAGCGAGTGAACTGCAGGGCGTGCGTGGAAAAAAAAGGGCGAACGGAGAAAAATTTCTCAGGTAGGAAGAGAAAAGGAGGATCGCGGGAAAAATCTAATAATCCTCTGCGGAACGAATGAGGAATGGAGACGGGGGGGGGGGGACAGGTGGAGCGCAGAAGGGGGGCTCGGCTTTGTGTGGAACTTGGGAAAAAATTAACAGGGGAAAGGTCACAGAACAAAGCAGCAACGAAGGTTGACCTTACTTAGGCTTGGAAGACGGTAAACTAATCTTGGTAGGTAAAGGGCAAAAAGAAAAAAAATGAACCTGCCTGGGGATGGGAATTTGGAAAGATGCCTTTCTATCGTTTTGGCACGTGTAAAAAAGAGGACATCTCAACGGAAGGTTAAAAAACTGAAAAAAACACGTTATGGGGTCGCACCAACAAAACGGAAACAAAAGGTAGGGGGAGGGGGGAGGAGGGAAAAAGAAGGAACTCGTGGTCGTATTGTTTATCCTCACAGCCAAACAAAAACAATATTAGTAAACGAGAAGATGAAGACAGTCGAAAGGGCAGCCCTCTCAGCCCAAGAGACCGCAAGGTTGTTGCAGGCACAAAAGAAAAGGTTGGGGTGGTGGAACATACAGGAAGTTGGGAAGTTTAACATAACTTAACATCCTCCTTTGTTGGGGGGGGTCACGAAAAATAGCGCCAAAGGGAAAAATTGAAATCGGGGGGATACAATACGGCTCCGCTCAACTTGCCCATACAAGCTGCCCGGTTGCCGAGTCAGAGGAGAGGAAAATTAAAAAAGGGGATAAGGAACACTTGAAAACGACGGGATCAAAGAAAAAAAAGAAACACCTAACAAAGGCTGCGCCTCCCTCCACGCCGGCGAACATCGTCAAAACTGAAGTGAAAAAGGAAGATTAAAAGAAAACGAAAAGTGGGTAGCTGTTCAAAGAGGGTACCGGAGGCTCTTTCTGCAAGGCAGATGAGGGGGAAAAGGGAAAAGCGTCCAACTAAGGAAGGGCGGGGGCGTGACGCGGGGGAAAAAAGGGGTCAGAGAAAAAAGGGGGAGGGGGCAGGCCTAGGAGGGTGAGACAGAGGGGGACGCGCGGGCAAAGAGGGCATGGGGCTTCTTCCCGGCTAAAAAGTAGTGAAACGGATCACCAAAAAGCGTCTGCCAGGAAAGAGGAAAAAAAATCCAATCATCATATCAAAACTGGTAGGTGGGTGCTCCCAAAGATTGGGGGAGGAGTCAAAAATAGGGTTGGGAGGGAAAAAGACTTCGTGAAAACAGCCCCAAAGAGGCCTGGAAAATGGAAAGGAGAAAAAACCGGAAAGAAGAACGCATACAGAAGGAAGAATAAACTCAAGATATTTTCCAGACCGACCAGAAATAGGCGGAAGGGTGCAGGGCGGGGGGAAAGGAAACAGGGGACGGGTGTCTCAGAGAAGGCAGAGTAAAAAAAAAGGAGAATGACAGAGAGAGCACCACAACGGAAAGAGGCGAAATGCCCGTGATTACAAAACTCATCTAAAAAGAGAGCAGGGGAAAAGCAAATCAAGAAAAAAGGGGGAAAAGAGCCTCCCACCAGATGGCCACGCAATCGGAGAAATCGGCTAGCTAGGGGAACCAGGAAAATATGTCGTTGCACGTAGGAGAAAATCAGAACACCGAGGAAAGCAAAATGAGTGCAAGAAGGAGAAGTGCGGAATCGAAAACTGGAAGAGGACATTCAAAGGCGACGAAAACATGAAATGCAAGGTTACTCTCCCACGGGGGGGGGTGTTGTAAGAAGTGCACACTAAGGAACAGAAGGAAGACGGGGAAGAAGATGGAAAATGGAGAAAAAAGTTGCACTTAAAATACCCCTCCGTAAAAAACGCCGGCTGAAACGAAACAAAAAAGCCCGGACCAGAAAACAGATAAGTCCGGCATAAAACGACACGCAGAAAAGAAAACAAGATGGCGGGGGCACAAGGAAAAAATGAACCGAAACTTCCGATATCATGACAGTCGGACCGAGAGGGGTAAAAGAAAAGAATGGGGCTAAGGAAGAATGCACTTGGGAATTAGGGTAAAAGTCAAGTGTTCGGGGGGGGGGGGCAAAGAGACAAAAGCGCCGGGGAAGTGAGGCCGCAAAGTCAGAAATGGGGTCTCAAAATAGGCGAAATTTAGCAGTTGGTGAGAAAAAGAAGGAGGAGTCAGGAGGGGGGGGGACTTTAAAAACGGAAGTAAAGTTAAGATGAAAATGCGGAGGAAGTCCAAAAGGCGTGACCCCTGGGACAAAAAACAAAGAGTGAGGGGGCTAACAGGGGTGATTCAAACCCGTGAAAACGAAAAAAAAGACGGGCGAAGTGGATTTAAAAAACTGAGTGACAGCGCGGTATCGAACCTCAAGATAAAAAAAAAAAACACAAAAACCAAAAAACCCAAACCCCACCACAAACACAAAACCCATAGAAACCCAACCCTCAGCCAAAAAAAACAACACACCCAGCCACATGTCAAGCCGACTCCTGG
>Ga0179593_1652964_pt1 | contig 12018 bp, 12 predicted proteins | sample CZODoug2_1_08_16_FD_185931 | JGI IMG/M metagenome (GOLD analysis project Ga0179593, IMG submission 185931) | Vadose zone soil fungal communities from Angelo Coast Range Reserve, California, USA - CZODoug2_1_08_16fungal (PacBio error correction) | ecosystem: Environmental > Terrestrial > Soil >...
AAGAAGCATTTCTTGGTGGTGAGATCTCGGGCGCTTGGAGATCAATTTGGAGAAATGAAGCACAGGACAGAAATCAAAAATAGGGGAAAAGTTCTGATCTTAGGAATTTCGGGGGAGCGAAAGGTAGAAAAAAGAGGGGCACCGATAGAAAAAAGAGACCAGTGTTATCCAATACCTAAGCGACACATTATCAGATTGTACGTTCGGGAGGGAAGTCAATAAGGGTTCTAGAGAAGTTCCGTCATACGAAAAGACGTAGAGAAAAAAGGCGGGAATCCATAAGACTCCGCGGAGGAAGTAAAACCAAAAGGATTACAAAAGAAGGGGTCAAACTTGGGGTGGTCGACGAGGTGTAGAAAAAAATGACTTGGGAAAAAGGAAAGGAAGGAAAAAGGTCTGTGAGGGGCAGGAAAACCCTCGAGGATGCAGCAAGAAGTACAAAGAAGTTGTCTCGGGCACCGACTCAAAAAAAGGACTTAACATATCATCATCATAAAAGGTAGGAAAAGGATTAAAAAAAAAAACGATTCGGGGACGCGAGGGGAGGAGGTTAGCGGCAACGAAGCAGGAGAACAAAGGCAGGATCGGGCAGTCAGATGGAAGGGAAGAAGAAGGAGTCACTAAAAGTCAGGCAACCTTTTATCGAAGGCATGGAAGGAGAAACGATGGGTTTGAGGAACGGGATGCCAATCGAAGCCTCAGTCGATACTTAAGGAGGAAGGCAGCGCAAGGGAGTCAGCCGAAATAAGAAAAAAGGTTCTAAGTGGAATCTTATAAAACGGATGGACAAATCTAGGAGGGCCGGTTCATATAGAAAAAAAGAAAGCCTGAAAAGAAAGTCCCGCAATAATCATGGACGGAGGGGATGGACAGGGAAAATCGTTCAAGCGAGGGTACGAAGCCACAAAAAAAAACGGGTGGACGGGGGCCGTAAAGGGAGAAAGAGGCAAGGACTGCAGGAAGCTTCAACAACAAAAGGGGGAAGTAAAAAGAAGGGGAGGGGGAGCTCATTCGACCTCGCGAGGCTGAATGGTTTGGAACTTGAAAAGGGAAACAAGTCTGAGGTTCCCGAGGAAGGCCCTCAAATAAAAAGGGGGACCGGATTACCTTATTCGGAGAATATTGCGGCGGATTTGGGAGGAGAGGGGGGAGAGAAAAAATGGAGGAAAAAAGATAACTGCCAAATCCGGAGCTGGAGGGAGATTTATAAAACGGGCTATTAGTCAGTGGGAAGGATTAGGGGATAAAGCGGCCGAAACTTGGAAAAGAGGTGAGAACTTACAGGAGAGGGGACTGCAAATCCAGGGGAAAGGAAAAAAACCCATCTTCATTGTGAGGTGAGAAAAACGGCTATTGGAGGGCCTAAAGGAAGTGCTAAAAATGGGGGGAACCATCAATCCAAAGCACGCCTACATGATCCAGACATTTTTATCCGAGGGGGTGGGAAAAGCCACGGTAAGAAGGGAAAAGGACCTAGAAAAGTGCCGGCAAATCGCATCAGGGGAAAAAAAAACTTCTGAGAGAATATGTTCTGCGGAGTTATATCGGAGAATAGGGGGGGGGGGGAAGGAAGGATGGGGATCCGAGAGGAGGGAGCCGTTCCACAAGTAAGGGGGAAGATCAACGTTTTGGAAAGTGATAAAATCGGAGAACACCACACTTCTCAATACAAAAACCTCAATTACAACCTCCGGACGGAGGAACCTGGGGGAAAGGGAGGAACTCAGACTATTAGGGAATTGGGGAAGGGTACATTAAGGAGAAATTTAAACCTCTTTAAGGACTCCTAACACAGGAAAGGGGATACGAATTAAACGAAGGACTTCTGGGGGGAAAGGACTGGTATTAGTTTTTCGGCTGGGAAGAGTGCTCGGAGGGAGGGATTGAAACCTGGCCTCATCATTGATTGAAAGGGGCCTGACGCACGGCAGTCAAGTCTGATTCGGGAAAAGGGAGTCCAGGAAGCAGACCACCTTGAGCCTACCTAAAAAAAAGGTCTTCGGGGGGAAAAAAAAAAAAAAAAGAAAAGAAAAGAAAAAAAAAAAAAACAAGAAAAAAAAAAAAAAAAAAAAAAAAAAAGGAGAAAAAAAAAAGGAAAAAAAAAAAAGGTGTCAATCATCAATAAAGATGAGTCAAGGGACACTGAAGGGGTTACCCTTTGAGAAGAATTTGGAGGGTTTGGGAAAATAAGGAAATATCCCGGGGGGCGCAAGAATGGTGCAATTGTGATTGCTTCGGGACAGACGAAGAAGAATCTATTCGACTCGGATTGGTGGGATCTAGAAGAAAAAAAAAACAGAGGATAAGGGATCCCCCCAAAAAAGCAAAAATCTTCATCGTATTCGATATGCTAGGAAAAGGCGGAAAAAAAAGGAAAAGGGCCGGCGCGAGAGAAAACAAACCAGGAGAGAGAAAAGGGGAAACGTTACAAAGAGGTGAAGCATATTTCTTTGGGTGTCGCTCTTGCTAAGAAAGGAAGGGGGGGATGAAACCTAGAGAAGCAAAAACGCATGGAGGGGAAAGGAGCCTGGCGGAGAGTTCTATAAGCTCTTAAAAGGTTCAACACCCAGAAGGACAATAAGAAGAAGACAAAGGCCATCAATCCCGGAACAAAAAGGAAACAGCCGGTATGGGTCGGTCCACGCCGGGTTCACTTGGACGATCAGGCAATGAAGTGGAGGGAGGGATTGAGACGCTCAAGCGGGGAACCCTAAGGAAGGGAGAAAGGACAACGTCTGACGCTCAATACCGACTATCACTTGTCTTCGTATTCGAGAAAAGGCCTCCCTCCCATTAATTACAAAGCGAAAGAGGTGGGGTTAGTCGAAGAGGTTATAAGAAGAAGGAGGGAGATTACCGCAGGAAAGGGAGATCTTTTCATGGTGGGGGTTTTTGGGGTTGGGGGTGGGGGGGGGGGGGGGGGGGGGGGTTGGGGGGGGGGGGGTTTGGGGGGGTGTTGTGTTGGGGGGGGGTGTTTGTGGTTTGTTTTTGAAAAATATTTGGGGTAAGTTTTTTTGGGGGGGTTTGTGGGGGGTTTGGGGTTTGGGGGGGGGGGGGGGGGGGGGTTGTGGGGGGGGGGGGGTTTGTAAAAGGGTGGGGGGAAACAGGGAGACGTGGACCAACAACGCGCGAGCGCGGAGAAAAGAAGAGTCAAAGAGGGGGCCTCGACTCCAGAAAAGCAGACAAAAGGACATATCAGCAGCAGCCGGCTTTTCCAACGGAGTGAGAAAAAAACGGACTTCCGCCTAAGAGCAGCCGGCGCACCTTGTTGAGCGGGGGGAAGGGAACACCTTTCCGGGGAAGGTCAGAGGGGTTTGGGAAATACGTCATCAAACTAAACCCTCTTCACAGGGCAGGGCACTAAGAAAAGGGGCTCCCGAGGTACTGGGGGTAGGGGGGTCTCGTCAAGCCTCTTCGCGAATAAGTGGTCGATACTCAGCCCCAATCTTAAAGGAAGCGGAAGACGTAAGAAAGGGACCTCACGCCCGTGGGTTAAATTTGCGACAAAGGAAGTATTTGCCAAATCTCTCATCGCTCGGGCCGGTTCATAGAGGTTGCAATCAAGACCTAGAGGAAAAGCTTCTCCGAGAAAAGGTATTTTGGGGGGGGCGAGGAAGAGGGCAATCTAAAAGGTTTCACTACGACTCAGAAGGACCGTGTTTTCGGTTGGCAATCCCACGGCATCGCTGCGCTTGAATTAGCTGGAGGGGGGGGGGGATGCAGAAAAAAAGGGGGGCCATAAACGAGGATATGGAGAAGAAGGAAGGGGCCCTCGCTAAGGGCTAGGGAGCGGCAGCGATTCCGTGTTTGAGGTGGTAAACCGAAACCACATCTGGCGGGGTCAGCTTAGTGGAAAGAGGGATCGGCAAAAAAAAAATAAAAAAAACGAAATTGGATTACCGTAGCAGGCCGGTCGGGACGTCAGGGGGGGGTATTCTTTGATGGGATGCAAATGTCGTAGAACAAGGCGACTAACTAGATAGAAAGGGGCGTTTGGAAAGGAAGTCAAATTTGGGAAAATTAGGTCCGGTAGGGGACTCTACTGAGAAATCGGCGGAACGGACTTCAGGGAGGGAAAGAAACGTTAGCGAAAGGAAGGGAGGTTCCAGCAATACCCGAAGCAAACCAGCTATGGGGAGTGAGTCATGAAACTCTTGGAGAAGGAACGTGACACTGCTGATTTCGCGAAAAACAGCAATTCCGACTGGCCGAAGACATGATCCTACATTTTGCTCGTCGTTGCAAAAAAAGAAGACGGTAAGAAGAACCCGATCAGGGAGGGGGCGGCTTGCCGCGGGGGGGAAACAATCCTTTTCGAAAATCGTAGGGAATTTTCTGGAAGCAAGGCGCTTTATTGATGGAGGTGAGAAACTGAAATTCTTGGGGAGCCGAGTAGAGAGGAAGACACGTCTCCCGGGTCAACGGGGGCAAGCCATACAGTGGAGGAAGGGGAGGGCATCGTATTCGTCTAAGCCGGAAAAGAGGCGCATACAACCTCAAGGACATCTAAAACCGCTCTTTGGGAAAGGTCTGACTCGGGGAAATAAAAAACCTTCTCTGCTTAGGGGGAGGAAAGATCAGCCGTTGTAAGGAGAAGTCTGTCTGGAGGACGGGAAAACCGCGAATCGAATCAATCGGACGAACAAACATTGCGAGATGGGAGAGACCGGAAAAACTACGTGAAGGGAGGAAAAGACTTTGAGAGGCTAAGAAGGGGTCGTGGGGGGGGATTGCGTGGAGGCGGAGGGTGAGGGATCCGAGAGGACCGCGACGAAAGTTCTCTCAGTTGTCTGGCTTTAGGGCCGGCAGTCGCGCCACCGACAATCCTCGCCCCGAGAAGCATGACCGGATCTCGACCAAATAAAAAAAGTCATAGAAAACCGGGGGGAAAGGAAGCATGTTTGGAAAAGGAGCTGCCGTAGCCCGGTTGCACCTCCTTTCACGTGTTTCTTTTCCTGAGGTGGACGTCCGCAATAATAAGGACTACAGGGAAGCTCATCTCGAGAAAGTGGAGGGAGGAAAAAGTAGAGAAGGAGGCATCTCCCAACCAGAAGGACTTCATCTATTCAATTTCTTAGGGAAACGGGGCCATTGAAGGGATCCGGCGCGGGCAAAACCTTAAATAGATGAAAAAAAGGTTAAACCTTTGGCCCCCTGAGTGTCCCTATGAATCTCATTGGGGGGGGGATGTTTTCTCGGGGGCTGCGAAAGACGAATGGGGCAAAGGGAGCACAATCCCCGAAGAAAAGTAAAGGAGCCGGCGAAAGCGGAGGGGAGAGGGAATAAATCTAGGGCTGCCAGGGGAATCAACGCATCATCTGAGTACTCCACATCCGACCATTTTGAGAGCACAAAGGCCAGGACGCCCGAAAAAGCCATCCGGAAGGAAAAAGGGGTTTAACTGGACGATAGCAATGAATTGGTAGAGAGGGGACTTCTATTCGCTCCAGCCCCTTCATCCAGACCTACTTAAATGAAGACAGAAGGAGTATCGGGAAGAGAAAGGTCTGAGACTTGACTAAGAAATTTAACAAAGAGAGGAAAGGTGGTTTGAAGGGGAGGTTTTGCCGAGTTGTTACCAGCGTAAGAAATACTGAGGAGTCAAAGGAGGGGTTGCTAACAGGGAGAGGACATCTCTAGCTCAGGCCTAATGCGGCGCCAATAAGATGGACACCAAGGGAAAATAATTTGTCTCTTATCCAGCTAACCAGCGCAGCACATTCGTATAAAGCAGCAAGCTTGAACCACGCCGGAAAGACGGCCTGCGGAAAAAAAAATCGGATCTAAGGTTTCGGGGGGGGAAAACTTGAAATCTATTATAACAAGGATCATGTAGTCGTGAGGGGGACTTTAACGACAAAAACAGCAAGGAAAGGATTCACGTTAAAGGCAAGCGGAGTCACACAAAGGTGTATCTCCCGGAAGGGGACTCACGAACAAATGACTGGGGGTGTACCAGGGGGGGGGGCAGAGGTCGAGAAGAGTTCGATACCCCCGAAGGGAACGGTCAGGTAAAAAAAGACGAGGTATTCGATTTCGATCAGCAAAAATAACACCGGAAAGAGGGGGATAAAGGCTGAATAAAGATTAAAACAAATCGCTCGCTAGACTCGGGCCGTTCATAATGGCAAGCCCATCCCCGCCTATAACCTCAAACGTCCCGACCGGCAGGAAAGTAAAACTGGGGGTGGGACGGAGAGGGCAATCTCTTTTCAAGAGAAAAAAAAAAGAGACTCGAAAAAGGGGGGAGGGTTGGCCCTTAAAGGTTAGGATCGCTGCGCTTCAGAGAAAGAAGTGGGGGGGGGGGAAAAGGGCTTCGCAAGACAACAACAAAAGATAGAGAGGCAGAAGAGAGGAAGGAACCTCGCTAATGGAGAGGAAAGGGAGGCAGCGATTCCGTTTGGAACCGGGAAAGGGCACGAACCCACCATGTCGAGTCGGAGCTTAGGTAAAAGGGGAGGGACCATCCAAAGGACGTCCAGGAGGAGGAAACATGACCGGCGGAAAGGAATTGTGAGGGGGAGATAACTGGGATGGGTCTTGCTGGATATATGAACCGGCCGATCAGGCGAGCGTTTGGGGGGGTAAGAAAATTTTGGGGAAAAGGGAAGGATTTCCGGATGCAAAGCTGAGGATAAATCGAATAAAGGCCGCCTGGCCTGCAGTTAAATTCTGGCGGTGGGGGCGTATGGGCGTAAAAGGGTGGAATACCCGTGGAAAAAACCATCGGGAGTTCGTTAGAAAAGTGCCGTGATATAAACAACGGGGTGCGGAAATGCCAGTGACGAGAGGGTGGCTACTTAGTTGCGGACACCATCAATTCACTTTACCCTGAGACTTAAATCAAAGACCACTCCACGGGAAAAGATCGCTTCAATCTGAAAGATAAGGTTCCTAATATGAAGAGGCGTTTGTTTCCTCTCAATAAGTTCAAGTAAAAAAAGGAAGATATGGAAGCTTGGGATTCGGGATAACTTCTTTTAAAGTGTGGGACATTCTTGGGGGAGGCCTCTATTATAAGTAGAGAGAGTGACTGAGGGGAAACACGGAGAAAGTTTTCAAAAGTGAAAGGAGGGACTCAAGCAATGAGGAAGCAAACTTTTGTCACAAAAGACTTCTCAGAAACAGGACACCATCTTCATTGGAAATGGGCGGGCTAAAGAGAAGATACGCACAAGTCTGGGACTCTCACCCGTTTTACTCTCCATTACTTAGGGATGGAGGGGAAACCTCTTGTAGATCCCCTCTATCTCGGCAAACAGAGAATTCGTAAAAAGAAGGGGAGGAAGTTGGCGGGCTACTGTGTCGGCGACGGGGAATGGAGATGGCTAAGAGGTCGGGTGGAGATGCGGTGCAAGAAGAGAGGCTCCAGAGAAACCGCCGCTCGAAGGGAGGTCGCTCAAGTTTGGTGCTGATGGAGGAAAAAGGTGCCGCATCTCGGCGCCCAAAAATTTGAGCCCGACGCCCCAACAAGCATTTCGCAGAAAGAGGGGAATCATAAAAGAAAGGCTTCAAAGGGACACTTCCCGGGTTAACCAGTAACGTTTCATATATCAGGTGAAATTAGACTCGCGGAATCCAAAGATGTGCGGTGCTTTACGGGAGGGACAGGCAATATAGAATCCTCAGACGCGACGCTTGGGGGGTTCTAGGAGTCTCAATCTCAACAAACAACCTGAAATAGATGGGGGGAAAAAAAGCGTCGCGTCCTGCAGATAATTGCGGCCGGTCCCCCTGAAAGCCAAATGACCATTGAAGGAGGGGAACATACCGGGGGGGCGCGGGTAACCCAAAAAGGATCTGAAACAGGTTAAAACGGTCCCCCTGGGGTCAAGAGGAAAGAGGATTTCTTTGATGATTGGCGTCCTGGGGGAAAGGAATGCAGGGGCGGGGATGGAGTCTTGGCTCCGATATGCCGAAATTCCCGAATCGAAACTTATCGCTCGGATAAGGAAGGAAATTTGAATCGGGAAGGGAAAAGGGGGGGGGCAATCCCACGAAGGGAGGGAACCTCAATCTCCCACAGCCTAAATTTCTTTACCATAGAATCCAAAAAAAAAATAGCCCGGAAAGGAAGGAACGGTCCGGTGTTTAACTTTAAAGCTCTTCAATTAATGCTTCGATTGAGAGAAATTTTCCGTCATAAAAGACCGACGTCTGGAAGACCGCAGGCGGGAGAAAAGGAAAGAGCATAATACGAAAATGTGCGGATTATTCGCGTACCGGGCCCCCAGCCCAAAAAAGATACGAAAAAATTTGGGAAGGTCTTTTGTAATGGGCTCCTCATGGGTTCCCCGCGGCGGATAATACTGAGGACTAGGGAGGAAAGTACGGTCTTGAAAAACTTTTAAAGGAGACGTTTTAAGACCCTCTCGACGACGGGAGAATAGCGGCCAAAGATACCAATTTCCCAGAGGTGTCGCTTATCCGCATCCAGCCGCAGCAAAGTCCATATCAGCATCATAAGAGTGGGGTGACGGATTGCGAGGACCCAAAAAGAGATAGTCTTTAAGGCTGGCAGCGTGACCAGGGGGAAGGGGCGGGGAGAAAGAGGATAACACCGAGGGGGGGGGGAAGGTATTCGGGAAGGGAAGGGACTTGATTTTACGCAACTCAGCAGCCTAAACTCGCGTCAAGTTACAGGCAAAGTCACACAGAAACGGAGCCCGGCAGGAAGCACGGACTGACGAGGGGGTTGCTTAATCCAAGGGCCCTGCCACATCCGAAAGTCGCTCAAAAGGAATGCCCCGAATAGGAAAAAGGGTGTCATTCAAAGGGCGGAAAATGAGATTTCTACAGCAGGAATACCTGGACCGCGCCCGGTGTTCAATTTGGGGAAGCCAGACTGAGAAGGGATCGGACTAGGGGGGGGGGGACTCGGGCGGGGGGGAAAAGAAAAGGGAATTTGCAAAGCCAAAGTCCCCTCCTAGGGACAACTCACCAGACGTCAAGCAGGGCGACTCTACTTTATAAAACATGACAAACTGGGTATGGGGCTACTCGAGAGGGGGAATCAGACTCGCAAAGGTTGTGTTTCGTTGGCAAAGGTCAAACTGAAATCTCTTCTCTTAAGAAACTCATTAGCTAGGTCTGAATTAGCAGAGCTCTAAAAAAGACAAAGAAGGAGGAAAAGAGAGGGAAGACCGCGCGGGGGAGCGTCATTAAAGGGGGGGGAACCTTACGGTCCAACCGAAAAACAATCTGGGCGAGTCTGAGGGAGTGACGAGTTGATTGCATCGGCGAACATACCCATTTGGAAAGGGGGGCGGCGCAACCAGAAATCTTGAGTTGTATAGGCTTGGATGGGGAGGGGAAAAAGGTAACTATAGGAAGAAGGCCCGAGCTAACTATCGAGCAGGGTGCCAAAGACGGTTGAGGAAGCAAATGGGGACGTTCTGAGGGGAAGGATATTTCTGCTGAAGACGGAGAAAGAATAATACCTCGAAACTGGAACCCTGCAAGTAAGTATTCTTGGCTTAAGAGGAGAGGCAGCGAAAAGAAATGGAGTAAGACAAAAAGTCATTGTTCTTGAAATCCTGTGGGCGCGTGTGCTACTTTTGGGGATTACCTGACGAGAGTGAGGCGCTCCACATAAAAGGAAAGAGTCCCTACAAAGGATCCTACGGTTGTTATCCTCGATTCGTTTAAAAATCGTATCGGGTAGAAAGACTAGCCGTCGGTAAGATCGGCTTTCGTGTGGCCTTCGCAAACTTTCGAAATCTTCTGAGGATATGTCAGAATGGTACTGCGTCTGGAGGGGGATAACAACTGAAGGAGGGTGGCCAGAGTTGCTGGTTCTATCATCTTTAGCCAGGGAAAGAAGAAGGAAAAGGGACCCTGTGGAAAGTTTTCAAAAGTCACATAAGTTGAAGACCTTCTGGTCCTAATCAAGGAAGAAGTGTCGTCAGGGAAAGCAAGGACAACCGGAACTCTTGTAATTCCTGGGGGGCGGCAGCGACGAGAATCCGAACCTTGCCTAGTAGTATGATGACAGATCAGAGTTACGGAGTCCCAGGTCTCGGCTTTCTACGGGTTAACCCGGGGCTAAGAGGAGACATCTCCCCCTTCATGTTCCGTATATCAATCAGAACCGAAACGTGGCCGATGGTTGAAGTGAGGTGCTCCTGTTGTGTCGTGGGGCTTCCTGGGAGGGGTTGAGATTCTCCGACCTTCCCTTTTGGGAGTTAGGGTTGGGGAGCTTCCTGCTTCTTTGAGGGTGTTTGAATGTTCAGCAGAGGGACCGGACAGAAACTCTCGGGCAAGTAAATGAAAAAAAGAGCTTCCTCGTCTGGGAGTCGCTCAGTTTCAGTGTAGGGAAATGTGTCCTTCATCCTAGGCTCCACCGGAAAACTCCCGCAAAAAAAGTCCGTTCTCTGAAAAAGAGCGCAATCATCAAAAAACGAGCTTCATCGGAAAAGGGACAGAACCACTTTTCAGGGAGGGGGAACCATTATCGGAGAGGGGAGAAGGGTATTGGCCACTCCTTTCCCGGAGGGGGGGGGAGGTTTCCGAGGGACAAAAGCCACTATCGAAGAAGAACGCTTGGTGGGGGCTCATAAGCTAACTCACACACCAGGAGGAGTGGATTACAAAAAGGAGCTGAGCCCCAACCAACGTGGAATCGGATTCATATGAGAAGCGGAAAAAAGAAATGCTCAAGTTAAGGGGTGTGAACATACCTGGGGAGGGACTTATCAGTGAATTGGAACTTATCAGAAAGAACGTTTTAAAAGAAAAGGGGAGACCTTTATGTCCGGGGAAAAAAAGCATCATTCTTTTATATGGGAAGAGCGAGGTCGAGAGATAACTTTTTAGGGAGGAACGTATATGAAGAAAAACCGCTAATAATAAAAAATGAGAGAAGACTATCCTTCTGAAAGAGGCTTTGTAATTGAGGACTCAAGCTAGGGAAGGTTTCCATAAAACAACCCAAAAGCGGCACCGCATATCAAGATTGCGGGCCACTCTCAGGAAACATTCCGAGCTACACAGTAGAAAACCCGCCATCCGTGGGACCGGAGGGGGGGCACTTGTAAAACTAATCTCGGTGCAAGGGGGGGGTTTCAGGAAGGGATTCGGAAAGATGGAGATCCATCTGGGGGAAAGACATCCATAAACAACGTACTGTGATAAAAAGATTATCAGAAACCAAAACGATCAAGGTGGGAGTAGTACTCTGAGGGAAAAAAAATATGAGGAAGAGGTGATTGCGGGGGGGGGTAGCTAGTGGTGAACGTTTAGACTAAAAATGCTGGAGGACAAAAAAAAGCAAGGTAACTGTTTGGGCTTGAAACAGTGAGAAGGGAGACCGCGATAAGAGAGGGCTAACTAGCTGCATCGCAAACGAATGGCCACAGGGCAAAAAGTTGAGAAGACTTAAAGACGAACATGCGAGGCAGACCCATCATCCATTTTCGACGGATTGGGAGGCCCCACGCGGAAAAGCATTCGGCCGGCAGGGCGCTTGAATCGGTAGTTTGAGGGGGGGGAGAAACATAGGGAGAACTGTCTGGGGATTTATCGGGAAATCTTGGGAAGGGTGCTCGCACAGAGCAAACTTACCAGGTCAGGCACTACGTAGAAAAAAAAGTTTATCCTCCCGGCATGGAAACACGAACGACGATGTTTTGCAGGAGAAGGGGAGCTCGCAAGACCTCGATCTCGAGAGGGCGTAAGAACGAATATTAAAGGGAGGTCCATTCTTAATGTATTCGTTCTCGTAAATAACGGAACGCATCAGGTTAAAATTGGCTGAAAACTGATGGGGGGGAAAAGCTCGCTAGGGAATCGTTGCAAGCATATTCCATTAAGCCGCATCCCAACAGAGACAACTAACCGGGGCATCGCAAGACGGTTAAAAAGCCGTACGTAAAAAAAGGGGGGTTATTTTGGTATTGTACGGGAAGGGATTCGAACGGAACTCTCTTTTCAAAGCCGACCAGAAGGGTTGTAGGGGGGCCCGTAAGGTGTCCAAACGGAATGGGCGCTTCATTAGCTAAGGAAGAGATTTCTGCAGTA
>Ga0179593_1428314_pt1 | contig 12017 bp, 16 predicted proteins | sample CZODoug2_1_08_16_FD_185931 | JGI IMG/M metagenome (GOLD analysis project Ga0179593, IMG submission 185931) | Vadose zone soil fungal communities from Angelo Coast Range Reserve, California, USA - CZODoug2_1_08_16fungal (PacBio error correction) | ecosystem: Environmental > Terrestrial > Soil >...
CAGTACCACACAGAGGCCGGGTTGCTCAAAAAGGAAAAAGAATCGGGAAAGGGGAAAGAGGGAAAAAAGAAGGGAAGCAAGAAGAGTCGGGTGTGTCACGTAAGTAAAGACAGGGGACCCCCGCGCAAAGGGAGGGAAGACCAGGGGGGTAAGCAAACGAAAAGGGGATCCCACCAAGACATTTGACAATGGGGGGGGGAAGTCGATCAGATAAAGAGGAAAGCAAAGGCGCTGGGAAAAAAAGGGGGAGGGAAAAAGGCGGAAGAAAACCGACGCTATCACTTCCACAGGGATATAAGATCACAACAGAACTGACCGAGACCCCGGAGCGAGAAGAAGCCGGCGTACTCGAACTACCATGAAAAGGAAGAGGACTAAGGGGGGCTCAGAAAAAAAGGAGGGGAGGGATAGGGCGATCTGACCTTGAAACGAAGCATCGTCCCAAGGGAGGACGTACCAAAACTCGAGGCCGAGGAGAGGGCGAGAGAAGCCGTCTTACAGCTTTGGCGGGACTACAAAGGAACTATAAAGAGGAAGGAGGTAAGATCCATAGAAAATGGGGGAAAAAGGGGTATATGCAGGGGAAAGGAATCGCTTTCCATTCGCACCCGGAAAAAGGGGGATGGCCTAATGGACTAGGAAAAGAAGAACTTGGTATGAACCGCTGGTGTTTGGGGATAAGGGGATAAAAAAAAAGGAGAAAAAGTAAAACCCCAAAAAAAAAAGAAGCTTTCAGACCGCCTCATCTATACCCATTACAGGGGGCAATGAGACCAGACGCACTGCGTTTGAGAGGGGAGACTGAGGGCCTAGGACTCGGGGAGAGGGGCTGGGAATCTCCACTAGGGGGGGGACTACTCCAATACAAAAGAGGAAAACTATGCCAGGAGGGGTTTCGGGAGGGGGGTAACCGAGCACTGCAATTGTTCAAAGAAAAAATTCCCAAAGGGGGAAAAAAGGGGAAAGGGGGGAATTTAAAGGGGGGGAAAACGGAAAAAAGGGGGAAAAAAGGGGTCCGTAACGCGAACTATAACTTAGATCCAATATTAGATATGGGGGGGAAGAGAAAAAAAAACCAACGACAAACTAAAAAGAAAAAGGATACAGACTTCATATAGTACGCACCAAAAAAGAGGGGAAAAGTCGGGGGGTTCAAGGGGGAAGGAGGAGGGGGAGAAAGTTACGACTGAGGAGGGGGGACTCAGTCTTATTGCAAAACTAAACTACTCCCGGCATAAGAATAGGAATCAGGGGGAGTCATAAGAGGGAGGGGTTGGAGGGGTGGACAGGAAAACTAAAGATAAATCGGGAGCCTGCCTCATTTTTAATTGGGGGGAATAAAGCGTGCTACAGGAACTTGGGGAAACTAGACAAGACTGAGGGCACGCTCTTTTAACACTAAGGCACTATGGGGGAGAGAATGGAAAAAGAGGAAGCTGGGAAGCCAAGACTTGACGATTCAGGTTGCGGCAGCTGACTCTCCTCGAGAAAAACCGAGGTTCGAATAGGAAACTCGGGAATAGCCTCGGGAAATCTATTGCCAAGAAAGGGGGGGGGGGAAAAGAAATATGGGAGAAGGGGGGAAAAGGTTCGACTCAGGCAGAAAACCTTCTGGGGGACGAAGGTTCTATAAAAGTAACAGGAGTCACGCAAGTATGGACCGTACAGAAAAGAGGGGGGAAAAGGGAGTTAGGGTCAAGGGGGAAGGGGAAGCGGCTGGAGCTCATACCAAAAGGAGTTCCTCTTTCCGCGATCTAGGAAACAGAAAGGAGGGGGATACAGATGTGGGACGGCGCTGTAATCGTGTTCCAGGAATCGGGACCTTCGGAGGAAGGGGGGGGGGTGGGAACGGGCCAAAGAGAAGAGGAAAGAGAACCCAGGGAGGCGAACGCCGTAAACTAATCCTATTGGTCTTGCTCCGAGGGGGGGGGGGGGAGGGTCAGGCCGGGGCAAAAGAAGGGGACGGTGGGGAGATGGACCCCACCCCCTTACAAGACGGACCCAGTATGGTCATTGGGAAAGGGACCGGGAGGGGTTCCCGCAAGAGGGGGGAAAGCGCATTCCGAGGGGGGGCCAGTTCCTTAGTGTAGAAAAAAGAACCGAGGGGAAAGGGGTAAGGCTAAGTACAAGACTCTCTAGACAAAAAAAAAAGGGGGCGGAAAAGTAAAATAAGGGGGAGGGGAAAAAAGAAAAAGGGCCGTTGATGGGGGGGAAGGGGGAAGAAAGGATTGGGGAAGGAAAGTCAGGGGCTCCAAAGAGGCCCCGTTGGGCGCAGGAAGGGAAGCAAAAAAAAAAATGACCGAAGAAGAGGGGGATTGGGTCGAAAATAAAAAGCTCAAGTGAAAATGGGGGGAAAAGGAAAAAAGAGGGAAGTTGAGCCCCTGGGGGTAAAAAACCAAACATTCAAACCCAAGAAAGGAGAAAGAAAGTTGGTACCGTATCCTCGGAAATCGGGTCTCTAGAGCGCCGGGAAAGTGCGTCAGACAGCCCGCAAGGAAGTACTAGACCAGATCTAGAAAGGAGGGGACCCCAAAGAAACAGGAGGGTGAAAAGAGGAGAGGAAAAGAACAGCATTTGGGGGGAAAAAAAAAAAAAAGGAAGGGATGGGTGTCTAGATCACACTCATGGTCCGGAAAAAAGAGGACAAGCTTCAGGGGGAGAGGGGGTTGCGGGGGGTACAGTCCGCTGGCCGGAAAAAGAGTTTAAAAAAGATGGGGGGAATAGAGAGAGAAGAAGGGCAAGTGTGCTTTCTCATTAATATAACGAGGGGTCGAATGGACCTACTAAAAAAACTGGAAGAAACAGTTTTAGAGGCGAATCTGGGGGGGGGGGCTGAAGACAAGAAAATGACAAAGGGAAATTTTAAAAGGGCGTCCTCATTTTTCGGTCACAAGAGGGGGGAGGCGGGGCTCCTCTACATGGGGGCCGTATAGAAAGTCTTGAAAAATCGGGGGGTTGTGAAGGGGGGAGATTCAAAAGGAAAATGGAGGAGGGGGGCAAGGAAGGGACAAAAATCGGGTGCGGATCATCCATAGCCGGAGGAAAAAAAAAGCGAGGATTAAAAGGCGGGGCCAACAAGAAACGCGTCAGGGCGCAGTAGATACCAAACCGTCCCGGCTTCAGAACCCTCCGAAGAGAAGAGAAGAAGAGGGGGATCGTCTCTTGAAGGAAAAAGGGACAGGAATCAAAAACGAAGTCCAACGGAAGAAAAAAAAGCTGGTGCGCCGACTCCTTCTCTGGGAGTTTGTACGTGGGGGTGGGCTGGTGGAATTTAAGAAAACTGAAGAGGGTGGGACTAAGAGGGGAGTTTTTCTGAGAGAGAGGAACTGGAAGCCGGAGAGGAAAGAGACGGGGGGAAAATGGGGAAAAAAAGCTCAAGGGCAACGGGTGTCGGGGGGAAAAAACGTTTCTATCGGGACGGAGAGGGGGCTACAGGGGGGGGTGACCGCCTCGATCCCGATCGGCTACTTCCGTGGGGGAGTGAGTCAGGAGGGAGAGGGGAAGAAAGTCAGAAAGAAGAAGAGAAGACGGGAAAGTTCTCCCGAGGAAACGCCGAGCACTTGCCACGCAACGGGGGGGACCGGTCATTTGTTACATTGGAAACGCGGGCTCTTTTGGGGGGGGAGGCGATTGTGGGGAAGGAGAAAAAAAAAAGACGCTCGGGGAGCTGCTAGATAAGACCACAGGCTCAGGAAGTAGGGAACGAAGTCAGCATAAAGGGGGAAGGGGGACCAGACGTGGATCGGGGGGGACAGAGGGGGGAAAAAAGGGTCATGGAATTGGAGAGAAGGGCAGACATGTTGGGGAAAGGGGAGGAGACCAAGGGGTCAGGAATGTATCAGCGTCATGCGGCATCCCCTCCACAGAAGGTTAAGGGGGTCAAAGAATAGAGGAGGAGGAACAATAAGCCTCGTTTGGGGAGAAGACATGGGTCGGCCGTAGAGGAGGAGAGGGAAAAATCAGGCAAGAGAGAGAATACCGGAGGACCTTGCTTCTTTACCTCCTCTCATCGTAATGGTGATTACTCCCCTCAAGGAAGGGAAGGGGGAGGGAGAAACGATGGGTCGCGGCGAGGGGTCCTCGAGAGGATATGAACATGTCGAAGTACTGGGAAGGGAGGGAGAGCAATTATGAAAAAAAAAAAAAGAAGGGGGAGGAAGAAGGGGGAAAGAAACGACTTGGAAAGGACCGATATTGGTATGAGGGAGAAGGGCCCCCTCATTGGGGAAGGGGAAGGGGGGGTGAGAAAAAGTTTGGGGGGGGCTTGAAAAGCCGTGCCGAAGGTAGGGCGTCAGGAAGTTCACTTAGTTCAAAAAAAAGAGGGGGAAAGGGACGGGGAGTCGGTGTACATGGAGAAAAGAGAAAGGGGAAAATGGGGGGGGAAGCCCAGGGAATCTTGGATGTACGCTGATCTCCTCACAACACAACGAAGGGATTAGTGGGGGAAAAAGGGGAAAAGGAAAATAGAAGGAGGGACAGTACACGATGACACCGGGGAGTCAAAGAATCTGATTTGAGGGAGGGGGGGGAAAGGAGAAAGGAGGATCCTCAAGAGGAGGGGTGTGAAAGGGGGGAATAACGCGGACATTTATATCCAAACTGCACTACCTCAACATGAATCGGGGAGACAGGAGACCGGAGAAAAAACTGTAGGGAGAAAAAAACACCATCGAGGTTCAAGGGGGGGGGGGGGTATGGGGGGGAAAAAAGGCAGCCTCGAAAAAGAAAGAAGAAGAAATAGGCGGGGGGTTGCCAGAGGGGGTGAATAAACCGGGTGAGACGTCTCAGGAAAATTAGACAAACCTGTTTCTCCAAAGAGGGGAGAAACAAAAACCTGAAAATCGGCGCCGCGCGAGAAAGTAATCTAACTTGGGGGGGTGAAGAAAGTACCAAGGAAGAAAAGAGGAGCGGGGGGGTCCGAGAAAAGACTTTTTATCGCGAGGCGGGCGAAAGAAAGGGAGAAACATCGGCCAGGGAAAAAAGGTTCAGAGGTAAACCTGCGCCGTAGCAGAGAAGGAAGCTGGGGACAAAGAAAGAAAAAGAAAGGATTGGGGCGGGGCTCAGGAAGAGAAAGGAAATGAACTAGAGCAAGAAGGAGACGACCTGCGCAATCTAACCAGGAGACACAAGGAAACCTTAAAAGGAGGAAGAAGGGGATCCCCACCCTACCATTGGGAAGTGGTGCACAATCGGGGGAAGAGGAAATTGGTGGGGAGGGGGGAGACGAGACAAAAAGAAGCGCTGTCCTGGCCTACCAAGGAGATTACCCAAACCCTATCTGGCGGAAAGGGAGGGATCAAGCGATGAAAAACCATACAGAAAAAAAAAAAAGAAGGAAGGAGAGGGGGGGAAAAAAGTCGAGGGGGGGGGGAGAAGGGGCAGCGTAGACATTCATCTTATGGCGCGCGTTAATGCCAACGAGGAAAGGGGGAAAACGAAAACCAGGACAAAGGGACGATCAAGGGATCTAGAGGAACCCGGGAGGGGAAAAGGACAGAGGTCGAGGAGGGGAAAAAAAAAGTTTTACCACCCAAAAAAATGGAGAAGGGAAAAAAGGGAACTATTGACAGAGGAAAGAAGGCAAAAGATCGATGCCCTCCTCACCGAATAAAGTGCACAGAAAACGAGGGAGAAGAAGGGGGAAGCAAAAAAAACAAAATCAAAAAAACAAAAAAGAAGAGAGAAAAGGGGAGCCATTATAGATAGAAGACATTTTAGCTGTTGACGGCGCCCCTTAGAGGGGAAAAGAAGGAGGGGGGTATGAGAGCGCGGGGAGGGAAGGGGGCCCAATCGGGACTGGACTGTCTGGAGCGAAAGGGTAAGAGGGGAGGGGGGGGGGTCAAACGCATGGAAAAAACTAGATGCAGGGAGCCGAATTGATCCGTCGAAGGAATAGGGACGGCCGGTGACATAGTCCGACAAACAACAAGGGGGGGGGAAAAAAGACTTAAGAGAAGGCGGGGGATCTTATGCTTCCTTCTCGAGCTAAAAAAGCAGGGACGCTATATGAAGGGGGCAAGGGAAGGACGGGGTACTTCCGTACTGTCACCGATGTCTGACAAAAAGACGGGAGAGTGAATGGAAGTCCATGACTGGAGAGAGGAACTACCGTGCCCTTACATGCTGTGTCGACGAGCGAAGAAAACCCCGGGGGGGGGGGGGAAAAAACCAGTTCGAACGGCCTGGGCTCCCGCGAAGGAAAAACAAAAAACCGAGACAGAAGGAGGGGTTTCGTTCTGGAGTGTGCAGAGGAAGAGTCGATTCGAAACACGATATGAAAGCATTTTACCAAAAAAAAAAGTGTGAGGTGCTGGGAGAAGAGGGAGGAACCAAACCTTGTTCCTTGGGGGAAAGGAAGTGTGGGGGGAATAGATCTGGGGCGTAAGCCTGTGGCCCTTCGTGACGGACCTGTGCTACAGAAGGGGAAAGCGCCGGATAGCGACCAAGAACCCTAGGGCGAGAGAGACGGGAAACCAGCTATTGGGGGGGGACCGGCTGGGGGGGGGAAGGCAGGGAACGTCCAAAAGGGGGGAAGGAAGGTGGGATCTTACCCAAACCCTTGAAAACTGAAGGACAGTCGCTTCTATCCATCCAGTGCAAGGGAGTAAAGTTCTGGGGGACACTTTCCTCGGGGTCAAAAAGACTTTGGGAAAAAAAGCGCTCTTGCCAGAGAGAAAAAGGTGGACTGTCCAGGGAGAAAAGTCAAAGAGGCAAGTGAAGAAGAAAAGAAGATCGACAAAAAACCACAAAGGAATTATGAAAAGATAATTAGTTGCCCCTGTCCGAGTCAGTATTGAAATCGGGGGGGAAGTCTACGGGCTCCAAGAAAAGAGGAACTGTTAAACATCAGGGAGAGAACCACCAAACGTGGAAAAGTATTGAGAGGGGAGGAAAAAGAGAGGGGGACAGGGAAGTTTGAAAAGGGGGGGGTAAGAAAAAGCCAAAAGTCGCCTGGGGGGGAAATTGCAAGGCAACAAAGAAAGGAGAAGCCATAGGAGGGAGGGGAAAAGGGGGAGGGGCTAAAACCGAACCTCGTAGAGTTCAGGGGAGAATTCTAGGGGAACCTGCTTGCAGAAACTTCAAAAGGGGGAAAAGAACCGGAGACGCACACGAATAGGACAAAAAGGTCCTGAAAAAAAGACAAAAGGTCGGGGGGGGAAGAAAAGGGGACTAGAGAACACTTTTTGAAAAAGTAAATCGTGGAGACAGGAGACCTGAGGCACCAACAATAAAGGAAAACTGAACACAAGCGCCGTGCGGGGAGGCAACCCTCTGGGGGAAGAGAATTGGAGGGGGGTAAAAAAAAGGGTGCTCAGGAATCTAACATTGATCAGGCCGGAATCCTGCCAGTTAAGGGAAGACAACAGGGAAAGCTGAACAAGGTGAAGACGCGACAAGCGGTCCAGTCAGCCTTGAAAAGAAAACGAGGAGGCCAGCTTGGAGGTAAGATAGGGGAAGTCTCCGGAAACCGTATATGACGGTGCCCGTGGGGGTTTGATATGAGGGAAGGAGGGGGATGGGGTGGGGGAAGGGTCTATTCGGGGCGGATCGGACACAGGAAAAAAAGGAAAAAAAGGAGTCTCGTAAGGGAAGGCGGATAACAAGAAAAAAAAGGGAAAAAAGATCGATTCCTGTTCGGGGTCGAAAAGTGGAAAAGAACCGCGCTCGAGACGCCGAGAGGACGACCTCCTCCGGAAGCCGTACTATGAACCTAGGGGGGGGGAAAATCAAGGAGACATGGCCAGGAGAGAGAAGGATACGGGGGGGATTGTCTTTGTTTGGGTTGCTGATCCGGCAGAGAAAGGCGGGAAAAGTTGCTTCGGTGAGGAAAGGAGCGGGATCGTGCTGAAGACATCGGGTCCTGGAAAAAGGGGGGAAAAAGGAAAAGGCACTAATGGGGGACTAGTTTTCTTGGTAAAAACGGTCGAGAAAGTGAGACGTGCGGAAAATGTACATATCCGGGCAGAGAGGGGAGTAAAAAGGGAAGGGGGGGGAGGGGAGGAATAGTTTGGCCTGAAGCCGAGGAAAAGATAAATTCAAAGCGTCTCGCCCATATCGGACGGAGGGGTGTAAAGGAACGGGGTGGGGGAACTGTTCAATTTGGGGAAACTTATTGAGGACTGCAGGAGCTTTGGGTTAATTGAGAGGGGAAGACCGGGGAGGGGGCCCCACCAAAGAGAAGAGGGTCATGACTCCCAAAAGAAGTTCACATCTCCTTCCTCAATGTGGGAGAAGGGTCCAGGCGTACCTAGGGGGGAAGGGAAAAAGGCAGTGACTCTTCATGTTGGACGATGGCAGGAAGCAAGTATCTTCTAAGGAAAAGAGAGGAAAGGCTATCAAGGAAAGGAAAAAGCGAGTCGTACTGTTCCTCAGGAGGACCTGCGCGAGGTTGGGTGAAACGGACGCCACGATGAAAGAAGGCGCTCAGATACAAAAGGGGGGGCGAAGGGTGACTTCGGGAAAAAAAGGAGAACAAATCGTGTAATGGGAGGAAATGGGTCGTACGCCCTCAGGCGTCTGACTCTGGCGAGAAGGGAGAGGAGGGGGGAGGGGTGGAGAAACGCGCGCGGAGAAAGGGGGGGAAGTAGTGTGCGACGACTGGATTCAAAAAGAAGGTTTAGGATTGGAAAAAGGGAAAGGAAGGAAGGGATTTCCGAAGGGGGAGGAGAGGATGAGGGCCCCCCCTCAATTGGAAAAAAATTTCGAGTGTGGGAACTTAGGGAAGAAAAAGGTACTGAGGATGGTATGCGGAAGGGGAGACCCCGGAAACTGGTCGACTTGGAAAAAACCGACGAGCTACCGGAAGTGCCGAGAAATATTGAAGGGGGGAACCCCAAGAAAGGCAATGAGGGGGGGAGCCATTCAGGGATCTCACGCTCAACAGGAGGAGGAAGAGAAAGCTCTCATACAAAGAAAGAAGGAAATACGGGAGAAGTGGGAGAAAAAAAGCGAGGTGAGGGCTCATCCTTAAATAAAAGGTTGAGATGAAGAGAAAGGGAGAAGAAAAAAAACTGAAGCAAATAAAAAGCGCAGAAACCTGCAGTAGAACTGCTACGGGTACAAACTTCTGTCTCCCATAGAAAATAATTGGGGAGGGGCAAAGTGAAAAGAATGAAATACTATCCCGTCCCTCGGGGGGAAAGAGGGAGAAAAAAGGGGGGGGGGAAAAAAGAAAAGGGGGCATATCAGGAGAGAAAAATGCAGGGACACCTTTTCGCCCGAGGAGAGGAGGAACGCCGCGCGATAGAGACGAGGGAGGGGCGTACTCGAACGGGCCAAATCCCGATGATCACCGCTTCGGGAAAGAGTCAGGGTCCTCAGAGAGAGGGCCATGAAGCAAAAGAAAAGCAAGGGAATCTGACGAGAAAAAGGGGCGGGGACCAACCTCTCTGAGAGAGAAGAAGGATGGACAGGAAGAATAGAGGGTGAAAAAGTGATCAACCGCATTCTCATCGACGAGAGTGCCTGGAGAAGAGAAAAAAAGGTATACAAAAGAGAAGGGAAAAAAAAGGACCGTCACCCGGGGTCCGCAAGGCATCCGCCGACTCACAAGAAAAAGGGAGGTCAGAATTAGATTCACATAGACTGGTCGGAGGGGGGGAGGGGAGCCGATTCAAATATGAGGCTTTGGTAAGAAGAAGAAAAACTGATCCCAGCCCAACACCTATTCTTGCACCTGCGTGTCGCTACTGGGTAAATGAGATTCGCAATAACAAACCATGGGAAAAGTTCGAGATGTTACGGCCCGATTCCGCCATTCGCCTTTGACTTCTTCATATCCACGCAACTATTACTCGGTAACACAAGACACGACAGGGGCAACGAAAAATCCGCGTCCGGAGCTCAGTTACAATCTCACATAAGGAGGGGGAAAAAGAGGGGAACGTGGTCCCCACCAAAGCAAATAGGAAAAAAAGGAGAATTGTCACGGAAAGAGGGGGCCAGGCGCGGCAGCCCTAGCAACTCCAATACACACCTCCACCCTATCCAAGAAGGTTGGGGGACACAGAAAAAAAAAAAGAAAAACGAACTATAATGAGAAAAAAAAGTACCCCCAGACCATGATACCACGCGCAGGTCTCCTTGGGAAAAGGACTTGGAAAGGAAGGTGGCCAAGCGGCCGACGCTTACCGACGGGGGAGAGGCGGTGAATTATTGGAAAAAGTAAACACGGAAAAAAAAGGGGGTCATGGAAAAGAAATTCCACCGAAGAGGGTTGTGTCGGAAAACAGAAATAAACTATCTGATCATTAAATCAAGGAAAAGGAACTTAGGTACTTCGTGAAACGAGCAAAGAAGGAGGTCAGAGAAAAAGAGAACACGCTTGTGTCTCCTGCGATGGCGCGGACGCAGCCTCTATCTCTTGAAAGAAAATACGCTTTCTAGCTTCAAATGTGGAGAGGGGGGGAACTCAGGGGACAGAGGGGAAGGCCAGACATTTTCTACGACAGAGGGAGTGACAGTGGGGGTCGTCGACAATGGCAGCTGATAATAAAGACAAAACTCCCCTAACAGGCTGACCTGGGGTCGCTAGCCACCCCTAAAAAGGGGGGGAAAGGATACAGGTGCCCGGCCCCAGCAGGGCGAAACGCAGTAATAAAACGCAAGCGACCTTAAGGAGTTTTCAAGGAAAGTGAGGGTGAGGATGGAGAGGAGGCGAAACCAGGAGAAAAGGAAGACTTTTGGGCCAACTTGCCGCAGAAAAGATAGGCCCCAAAGACCTTGGGTAGGGGGGATAAAAAGACATGGGGGGAAGAGCAGGGAATCCGGTGAGGGGGAAAGTGCGGGGAGGTTAAAAGAGGGAGGACTAAACCTTGGGGAGCCTCTACCTAACCCGAAGGGAAAAGCCCGCAGAGTGGGGGTAGTCCGGCCTGGCAGAAGGGAAAAAATTCGGGGGGGAAGGGGGGAGAGTAACCAACAGGTGGACAAAAAGAGACATCATCTACTCTGAACATTCGGGTGAAAAAGGTCTGTGGCACTTGACTAGGGGGAGAAAGAGGGGTTCCAAGAGCCCGGAAAGTTACAGAAAAAGTAGACGGAAGGGCCTGAGGGGAAAAAGAACGAGGGGAAAGGTAGTCTAAAAGATCTCAAAAACAACAAAAACAACAACACTCGTAGATGAGACTTACCGGGAAGGGGAGGGACGGGTGAAAAGGCGACAGTAATTGAATACGGGGTGAGTCAAAACAAAAAAAGAAAGAAGGGGGGGGGCTCCAAGAGAAGCCGAGGGGAACAAAAAATCTCATTTGCTACCGCCGTCAAGTTCCACCTCAAAATTACCCCCCCCGCCCGGGGGGGGGGGGGGTGGGGGGGGGGCCAAAGCGGAAATGGGGGGGAAGAGGGAACATCTTAGTTGAACGGGGTAAAGAAAAAAAAAGAAGCACCGAATTTTGTACCTTCAGGGTTCCAGAACACCTAGGACAAATAGGAGGGGGGGAGGGTAAAGGCAGTATCGCCGAGCCAGTCTTCATCGGTCTCTAATTAAACTGGAAGGAATAAGGTTAAACGGGAAAGAAGGGAGACATAAAAAGGAGAGCAAGAAAGCTTCAAAATGAGGACCCAATTCTTTTTTCTCCCTCGACAAAAGAGGGAAAGAGGGTCAAAAAGGGGTACTATAAGATGACAATGAAACTGAACAGGGAGAACTACAGTGTCAAGGACGGGGGTTTAGTGGAAATACTTGGATCTCTTGTTTCGACAAGGAGAGGAAAACCCACCTCGGGGTGGGGGGCACGTAGACCTCAAAGGTCGGGGGTGGGGGAAAAAGGGGTTTCCACGGGTGAATGGCCCGAGACAATGAATAACCACGGTTAAAAGCTAGCGTGTCAGGGAGGACAATAGGGGTTTGAGAGGAGCCTCGGATCAATTGGAATGACCCTTCGGAAGAGGAAAGGGCGGGCTTAAGAGAGAGGAAAGCTGCCGGGCGAACATAGAAAGTTATTACTTTAGGGTCGTCCAGAGGGCGTTTGGTCGGGAAACGGGGGCGAGGTGGGTGCAAGGGGGCAAAGATCTGCCCG
>Ga0179593_1481239_pt1 | contig 12017 bp, 10 predicted proteins | sample CZODoug2_1_08_16_FD_185931 | JGI IMG/M metagenome (GOLD analysis project Ga0179593, IMG submission 185931) | Vadose zone soil fungal communities from Angelo Coast Range Reserve, California, USA - CZODoug2_1_08_16fungal (PacBio error correction) | ecosystem: Environmental > Terrestrial > Soil >...
GCGCCGGTAAAGGAGAGGCGGCGATACGTCAGTTCTCCTACGGCCCATAGTCCCACACGTATTGGGACTTCCGAGGGAAAGATATAGGATAGCCGTGTTGGGGCTGGGACCTGTAAAATGACCACAAAGGAAAGTTAGTAGGGGAAAAAGCCAGGAGGAAGACTTGGGTAAAAGCAGCGGGGAACAGACGTTTAACGTAAGCGACCATCTTCATTGAGGTTGTCTGGGCGGCAAGCAAGGGGACGGCAGCCGCAGATCAGGAAGCGGTGTCGCAAACCTGCCGTATAGCGGTTGAGACGCGACTGCGTCGTGGGAAGAGGCAAAGTGGTTGGGGCGACGTCAAGCCGAGAGGGGGGCAATTGGGATCACGCGTATCAACCGGTAATGGGAGTTGGGGGGGGTCCTGGGCGAAAGAAGGGGAGAGGAAGAGGGCGCCCGTCTAGGAGAGAGATGTTTCGTGTCATCCCCATCTTGAGGGGGAACTTGTGGGGGGGAAGAAGGAAGGACGGGTTGAGACGGGTGGTACCGCCCTAGGAAAGACTGTTCCTCTCAAACGAGAAGAGGAAAGGTGTGTGATTAAAAAACGTATTCGCCGGGATGAAGTGGATCCCAATTCTTCCGAGGATCGCAAAACAAAGTTGGATTGATAATCTAGTAGGTGAAAGGGGGGAAGGACTCGTAGGGGGGGTGCGAATGGGCTCAGAGACCGGGGGATTGAGGGGGCTCGGGCGCCGGGAGGGAAAGAAATAGGGGGCGCATCGGGGGCGGTCAATAACTTTGCGCACCTATTGATTCATCACCTAATGCGGGGGGGACAGAGGAAAACACCAATCATTTGAAAAAGAGTCGATTTAATTGGGGGAAGAGAGGCCAGAATAATCCCTGTGAAAACCGGTTCGCCGTGGACAAAAGCCAAAAAAAAGACTCCTCCGGACAGCTCCTCAAATGTCCAGATGGGGAAGGGAGGAAACTCCAGAGTCGACTTCCCAGGAAACGTCGAACTTAAAAAAAAAGTTTTAAGGGCGGGGAGGAAAAGGGACTGAGGGGGCACTGAAAGCCGCTAGCGAGCGGGGCCTCGAGGGTCCAGCGAACACAGATGAACACGGAAGGTATTTCCAGCAGGAGGAGGGGAATTTGGACTATTCAACGAGGGGGGAGAGGGAGGGCGAAATCTAATCTATTCGGTCACTCAGTTCGGGACCGAAGGAGACAGGGCGGATCAAGAGGCTACTTGGTTCGAGACACGACCGGAAAACTCTTTTGAAAAACCCGCTGGGAGGGGTCGCTGAGGAAGGGGGCACGACGGAAAAGACAAACGCCAATTCGAAGGCTAGAAACCGCCCCGGTATGCAGATCAAAGAAGGGCTTCTTCTCTTCACTCTCATTGAGTTCCAAAAAAAAGTACAGAAGGAGGGATTAGGGGGGTTATGAAAACCGCCTCGTTGAGAGCCCGCGAATTTCGGCATAAGGCGGCGAATAGAAACAAAAAACGTAAGAGGGACGCCTCATAAAGTTAACTCACACGGGGGGAATCTTGGCTGAGGATGCGGACAACAACGGTTTGGAGGAAACGCAAATACTCGGGAAGGGGATCACATAATATCAAAATAGGGGCAAGAAGGTAAAACACAACAAAAGGGGATGAGGGATCTTGAATCTTCCCCTTCTCACAGAGAAGGGAAAAAAGAACGACAGTGAATCGAAGAAGGGGAGGCTCCGACGAAAGTCAAGAATTCGAATTCAGCGGAGAAGTCCATGGGCAGGGGGGGGAAAGGGCTCAAGGGGGGAGATCATGAACCCGACGAAATCAAAAAAAAAAAAAGCTAGGAGAGACCCAGAGAGGGGGGGAACAGGGGGGGGGGGGGGTGTGGGTGATGGAGGGGGCGGCGGGGGGGAGGGAGGGAAGTTGGTTGGAGGGGTGGGGGGGGTGGGGATGGGAGGGGAAAAGAGGGGGGGAGGTTGCGTTTCTTTTGTGGTAACTTTCCCGACAAGAGTGTGGTGTGTTTTGACTGCCTCCTGCCCTTGCGTTAGGGTCCCACCCCAAAAGACTGGTCAGCAAGGTAGAAGCCGGTTGTTTTGGAAGATGCCTCGGGGGCAACTGGCCACCACGTCTCCCCCCAGGATCTCTCTGGAAGCACACCCGAAGGAGGCGGCTAACCGCGAGAGCAGGGTGTCAGGGTTGCTGAAAAAAAAGAAACACAACCCTCCGTGGGGGAGGGGGGGGGGGGGGGGGGGGGGGGCCGAGGAGGGGGGGGGGGGGGGGGGGGGGGGGGGGGGGGGGGGGGGGGGGGGGGGGGGGGAGGGGGGGGGGGGGGGGGGGGGGGGGGGGGGGGGGGGGGGGGGGGGGGGGTGGAAAAGGGGGGGGGGGGGGGTGGGGGGGGGGGAGGGGGGGGGGGGGGGGGGCGGGGGTGATAAAGGGGACGGGGGGGGGAACAGGCAGTCGGAACTGGGATCTCCGAGAGGGGGGCATGCTCTTGATGGGCCAGGATCTCCCTGGTTAGCTAACTGGAAGGAAATGAACGGGGGGGACGGGCGATTTCAACGGAGGCCGTCGTACGGAAACGACGATCTGTTCAACCTGTTAGTTTCTCGGGGATACGAGGGGGGAGCAGAGGGAAAAGTGCCGGAGTCGAGAAACCTTCGGGGGTGGGCGACATTCTTCTGTATCTCTGGGATAGAGAGGGGTAGACCGAGACGCGGAGAAAAAATGGTGGGGGAAGACATCATCATGAAACTTCGGCGGATGGACGTAAGGTCATAAGGGAGGGGGGGGAGCCAGAGGACGTGTGTGGGTTGATCGCAGAGGGTCCAGGTCGAGCTGTGGAACGACGTACCGTGCGGAGAAAGTCGTGGGCGAGCCACCGAGGAGGGGGAATCGCCATTAGATTAGACAGACGACACCTGTCCGGGTCGAGAGATTAACCTATTTGGGTGGGGTAGAGTCATTGAACGGGGGTTTCGGCGGTCGGGGGGAAAGCTGTGCAGCGCAAGCACAAGAACGCCAGCGTGAAGCGTGTCATCGGGGCGAAAATTAGTTAGGTCCGGGGATCCTTCCGGAGGGTTCATAGAGGGAGGTACTCGGGAACCGAACTCGCGGGTCGATCGTCGACCCGAATAAAAGTCCGAGAGAAAAACGTCCAGCCGAAAGACTAGCAAGCAAGATGTTCTAGAAACGCTAAGGGGACCTCCAAGGAGAAAAGTGCTGTCATACACTGACGGAAAAAAACACCCGGATGTATGTACTTTCATGGGAGAGAATAATTAGGAGAATGCTACTCTAATCCTAGACGCAAAGGGGGGGAAAGGGGGGATGAAGGAGGAGGTGTAGTCGGGCGACCGCTTCGTCGAGGAACCTAATCGGCACAAAGGCCCTTCGGGAACGGGAATGGAAAGACAGTCAAGGGCGCAGGACATTAAGGTGGCCGAATTAATCGTCTTGGACCGGGAACTAGAATTCTGGAAATCGCCGATTGTGCAAGCTCTACCGTAGACGGCCCGATCCCCGCATGTAGCCCCATGATCACGAAGTGTTCCATTTCTGGGAAATATCTGGAGACTGAAGAGACGTGGTTGTCGAAGAAACTGGAAAAAGTCGGAAATGAATCAAGCGGAGAGCCGCCCAGCATCACACGATGAAGAGGCGGCGATCTGTCTTAAACTCAGAGCGGAGAAAAACCAAGGAGGCGCAAGTACGTCATCGGTAAAACCGTGTATATCACGATGGGAAACGGGGAAAACCTCGTAGGATAAGGAGATGGGTCAGGATGCGGAAACGCACGGGGCCGGAACCCAACCTGAGAGGATCCCCGGTAAACCAAAGGCCATGCACGCTTGCAGGAAAGGAAAAAAAGGGGGCGCTGCCACGGCACTGCTAACCGCGAAACGCGGTGATCGGCCCGACCGCGACTTAATCCTGCAGGAAGGAGGGCATGAACGGGAGGGAAAAGGAAATACCACAACAACTCTGGTGCCGTTCAAAGGGGAGGTTCCCAGATGGCCCAGCCGCAACTAAGAGTACCCCCAATACCGGGACTTCAATCAGCCGGGTCACGGGGAACACGTACCAGAACTAAAGGGAGAGCGATCCGCGAATAAGTTTGGGGGTGGGGGAGGTCCGGCGGCCGGCTAAGATCGACGAGTCGACACGAGGCTTCTCTAAGACGAGGGGGAGGGTAACTAAAGACTTCATCGTCGAGAACAACACACGGGAGAGGGGGATTAAGAGGGACCATAAGGAGAGTCGTCACAGGCGCCCGTCCCGAATACCAAAAAAAGAAGGACAGTGGGCCGGCCGGTAAAAGAGTCGAATGCGCATATGAATAGCGTATAGTACGGGGGACCACCCGCGTGATTGGAAACGTCCAGGAAGCGGTTAATACGGATTTGAAACCCGAGGGAAAAGCTACAGGGAACCAGGCAACACCCCGATTCGTGGGTTAGGATTGCAGCAAAAAGGAACGGTGCCGAAGCGACGGGATGCCAACCGAAGATAAGGAGGGGGTGATCGATCACGCCTTCAAAAAAAAAAACAAACAAGCAAGGCGGGTAAACTCCCTGGGAAGAGTAGAGGGCGGGGCAGCGTGACCAAGTGTTGGGGAGCGTCGCCAAAAAAGGTTTCTAAAAATGAGATCAGGAGGGTCTTTGGCTGGAAGGGAGAAAAGGGGGGTAGATCAGAAGAACCTCCGATCGCAGATACGTTCCAGTGACCCATCGCCAAAACGGTAGGGGTAACTCACCAGTAATCGTGCGAAAGTTGGGTAGAAAGAGGACGAAAGTCATCAACCGCTCGTAATGAGGACGACGCCTGGCGGACGACGGCTTATGCGGGGGTCCAAACTCTTCCTGCATGAAAAGAGGGAAAAAAAAAAAAAAGTGGCATGGGAAGATGTCGCAAGAGCGAACAAGGTCGTTGGGCGTAAGCTGATCAGATCCAGGGGAGGGGCGGCTCGGAAATCCGAGTCAAGAGAAACTAGGGGAACCGATTTCACAAGATCGGGTACGCTGCAGGCTTCAGCACCGCCTGAGGGGAGACGGATCATCAAAGTATGCTGTGGAAAGCAGGCCTTGATCGGGGGGAGAACCGGCGAAAAGGTGGTGTGAGTAGTCGGTGCCGCCGGAATGGCACTACAAAAAAAAATACGAAATGAATCTCCTCCGAACATAGGATGGCTGAGGAGAGAGATAAGAAAGGACTACCAATACCAGGACGAACCTGATACCGGCCGTCGGGGTTGGGGTGCAAGTCCGACTAATTGGGAAGGCCCGCAGAGAAACGGGGGGAGGGTAAGGAAATCGAGCGAGCGGCCAAAGTGACAGCGCACAGGAGGTCAGTCGTCGGGAGGTACGCTACGGGGGGGCAGACCCTGCCCCATGCGGTTAAGAAAAAAGAGGGCGAACCCGTCGAAGCGTTCGGCGAACCTGAAGCCCGCTATGAAGACTGAATCTTCAACCAAAGGGAGCGTAAGTGACTTAACTAGGAGGTCTGAGAACCGATAAAAAGGCTGGTCAGCCACGCAGGGTTCCTGGAGGCTGGTAGAGGGAAAAGACGACTCCACAGCAAAAAAGGTAAGGGGGGAAGAACGAAAACGCCACAATCGGATGAAGCGCGCCAAGCTGCTTAAGGAATGCCTCCTGAAGGTGGCGATGCACCAACGACTGCTTGCGTCGCGGGGGATCAATAAGTTTTAACGATCCTCATAGGGAGGAGGGAGGGCCCGTAATCTCAATCGGTGTCTGAAAGAGCACCCAACAAGTCTTCCGAAAGAAAAGGGAAAAGTGGGGGCACGCCGTTGCACTGATCGGCAAAAAAAGTTCTCACTTGAAAACGAGGTAACTCTGTAAGGGAAGACGCATGAAAAAAATCAAGTGTCAGAAAACCAACGAAGTCCATTCTGAGCTTCATCTGAAATCGCACTATTGCCAACAAGGGAGAGGGGAAAACAGGTGACCCGATCGTCGAGGTCGAAAAAAAAAGACGTGAAATAACCGACAACACTATTAGTGGAAGGGAAATCCAATAGATTCTACGACGCCTGCACTCGCGAAAAAAGGTTTTTAAAAAAAACCAACCGCTGAAAGCCCCAAAGCTTCAAGATGACGAACAAAAAGACGCCTACACTAAAATGCTCCTCAAACAACCGAGGCGTGACAAAGAAAAAAAAAAAGGAGTGGGGGAAGGGGCAGAAGACCGGTCAAATGTCAAGACTTGAGCATCTTTGACGGGGGGGGGCAGCAGGAGCGTCCCATTAGGGGTTGGAAAAAGAAACCATCTCAGGTTGCAGCGCGGAGGAAGATCTCCAGTGCTGAGCGAATGTCCTCCGTCCCAAAGGGATTCGATACGGTCGGTAGGAAAACCTTCAATTGAAAACAGAAGTATCCGCGGACGTGTTAGTCGCCTTTCGAGCGAGGCTCTCGAGGACAACGCGGGTATGCCGATCGAGGGGACCTGGGGGGGCGTGGGGTGGAGAATGCTGGATCCTTGCTGCTCTCTGGATAACCGGGACCTCGAATAATATATGATCCAAGAAGGTTGTTGGTGCAAGAAGGCCTTCAAGAGTTTCTGATATTTCCATTTAGGGGTCAGTTCTTGGTCTCCGAGTAAGGGTTTTGGGGGATCCAAGAAGAGGCCGAGTCGAGGTCTTGGAAAAGATACACTCTTCGTAGGAAACGTCTTGGGAACCCTCTCCGAAAGAGGGATGGCTCCCAGGAAGGAAAGCGCCGAAGGGGGGAGATCTCGTGCTAGTTTTAGGTGGCGAGTAACCGCATGAGGTTGCCCCCTGGTCTGGTAGCCCTGCAGACAAGAAGGAAAAAGAAAGCAGGGTAAGGCGGTTGGTCCGGTCGACAGGGGAAAAGGGGCGCCATAGATCACCGGGGAATCAGTATCATAGGTGAGTTTGACGCCGGGAAAAGAAAAAATCGAATCTAAAAAAAGCGGGCTCGCAGGACAGCAGCAGAGAACAGGACACACCGGAAGAACCAGACGACGACCTCGCGCGAATCTGGCTCGAACCGAGGGGAACGACGCCAATACCAGACTAAGCGTTGAGGAGGCATCAGATACCGGGAAGAAAGTGGCACAAATCCTAGTTGATCAGGAGAGGAAAATGGCAGAATCTATGAAATCATGGCAGAATTACAAAAAATTTAAGGAAAGGGAAGAAAAGGATTATATCTGCGAGTGGGAAGGGGGAAAAAAAGGCTCACACTCGTACCTTCTATTAGGGTCCTCAAAGCCAAAAGTCCAGGAACGCATTGCAGGGGCAAAAAGGAAAAAAAAAAAAAGCAAGCTGCCCCCTCAAAAAGTTGGCCCAGACCGGATTGCCCGCAAAAACTGAGGAAGGGACCGATTGTCGCAAAAAAACTGGGTACTGCCCCACGGATCCCGAGCCCCCTAGAAAAGGACACTCCCATACAATGGGGGAGGAAGCTCGTCCGTGCTCGATTAAGTTAAAGGCAGGGGGGTCGAATGACATTAAAGAAGCTGAAAGGGCCTCCTTTCTGGAGAAGCCGCCGCTAATCCAACAGGGGGAAAAGGGGCGATGACCGATTCGCGGGCCAACAAAATACAGTCGATCAACGAGTGACGTACGGGAAAAAGGACCGGATCGCATTGCTTGAACAGCGGAATTGGAGCGGAAAAAGTCACTCCCCGGAGGAGGCGAAAACCTATCTAACGGATTCACCCAGCCGGACCGAGGATACGCAAAGATCGCCAGTAAAAAAGGCAATGCACGGGAGAAACACAGAACCAAGCCGCCGAAAAAAGGAGCGCTCAACACGCAAATTGAGGGAAACAGATCCCGACACGCGACTCAAAGAATTGAGAGGCAGGGCAGTCTCGCACTGCTGCACAAGGAGGAGGGCGGAAAACCTAAAAAAAAAAGCGGGGAGAGAGGGCCGCCCCAGGTCGATAAAGGCTGTTCCCAGAGATAACAACATACGCCCCTAGAGTAAAAGTCAGTCAAGGACCCTGTAACGCAACCGTACCAGAACTACGGCTACGAGCCAGAAATAAGATTCTTGGGGGGTTCAGAAAGGACGGGGGGGAAGGCCACTGCTACGTGTGGTAAATCAGAAGGAGGGGCGAAGGGAACGAACGCTACGATGTGTCGACGTCTTCAGCTCTCGAAACCAAAAACAAACGGAGGAGGGGGGTAGTAATCATCCGAAAAAATGCAAAATCGGAATTCGAGAAGCGGTTAGTAAGGGTAGCCGACGGTCGCCACCCCGAGGGTCTGGGGAAAATCATCTCGACTTCAACAGCGGGAAGAGTAGTCCGTATTAAAAAGGTTAGCAGTGAAAAGGTAGGGGAAGAAGCCGTCAAGAAAAACCGTTTTTGACTTTGCCCGCGGGAACTCAAGAAAGGGGGGGCGGAGAGAACCAGCGATCTGTTGAAGGGGGGACTTGGCGCAAGTGCCGAAGGGGGGCCGAATTCCCCCGATACCCAAGAAGAGAAGAAGGTCTCGGTCGAGTAAAAAGAAAAGTCCCAAAAAAGTAGCGGGGGAGAGGGGAAAGTCAGGGCGGCTCGGGGAAAGAGTAAAGCTTGATCAAGCAAGCTCTAAAAAGGGGCGATCCTGCGTATGAATTAAAGGTGGGTTCAGGTGCGTCCGGGCGAAAGAAAAAAGCGGGAACCGCACGCCAACGTTTTCTTCCGAGAGGGAGTCGTCGCCCGAAAAGCGGGGGGGCCGGAAAGAAGCCAAGTATGACAGCCGACTTAATTTTAAAAAGGGAGGTGGGTATCCGAAAGGAAACGGCCATTCACATCTCAGTTGGTCTTCTCGCTAAGCGGCGGCGAGAAAGAGGCAGGGACAACAACTTTCCGATCGAAAACCCCACGGGGCAATTAGTAGATAAGCCACCGCCTAGGGAAAAAGAACAAAATGTCGTTTTTGGGCTAGGGGGGGAAAGAAACAGGCGTAGGCGTCGACGGCAAACTCGGAGGGACCTATCTCTTGAGGGAGGGGAAATCCGAGGCTGATCAACTCGGGAGCCTACTAGCTGTGGGGCCGAGACTTGATCGGTCGAATGCGCCCCAGGACAGGGAATGTTTGTACGAGGCAGGAGCCGTAATTTTCGCCTGGGGGTGACCCAGCAAATCAGAAGACAGGACAACAGAGACCGAAGAAAAGGGCTCAGGCTGGGAGAAAGAAAATATAATTCGCTCCATGAACAGACTTGGGAATCCGCGGTGTGCGGGTGTGACCTTCTTCCGACCTAGGGAAAGGAACCCAGCTAGCTGGAGGGCCGTCGGGGACAGAAAGTACGCCATATGACGCCGCAGTTAAGTCTGGGACGGGTGCTTGAGTTCTCAAGGATGCGGAAAGGGGAAGGGCTAAGACGGTTCAGGGAAAATCACCGGGAAGGTCCCTCTAGATAGGGACTTCCGGGCGGATCGAGACTGAAGGAAAAAAAGAAAATTCGGGGGCTACTACCGATGACAAAAGAGGGTCCAGATGGGGCGGGTCCAAGCTGCGGGTTACAGGGGGGAAAAAGCCGAAACCAGCCTTAAGGACGAAAAGCACCTGGATTGAAACGCGCGCGCCAGAAGGGGAGGCGTCCTACTCATGGGCGATGCAAAAGAAACAACGGCGTGCGGAAAAGTACTTGGACTCGCCGCATCGTAGAGGAAGCCCGCCGAATGGAAGAGAAGGCGATCTCAACCAAACTGTCTGGCAGAACGGGAGGGAAAAAGGGACGCAGAACGCCGAATCTTTGAAGTCTGGAAAGACGACCAACAAAGGGGGACCGAATACTTAAGCAAAGGGACACACGGGGGCGATTCAAGAAAGCCCGAAAAGGACACACACAAGGGAAGGAGCTCTCAGCTCAAAGCAAGGATGGGCATCCGGGGAGGAACGAGAAGACAGTAACGATTCGACGAATCTCCGACGACCGGAGGGGAAAAACTGGAAAGCCTCTACAGGGGGAGCGAAGGAAAAAGGAGAGCATTCGAGCAGAGAAGCACACACGCGCTGCAAATCTTCTTATCAGGAAGAAAAGATCTGTTGCTCCAGGGCGCGCTGAACGAAACTAAGGAGAAGGTGTAAACTAATCTAGGGGAGAGAAAAAAGGTAAACTCTCTCACAAACAAAAAACAAGAAAGAATGGGTGTTTCTGCGACGCAATCGTCAACACCTCCTTAAAAAAGCATTGAGGTGGGAGCACACGAAAAGACAATCTGGGAAAGCCGTTCATCTGGCGCGGCATTTGCTGAGGCGAGGGACCTAAGCCATGTACCCTTAGCAGGGGGAAGGAAGGGAGGAGGGGGCAGGCTTGAAGAACCGGAGGAAGCACAAAACCACCGTGACCTTGTGTGACATTCATCGCCCCGCCCGGGAGGAGAAGATGGGAGAAACGCGAACGGAAGAAAAGAATCCGTGGGGCCATTCCGATCTGTAAAGCGGGATCCTTCCGGCGAGTATGAATCCTTCGTCCGGGGGGTTGCCTATCGACAAAGAAAAATAAAACGCGTGTGCAAGGGAATGTCCGAAGGCGAAGAAAAATTAGTTTTGGGAGATAAAGGGGCATAAAATTCGCTGGTTGAATAAAACTCTGCGATAAAACCTTCTTGCCGCGGCACGCGCATTGATGGGAAAGAAGGAGGGAGTTCTACTAGACCGGGGAGGGGAGGGAGACGGGGAATAGGGTGGTGTCGTCCTTACAAAGGGGGGAGTGGGGGGGAAAAAACCCGGGATGGGGCAAGCGAACAGAAGCCAACGTAATCATGACTTGACTGGAGAGGGAGGTTCATTAAAAAGGAAAAAAGCATCCCTTCCCTGGATGAAGAGAGTTGAAGTAGTTGACGCAAAGGGTACACTGCTCGCCCTGTTCTCGAAAACTCTTTAAAACGGCAGTATAAACCGAGTAACCACCTCAAGCTGAAACAGGCCCAGAAATGGAGCAAGTGGCCGACGTCGATGTACATCGCCCTCTAAGTTGACAGGTCAGGGAAAAAATGATTCAAAGACTTCAACCGCACACGAGGAAAGAGGGGCTACTTTATTTAAGATGCAGGACAGAAAAAAAAAGGGGGAGGAAAATCTGACGCCAGGTGGAATCGAAGGAGATTCGCTGGGGATCGCACGGTCGCGTCCTTCGGAGGAGGAAGGAAGGAAATGAAAATGAAAAGGCGACGCACGACAAAGATCAGGCGCGTCCTTGAGGTCCCAAGGAGCATAAAAGGGCCCTCCTTACCCACGGGAGGGAACAAGATTGGCGGGAGAAAAAGGGGAGGAAAACGGAGAGCCGGCCTCACAGCCCCATCGATAAAAAAAGAAGAAAGGGGAGGAGCGCTGCTTTTACGCGAGGAAGTATCTGACGAATGACAGTTTTCGGCCTTCCACAAATGGCGCACAGCAAGAACCGCTGCGCAAAGAACAAAATCTCTTAAAGACAAACAACCTAATATAGAGGGGGGGAGATGAAGAAGCCTCATCGCTTAGACACCACACGTCGTACACATTAACGTAACAAATAAAGGAACCAAAAAAAAAAAAGTCGAGGTTAAGATACCATAGGAAATAAGTGAGCTAACGTCAGCCCCGTTCATATCGGAGGACATTCAAACCCAACCTTGGTGCCTTAAAGAAGGATCGGGGAAAAAAAGAAAAAAATTCAACTGGGGCGGTGAACGCAGGAAAGGACACGGACGCTGCCAACCGCAAGCCGTGCGCTCACCGGGCGACTTTTGGGGTATCTTGGGAAGAAAAGCAACCGACCCGACAGATCTTATTCAGAGGGAAGGAAAAGCGCAAGGCGGACCGTTGCTGCTACACCTCCAACCACAGCGCTGGTGATCTTTTCCAAGAGGGGAAGGTCCTCTGCCATCGATAAAGATACAACAAGGCGGGAAGAAAACCGGCCCCCACCAGGGGGCACCCGGGGCAACGTACCAGACCTACTTCTACGAAATCAAAGGAGGGGAAGAAGATGAAGGTGAAAACAGCCGGAAGGAACACATAAGTGGGGAAATCGTCGGCCTGGAGCAGAGCTGCAAGGGCATGGGCAAACTACGGCGA